>Ga0265293_10004177_pt1 | contig 25763 bp, 20 predicted proteins | sample Munlanlewell138R_FD_192505 | JGI IMG/M metagenome (GOLD analysis project Ga0265293, IMG submission 192505) | Leachate microbial communities from a municipal landfill in Southern Ontario, Canada - Leachate well 138R | ecosystem: Engineered > Solid waste > Landfill > Unclassified | place: Canada...
GGCGCACGATGCGCTTGAGCTGGCCAAACAAGGCAATCGGCGCATCCTGGCCTTGATCTCGCCAATGCTGGAACAGCAGGTGCTTGGTCAACTCCATCAGCAGGGTGGATTGGCGCACGTCCCCCAGATGCTTGATGTCCAGTTCCACCGCCTCGCCGATGATGCCGGCGTTGTGGGTCTTGGTCGCCCCGACCATATCAGGCGTCAGACTGAGGTGGTGATCGTCATTGAATTCGGCTTCGAGTTGTTCTTCTGGCAACTCGACACGATAGCCCTGCACGCGTGGGAACCGGATTTCCAGATGGTCGCGCTCTGGGCGGAGTGCCTTGACTGTGACTGTTTCGCGGGGCTTGGGCGGCGTGACGACGACAGGCTTGGCTGTGAAGTCAAAGGGAATGCCGAATACGTCGGCGTACTCAACGTCGAACAGGCCCTGCTCGTTCAACTCATAGGATTGGCGACGCAGGGCTCGACCAATCACCTGTTCGCACAGCAGTTGGGTGCCGAACGCACGCACGCCGAGGATGTGGGTGACGGTGTTGGCATCCCAGCCTTCGGTGAGCATGGACACCGACACGACGCAACGGATTTGCTCACCCAGGCGGCCCTGCTTGCCAACGGTGTTCATCACTTCGCGCAGAAGTTCGCTGTCACTTAGGTTCTCAGCCTGGCGGCGGTCGCCGGTGCGCTCGATGATCTCGCGCTTGAAGCGTTCAATCTCATCGGCAGCCATGCCTCGGAAGTTGTCGTCCAGCGCCTCGCCGGATTCGAGCTGCTCGCTGTCGATCAACAAAGTGTTCGGGCGCGCCAGGGGCTCACCATGCTCATCGAAGTTGCGGAACAGTTCCAGCCGCCCCGGCACGCGCGTGATGGAGCCGTCGTCGTTGGTGCGCTCGAAACCTGAGATGTAATCGAACACCAGTTTGGAAGTAGCGGTGTTGTTGCACACTACGATGAAGCACGGAGGCACGTTGATGCCGGCCTGTTTCCAAGCCTCGTAGGTTTTGCGATAGTGGCCGTACAGGGCTTCCAACGCGGTCTGCAATTCCACCGGGATAGCCAGCGGATCGAGCTGGGCGTTCTTGCCCCGCCCCTTCTTCGGCATCTTTTTACCGATGTGCTTCCAGAGCTCGCGGTAGATGGGCATTTCCGCGCCAGGGATGTTGTCGGCCACCGGCACGCGCGGCAATTTGACAATGCCGCATTCGATGGCGTCCATCAGCGAGAAGTCGCTCATCGTCCAGGGAAACAGCGTACCTTCCACGTAGCCAGAACCGGCCAGGAAGAACGGCGTGGCCGACAGGTCGATCACCTGTTGCAAGCCCAGTTTGCGGTTGACAGCCTCCAAACCGGAAATCCACAGGCGCGCGGCTTCGTTCTCGTCCTTGACATGTTCCTTAGCCGCCTTGAGGTCATCACCGGTCAGGGGGTTACCCTTGTCGTCGATGAAGTCGTCGTCGGAAGCGGGCTTCTCTCGATAGCAATGGTGTGCCTCGTCGTTGATGGCGAGAATGTTCTTTAACCCCATCAATTCCGGCATGACTCGCTGGAGCATCTGGCCCTCAGTTTCCAGCGTGTCCAGCTCGCTGCCAGTACGGCCTTGCAGCAAGCGACGGCCTCCCTTGGACAACTCCATGCGCTCGCGCAGTTTGAAGGCGTGGTAGTTGGTGATGACGATCTTGGCCTTGTCCAGATCCGCCAACATGTCGCGAGGCACGATCTCTCGGCTGGCGTAGTAGCTGTCCGCATCATTGGGCAACAGCACGCGCAGACGATCCTTGATGGTCAGACCAGGGGCGACCAGCAGAAAGCCTCGGGTGAATTTCTTGCTCTGCGGATGGCGCACGGCATTGACCGTCTGCCAAGCGATGAGCATGGCCATGACCGTGGTCTTGCCTGCCCCGGTGGCCAGCTTGAGCGCCAAGCGCAGCAGGCCAGGATTGGCATCGTTGCTGGCCTTATCCAAGTGATCGAGGAAGCGCTCGCCGTTCTTGCCAAGCTGCGGGGCTACCTCGGTCAACCAGATGGCAGTCTCGGCCGCTTCGACCTGGCAGAAGAACGGACGCACACCAGCGAACTTGTGGTTGCGCCAATGTTCCAGTAGACGGGCTGTTTCGGGGGTGACGCGCCACTGCGACGGGGGCAGATTACGCCAAGCGTCCACTTCCTGCCGGACCGCATTGATGATGGCGGTGTGGTCATAAGCCTGCTTAGCAGTGGACAGGCCCTTGCCTTCATCGAACAGCAGACCCGCCTGCTCGTATTCACCTTTCTTCTTGCGCGGTTTGGGGATCGGTGTGATGAAGTCGGCGCGGCGACGGCTGGAGACGATTTTCTGGGTCGGTTGACCGCTGGCGTCCAGTTCCCAATGCCTGGCCGGATACTCATACGGTGAATTCAGAATGGGTTGGGCGAAGAACTGGTCACTCACTTTTTAAGTCCCTTGTTGAGGTTTTTTCGAGGCGATTCAAAGCACGCAGCCGCGATCTTCAGCCGTGTCCATGGCTGGATGATTTGCTGGAGGTTGCCCAGCAAGCGGCTGATGTTGTCGATCAGCTCCATCACCACTCCCTTAACCTTTTTTCATCCATTTCGCCCCTCGTCCTTTGCCTGTTGACTCTATCAATCCCTCTGATTTCATTGCCCGTAGCACCAATCGCACCATGTCCCGACTCACGCCCGGGCAGGCCTCTTCAATCTCGGAAATCGAGAACGGCAGGGTGCGGCCCAGGACTTCCGCCCGCACCCGGTCACCTTTGCTGCCACGTCCCCGTTCGATGGCGCCGACACGCTCCTCGAACTCACGGTAGGCCCGTAGCAAGGCACCCCAGAAGTAGTCTAGCCAGGGCTTTACGTCGTGCTGCCCCTGGTGCCAGCCCTGCGAGCTGGCTTCCAGCGTCTCGTAATAGCTTTCCTTGGTTTCCTCGAAGATGCGTTCCAAACTGATGTAGCGCCCCACGGCATAGTCGAAGTGGTAGAGCAGCAGCAGGGTCAGCAAGCGGGACATGCGACCGTTGCCGTCCGGGAAGGGGTGAATGCACAGGAAGTCGAGCATCGCCAACGGCACCAGTACGAGGGGGTCGGCCAGGTGCTGATCCAGCGCGGTGGCGTAGCGCCCGGCCAGATCGGTCATAGCCATGGGTGTGAGGTGCGCAGCGACCGGCTGGAAGCGTAGACGTGACGTGCCGTCCGGGTGACGTTCGATGATGTCGTTATTGGTGGCCTTCCAGCGCCCGCCCGCCTGCGGCATATAGCGGTACAGTAGGGTGTGGAGTTGCAGCACTACGCCCTCGCTGAAGGGCATGTGCGCGGTCGATTCGTGGATCAGCGCCAGGGCGTCACGGTAGCCGGCGATCTCCTGTTCGGAGCGGCTCTTTGGTGTTGCGTTGCGGATGACCAGAGACTTCAGCCGCGAGGGCGCTACGACAACACCTTCCAGCCGGTTGGACGACTCGGTGGACTCCACCACCGCGATCTGGCGTAGACCCTTGAGGGCTTCGGGCGACTGCGCGGCGTAGAGTTGCTGCTTACCCTGGTACTCGCCCAGTGTGCGCAACGTGGCGGCCTGAGTGCCATCGAAGCGAAGCGCGGCAAGGTACTCGGGTGTGAGCGAGTGCATGGAAATGTAAGCCCAGGCTCTCTAAATGGGGTAATCATAGCCTTAAAATGGGGTAGTGTCTCTAAAAATACCTCATTATCGGTGTTTGACTACCCCATTTCCTGAACATTGGGCTGGTCGTGAGGGGCTGGCATGGCCGACCAAGAAGGAAATGGGCGACATGAATCCAAAAAAGGGCAATAAATCCGAAATTACCCCATTTAATTCATTGTTTACCCCATTTCCTGCGCCTAACTTTCGGCAAAGGCAAATGGCAAAGGAACGGCACTCAAGGGGCAACGGCCCTACCCTGAAAAGGAAAAGGCCGCCCAACCTTGCTCACTCGCTCTGTAACAACCGGTCAAACCGTCTCTATGCTGTGCCGTTGCCCTCCGCAGCACCCAGGTAGTCCGCCCAGTTCTGTAACAGCGTCCTTCTCTGATCCAGCAGCAGCGCCTTGTTGTACGTCGCCCGCACCTTGTTGCTTTCCACGTGGGCAAGCTGCCGCTCAATCGCATCAGGCCGGTACCCGTTCTCATTGGCCCAGGTTGAAAAGGTCGTCCGCCAGCAATGCGGCGTCGTACCCCGGCCCAGGTTCATGTCGCGCATCGCGTAGGTCAGTCGGTTAGGCGTAGTAAAGCCCTTGCCGCTCCGGTGCGGGAACAGATAGCGTCCGCCACTCGTGATGCACTGCAAATCCTTCAGCACGGCAATGGCCTGCACAGACAACGGGCTGACATGGTCACGCCGCGCTTTCATCTTCGCCGCGGGCCGACGCCACAGTGCATCCTCAAAGTCGAACTCGTCCCACTCGGCATCCGCCGCCTCCCCTGGACGGCAGGCGGTCAGCGCAATCAGCCGCAGACATAACGAAGTTTCCGGATAGCCCCTGTAGCCTCGCAAAGCCTGATAGAACGTCTGGATTTGCTCCCGCGTCATCGCCGCCCAGGCTCCGTGGGACTTGCACTCCCCCAGCAGCGGACGAATCTGTTTCACGCCGATGTCGCTCATCGGCATCCCATCGAACTTGGGCGACAGGTACTTCCTGATGCGGGACTCTTTCGTGCGATAGGAATTGAGCGCAAAGACTGGCTATGATCTCCGCCGGTAGGCTTGACCAGCAGGAACAGACCCCTGCCGTCTGAAAGTTTCCAGCCTCGGTCAGTCGGTTTGACCGACTTGATCCTGGCGTCGGTGAGTAGATTCTCGGGCATCGTTGGACTCCACCGCGGGGAGATGTACCCCCACGGTTGAACACGAGTACCCCCAACGCTACCCCCGAATTTTTCAGACCTCGATGAACAACAGGAACGCTCAGCAGACCGTATTGTTCATGCAACCCATTGATTTCAAACGGGCCAATCCGTCCACCAAGCGCTACTGAGCGCCACCGAGATCCAGCAAAAATCGTCAGACGTTGAACAGGAAATTCATCACGTCCCCATCCTTCACCACGTACTCCTTGCCCTCGGCGCGCATCTTGCCGGCCTCCTTGGCGCCGTGCTCGCCCTTGCAGGCGATGAAGTCCTCGAACGCAATGGTCTGCGCGCGGATGAAGCCGCGTTCGAAATCAGTGTGGATCACGCCTGCCGCCTGCGGGGCCGTGGCGCCCACGGGTATCGTCCAGGCACGCACTTCCTTGACCCCGGCGGTGAAATAGGTCTGCAGCCCCAGCAGTTCATAGCCCGCCCGGATGACCCGGTCCAGGCCGGGCTCGCTCATCCCCATGTCGGCCAGAAAAACCTCTTTGTCGGCATCTTCCAGATCGGCGATTTCGGCCTCGATGGCCGCGCAGACTGCGACCACCGGCGCCTGCTCGCCCGCAGCATAGCCCTGCACGGCTTGCAGATATGGATTGTTCTCGAAGCCGTCTTCCTGCACGTTGGCCACGAACATGGTGCGCTTGGCCGTGATGAACCCGTAGCCCTTGATCAAGGCCTGCTCATCGGCATCCAGCCCCAGACTGCGCACGCTGCGGCCCTGATCCAGAACCGCCTGGATGCGTTCGAACAGTGCAACCAGCCGCATGGCGGGCTTGTCGCCCGAATTGGCCAGTTTGCGGTTCTTCTGCAGGACCCGTTCGGCAATCGCCAGATCGGCCAGCGCCAGTTCGGTATTGATGACCTCGATATCGGCGATGGGATCGATGCGCCCGGCTACGTGCACCACATTCTCGTCTTCGAAGCAGCGCACCACGTGCACGATGGCATCGGTTTCACGGATGTTGGCCAGAAACTGGTTGCCCAGGCCTTCGCCCTTGGACGCACCCGCCACCAGGCCGGCAATATCCACGAACTCGACCACGGCCGGCACGACGCGCTCGGGCTTGACGATGGCCGCCAGTTGCGCCAGGCGTGCATCCGGCACTTCGACCACGCCCACGTTGGGCTCTATGGTGCAGAAGGGGTAGTTTTCGGCGGCAATGCCGGCTTTGGTCAGGGCGTTGAACAGGGTGGATTTGCCGACGTTGGGCAAGCCGACGATGCCGCATTGCAGTGCCATGGGATTCTCTGGACGGATAAAACAGGACGCCATTGTACCCGGGCCGGCTCGCGGCACAGGCGCCTGCAGCGCATGGAGCGCCCGGGCCGGTACCGGCAGGCCCCAACGGGGCCGCACCGGTCTGCTCACTGAACGGCCAGTTCAGGGAAGAAATACAGCACCAGCGCAATCAGCAGCAACGGCCCGCCGTTGAAGACCGCGTGCAGCCCGATGGCCGCACCCACCCCGCGACGCACGCGCAACCAGCCCAGGACCAACCCGGTGACCCATTGCGGCAACACCAGCAGCGGCAGCACCACCCAGCTGATTGTGGACAGCCGGAAATTGAACAGGTGCACGGCTGCAAACGCGATGGCCGCCGCGTGGAACAGGACCGGAAACCAGCGGCGGTAACGACGCCGTGCGGCCCAGGACAGGCGCCAGCCCCCTTGCCAGCGATGCCCGGAACGATACCAGCGCGGGGCCAGGATCAGCAACAGGGCGGCGCAGCCGAGCAGCGCAGAGGCAGGGGCCGGCCCCTGCACCAGGACAGCCACCATCAGGGGTACGAACCACCAGACCATGGCCGGGCGTCGCAGGGCATAGCGGAAGGTCAGCTCTTCCACGATGGGCGCCCAGACCATGGCGGTGAGCCAGGGCAGTTGGTGGATATTGAGCCTGTGCTCGGCCCCGAGCGCGGTGGCCGCCGACAGGGCCAGGGGCGCAAACACAAAAATGTTCAGCGTCCAGAGCAGGATCGCCCAGTGCAGGATGCGCCACCAGGGGGCCCCGAGCGCAAAATCCACCGGCAGGCAGGATCCGGCTGGACGGGCCCCGGTGCGTGGACCCAGCCCGGGCCGGCGCACGAAGCGCAGGAAATCGGCGATTTCCTGGCCCATCGTGGGCAAGCCGGCAGGACGCGCAAGGCCCAGCATCGTCGTCAGACCCGCGGGTGGTTGCCCTGGTGCAACTGCTCGGTGGCGCGATCGAATTCGCCATCGAGCAGACGGGGCAGGATACTGCGACAACGCTCTATGGCGTCATTGATCCCCGGCATATCGTCCTTGCGTGGGGGATGCAGCACGAACCCGATCACCTGCTGCGCCAGCCCCAGGCTGCGCGGATGGCCGATGCCCAGGCGCAGGCGCCAGAAATTCGCGGTGCCCAGGCTGGATTGAATATCGCGCAGGCCATTGTGCCCGGCGTGGCCACCCCCGAGCTTGAGCTTGGCCGCGCCAGGCAGCAGATCGAGTTCATCATGCAGCACCAGGATTTCCGCCGCTTCGAGTCTGTAGAAACGCGCCAGTGCGCCCACAGCCTGCCCCGAGCGATTCATGAAGGTGGTGGGTTTGGCCAGCAGCACCACCTGACCGGCATGGCGCGCCTTGGCCACTTCGGCAAAGAAAGGCTTTTCGACCGCGAAGCGCGCGTGCAGATCATCGGCAAAATGATCCGCCAGCCAGAAACCTGCATTGTGGCGGGTCGCTTCGTACTCGGGTCCGGGATTGCCCAACCCCACGATCAGGCGGATGGGCATCATGAACAGCCCCCAACATGCAAAGCTGACATCATACGACAAAGCCCCCGCCAGCCTGTGCCGGACGGGGGCCCGCGGTACGGTGCAATGAATCCGACGGCGAGATCACTCGGCCGCGTTTTCTTCCCCTTCTTCGGCCGCATCATCCGTGACCGTGCCCCTGGGCGGGTTGGCCTGGGCCAGTAGAGGATTGACTTCTTCGCCCTGCGGTACATACGTGACGCCACGCGGCAGGGTGATGTCCTCGAGATACACGCGCCCATTGGCCAGCAACCCCGCAAGGTCAACCACGATGTTCTGCGGCAGATTGGCGGGCAGGCAGGTGATGTTCAGTTCGGCTGGGCCGTGCATGACCACCTGGCCCGACAGCTTGACCGCCGGACAGGTGTCCGAATGAAGATAATGCACGGGCACACGCGTGGTGATCGCCTGGCGCGCATCGACGCGCTGAAAGTCGACATGCAGCACCAATGGCTTGTAGGGGTGCCATTGAACGGCGCGCACCAGCACCGGTTCGGCCTGGCCATCCAGCACCATGTCGAGGATCGATGCGTGGAATTCTTCTTTGTTGAGCGCGTGGTAAATCTGGTTGTGATCGAGTTCGATATTGGCCGGGGCCGAAGTGCCCCCATAGACAATGGCGGGTACCCGACCGGCGCGGCGCAGGCGGCGGCTCGCACTCGAACCCTGAACGCTACGCGAAGTGGCGGTGAATTTCATGAAAGACTCCAAAAAGGGGGCCATGCCCCCATGACGACAGCGCAGCCACTGGCTGCAGGACGCCTCTTGCCGCGACCAGCAAGAGGCGGAAATTGATCAATCGGCAAACAGCGAACTGACCGACTCGGCCGTGGAAATGCGCAAAATGGTTTCCCCCAGCAGTGACGCACACGACAATTGACGGATCTTGCTGCAATTGCGCGCTGCTTCGGCCAGCGGGATGGTATCGGTGACCACGACCTCGTCGAGCTCGGAATCGCGGATGCGGGCCACGGCATCCCCCGAGAGCACCGGGTGCGTGCAATAGGCGTAGACCGAGCCCGCGCCCCGCTCTTTCAGGGCCGAGGCGGCCTTGCACAGGGTGCCGGCCGTATCGACCATGTCATCCATGATCAGGCACGTGCGGCCATTGACATCGCCAATGATGTTCATGACCTCGGATACATTGGCACGCGGGCGGCGCTTGTCTATGATGGCCAGATCCGACTCGAGCTGCTTGGCCAGGGCACGCGCCCGCACGACACCACCGATATCGGGGGACACCACCACCAGGTTCTCGAAGTGCCGGCCCCAGATATCCCCCAGCAGGATGGGCCCGGCATAGATGTTGTCGACCGGGATATCGAAGAACCCCTGGATCTGGTCGGCATGCAGGTCCATCGTGAGGACCCGGTCGACCCCGACCACCTGCAGCATGTTGGCGACCACCTTGGCCGAAATCGACACCCGCGCCGAACGCGGCCTGCGATCCTGGCGGGCATAGCCGAAATAGGGGATGGCCGCCGTGATGTTGCGCGCCGACGCACGCCGCAAGGCATCGACCATGACCATGATTTCCATGAGATTGTCATTGGTGGGTGCGCACGTGGGCTGCAGCACGAAAACGTCTTTGCCGCGCACGTTTTCGTTGATCTCGACCATGACCTCGCCGTCGGAGAAACGGCCGACCGTCATCTTGCCCAGCGACATGTCGAGGTGATTCACGACATCGACCGCCAGGCGCGGGTTTGCGGTGCCGGTGAAAATCATGAATCGGTCTTGTGGCATGCTGTTGCACCAAAGTGTCAAATGACAAGGCTGTTGATTCCTGCCCCTTTTCGGGGCTGATTCAACAGCCTGGAAAATTCTGCCCGCAACGAATGAAATGAGTGGCTGGGGAAGAAGGATTCGAACCTTCGCATGCCGGAATCAAAATCCGGTGCCTTAACCAACTTGGCTATTCCCCAATTTCAGTCAACCCAGCCCCGCAGGGGGTGGTCTTGAAGACCCCGGCAAACCCGGGACTGGAAGACCGCCCGACCGGGCCTTATTTTACTGATAATTTGATCATGCTGCATCTGCGCCGTGGCAAGGTCCGTATATTCAGCAAACAGACCGGAACCCGACCCCGTCATGCGAAAATGCCCGCCCGCCGCCTGCAGGGCCTGATGCAGGCCGCACCATTGTGGATACCGCCTGATGACCACGGCCTGAAGATCATTGCAGCCATAAAGGCCGCTGTTCCCTTCAAGCCACTCAGTAAAGTCCGAAATTCTTACCGATTCTGTATTTCTTGTCAAATCAGGGTCGGAAAAAATGTCGGCGGTGGCAATCGGCATGGCAGGCATCACCAGGCCATAGGCCCGCTGCGGCAACAGAAGCGGGCTCAGGTCGGCGCCGATTCCTTCGGCAAATGCGCACTGGCCCAGGATGAACACCGGGACGTCGGCCCCCAGTGCGAGCGCCAGGCGCATCAGTTCGGAACGGCGCAGGCCGGTGCCCCACAAGCGGTTCAGCGCCAGCAGCGTGCTGGCGGCATCGCTGGACCCCCCGCCCAGCCCGGCCCCGGCCGGGATCTGCTTGCGGCACGCGATACGGGCGCCGTAGGACGTGCCTGTAGCCTGCTGCAGGGCCCGGGCAGCCCGTACCACCAGATCCTCTTCTGCCGCCAGCCCCGGCAGGGTTTCTTCTGCGCGCAGGATACGGCGGTCTTCGAGACGTTCGAAGTCCAGCGTATCGCAAAAGTCCACGAACCGGAATACCGTCTGCAGCAAATGGTAGCCATCCGCACGCCGGCCGACCACATGCAGAAACAGGTTCAGCTTGGCGGGCGCGGGAACATCGTGCAGAACGCGCATCGCCCTCACCTGGCGAGAGGCGCAGGGTCGTCGACGATCAGCTGCAACTGCCAGCGGCCCTGGGCATCTTCACGCAACAGGCGGATGCGCCGCGGCCCCTGGGCATCCCACTGGCCCAGGCGCACCTGCCAGCCCTGCTGCACGAAGGCCTCGGGACGGCCTTGCGCGTCGGCCTGCAGGCCCTGCACGGGCTGCCCGTCCACAGCCTGGCCACGGACCCAGTCGCGCAGGCCGGCCACCGGCATGGGATGCCCCCAGACCCTGGCGATCAGGCCATCCGCATCAGTGGCCCGGTCAAGCTGGCCGTCTGCCTGCTCGAGCGTGGCATGGCCGGGATCGACCTGAACGCGCGCGAGCACATTGCCCAGCGGTGTGGACAGGTCGAGTATCAGACGCTGACCATCGTCACGCCAGGCATAGCCACCCTGCACGGCCTGCGCCGGCCCGTCAGCGGGCTGCAGGGTGACGGCAAACCGCCCCACCCGCTCGAACGCGGGCGCCTGCCCGCCGATGCGCGAGGGCGCCGCGCACGCCACCAGGGCCAGCAACAGGCCGCACGTCAACAGCCAGCGCAGCATCATGGCCGAGGCACCTTCAAGCGCTTGAGGGTATCGAGGATGGCCGGTGAGTCGGGTTCACGCCGCAGAGCCCCCGACCAGACGTCACGGGCCTCATCCTGGCGCCCGAGCAGCCACAGGACTTCGCCCAGATGGGCTGCCACGTCGGCGGCCGGCATCTGCGCATAGGATCGGTGCAGGTATTCGAGCGCACCCTGGTAATCCTCGATGCGATACAGGTACCAGCCCACGCTGTCGAGAATGAAGGGGCTGTCGGGATCCAGATCGAGGGCGCGCTCGAGCAGATCGCGGGCCTCGTCCAGATCGCGGTTCTGTTCGACCAGGGTGTAGCCCAGCGAGTTGAATGCATTGGCATTGTCCGGGTCGAGTTCGATGATGCGGCGCATCAAGACCTCGAATTCATCGACCTTGCCCTGATGCAGCAACGTCATGCCCAGATCGTATTTGATTTCCGGCGTATCGGGCATTTCGAGATCGGCCGCCTTGAGCAGTTCGACTGCCTGATCGGTACGCCCTGCATCTTTGTAGATGGCCGCAAGCGTCAGGCGGATCGTGGCGCGCTCACGCCGGTCTTCGGGTTCGATGGCCTCCAGCGTGGCCCTGGCCTGCGCCAGATCGCCCAGCTTGCCATACAGCACCGCCTCATGGGTACGCGCCTGAAAGGTGAGCGCCGGGTCGTCGATCAGGCGCAACTGGCGGATGGCCTCGCGATGATCATTCTCACGCTCGGCCATGCGCACCAGCAGCAGGCGCGCATCGGCCACATCGGCCTGCGCATTGGTCGCACGATCATCGAGCGCCCTGCGCCTTTGCTGCTGGATGGCGATGTACTGATCCAGCAGCACGCGCGCCTGTGCATAGCGCTCGGCGCGTGCATTGACCTCGGCCTCGGTGTACAGCAGGTCGAAGTCTTCGGGCGCCTGCCGGCGCATGCGTGCCAGCAGGGCCAGCGCATCGTCGAACCGGCCCTGGCTGGTCAGGCGGCTGACCAGCAGCAACTCGAGGCCACGCTGGCCGGGGTGTTCGTCGATGAAGGCCCGTGTTTCACGGATCACACTCTCGGGCTCGAGGCGCAGGCCATATTCGAGCACGCGCTGGGCTGCATCCTGAGAATCCGGGTCGAGCTGCTGCCCACGGCGGGCTTCTTTCAGGGCGCGCGCATTCTCGCCGGCGGCCCAGGCCGCATCGGCCAGCGCCAGACGAGCCAGACTGGAGCTGCCCACCACATCGACCAGGGCCTTGTCCAGAACGTCCAGCGCCAGACGCTTGTCGGTCATGCGGGCCACGATCCCCGCCGCCTGCACGATGGCCTGATCACGGTCATCCGCTGCAGCGATGCGGCGGGCCAGCGTGCGCGCCAGGCCATCGGTCTGCCCGCTGGATGCCGACAGGGCGAGCGAGGCGGCCACGGCCTCGGGATTGTCCGGATCGAGGGTGGCCCACTGGTGCGCCGCGCGCAGGGCCAGGGCCAGGTTATGCCCTGACATGGCCATCTGGAATGAGCGCAGCGCAAGGCGTGAATCCAGCGTGTCGCGTGACAGGGCCAGCAGTTCTTGGGCGGCGTCATCGTACAGACCGTGCTGCGCCGAGAATTCGGCCACCAGAAGCCGATACAGCAGCTCGGGCGTAAGCGGCACGAGGGGCGGTTCGCCCTGGCGCATCTGGATGGCGTCTTCTTTCGTCTGTGTGTCCGTATCGGACGATGCAGCCCACGCCCCCGTGTGTGCAGCGCCCAGCGCAAGCAGCACAGCCAGAACGAAAATGGGGAGTCTCATGGGCTGAACCAGAGCCGCGACGCGAACACATTGCGCGTCTGGTGGCAAAATTGCATCATAGAAAGAGGATGTTATCACCCCTGCCATGCCCGAACTGCCAGAAGTTGAAACGACACGTCGTGGAATCGCCACGTTCATGCCCGGACGGATCCTGCGTGAGCTGGTGATCCACGAGCCCCGCCTGCGCTGGCCCGTGCCAGCCGGACTGCCCGCCCGGCTGCAGGGCCAGACGGTACGGGCCTGCGAACGGCGTGGCAAATACCTGCTCATCCGTTTCGATGGCGGCACGCAGATCGTGCACCTGGGCATGTCGGGCTCCCTGCGCCGCGTGCCCATGCAGGCGCCGCTGCGCAAACACGACCACGTCGAATGGCGTTTCGATGATGGACGCTTCCTGCTGCACGATCCGCGCCGCTTCGGTGCCGTCCTCTGGCACCCGGACACGGACGGCCCATTGCTGGCCCACCCCCTGCTGGCCGGGCTGGGCATCGAGCCATTCGACCCCGGGTTCACGCCCGAGTGGCTGCATGGCCAGTTGCAGGGGCGCAGGCAGGCCATCAAACCACTGCTGCTGGCCGGCCGCATCGTGGTGGGCGTGGGCAACATCTATGCATCGGAAGCGCTGTTTCAGGCCGGCATCGATCCACGCCTGTCTGCAGGGCAAATTTCACGACCCCGCTGTGCACGGCTGCATGAGGCCATCCTGAGCACACTGGCGCAGGCACTCGAAGCAGGCGGCAGCACCCTGCGTGACTACGTGGATCCACAGGGCGCGCCAGGCGCATATTTCAGCCTGCATGCAGCAGTCTATGAGCGCGATGGCCAGCCCTGCCCCCGGTGTGCCACCCTGATACGGCGCCTGGTACAAGGCCAGCGGGCCACGTATTTCTGCCCGCACTGCCAGAAGCGCTGAAGGAGCCTGCGCCGGGGTGAGCCTGCACTGGGGTGAACCTGCATCCAGGGTGAACCTGCCTCGAGGGACCTGCGCCGGGATGGGGCTGATTTACCCGTTCCAGCCGTTCCCCGGCTGATGCGCCGGTTGGCTCAGGCCAGCACCTTGCCGGGATTCATGAGGCCCTGCGGATCGAGCGCCGACTTGAGGCGGTGCATCAGGACCATCTCGACCGGATCCTTGTAGCGCGGCAGCGCATCGCGCTTGAGCTGGCCCACGCCGTGTTCGGCACTGATGGACCCGCCCACCGCATGCACCCGATCGTGCACCAGCTGATAGACGGCTTCCTGTTGCGCCAGCAGGCGGTCGGCATCCCAGCCGACCCCCGGTGCCACGTTGTAATGCAGGTTGCCATCGCCCAGATGGCCGAAAATCACATGTCGGATACCCGGAAACGCCGCCTGAAGGGCCGCGTTGGTGTGTTCGACGAACTCGGCCATGCGCGACACCGAAACAGAAATATCATGCTTGATGCTCTTGCCTTTTTCTTTTTCGGCCAGCGGAATGCTTTCACGCAGGTGCCAGAGCGCCTGGCTCTGTGCCACGGACTCGGCAATCGCCGCATCCTGCACCAGCCCGGCTTCGATGGCCTCGCCGATCACGTGCTCGAAACGTTCGCGGGCGTGGGCTTCGGATTCGCTGTCCGAGAGCTCGAGCAGAGCATACCAGGGAGCAGAAGGGTTGGCGAAGGGCAAACGCTGCTGCGGGAACGCGCGAACCACGTCCAGCAGACACGGCGCAGCCATGAGCTCGAAGCCCGTCAGCGAGGCGCCCAGGCCGGCACGCGCCAGCCCCAGTACGCCGATGGCGGCCCCGATGGACCCCAGGGCCAGCAGCGCAGTGCAGCGGGCGACTGGCTGGGGGAACAGCTTGAGGGTGGCTGCCGTGATCACCCCCAGGGTGCCTTCGCTGCCGATGTAGAGGTCGCGCAGACTGTAACCCGTGTTGTCCTTGCGCAGCCCGCGCAGGCCATGCCAGATCTCGCCCTGGGGGGTGACCACCTCGAGGCCCAGGGTGAGTTCACGCATGTTGCCATAGCGCAGCACCTGGGTGCCGCCCGCATTGGTTGCCAGATTGCCGCCTATGGTACAGCTGCCCTCGGCAGCCAGGCTGAGCGGAAACAGCCGGCCCGCTTCATCGGCCGCTTGCTGCACCGCCTGCAGGATGCAGCCCGCTTCGGCCACCAGGGTATCGTTGTCGGTATCCACATGGCGGATCTGGTTCAGGCGCTGCAGGGAAAGAATCACGGCCTGCCCCGAACCATCGGGGGTCGCCGCACCGCACAAGCCGGTATTGCCCCCCTGCGGGACGACAGGCAGGCCTGCCTGGGCACACAGGCGCACCACGCTGGCGACTTCGGCCGTGCTGGCCGGGCGCACCACGGCCAGCGACCGGCCACGATAGCGTTCGCGCCAGTCTGTTTCGAACGGCTGCGCATCCGCCCCTGTAAGGACGTGTGTGACACCCACCACCGCGCGCAACGCTTGCAAATGATCCATGACGGCCAACCCCGTTCCAGCAATCCGTGACAATCCGCTATTGTAATCAGCGATAATCCATTCGGTACATTCACCCCTTCGTGATGGAGTTCCTTTTGAACCTGCCCCTTTCCCTGCCATCCAGTGTGTTCAAGGCCTACGACATTCGCGGCACGGTACCCGACCCCCTGAACGCCGGGTTCGCCCGACTGCTGGGGCTGGCCCTGGCAGAACGGGCACGGGCGCAAGGGGTGCGCAGCATGGCGGTGGGCCACGACGGCCGCCTGTCCAGCCCCGATCTCGCGCAGGCCCTCCAGGAAGGCCTGCGCGAGGGCGGGCTGGATACGATCGACCTGGGTCTGGTGCACACACCGCTGGTGTACTTCGCGGCCCACCACAGCGGCAGTGGTTCCGGGGTGGCCGTCACGGGCAGCCACAACCCGCCTGACTACAATGGTTTCAAGATGATGCTCGGCGGGCGTACCCTGTACGGTGCAGACATCCACGCACTGCGCGAGTCCATGCAGCATGTCCGCCCCCCTGCGGGTGTGTCCCGGGGCCGCACGCGGCATCAGGCGCTGGTCGACACCTATATCCAGACCATACGCGGGCAAGTGCACCTGGCCCGCCCCATGAAGATCGCCATCGACTGCGGCAACGGTGTCGGGGGCGTGGCCGCCACGCGCCTGTACCAGGCACTGGGCTGCTCGGTGGATGAACTCTACACCGAAGTGGACGGCCTGTTCCCCAACCACCATCCGGATCCGGCCGATCCAGCCAACCTGCAGGACCTGATCACCCATGTCCAGGCATCGGGCTGCGAACTGGGTCTGGCCTTCGATGGCGATGCCGACCGCCTCGGCGTGGTCACCCGTTCGGGGCAGATCATCTGGCCAGACCGGCAGATGATCCTGTTTGCGCGCGACATCCTCGAGCGGCGGCCGGGCGCCGAAATCCTGTTCGACGTGAAATGCAGCCGCCACCTGGGCGCCGCCATCCGTGCCGCGGACGGCACGCCGCTGATGTCGCAGACCGGGCACTCGCTGATCAAGGCCCGTCTGGCGGAAACCGGCGCGCCACTGGCCGGCGAGATGAGTGGCCATATTTTCTTCAACGACCACTGGTTCGGCTTTGACGATGGTCTCTATGCCGGCGCCCGCCTGCTCGAGATCCTCTCGCGCAGCCCCGACCCCAGTGCCGTGCTCGACGCCCTGCCCCAGGGCCTGGCAACCCCCGAACTCAAGTTGCCCATGGCCGAGGGCGAGCCCCACGCGCTCGTACGGCGCCTGCAGGCCGAGGGGCAGTTCCCGACCGCGACCGAGCGCATCACGATCGATGGCATCCGTGTCGAATATGCCGACGGCTTCGGTCTCGCTCGGGCATCGAACACCACGCCGGTGGTGGTGTTGCGCTTCGAGGGCGATACCCCCGGCGCGCTGGCACGCATTCAATCGGAATTTCGCGCGGCCCTGGGTGCCGTGCTGCCTGCCGGGCACGCACTGCCCTTCTGAACGGGCACGACGCCCAGATCGGCATAGACCGCCAGATGCGCCTGCACGATGCGTTCCAGGCCAAAATCCCGTTCGGCCAGGGCGCGCCCGGCGGCGCCCATGCGTACGCGCAGGGCCGCATCGCCCGCCAGTCTGTGCAAGGCCCCCGCCAGGGCCGATGCATCCCTGGCAGGCACCAGCAGGCCACTGACGCCCGGTTCGATGGCATCCCGGCAGCCGGGCACATCGGTGGTCACCACCGGCCGACCGGCTGCCGCAGCCTCGATCAGTGACTTGGGCAGGCCTTCACGGTAGGACGGCAGCACGACGATATGCGCCTGGGCGTACAGGGCCGCCACATCCGTGCATTCGCCGACGTAATCGAGCCAGCCGTCGTCCTGCCAGCCCTGCAGCGTCGAGGCATCGATCGAGGCCGGATTTTCCGGATCGGGGCTGCCCGCCAGGCGGCAGCGCACGGGGCTGCCCTGCTGGCGCAGAATGCGCGCGGCTTCGGCAAACTCGACCACGCCCTTGTCACGCAGCAGCCGTGCCGCCATCACGGCCGTGACGGGCTGCGCAGGCCAGGGGCGCGGCCTGAAGGCCTGCAGATCCACGCCCGAGCCGCGCATCATGACGACCTGTGCGGCACGCAGCGCCCCGGCCCGCAGCAGCACGTCGCGATCCGCGGGGTTCTGGAATATGACCCGGCTGTGCCGGTGTCCCAGCGCCAGACGATACAACACCAGCGCCAGATGGCGCTGCCAGCCACGCCGCCAGCCCGGCCCGGGTATGAACACATAGCCCAGCCCGGAGATGGCCGCCACAAAAGCCGGCACCCCCATGAGGCGCGACATGATGCCGCCATACAGCACAGACTTGAGCGTGACGGCGTGCACCAGGGCAGGCTGCAGCGTGCGCAACAGACGACCCAGCGCCCACAGGCTGCGCCATTCGGCCCAGGGTCGCATGCCGGTACGCGACAACGGCAGCACGTGATGCACGAAACCCAGTGCCTTCAGGCGCGCCCCCTCGGGGCCTGCCATCGACGCCACATGCACCTCGTAGCCCGCCTGGCGCGCCGCCTCGGCCACAGGCAGGCGATGCGAGATGAAAAAGGCCGGATTGGTGATGAAAAAAAGAAGCCGGGGCGCAAATGGAGCGCCTGGCACCGGGTACGCACCGTGATCCGCGGCCTGGGCGTCGGCCTCGCGCCACCCTGACCGACCCCGGGCAAGAGGATTCTGGGCAAGACGCCGCCACAAGGCGTCATAGCGGTCCACCATCGCCTGCAGCCCATAGCGCTGCGCCACCGACTCACGCGCGGCGGTCTGGCGCGCCGCCCAGCCCGGTGCGCGCACGGCCCTGACCGCAGCCTGCATGGCCTGCGCCAATGCCGCGGGATCCTGCGCAGCCACCACCCAGCCATGCTGCGCCACGATTTCTGCGGCATCGCCCACGTCGGTCACCACCGCTGCCGCGCCGCAGGCCATGGCCTCGCAGACCACATTGGGAAAACCCTCGGCCTTGCTGGCCAGCACGTGTACGTCGATCGCGGCCATCCAGTGCGGCACATCATCGCGCCGCCCCAGAAGCACCAGTTGCTGCAGCACCCCGAGATCGCGCGCCATCGCCAGCAGTCCGGCGTTGTCCGGCGACATGCCCAGCCCGACCAGCACGCAGCGCAGCCGCAGGCCGTGATGCTGGCACAGCGCCAGGGCGGCCAGCAGATTGGCGTGGTCCTTGAGCGGATTCCAGCGGGCCACGCAACCCAGAAGCACCTCATCCTCGGCCACGCCCAGCGAAGCCCGCAGACGGCCCCTGCTGACAGGATCAGGCTGCCAGCGCCGCAGATCATAGCCGTTGGGGATCACGACCAGCCGATCAGTACGATAGCCCAGCGCACGATGCACCACGGCCGCCCGATGCGCACAGGCCACGATGGCGGCCGGCACCATGCCGGAGACACGCGCGCACCACCACGCCGCCCGCCGCGACGAGCGGCTGCTCTCGGCCAGGTGCTCGCCCGAATTGCGCAGCCCCCAGGATACGGCACGCACGCCGGCCAGACGCGCAATCAGCCCCCCGAGCAAGTCCGCATGATACATCCAGGTCTGGACCACATCGGGCCGCTGCCTGCGCAGCAGGCGGTACAGGCGCCAGAGCCCGCGCAGGGAGCCTGCCACGCCCCGCATCTCTAGATCGATCACCTCGATGCCCGCCGCCTGCAGGCTCGGCCCGATGACCCCGAAGCCACGCATGGAAACCACCTGATGCCGGACGCGGTCCCGATCCGCCGTGACCAGGCGCTGCAGCACGGTTTCCGCGCCCCCGTGCAGAAGCCCCGAGATGACGTGCAATACGTGCAGCCGCGCGGTCTGGCTGGATACATCATTCATGCGCGGCACCCGTCGAAGGATCGGCAGCGCCCGATGACCAGGCAAGGCCCAGCGCATCCCAACGGGCCAGAATGGCCTCCAGTCCGTAACGCGACCGTACCGAGACCGCGCCCGCGCGGCCACGCGCTGCCCGGTCCTGCGGGCTGGCCGACAGCAGTTCACCCAGCGCACGCGCCCAGGCCCGCTCGTCATCCGGGGGCACCAGCAGCGCATCGCGCCCCTGGCGTGTCATATCGGCCGGCCCGGATGGACAATCGGTGGCCACGCAGGGCAGCCCCAGCGCCATGGCCTCGAGCAGGGCATTCGGAAACCCTTCGACGCGCGAGCAATGGATGAACACATGGGCCTGCAGCAATGCAGGCCAGAGCTGACGGGTATGCCCAGGCAGCCGGATGCGCGCCTGCAGGCCCAGCGCATGCACCCGCGCCTGGCAGGCCTCGCGCTGCGGACCATCGCCCCAGATCACCAGATCCCACCGGGGATTCGTGGGCGCAAGACGGGCAAACACCTCGATCAGCCGATCGAATTGCTTGACCGGCTGGAAGCGGCCGGCCGCCACCAGAACGAGCCGATCCCCGGCCGGTTCGGCGTGGCGTGAAGGCGGCAGCTCGGGCGGCAGCGGGTTGGCAATCACCACGCTGTGGCGCACCGCGGGGGCCACCTGGATCAGGTGCCGGCGCGCGGTCTCCGTCTGTACCACGACGCGTGCCGCCCAGGGGTACGTGAACCGGCGCAGGACACGCAGCACGCGGCCCGCAGCCCACCCGTGCAGGGGATCGGAACGCTCGCTCACCACCACCGGGACATCCAGCCCCCGGGTGGCCAGCAGCGCCATCACATTGACATTGGTGAGGAATGAAAGAACGCGATCCGGCCGGTACGCCTGAACCAACCGCCGCAAGGCCCACAGCTTGACGAGCGGCCGCAGCATGCCGGGGCTCGCAGGCATCCGATCGGCCAGCCACTCGACCCGTACACGGGGATCCAGCACCTGCATATTGCGCCCGCGCCCGGAAAAACAGCAGACCAGATGCACGTCAACCCCATTGCGCACCCAGGCGCTGGCCAGCGTGGCGGCCACACGCTCGGCACCGCCGCCATGCAGCGAGCTGAGCAGGAACAGCAATTTCATGGCAGCGGCGCCGTGTTCATGGCCGTTGCGTCGACTGCTGCGCGACGCCGGCCAGGAAGAAGCGCGTCCCAGAGCACCATGATCCTGTCCTGCCCGAACCGCTGCAGCACTTCAGGCGCCCGGTGAGCCAGACGCGCCCTCAGGGCTGGATCGGCCATCAGCCGGCCCAGCGCGGCCGCCAGCGCGGCGGGATCCTGCAGCTCGCGCACCAGAACGCCGTCCACATCGGCGCGGATGATGTCCGACGGCCCCGTTTCGCAGTCGAAAGCCACACACGGCAAGCCCGACGCCATGGCCTCCAGCAGGGTGTTGGGCAGCCCTTCGGTGCGCGAACTGAGCACATACAGACTGCTGGCCCGATACCAGTCGGCCACATTGCCCACGCGCCCCGGCAGCTGGATCCTGTGATCCAGCCCCAGTTGGCTGCGCAACGCCTCGAGCGCCGGGCGCTCGGGGCCCTCGCCCAGAATGACCAGATCCCAGTGTGGCTGTGCTTCGGCCAGCCGCGCAAAGGCCCGGATCAGGCAATCGAAGCCTTTCACGGCATGCAGGCGACCCACGGCCAGCACGATGGACCGCGGGCCAGGCGCCGGGGCAGGACGCACCGGCTCGCCGCCCGGTATCGGCCAGATGGCTGCATTGGGGATCACCTGCGCACGGACCCCGGGCACATGGGCATCCAGCCACTGCGCACTGCGCCGGGTCAGGGCCACGACGGCGTGCGCGCGCGGATACGCCCGGCGCCGCAGAACGACCCAGAAACGGGGCAACCGCCTGGCGGGTGGATGGCTGTGCTCGGTGGCGATGACCGGCACCCCCAACCCATGGGCCGCCAGCAGCGCAAGAATCGAAGGACGCGTCATCATGCCCACCACGACATCCGGGCGCTCTTCACGCAGCACCCGGCGCACCGCACGGTAACGCCCCAGATTGCCGATCAGCGCCTGCAGCGCGCCCCGGCTGTCGCGCGCCACGTCCAGGGCAATGCGGCGCACGCCAGCCGGCAGCGCGTAGGCATCCTGCCCGGAACCGGCCAGCGTCACGCGCCGCCCCTGGCCCAGCCACCACGCTGCCAGCTGGGCCGCCACCCGCTCTGCCCCACCCGCCCGCATGGAGTGATGGAGAATCAGCAGGTGCTCAGCGCAGGAATCGGACATACCAGGGCATGGCCGATTCGAGACCTTGCAGGATGTCGTATTGTGGGTCATATCCCAGCAGACGGCGGGCCTTGGCGATATCGGCTTGCGAATGTCGGACGTCGCCCGCACGGAAATCCGCATGCCGGGCGTCTTTCCGGTACTCGACCCCATGGCGGCCAAGCACGGTACGCAAATGCCCGAACAGTTCGTTGAGCGACGTGCGGGCATTGAACGCGACGTTGTACACCTGGTTCTGGCCCTGCGGACCGGCCAGTGCCGCCAGGAGATTGGCCTGTACCGCGTTGTCGACAAAACAGAAGTCGCGGCTGGTCTCGCCATCGCCGTTGATCACCACGGGCTGATCGAGGATCATGGCCGACACCCACTTGGGGATGACCGCCGCGTAGGCTCCATCCGGATCCTGACGGGGCCCGAAGACATTGAAATACCGCAGACCGACGGAATCCAGGCCCCAGGCCCGGAAAAAGACGTCGGCATACAGCTCGTTCACGTATTTGGTCACCGCATAGGGGGACAGGGGCCGGCCGATCCTGTCCTCGACCTTCGGCAGCCCGGGCAGATCGCCATAGGTTGAACTGGACGCGGCATAGACAAAAGACCGCACCCCGGCATCGCGCGCGGCCACCAGCATGTTCAGGTGCCCGCCGATATTGACATCGTTGGTGGTGACCGGATCCTCGAGCGAACGCGGCACCGAACCCAATGCGGCCTGATGCAGCACATGCTGTACACCCCGCGTGGCCCTGTGGCAGGTGTCCAGATCGCGGACATCGCCCTCGATGAACTGGAAACGCGCCCATTGCGCAGGGCTGACCCGGTCGCGCACCTCATCCAGATTGCGCTGGTAGCCCGTGGAGAAATCATCCAGCCCGATGACCGGTTGATCGAGCCGCAGCAGGGTTTCGAGCAGGTTCGAGCCGATGAAGCCGGCACAACCCGTGAGCAGCCAGGTGCGCGGCGCCTGCTGCAGTTGCGTTTGGATCAAATCATGGGGACAGGGCATGGAATTCTCAGAGACGCAGATCGGATTGGTGTTTGTCCAGCACATACTTCAGATCGTAAAGCACGTGCTCGGGCTTGCCCAGTGCGCGCAGGACGGCCTCGCCCATGGCCCTGAACTGTTCGTGCGCCACGGCCACGATGATGCCATCATAGGCACCCGGCTCTGGCGCAGCAATGGGCCGGATGCCGTATTCGCGCTCGGCTTCGTCCGCATCGACCCAGGGATCGTGGACATCCGTGGCGATATGGTATTCACCCAGCTCATGCACGATATCGACGACGCGGGTATTGCGCAGGTCGGGGCAGTTTTCCTTGAAGGCCAGCCCCAGCACCAGTACGTGCGAACCCTGCACCTGGATGCGCCGCTTGGTCATCGCCTTCACCAGTTGAGCGGCCACGTAGCCGCCCATTGAATCGTTCAGCCGGCGCCCGGCCAGGATGATCTCCGGGTGATAGCCGATCGACTGGGCCTTGTGGGTCAGATAGTATGGATCGACCCCGATGCAGTGCCCGCCCACCAGGCCCGGGCGAAACGGCAGGAAATTCCATTTTGTGCCTGCCGCCTCGAGCACTTCCTGGGTATCGATGCCCAGGCGATTGAAAATCAGGGCCAATTCGTTGATCAGGGCGATATTGACATCGCGCTGCGTGTTTTCAATCACCTTGGCCGCCTCGGCCACGCGGATGGAGGACGCCTTGTGCGTACCCGCGGTGATGATTTCACGATACAGGGCATCGACCAGATCGGCAATTTCGGGGGTGGAACCCGACGTCACCTTGCGTATGGTGGCCACGCGGTGCGCCTTGTCGCCCGGGTTGATGCGCTCCGGGCTGTAGCCCGCAAAGAAATCCTGATTGAATGCGAGGCCGGAGACCCGTTCGAGCACCGGCACGCAGACTTCTTCCGTGGCCCCCGGATAGACCGTGGATTCGTAGATCACCACATCCCCGCGCTTGAGCACCCGCCCGATTGTTTCGCTGGCGCGCACCAGAGGCGACAGATCGGGCTGCTTGTACTGGTCTATGGGTGTGGGCACGGTGACGACGAACACGTTGGCCCGCGCAAGCGCCCCGGGCTCGGAGGTGAATTCGAGCTGTCTTGCCTGGGCCAGCTCGGCGGCCTCGACTTCCAGCGTCGCGTCCTGGCCCGCCTGCAGTTCTGCGATGCGCTGCCGGTTGACGTCGAAGCCCAGAACCGGGCGGCACTTGCCGAATTCAACAGCCAGCGGCAGGCCCACATAGCCCAGCCCGACGACAGCCAGACGGACATCATTCAATTTCATCGCGGGCCCTCCGGAAAAAGATTGCTGCATCGGGATGATTTTAATCGCTGCGCCCGCGCCGCCCCAGCGAGGGCAGCAACAGCCAGCGCGGACGACGCCAGGTGATGAGCCTGACATACAGCCAGACATAGACAGCCGCAAAGGCCACCATGCTCAGGCCCAGGATGCGCACGTCATCCCACCACACGGTGGCCGGCACCAGACTGATCAGCGCCAGCACCCAGAGATAGGGCGATGCCATGGCATTGCACAGGGCAGGCACCGCATGGCGGCGATCACGACTGAAGGTCACCCGGACCAGACGCCGAAAGACCAGTTGGTGCAAATGCAGGGCATCGGGCTGATCGACTGGCACGCCACGCCTGAACTTGCGTCGCCAGATGGAAAACAGCGTCTCGAACACCGGGTAGAACAGCACGGCCAGGGCGTAGAATGGCGACACGCCCGGGTTGCGGACCACCAGCTGCACGGCCAGTTCAGCCAGCATGAACCCAAGAAAATAGGCCCCGCCATCACCCAGGAACACGCGCCCGAACGGAAAGTTCCAGGCCAGAAAACCCAGGGTGGCCGACGCCAGCGCGGTGGCAATCAGGAAGATGGGCACGTCCTGCACCTGCCAGGCCACCAGCGCAAGCGACAGCGCGATCAGGCTGGCGATCATGCCAGCCAGCCCGTTCATGCCATCGACGATGTTCAGGGCATGGGTACATCCGCCCACGGCCAGCATGGTGAACAACAGCGACAGCACCGGCCAGGCGGACAGCCAGCCATCCACCCAGGGCAGGCCCACGCGCGATATGCCGCCCAGCAGCCACCAGGCGATGGCAGCCGACAGAAAGGCGGCCAGCAGGCGCTTGCCGGATCCGATGTCCTTGGTGATGTCCTCGAGCAAGCCCGCCATGAACACAGGCAGCACGGCCACGAACAAGGCCGGCCACAACCAGCCCAGGGTCATGTTGCGTGGCCCAAGAACCAGCAGGCCGGCCAGGGTACCGGCCACGACGGCCAGGCCGCCCACCCGCGGCGCAGCGCGGGCATGCATGGCCTGCGGCTTGTGCAGATCGACGTCTCCGGTGTAGCGCCCATGCCAGCGCTCGGAGACGACGATCAGGCCGCCGGCCAGAAAGGCAGTGATGCTGATGATGGGCCAGCTCAGGGCGTCGGAGAATGACGAGGCAATCAAGGGATGACGGCGATGGAATGGGGTGGCGAAGGAGTCACGCTGGAATCACAATGGAACCAGTCCGAACCCCGATTATCGTTCATCTGCAGCAAGACCGCCTGCCATCGGCCTGCAGCGCACCCCCGGGGAAGGCAGACCGGCGTCTACGACAGAGCGGACCTGCGCCCCCGGCTGCCGGGTTGCGGCCCACCGCCGCCAGAGCCCGAAATCGGCATAGGGGGCAGTTCTTATGAACTGCACCCCTGCCACACCACCCGGCATGCGGGTCCGCACCGGGCGGTTCGAGAAGTTGAGGTTATGAGAGTCTGGGAAGGCCTAGCTTGTCGAAGTGAGCAACGGGCAAGGCCGCATTCAGGGATTGGCCACTATTGCGCCACCAGCACCGAGAGTTTGCCGCCACAGATCGGGCAGCAGTAAAGCCTGCCCCTAAGGCGCGCAGCTCCCGGAACATCGTCGTACCTCGCTTCCACTGCCTAAGCTGAAGGGCTCGTAACCGGTGCCGTATCCATCCGTCCAGCTCGCGCCAGATTCTGGGTGTTTGCGCCAATCGGAAGTAGCCCTTCCAGCCCAGTAGATAGGTTCGCAACCTACCCACCACATCCTGCATGCTGCGCCCGCCCGAGCGGCGCGTCAGTTGCCGAACACGTTGCTTGAACGCAATCAGCGCCTTGGTCGACACGGCTCGCTTGACTACCCCTTTCGGGGCAACCCAGAGGCTGTAGCCCAAGAACTTGCGGCCAGCAAATACGCTGGCCACCGCGCTTTTGGTCTCGTTGACCTTCAGGCGCAGCCGGGCATATAGTCGCCGCAGCAAGTTCATCACTCGTTCACCCGCCCGACGGCTGCTGACATAAACGTTGCAGTCATCCGCATAACGAACG
>Ga0265293_10004178_pt1 | contig 25757 bp, 19 predicted proteins | sample Munlanlewell138R_FD_192505 | JGI IMG/M metagenome (GOLD analysis project Ga0265293, IMG submission 192505) | Leachate microbial communities from a municipal landfill in Southern Ontario, Canada - Leachate well 138R | ecosystem: Engineered > Solid waste > Landfill > Unclassified | place: Canada...
TGATGAAAGAGGGATTATTCGTGTAGGAGCAGAGGTAAGATCAGGAGATATCCTTGTTGGAAAAGTAACTCCTAAAGGAGAAACCGAACTTACTCCTGAAGAAAGACTGTTAAGAGCAATATTCGGCGAGAAATCCAGAGATGTTAGGGACACATCGTTAAGAGTACCTCATGGTGAGTCAGGTATTATTGTTGATGTTAAATTATTCACCAAAGAATCAGGAGATGATCTGAGCCCAGGAGTTAACCAGGTGGTCAGAGTATTTATTGCACAGAAAAGAAAGATATCTGTGGGCGATAAGATGGCAGGCCGTCATGGTAATAAAGGTGTTATATCCCGTGTATTACCAGAAGCAGACATGCCTTTCCTTCCAGATGGCACACCATTACAAATAGTTCTGAATCCGTTAGGAGTTCCATCACGTATGAATATCGGTCAGGTTTTAGAAGTTCATCTAGGTTATGCTGCAAGAGCATTAGGATGGCAAATAGCTACACCAGTATTTGACGGGGCTTCTGAAATGGATATTATAGAATGTCTGAAGATGGCAGGATTATCTGAAGATGGCAAAACAGTTCTATATGATGGAAGAACTGGTCAGCCTTTTGATAACAGAGTAACAGTCGGATACATGTATATGATGAAACTTCATCATCTTGTTGATGATAAAATACATGCCCGTTCAACAGGACCATATTCATTAGTAACACAACAGCCTCTTGGCGGTAAAGCACAGTTTGGAGGACAGCGTTTTGGTGAAATGGAAGTTTGGGCACTTGAAGCATATGGTGCAGCATATACTTTACAGGAAATACTTACAGTTAAATCTGATGATGTAATTGGAAGAGTAAAAACATATGAAGCTATTGTTAAAGGCGAAAGTATACCGAAGTCAGGTATACCAGAATCCTTCAAAGTACTGGTAAAAGAACTTCAGAGCCTTGCTTTGGATGTTAAGATATTAAAGTCTGACAACTCCGTTGTTATGTTCCGTGACGGTAGTGAAGATGATATGCCAAGACTGGATATAAATATTTCAGGTACTGAAGATTATGCATTTGATAATGACGAATTGTTCGATATGGAATTGTCCAAAAAAACGGATGACTTAGAAGATGATGAAGATATTGATTCAGAAGACATATCCAATATGGTATTAAAAGATGCTGATGAAGATGACACCAGCACAGATTATTCAAAGATATCCAATGTAAAGGATATAGTTGATTTAGATGACATGGGAGAGTAGATAATGCAGGATTACGCAAATTTCGACATGATTAAAATAGGTTTGGCTTCTTCCGAGCTGATTAAGGAGTGGTCAAGAGGCGAAGTAAAGAAACCTGAAACAATTAACTACAGGACACTTAAACCTGAAGCAGGCGGACTTTTCTGCGAGAAGATATTTGGACCGACCAAAGACTGGGAATGTCATTGCGGAAAGTATAAAAGAGTAAGGCATAAAGGCATCATATGTGACCGTTGCGGAGTTGAAATCACAAAAAGCAAGGTCAGAAGAGAACGTATGGGTCATATAGAGCTTGCAGCTCCTGTTTCACACATCTGGTATTTCAGAGGAATCCCCAGCAGAATGGGTCTGGTTTTGGACATGAGTCCGAGATCTTTAGAAAAAGTTTTATACTTTAATTCTTATATCGTACTGGATGTTAATAACGAAGACGTTAAAGTTAATGACAAGACTATCGAGGTTAAAGATCTTTTAACTGAAATGCAGTATAGAGAAATGCTGGACAAATATGGCAGAGGTTCTTTTGTAGCAAAAATGGGTGCTGAAGCCATAAAGATATTATTAGAAAGAATTGATGTTGAGTCTGAAAGTGCACAATTGAAGGTAGATCTTCAATCGAGCACAGGCCAAAAAAGAGGCAGAATAATTAAAAGACTTGAAGCTATGGAGTCATTCAGAGTATCAGGAAACAAGCCTGAGTGGATGATTATAGATACTATTCCTGTTATTCCCCCTGATCTTCGTCCTATGGTTCAGTTAGATGGCGGTAGATTTGCAACATCAGATTTGAATGACCTTTATAGAAGAGTTATCAATAGAAATAACAGACTAAAGAGACTTCTTGAGCTCACAGCTCCTGATATTATTGTCAGAAATGAAAAAAGAATGCTTCAGGAAGCTGTTGATGCTTTGATAAATAATGGTAGAAAAGGAAAACCGGTTGTTGGTCCTGGAAACAGACCTTTAAAATCACTTTCTGACATGCTAAGAGGTAAACAGGGAAGATTCAGACAGAACCTTCTTGGAAAGAGAGTTGACTATTCTGGTCGTTCAGTTATAGTTGTCGGACCTGAATTAAAAATGTATCAGTGCGGTCTTCCAAAAGAAATGGCACTGGAACTTTTCAAACCATTTGTAATGAAGCGTCTTGTTACCGATAAATTCGCACAGAATATAAAAAGTGCGAAGAAAATGGTTGAAAGAATTCGTCATGAAGTATGGGATATTCTTGAAGATGTTATAAAAGACCATCCGGTACTTTTAAATAGAGCGCCAACGTTACATCGTTTGGGAATACAGGCTTTTGAACCAATATTGGTTGAAGGAAGAGCTATTAAACTTCATCCACTGGTTTGTACAGCGTATAATGCTGACTTCGACGGAGATCAGATGGCTGTTCACGTACCTCTTTCTGCAGAAGCTCAATCGGAAGCAAGAGTATTGATGCTTTCATCAAATAATCTTCTCGCACCAAAAGACGGGAAACCAATTACAGTTCCTACACAGGATATGGTTTTGGGAGGATATTATCTGACTACAGCTAAAGACGGTGAAGTCGGTGAAGGACGGGTATTCCGTGATTTTGACGAAATGCTACTTGCTTTAGATGAAAAGACAATTACACTTCATTCTAAAGTAAAAATGAGAACATATAAGGAAATTGACGGGAAGATAAAAAGCAGAATTATAAATGTAACTTGCGGAAAAGTTATATTTAATGAAGCTATACCTCAGGATCTTGGTTTTGTAGACAGAAGTAATCCTGAAACAATGTTTGATTTGGAAATAGATCAGATGGTTGGCAAAAAAGACCTAACAAAAATCATTGACAGATGTATAACTAAGCATGGTATAGCTAAAACAGCAGAAGTGCTTGATAAAATTAAAACAATTGGATTTAAGTATTCAACTCAGGGAGCTATATCAATATCTGTAAGCGATATGATTATACCTAGTTCGAAGAGTGAAACACTTGCAGAAACAGAAATTAAAGTAGATAAGGTTACAAAAGACTTTAGAAGAGGCTTGATTACAGATGAAGAAAGACATGACCAGGTTGTCAAGTTATGGAGAGATACTACTGATAGTGTAACAAAAATGCTAATGGATGGGTTGGATGCATTTAATCCATTGAACATAATGAGCAGATCAGGAGCAAGAGGAGATACAAATCAGATTAAGCAGCTTGCCGGTATGAGAGGCCTGATGTTCGATACATCTGGTAAGACAATAGAAATACCAATTAAGTCTAACTTCCGTGAAGGATTGAATGTTTTAGAATTCTTCATATCCAGTAATGGTGCGAGAAAAGGTCTTGCGGATACAGCATTAAGAACAGCTGACTCAGGATACTTAACAAGAAGACTTGTTGATGTTTCACAAGATGTAATAGTTAGGGATGAGGACTGCGGATCTGAAGATGATATACTTGTTTATGATGTTGTTGACAGCGGTGAAATAGTTGTAGGACTTCGCGAAAGAATTTATGGCCGATATGTAGTAAATGAGATAGTTAATCCAAATGACAAGAACGAAGTTATAGTTGAAGCTGGAGGATATATTGACGCTGATGCAGCAAACAGGATAATAGAAGTGGGTATCAAGCAGGTTAGAGTAAGATCTGTTCTTACATGTAAATCACATCTTGGTGTATGCGCTAAATGTTACGGAATGAATCTTGCATCAAGCAAGCCGGTTAATATTGGAGAAGCAGTTGGAATTATTGCAGCACAGTCCATAGGTGAACCAGGTACACAGCTTACTATGAGAACATTCCATACAGGCGGTATAGCCGGTGATGATATTACCCAGGGTCTTCCTCGTGTTGAAGAATTGTTTGAAGCTAGAAAGCCAAAAGGACTTGCAATTATTGCAGAAACCGAAGGTGTTGTTAAAATTAATGAAACAAAGAAACGCAGAGAAGTTATAGTAACTAGCAAAGATGAATCACATACATATACTATACCATACGGATCCAGACTCACAGTTGAAGATGGTGACGAAATTGGAAAAGGCGATAAGATAACAGAAGGTTCTGAGAATCCTCATGACATTTTAAGAATTAAGGGAGTGGACGGAGTTCACAGATATATAGCTTGTGAGGTTCAGAAAGTTTACAAACTTCAGGGTATCGATATAAATGACAAGCATATTGAGATAATTGTAAAACAGATGCTTCGCAAGGTTAAGGTTGAAGATTGCGGTGACACAAATCTTATACCAGGAAGTTACTGTGATGCTACAGAGTTTGAAGATCAGAATGAAATTGCGCTGGAGAATAACAAGCAACCAGCAACAGGAGAAAGAGTTCTTCTGGGAATAAGCAAAGCTTCGTTAGCAACAGAATCTTTCTTATCAGCAGCATCTTTCCAGGAAACAACCAGAGTGCTTACAGAAGCATCCATCAAAGGTAAGACTGATAATCTAATAGGCCTGAAAGAGAATGTTATTATCGGAAAACTGATACCAGCAGGTACAGGAATGAACGCTTATCAGGATCCGTATCTTGAAATGGATCCAACAGAGGACGAAGAAATGATTTCTGAAGAAGCATTTGATGAAGAGTTTGATCTTTTTGATGATTTAGAAGATGAAGTAGAAAACCTTGACGAAAGCGATTCCGAAGAGTATGATAATGAAGGCCTTTTGGTAGAAACCGATTCTGATGATGAAACTGAGTCAGAGGAAGAGGAAGAAGAGAAGGAATAGGATTTAAAATGGCTGTGCATGAGAATAAGGTTATAGGCCTGAAGCAAACAGTAAAAGCCATCAAACAAAATAGAGCAAAACTTGTGTATGTTGCAGAAGATGCAAACAGTTCTTTAACCGGTCCGGTTGTAGAAATATGCAATAAGAAGGAGATAGATGTAGAGTATGTTAAAACATCTAGAGAACTCGGTCTTTTGAACGGCATAAGTGTATGCGCAGCAGTAGTATGTATATTGAAATGAATATATAAATTATAAAGGAAAGGAGGAAAAAGATGCCAACATTTAATCAATTAGTATCAAACGGCAGAAAGGTTTCAAACAAGAAATCACTCTCACCTGCATTACAAAAGAGCATGAATACTCTTAAGAAGAGAACAACAACAGTTGCTTGTCCTCAAAAAAGAGGTGTTTGCACAGTAGTTAAAACAAGCACACCTAAAAAGCCTAATTCAGCTTTGAGGAAAATTGCAAGAGTAAGGCTTACTAATGGATATGAAGTGACATCATATATACCAGGAATCGGACATAATCTGCAAGAGCATAGTGTTGTTCTTATCAGAGGCGGAAGAGTTAAAGATTTGCCAGGTGTCAGATATCACATCATAAGAGGAACATTGGACACCCAAGGAGTTGCTAACAGAAAGCAAGGCAGATCCAAGTATGGTGCAAAAAAAGGTAAATAACGTACATTGAAGTGTCAGGTACTTAATATATACTTAAAAAGTGATATGTACCGGCACTGACAGCTGAAATGGTTGAGTACCTATGAAAAATTATTATTAAGGAGGGAAGACAAGTGCCAAGAAAAGGACATGTCCCAAAGAGAGAAGTGTTAGCCGATCCTTTATACAAGGATAAGGTTGTAACAAAACTAATAAACAATATAATGCTTGACGGTAAAAAAGGCGTAGCTCAAAAGATATGCTATGATGCCTTTGAAATCGTTAAGACAAAAACAGGAAGAGACCCGCTGGAAGTTTTCAAACAGGCAATGGACAACATTATGCCTGCACTTGAAGTAAAAGCCAGAAGGGTTGGTGGAGCAACATATCAGGTTCCGATGGAAGTTCGTCCGGAGAGAAGGCAAGCTCTTGCATTAAGATGGCTTACACAGTTTGCCAGATCAAGAAACGAACGTACAATGAAGGAAAGACTTGCAGCTGAAATACTTGATGCTGTAAACGGAGTCGGAAATACCTTCAAGAGAAAAGAGGAAATGCACAGAATGGCAGAAGCCAATAAAGCATTTGCTCATTACAGATGGTAAGCAGGAACAGATAATATGCCAAGAGACTATGCACTGGAATTCACAAGAAATATAGGAATAATGGCCCACATCGATGCGGGAAAGACTACTACCACCGAACGTATACTTTACTATACAGGAAAGTTGTACAGGATGGGAGAAGTTCATGAAGGCGCAGCTACGATGGACTGGATGGAACAAGAGCAGGAGAGAGGTATAACAATCACTTCTGCAGCTACTACAGCCTATTGGAAAGATTACCGCTTGAATATCATCGATACACCAGGTCATGTTGATTTCACAGCCGAAGTCGAAAGAAGCCTTCGAGTACTAGATGGCGCTGTGTCAGTTTTCTGCGCAAAAGGCGGAGTAGAACCACAGTCAGAAACAGTATGGAGACAGGCAAACAGATACAAAGTGCCAAGAATCGCTTATATTAATAAAATGGATACTACCGGTGCTGACTTTTATCATTGTATCGACATGATGAAAAAAAGGCTTAATGCAAATCCTGTACCATTACAAATCCCTATAGGCGCAGAATCAACATTTGCTGGAATAATTGATCTTGTTAAATTCAAAGCTTATTACTATATGGACGATTTAGGTAATAATATTGAAGAAAGAGATATTCCTGAAAATATGTTGGAACTTGCAACGGATTATCGTATCAGATTGATTGAGTCGGTTTGTGATGAAGATGAAAATCTAATGGAAAAATATCTTGAAGGCGAGACGGTTTCTGATGAGGAAATCAAAAAAGCTATCAGGATAGGAACAATTAAACTTATGATAACACCTGTAATATGCGGATCATCATACAAAAACAAAGGAGTTCAGAAGCTTCTTGATGCTGTTACCGATTATCTGCCTTCACCGATAGATGTTCATGCTATTGAAGGTGTGGATATGAATGATCACAGTAAAGTTATAACTAAACCGGCAGATGATGACGATTCTTTTTCTGCATTAGCATTTAAAATAATGTCTGATCCTTATGTCGGAAAGATATGCTTCTTCAGAGTTTATTCAGGAACACTGAACACAGGCTCATACGTTCTTAATGCAACTAAGAATAAAAAGGAACGTATAGGCAGAATACTAATGATGCACTCAAACAGCAGAACTGATATAGATAAAGTATATTCAGGTGATATAGCATGTGCTGTAGGTTTAAAATTTACTGTAACAGGAGATACTTTGTGTGATGCAAAAGATCCAGTTATTCTTGAGTCAATGCAGTTTCCTGAACCTGTTATCTCTATTTCTGTTGAAGCAAAGGATAAAGCAAATCAGGAGAAAATGACATCAGCTCTACAAAAACTTTCTGATGAAGATCCTACATTCAAATACAAAACCGATTCAGATACAGGACAGATGATTATTTCCGGAATGGGAGAACTGCATCTGGATATCCTAGTTGACAGAATGAGAAGAGAGTTTCAGGTTGATGCGACAAAGGGAAGACCACAGGTAACATACAAAGAAACTATAACCAAACCTATGCGTGGAGAGTCAAAATTCGTCAGACAAACTGGCGGACACGGACAGTATGGACATGTAGTTCTTGATATAGAGCCTGCAAAGCAAGGTGATGGATTCACATTTACTGATAAGACTGTTGGAGGTGCAATACCTAAGGTTTACATTCCAGCTGTTGAAAAAGGTATAAAGGAATCTTTAGGTAATGGCATAAAAGCCGGATATCCTATAGTTGACGTTGCTGTGACGCTTGTTGATGGATCATATCATGAAGTAGATTCTTCAGAAATGGCATTCATGATTGCTGGAAGCATGGCTTTCAAGGAAGCATGCCTTAAAGCAGACCCTATCTTACTAGAACCTGTCATGCGCGTTGATGTATTCGTACCTGAAAATTATCTTGGGGATGTTTTGGGTGATATAACATCAAAAAGAGGAAAAATTGAAAATGTAGAAGCAAGAGGAATTGAGTCAATCATTACTAGTGTGGTTCCTTTAAAAGAAATGTTCGGATATGCAACAGACCTCAGATCAAATACTCAGGGAAGAGGCACATTTACTATGCAATTTGACCATTTTGAGAAGGTTCCTGACGAAACGGCTGCAAAAATCCTCAAAACCAACTATTGACACAATATGCATTCATATGTAGAATGTATATGATTAATATTTAACCAGCTCATTATAATTGGAGGAAAAAAATAAAATGGCAAAAGCAAAATTTGAAAGAACTAAACCACATTGCAATATTGGTACTATCGGACACGTAGACCATGGCAAGACTACATTAACTGCTGCTATTACAAAGACATTAGCTTTAACTGATAAAAATATCGTTATCAAAGCATACGATCAAATTGATGCAGCACCAGAAGAAAAAGCAAGAGGAATCACGATTGCTACAGCTCATGTTGAGTATGAGACAAAAAACAGGCATTATGCACACGTTGACTGCCCAGGCCATGCTGACTATGTTAAGAACATGATCACAGGAGCTGCTCAGATGGACGGAGCAATACTTGTTGTTTCAGCAGCTGACGGACCAATGCCTCAGACAAGAGAGCACATACTGCTTGCTCGTCAGGTTGGTGTTCCTTTTATCGTAGTATACATGAATAAGACAGACCAGGTTGATGATCCTGAACTTCTTGAACTTGTTGAAATGGAATTAAGAGAACTCCTTTCAGAGTACGAATTCCCTGGAGATGATATCCCTATAGTTATGGGGTCAGCTCTTAAAGCTCTTGAATCAACATCAACAGATCAGACTTCAGAAGAATATCAATCTATTCTTAAGCTTATGGAAGCTGTTGATTCATACATACCTACACCTGAAAGAGCAGTTGACAGACCTTTCTTAATGCCTGTTGAGGACGTTTTCTCAATCACAGGTAGAGGAACAGTTGCTACAGGTAGAGTTGAAAGAGGAACAATCAAAGTTCAGGATACAGTTGAAGTTGTTGGTCTTAAAGAAACAGTTTCTTCAACAGTTGTAACTGGTGTTGAGATGTTCAGAAAGATTCTTGATTTCGCACAAGCTGGAGATAATGTCGGATGTCTATTAAGAGGCGTTCAGAGAACAGATATCGAAAGAGGACAAGTTCTTGCTAAACCAGGATCAATTACACCTCATACTGAATTTGAAGGCCAAGTATACGTTCTTACAGCTGAAGAAGGTGGAAGACATACTCCATTCTTTACAGGTTACAGACCTCAGTTCTATTTCAGAACAACAGACGTTACTGGTGTTGCTAATCTTCCTGATGGTATTGAAATGTGCATGCCTGGTGACCACATAGACATGAAGATTTCTCTTATTACACCAATCGCTATGGAAGAAGGCTTAAGATTCGCTATTAGAGAAGGTGGAAGAACAGTAGGCGCAGGAAGCGTTGCTAAGATATTTAAGTAAGATTTAATAATATAACTTAAATTCATCAGAGACAGGTTTATACTTGTCTCTGTTTCTTTGTTCTCTTTTTTATTCTTTATTTTCTTTATCTTCTTTATTTTCTTTATTTCTCTTCACCTTGTTATCTCTTCTATAAAAAGATATAATTAGATTATTAATTAACTAAGTCAGGAGAAACAACATGTCTATCACAATCAAGGATTTAACAGTAAATTATCTGGAAAACCCAGTTGGAATTGATCAGGTTCCAAGATTCTCATGGAAACTTATACAAGACGGCAGAGGAAACAGACAGCGTTCTTACAGAATAAAGGTTATGACAGGTGGAAAACTTGTCTGGGATTCTAAAAATATTCGATCAGATGAATCTGTTCTAATTGAGTATGAGGGGAAAAAACTCATGCCAAGAACGACATATCGTTGGAATGTGAGTATAACTGATAAAGCCGGTGAGAGAGCTCAAAGTGAAGACGCTTTTTTTGACACTGGGAAATTAGATGAAAAATGGGAAGGAAGATTCATTCAGAGCGGATTTAAGGTTCCAAGAGAGCTTATGGCTTCGTCTCCCTATCTGAGAAAAAGATTCAACGTAAATAATGATGTTTCAAAAGCAATGCTTTACATAGCTGGAGCAGGTTTTTTTGAACCTTATGTAAATGGGAAAAAGATAAATGACCATATTATGGATCCACCATATACCGCATATGATAAGACTTTGCTTTATTATTCATTTAATGTAACTGAATATTTAAAAAAGGGTAATAATATGCTTGGAGTAATTTTAGGTAACGGTTTTTTTAATCTTCCTACGACAGACCAGTGGAGTACGCAGGCTGCTTCATGGAAAGGAAGTCCGAAATTAATCTGCGAGTTACATATTACAACAAAGGATAACAAGCAGATATGTATACCTTCTGATATAACATGGGAAAGTCATATGAGCCCTATTACCTTTAACAGCCTTAGAAATGGTGAGTATTATGATGCAAGACTTGAAATACCTAACTGGTGTGATCCAGATGCTCCTGTAGAAGATTGGGCAAAAGTGAGCATATCCAGAGATCCAGGCGGAATGCTTAGAGCAAATGAAATGCCATCTGTTAAGCAAGATAAAGAATATCCAGCAATAAGCGTGAAGAATGTAGCAAAAAATACATATCTGTTTGATTTTGGGCAGAATATGGCTGGTTTTGTAAGGATAAAAGTAAATGGACCAAAGGGAACTACCTTTACCATAAAAATGAATGAAAAATTAAAAGAGGATGGAACACTTGATACTGTTCAAAACAGTGGATTTACAAAAACTGGTGAGTTTCAAACTGATAAATACATAAAAAGGAGTGATGAAGAGGAAATATGGCAGCCAAGATTCGTTTATCATGGATTCAGATATGCTCAGATAGAAGGATTTGCAACTAAGCCGGACACATCTGCAGCAACGGCCGTATTTTTACATACTGCAGTAAAAGAGATAGGCCAGTTTTCATGTTCTGACGAGATAATTAATCAGATACAGAAGAATACCAGAATGGCTACTTACTCAAATATGTATGGTCTGCTTACAGATTCTCCTCATCGCGAGAAGAATGCATGGACTGGTGATACGAATGTTTCTACCGAACAGATGTTGTTTAATTATATGTCCGGTCCTGTCTGGATAAAATGGCTTAATGATATTAAAGATTCAATGAAGGCAAAAGGAAATATTCCTTGTATGGTCCCTACAGCTGGCTGGGGTTATAACTGGGGTAATGGTCCAGATTATTCATCAGTACTGACATGGCTTCCAGACCACATGAATACATACTACTCAGATAAGTCCATGATATGTAAATATTACGAATATATGAAGCGTAATATGTTCTATATGCTGTCAATGATGCAGGACGATGTATGTGTAAATGACTATGGAGTAGGAGACTGGTGTGCACCTTTTGAAGGTCCTGCTATTTCTGTCAATATGTCCTCATTTAAAGCTCCAATTGACCTTACTGACACAGCCTGTATGTATACTATGGCTAATGTATTGGAAAAATTTGCTAAGATGGTTGGAATTAGAGAAGATGCAAAAGAGTTCTCTAAAATTGCTAAGAGAATAAAAGCAGGCTTCAGAAGGGCTTTCTTTGATGTACTTACTGGCAGGCTAAAAGGTGATGGACAAACCTGTTATGCAGCAATGCTTTATCATAATCTTTATGAAAATGAAAAGGAATATGACCTTATTTACAGCCATTTGATCAGAACAATTAATGAAGCCGATGGTCATCTTGATTATGGTATTTTGGGTAATAAATATGTAAACAATATATTAGGGAAAAAAGGACGTGCTGATGTAATTTATTCTATGATTACACAGGATACATTCCCAAGTTTTGCTAATTGCATAAAAGAACTTGGGGCAACAACTCTATACGAATGCTGGAATGGCGAAGGTTCCAGGAATCATCATATGTTTGGTGACATATCAGCAACATTTTTCAAGTATTTTGCAGGAATTCAACCCGATCCTGAATACCCAGGATTTAGAAGATTCACAATTGCTCCAGGGTTTAATACTCCGCTTGAAAAAGTTGATGCAGTATACGAAAGCATGCTTGGAACAATACGATGCTCATATGTGAAAACTGAAAAATCAATAATAGTGGATATTGAAGTTCCAGTAAATTCCTGTGCAGTATTCAAAGCCGGGTCTGGAATGGATATTTATGAAGACAATAACCTTTTAGGCAATGAATGCATTGAACTTGAGTCTGGAAAGTATAAGCTTGAAGTTAAAAAAACAGCATGAGAAAAGTTTGTAAAAATTTAGTACTGGCTATAATAGTTGCGATTATTTTGTCATCCTGTTCAAGCATTAAACCTATTGACAAGATAAATATGAATAATGAGATAACTGCGCTTTTAGAAAAGAATTCATCAGTATCTTTACATATATCATATATGAATATGTACGGATATGATGATGTGACATATTCTATGACTGGCCGAATGAATGATGATAAGATAGAAATTGTAGATAATTCGGAACAGGAACATATTTCATACTTTTCTGATGGGATTATGAACATACTTGTAAATAATGAGGACTTTTATACTGTTATTATGTCAGATTTGGTTTATGATGCATATACTTCTGGTTACCTTGAAAATATTGATTTTAACAATTATGCAAATTACAAACTCGTGTCGGATAAATCAGATAAAGGTTTAAGAGAAATAGTTTATTCATTTGAGATTAATGATATTCTGACCAGTGAGTTCTCGTTGTGGAATCTTTCCAAAGGTGAGACAATTTTATCAACATATGTTTTAGATAATGACTGGCAGATAATATCACACGACTTCAAACTTGATGTAAAAGGCGGGGATAATCTGACTTTGATGACTAAAACTTTCACATATGGAAAAGAACTAATTAGTAATACTATTTTAGAATCATACATTCAATCACAAGACAGAATAAGTGTAACAATTATTAACACAGTTAATGAGGAGGAAGATATTACATATTCAATTCCGAAAGGTACATATTTTGGTTATGATTTTTCTGATTCGGTTATGGATTTGTATTACGATTCCTTATGTAAAGATTTATTTAAGTATGCAGACCAGATTATTGAGCAGGATATAACTTTATATATCGGTCAATCACAATATGCTGGAGAATAACTGTTAAAATATTACATATCATGTAATAACGGAGTATAATATTATTGATTTAGTATTTGCCATATGATATTATAGACAATAGCGCAAAGATGCGGAGGTATATAATGGAGAATAAAATAGTTAAAAAAGAAGGCTATACAGTAGAATTGGAAATCGCTCTTACAAAAGAGGAATTTGAAGGATATATTACGAAAGCGTATAACAAAGATAAAAGCAAGTTTACGGTTCAGGGTTTTAGAAAAGGAAAAGCTCCTCAGTATTTGATTGAACGTGTATACGGAAAAGGCGTATTTTATGATACAGCAATAGATATGTCTCTTAATACTGAATATCCAAAAGCGATTGATGATTTGAAATTAGAAGTAGTGGATTATCCTAATGTTGACTTAAAAGACATGGATGAAGAGAGCGGAATCACTTTTACAATTAAGGTTGATGTAAAACCTGATGTTGAATTAGGTGAATATAAAGGTGTGGAAATTCAAAAAGCTGTTGTTGAAGTAACGGATAAAGATGTTGAAGATGCCCTTAATAGTGAAGCTGAGAAGAATTCACGTATGATTAGTATAGAAGATCGTCCTGTACAAGAACAGGATACAGTTATAGTCGATTATGAAGGTTTTGTTGACGGAGTTGCTTTTGAAGGCGGAAAAGATGAAAAGCATGAACTTGTTATAGGATCAAAATCATTCATACCAGGATTTGAAGATCAGATAATCGGTCATAAGATAAATGATGAGTTTGATGTTAATGTTAAATTCCCAGATGAATATCACTCTGAAGATTTAAAGGGAAAAGATGCAGTATTCAAAGTAGTACTACATGAAATAAAAGTTAAGGAACTTCCAGTTATTGATGACGAGTTTATAAAAGACATAAGCGAATACGATACAGTTGAGCAGTACAAAGAAGAGACTAAAAAGAAGATTCTTGAAGATAGGCAGAAAAAAGCAGAAGATTCAATGCGTTCTCAGGCACTAGCAGTAGCATGCGAAAATGCAAAAGCTGATATACCTAATGCAATGATTGAGCAGGCCACTGACAGAATCATTGATAATATGAAAATGGAAATGCAGTACAGCGGTTATACACTCGAGCAGTATCTTGAATATACAGGAATGAAAATTGAGGATGTACGCAAGCAGTATGCTGAACAGGCAAAAATGATGGTAGTCCGTGATTTAGTAATTGAAGCTATACGAAAAGCCGAAAATATTGAAGTCACAGACGAAGAGATAGAAGAAGAACTTAAAAAAGAAGCTGAAATGTACAAGATGGAAGTTGACAAAATAAAAAGCGCCATCGGTGATTACAAAAAGTATTACACAGACAGAGTAGCAGATGAAAAAACAATAGACTTTATATATGCATCTGCAAAGAAAGTAAAAGAAGTAAAGGCTAAGAAAGAAGCAGCTAAAAAGCAGACAGAAAAGAAAGATAATAAAGAAGAAGGCGAAGCAAAAAAAGCGGAACCCAAGAAAAAGGCCGCTCCGAAGAAGAGCACAAAAAAAGCCGAAGAAGATAAGACAGATAAAGAATAACTGTTAAGGAAGGATACAAAATGAATACGATACCATATGTTATTGAACAGACCAGCAGAGGTGAAAGGTCATATGATATTTTTTCACGTTTGTTGAAAGATAGGATAGTATTCTTAGGAGACGAGGTTAATGATACTTCAGCAAGCCTAATAATCGCCCAGATGCTTTTTTTAGAGCATGAAGATCCTGAGAAAGATATTAAGCTTTACATAAACAGCCCAGGAGGATCAGTTACATCAGGATTTGCAATATATGATACTATGCAATTGGTTAAGTGTGATGTTTCCACAATGTGTGTAGGTTTAGCAGCATCTATGGGAGCATTCCTTTTAGCTGCTGGGACAAAAGGCAAAAGATATGCCCTACCCAATAGTCAGATAATGATACATCAGCCATCTGGTGGTGTTCAGGGGCAGGCGACGGATATTCGCCTTCATACAGAATGGTTATTAAAGGTTAAAGAAAATCTTAATAGGATATTAGCTGATAAAACTGGACAATCTCTTAAGAAAATACAGAAAGATGTAGAAAGAGACTTCTTTATGTCATCAGTAGATGCAAAAGAATATGGCATAATTGACGAAGTTCTTGTTAAAAGATAGTAAGGAGATTTGAATGTCAAACGAAATAAAGAAGATCAGATGCTCTTTTTGTGGTAAAAGTGAAGACCAGGTACAAAGACTGATCTCAGGACCGAATGTATATATATGTAATGAATGTATAGACTTGTGTTCCGATTTACTTGATAGCGAATTCGGATATGATGATGTAGAGGAACTGGATAAAGAACCGATGATTGATGAGGTTCCACGTCCTGCAGAAATAAAGAGAAGACTTGATGCTTACCTTATAGGTCAGGATGATGCAAAAAAAGCCATATCTGTTGCTGTATACAACCATTATAAAAGACTAAGCCATAATGTTACTTCAATGCCTGAAGATGATATAGAAATTCAGAAAAGCAATATTCTTATGTTAGGCCCTACAGGTACAGGAAAAACTTATATGGCCCAGACTTTGGCAAAGATACTCAATGTACCCATAGCTATTTCTGATGCTACCACCCTGACTGAAGCAGGTTATGTTGGTGATGATGTGGAAAACATCCTGCTAAGATTAATTCAGGCTGCAGATTATGATGTAAAAAGAGCTCAAAGAGGAATCATTTACATCGATGAAGTTGACAAGATAGCAAGAAGAGCTGACAACCCATCAATAACCAGAGATGTATCAGGTGAAGGTGTCCAGCAGGCATTACTGAAGATTCTTGAAGGTACTGTTGCTAACGTTCCTCCTCAGGGTGGAAGAAAACATCCAACTCAGGAATACATACAGATAGATACAACAAATATACTTTTCATATGCGGAGGCGCATTTCAGGGTATAGACGAAATAATACAAAATAGATTAGGCAAAAGAGCTATCGGCTTTGGAGCAGAAATTTTATCTTCAAAAAGTATTGAGAAAGATAAAGTTTTAAAGCATATTGAAAATCAGGATCTCTTAAAGTACGGACTTATACCCGAGTTTGTAGGCCGACTTCCTGTTGTTGTTACATTGGAGCAGCTGACAGAGGAAATCTTGGTATCAATACTTAAAGAACCGAAGAATGCTCTGACAAAGCAATACAAGAAGATAATGGAAATGGATGGATGCGAGCTTATATTCGAAGAAAAAGCTCTTTATGCTATTGCTAAAAAGACTCTTGAGAGAAATAGCGGAGCAAGAGGATTAAGATCCATACTTGAATCAGTACTGATGGAGGTTATGTATAACGTGCCATCAGACCCAACTATAGAAAAGTGTATAGTGGAGGAAAGCACTATATTGAACTGCACTCCTCCAAAATTGATTTACAGAGGAAAACTTTTAGAAGAAAGCGCATCATGAGTATCTGGGAAGCTATACTATTAGGGATTATACAAGGTTTTACCGAATTTCTGCCAGTCTCAAGTTCAGGACATCTTGTATTATTTGAAAAAATCCTTAATATCAGCACTCCCACTTTAACTTTCAATGTGGCTGTCCATTTTGCAACTTTAATATCTGTTTGCGCAGTATTTTGGAAAGATATACTTGCCATATTGAAAAAGCCTATTCAGAAACTTACATTATGGCTCATTATTGCAACAATTCCTGCTGCGATAGCCGGAGTATTATTCAATGATCTTTTTGAAGGATTCAATGATAGCGGAGTTACTTTAGGAATCGGTTTTTTGATTACAGCATGTTTTTTGATAATATCATCAAAACTAAAACCTGGAACCATGGAAAAAGAAAATATGAAGTGGTATGACGCTTTATTCATAGGTATCATGCAGATGGTTGCAATAGTTCCTGGTATTTCAAGGTCAGGATCTACCCTTACTGGAGGGCTTTTTAGAAAAGTCAAAAAGGAAGATGCTGTAAAATTCGCATTTTTGCTTTCAATACCGGTAATACTGGGGGGATTCCTTTTGGAAACTTATGATGCTGTAAAAGCAGGGTTTGAAAATATTGAAATACTTCCCATATTTTTTGGTATGATATTTGCAGGGGTAAGCGGGTTTTTCGCTATCAAAATTTTTGTAAAGACAGTCCTTAAAGGTAAAATACAGTATTTTGCTTACTACGTAGCTATCTTAGGAATCTTTTGTATATTAGACCAGTTTGTATTTAACATTGTATTATGATAATTTTAGGAATAGAGACAAGTTGTGATGAAACTGCTGCTTCCGTTGTAAAAGACGGAAGAATAGTAATGTCCAATATTATAGCTTCTTCAGCTCAGATTTTTGAAGAATATGGGGGAGTAGTTCCCGAGATAGCATCAAGAAAACATGTTGAATATATATTGATGGTTATAGACCAGGCAATAAAAAAAGCAGGCATAAAAAAAGAAGAATTAGATGCAGTAGCAGTAACGCAAGGACCTGGTTTAGTAGGAGCTTTACTTGTAGGTATTACAGCTGCAAAGGCTTTAGCAGCAGCTTTGGATATTCCCTTAATACCAGTAAATCATTTAAAAGGTCATATTGCTGCAAACTATATCACACACAAAGACCTTAAACCTCCTTTTGTGTGCCTTTTAGTATCCGGAGGACATACCAATATACTTAATGTGAATAATTATGATGATATTCAAAATGTCGGTAGTACCCGAGATGATGCCGTAGGAGAGGCATATGACAAGGTTGGCAGAGTAATGGGTCTTGTTTACCCTGGCGGACCGAAAATCGATAAAATGGCAATTGAGGGCAATCCTGAAGCCATTTTGTTCCCACGAACGAAATTCAAGGACAATCCATTCGATTTCAGTTTTTCTGGTCTCAAGACAGCGGTTATAAACTACATACATTCAAAAGAACAGAAAAATGAAGAATACTCGAAAGAGGATGTTGCAGCATCTTTTCAAAAAGCAGTAACTGATGTCTTGGTAGAAAACGTTTTTCTAACTAAAAGTGAAAAAATAGTTGTAGCAGGAGGAGTAGCTGCAAATCAAGGATTAAGAAAAGCATTATATGAAAGAGCAGACAAAGAAAAAGTGCAAGTATATTTCCCAGATATTCATCTTTGTACGGATAATGCAGCTATGATTGGCTCAGCTGCATACTACATAAAAGAAGAAGACTTTGACATAAACGCAGACCCTTCATTAGAAATGTAATTAACAATTGACATTTCCAGCTACCAGATAGTATATTATTTAAAGTCGGGGGTATAGCTCAGCTGGGAGAGCGCTTGAATGGCATTCAAGAGGTCAGCGGTTCGATCCCGCTTATCTCCACCAAAACGAAAAAGTCCTTGATAACACTACATTTTCAAGGACTTTGTACTTCTCTAAATAGGGTTAATTTCAGTGGTTTGAGCGTACATGCTTTAAAGAGAAGAGAGAAAATGAGACGGAATTACATGAGTGCTTAGCTAATAAGAATTATTACTTTCTAAATAGTGAAATTGGAAATAAGCATTGTTTGGAATTTAATTAATATAATGGTGGCTATCCACAGGGTGAGGATTTACAATGGGAAGACAATACTATTCTCTGAACCAGATTATTAAAAACACTTAATAAATACAAGAAGCCTACAAAGGTAATTGTAGTTTGTCATGGAATGTTAATACATTCAGTATTTAAAGACCATTGGCTTGAAAATAGTGAAATTATAGAATTTAGTTTTTAAAGCAGTGGGATTTTGTAAAATTGGAGCTTAAGCAAAATTACTTCTCTATAGATGCGTTTTGCAATCTCAGCTTCCTTCGGAATAATAACCAGTTTCTTATTCTCGTCTTTGTTTTTGCTATAGAAACCAACTGCAAACAACCTGAATTTCGCCTTGCTAGTACGATATAACAATACGAACTATTATATGCCAAACGATAAAACAAAATTGAGCCAAACTGTAAAATAGTATTGAGCCAAACTGTAAAATAGTATTGAGCCAAACTGTAAACTGGAGTATACTATGTAGGGAAGGTTGTGTTATCATGAAAAAATACTATCCGAGAATAGCAGATAAAATATTAGAAGAAGCATTGGAATCAGCCGGTGCAGTATTGATTGAAGGACCTAAGTGGAGTGGAAAAACGTGGACTGCTGCAAAAAAATCTAAAAGTATCCTATACATGCAGGATCCAGATACAAGAGAAAGTAATATTCAAGCAGCTAGTGTAAAGCCATCATTGCTATTGAAAGGAGAAAAACCAAGATTAATCGACGAGTGGCAAGTTGCCCCGGTTCTTTGGGATTCAGTAAGGCATGAAGTCGATATGAGAGGTGAGGAAGGACAGTTTATTTTAACCGGTTCGGCTACCCCAATCATAGATAAACAAATTTCACACACTGGAACGGGAAGGTTTTCAAGAATAAAGATGCGTCCGATGAGCCTTTTTGAATCTAATGAATCTACAGGAGAGATAAGTCTCAAAGAACTATTTGAGAAGTATAATAATATTGGCCTAACAAGCAATATTGAGATTGAAGGAATTGCGAAGGCAATTGTTAGAGGAGGATGGCCCGCCTCTGTAACATCAAAACCAGAATCAGCATCTAAAAGAGCACAAGACTATGTCAACTCCATTGTTCAGTTTGATGTCTCACGAGTTGATGGTATCGAGAAAAATCCAAACAAGATGTTTGCTTTACTACGATCTTTATCCCGTAATATTTCAACAGAGGCTAATTATTCAGTTTTAATAAAAGATATGGAAGGTGGGGAGAATGAATCAATTACTAGACCAACGATTCAGTCATATCTGAATGTGCTTCAAAGATTATTTGTTGTGGAAGACTTAGAGGCTTGGAATCCGTCTATTCGTTCAGCTACCCCATTAAGAGTATCGCCAAAGAGACAATTTGTTGATCCTTCGATTGCAACCGCAACATTAGGCATTACCCATGAGCACTTATTGTTGGATTTTAATACATTTGGTTATTTGTTTGAATCTCTATGTATAAGAGATCTGAGGATATATGCTGAAGCATTGGGGGGGAAGGTTTCTCATTATCGAGACAAAAGCGGTTTAGAATGTGATGTAATAGTTGTGCTAAGGGATGGACGATGGGGTGCAGTAGAGATTAAACTCGGGTCGAATGAATTTGATAAAGCAGCAAAGAACTTAAGAAAATTATCTGAGGTCATCGATCATAAGAAAATGAACAAACCATCGTTTCTTATGATTCTGACAGGTACAAAATTTGGGTATAAACGGGATGATGGTGTTCTTATTGTTCCTATTGGTTGTTTAAAGGACTAGATTTTTTTATTGAGTTTATGAGAGTATCGATCAAAGAAGAATGAGATGTTTCCGAGAACGAAAGTTAAAAATGGATATGTTTCAAAATACGACCATCGAGAAAAAACAGGATTGAAACAATCTGTTTAACATCTATTCTGCCCTCTTAATACAAATGGAGCCCTGCACTTCAACCCTGCTCCTGATATTACTGCTAAATCAAGCATTACACAACCTTGAATAATAGTACAAATTCCACCTCTTTTATAGTTTTTTCTTAACATTATCTCTATTACAATAATGACAGAAATGAGGTTTTGTTTTGAGAAATAATTATTTTGTTAAGTTAATTAAATAACATAAACTTTTATGCTACTATGCTACCCTATAGAATAACTGAGGAATTTGAGCATTGCATATGTAACGCTTTTCTTATATTAGAATATTATTTTTTCAGAAGAGAATCAGCATTGCAGCTAGACAAGTATTACCTATATGACCACTATACTGAGCTTAACTATATTCCAAGCGAATCCAAACTGTCCAGATTCTTCACGGAATACCTCAGCCACGAGAGGATAAGCGCCTTTCCTGAGAAGTGGACATGTGCTTTCTGCTGAATACGGGAAAGCGAATGTTGACGAAGGGCTGCCGCAGGTCAATGTCGCATATTTCCTTGACCGCAAAAGAGGCTACCTGTTTATGTGCATGGGCAAATCAGGCAGAATATATTAAAAGCATATATGTTTTAAGGTATGCGCTCACATCAAGGCAAAAACAATTATTAAGCCTGTTCGATATGAATGTTACCGATGTCACCGATATGGTTAAGACTCTTGATTTTACTCGTAAAGAACTCAATCCTTAGTGCTTGGTAACATGGTAGCATAAAAGTTTAGGAATATTAATTAATGTTCTATTTCCAAACCATCATACGATGTTATAAATCCATATTTATCAGCAATCATACGAAAATCATCATAAACTACATCTGTACCATTATGGGAAAAATGATTTAAAACAAATTTAGTGTTTTGGTCGGCTAAATTGCTTGTAAGCAATTCATCACGACACTTAATATTCCAACCCAAGCACATATGTAGCGGATAATGATAATCCATCATACTTCCTGCTGTGCAATCAAGAGAAACCAGATCCAATTTCAAATTTGATGTTTTAAGGTAATTTAAAGTTTCCTCTAATAACAAACCTGTATCATGAGCATACAGTAAAGATTTTCCATCTTTTTCTATCAGATAAATAAATGGGTTCTCTGTGCCGTGATTGGCTTTTAAAGGAGTTATATCATATTCATTGCAAGTAAATTTAACAAATGGCAATTTAGGCTCATAACGCATGTATTTTTTATGTTTTTCAGTATTAATTACTTTATCTAACGACTCCTTTAAATCTATACTCCCATATATGTCGATTCCATGCCAATCATCATAATGATGAGCATAAACACCGTTACTGGTATATGCCAGTTCATCTTTATAAAAATGATCTGAATGCGTATGTGTAACGAGCCAGTAACGAATATTTAACAAATCTATATTATATCTATGGAAGTTTGAATAAGTTTCAGGTGGCATATCAATTAATAATATGTCATCAATCAAAGCCTGACTCCTTGCGCGTAAATTCTTGCCACCCAAGGCTCTTGATTTTTTACAAATTTCACAGTTACACAATAATGCGGGTATACCCTCACCGGCTGCCGTACCTAAATATTTAATTTTCATTGATTACCCCTTCAATTTGAATACTCTTATAATTACTTGCCTTTTTCACATTTGCGATATCTTTAAACATAGATTCATTTTCTCCTGAAAAATATTAATAACTTATATCGGGCAGCATAGTCTTACATTTTACAAGCAACCACCGGTTTCCTATAACTTTTTTGCTTATTCTGTTTGTTCTCTTTATAACATAGTATTATATGAATAACAATATCAGCAACAAGTATTAATAATATCATTTTTGTGTTTAAATGACATATTCCAGATTCTTCTAAGCTCATTTACTTCATTTCTGTCATACTTAATTATATATCTGTTATTAAGCAGAAAGACATGAAATTGGTTTAGCGAATTGGAGTGTATAATCGCGCCACTTACAAGAGGAAGGAGGTTCAATCCTTCTTATCTCTACCAAGAAGATGTTAAACAGAAACTTTTGAAATACTATATTTTCTATTTTTTTTCTTTTACATCAAGTGGGTTTGAAGGTGCTTCCTCACAAAAATACTTAAGAGAGGTTAAGGTACTTTCACAAGACTGTATTTCATCAAAGATGACCAAGATTTCACCAGGTACTATTTTCTCTCCCGCAGAATACTCCAGATATCGTAGGATTTTCTCAGGTGTAATATTATCATTGAAGTATTATGCAATAGTCAGATTGGTTTCAAGATTCACATATATGACATTTTTAAAATAGCATTTTCCAAACTACCTAAGAGTGTAGGTTTTACCTACCTGTCTTGCACCATTTATTATGAGTGGCATTCTATCAGTACCTTTGTTTTTCCAAGCAATAAGCTTTTCTTCTATTTTTCTTTTCAAAATAGTCACCTCATGGCTATATTACATTAATTAATGAAAGTTAAGTCAAGAAAAATATGAAGATAGCATAATATAATCGACTTAACTACCAGAAATAGTCGTTTAGATAAAATAATATTTCTTTGCATAATCCAACAATGAAAAATGTTATCCCTCTGGTTACTGAATGCTCATCATTATCAGAATATCTAAAGAACAAACAAAAGAATGCTCTTTATCAAATCAACAAGTAAAACAAAAAGTCGTTGAAGAAAGTGTGGTTTATTAACAAAAAGTCGTTGAACTTAATGCTAATTACTGATATTATGTTAATTGTATGGGAAGGAGGTGTTCTTATGTATCGTACTACTATCGAACTTTTGTATAAATGGAAAGAAAAAGAGAACAGAAAACCATTAATAATACGAGGTGCAAGACAGGTTGGGAAAACTTGGCTTATGAAGGAATTTGCTGAAAAGGCATATAAGTCATATGTATACATCAATTTTGATAATAACAATCAAATGAAGGAACTGTTTGCACAAAATCTGAATGTGGATCGATTAATAATGGGACTTGAACTGTACACTGGACAAAAGATAGTTTCATCTGAAACACTTCTCATCTTTGATGAAGTTCAAGAGGTTCCCAAAGCACTTACTTCTTTGAAATATTTTAATGAGAATGCTCCTTCGTATCATATTGTATGTGCAGGAAGTTTACTTGGTATTGCTCTTCATCCAGGAACATCCTTTCCGGTCGGTAAAGTTGAGTTTATGGATCTTTACCCAATGTCTTTTTCTGAATTTTTGTTAGCAATGGGAAAAGAAAAGTATGTAAAATTATTGAATTCAAAAGATTATGAAATGATTACAACCTTTAAGCAAGAGTACATTAATCTTTTAAAGCAGTATTTCTATGTGGGAGGTATGCCTGAAGCAGTTGTTAATTTTTCACTAGACAAAGATTTTAACAAGGTAAGAGAAATACAGAAACGAATTTTAGAGGCATATGAACAGGATTTTTCCAAACATGCTCCTAATGAGGTAGTACCTCGCATTCGAATGCTTTGGAATAGCATTCCATCACAGCTTACAAAGGAGAATAAGAAATTTATTTACGGACTTATAAAAGAAGGTGCAAGAGCAAAAGAATATGAAATGGCACTACTATGGCTGACTGATTGTGGACTAGTACATCAAGTTAACCGTGTAACTGCACCAAATATACCTCTTAAAGCATATGAGGATTTAAAAGCTTTTAAATTATTTGTATTAGATGTGGGACTATTATCTTGCATGGTAAGATTGAACCAAAGTACTTTATTGAATGGTAATGACTTATTCAAAGAATTCAAAGGAGCTTTAACGGAACAGTATGTATTACAACAAATAAAAACGCTTGATAATACAAACACATATTATTGGACTAATGACAGAAACAGAGCTGAGATTGATTTTCTTCTTGATAACGAAATTTCGATAATTCCAGTTGAAGTAAAAGCTGAAGTTAATTTGCAATCTAAAAGCCTGAAAACGTTTCGTGATAAATATAGTATCAAGACTTCTGTTCGTACTTCGATGTCTGATTACAAAAAAGAAGAGTGGTTGATTAATTTACCACTATATGCGATAAGTAATATTAATAATCTTCGCTAATTGAATGCTAAACAAACTTAGAAAGAATAAATGAATATATAAAAAGAGGTTATATGTGAAATATATGCTAGCATTGTAGTATTAAGCAGGACACGATTATTTTGAATATTCTAAATGATTATAATGTTAGAAGTAAAAAAAATTTTAATATATACTTGACAATATTATGTAAAAAACTATAATTTAAGATGTAATATGTAAGTCATATACTAATTTATACAATTTCTGCTTATTTTTTAGAAAATATTCAATCATTATATAAATTAAAAGAATTATGGTTAAAGCAGAGTTAATGTGCGTAATATTTTGTTAATTATTTCATAAACAAAGTATAGTATTTAAGTTTTAGTGCAAAATAAGTCTGTTATCAAATTTTAGTAGCAAATCTGAAAGAAATGAAAGGAGTTTTTAATGGCAATTAATAGAAAGTGCCCTAAATGTGGAGGAATGCGAGTACAGATGACAAATGAAAGAAGTAAACATGGTTGTCTATTTACGATTTTGTTCGGTGTATATTATTTGTTTTTGGTTTTATTTAAGTGGATAATAGGATTATGTGTGTTTATTTGTTATGATTGGTGGATGGCAATAATTAAAGCGACATCAAATAAAGGACATGTTTGGCAAAGCAGGAAGTGGTTTTCTGGTAACAAGAGAGCGTTCTATTGTCATGACTGCGGATATAACTTCAAAGCGTGACATACAAGATTTATCTCAGATATGGCTATATTTCCGTATAAACAAGACTCATGTACCAATTGAATATCTCTTTCAAGAATTAACATTAACACAAAAATGTTAAATATTTAAACATATGTAACAAATGTTACCGATTATGTATGTTTTCTATGGTATATTCTATTTGCATCAGTAATGTCAGTTTGCTGAGAACTAATTGATTTTAACCTTATGGAGGATATAGATATGGATTTTAATAATGGGAAATGGAACAGCGAAATAGATACAAGAGACTTTATAGTAAATAACTATAGTCCATATAATGGTGACGAAAGTTTTCTTGAGCCT
>Ga0265293_10004179_pt1 | contig 25752 bp, 26 predicted proteins | sample Munlanlewell138R_FD_192505 | JGI IMG/M metagenome (GOLD analysis project Ga0265293, IMG submission 192505) | Leachate microbial communities from a municipal landfill in Southern Ontario, Canada - Leachate well 138R | ecosystem: Engineered > Solid waste > Landfill > Unclassified | place: Canada...
CAGCTATTCTCCAAGCAAAAAATAATCATGATTCAGTTGGTGGGGTCGCAAGAGTTATCATTAAAAATGCTCCCATTGGGCTTGGCCAACCGCTTTACTATAAGCTTGATGGTGTTTTAGCTGATGCCATGATGGGTCTTAATGCAGTAAAAGCAGTTGAGATTGGTGATGGGATACTAAGTGCATCGATACAAGGCTCACAAAACAACGATGAGATAAGAGCTGATGGTTTTAAGTCAAATCACTCAGGTGGCATACTCGGGGGTATTAGCAATGGCGAAGAAATCGTGCTAAATGTTTACTTCAAGCCAACCCCTTCTATATTTAAAGAGCAGCAAACAGTAACTACTACAAATGAAGAGGTAGATTTTTCTCTAAAAGGAAGACACGACCCTTGTGTAGCCATTAGAGGAAGTGTGGTTTGTGAAGCAATGGCAGCTCTTGTTATTGCAGATATGTTACTTTTAAATATGGGATCTACTATGAGTGGGGTTAGTAAGTATTACGAAGTAAGATAAGACTTTAGTCTTATCTTTTCTACAGAAAGAATAGATTGGTTTTTCATCTTACTTTTTTAAAAAAGTAAGCAAAAAGCATGTCATAAGTTGGATTTCTTCACGCTTTTTTTCGGTCATTGCGTCTAAAAATGCAAAACTCGCTTCGCTCAAACAGTTGCATTTTCTTAACGACTCCACTCGGTCAAAAAAACTAAAATCCAAAGTGACATAAAAGTATCCAACTCTCAAAGTTTTATAACTTAAATTCAGAATTATCCAAAATATTTTGAACTATATCTTGATAATACTTCTTCTGCTCACTATCGCCTAGTGCAGCTGGTGGCTCACCTTGGTCTGAAGCTTCGCGTATCTTCATATCTAGTGGAATCGCCCCTAAAAATGGGATGTTGTACTTTTTAGCAACTCTCTCTCCGCCGCCTACTCCAAAAATATCGTACCTTATTTTAGTATCTGGTGCTATAAAATAGCTCATATTTTCAATGATCCCAGCCATCTTCACGCCGATATCCTTAAACATCATAATAGCGCGACTTACATCATCAGTTGCTACTATTTGGGGAGTTGTAACAAGAACTGCTGCAGAAATTGGGAGTTCTTGAGCTACCGTTAGTTGGACATCTCCTGTCCCTGGTGGCATATCTATAACCATAAAATCAAGTTCGCCCCATTCAACATCTTCTAAAAACTGTATAAGAGCGTTTACTGCAACAGAACTTCTCCAAACTAGGGGAGTGTCATTTGATGGAGTGGTAAGTGCCACACTCATAATTTTTAAGCCGTAGTTCTCTGATGGTATGATTTTATCGTTATCATTCCATTTTATTCTCTCTACATCCGTGTTTGTAAGGCGAGGGATATTTGGCCCATAAATATCCGCATCTAAGATACCAACTTTAAAGCCCTTTTGCGCAAGAGCAATAGCAATGTTCACACTAACTGTACTCTTTCCAACTCCACCTTTGCCACTTGTAACAGCTATAACATTTTTAGCATAAGGTGCGCGATTGTTTGGCTTGGCACTATTTCCAAAGTTAGCATCTTTTTTTGCTAGTGTTTTTTTTGTTATATTTAGTTTTTCAAAAAAGCTTGATATATCATCAGTAACAAGTTTTTTTACGCTTAGGTACGACTCATCACTTATAGTTAAAAGCTCTATATTTGCAAGTTTGCCAACTACTTTTATCTCCCCTAAAAGCTTTAATTCTCCTAGAGTTCTATCAATATCTGGGTATTTTAAATTTTGCAGTCTATTTTTTAATTCACTACTGTTCATAAGGATTTCCCCTTTGTTCTCTTGCTAGAAGTGTTCTTGTAGAGTTTGCTTTTTGTGCAAGTGCTCCGAGGATAGGGGCTGCTGCTGGATAGTCGCGGCTAAGGCTGTTATACTCATCTATTCTTGCTTGAACAAGGTCATTTAAAAGTTTTGTAACTTCGCCTAAATTTCCTTGTTCATCACTCTTGTTAAGAAGTTCTTTTATAAGAAGTTCTCTTGTATTCATTCCCATCTTAAGCCCAACTTTTGCACCAATAGCTATAAATTCATTTGCACTTATATATAGCCCTGAGAAAAAAGTGTTCAAAAATTGGTTTTCTATGGAAGTAAATTTACTTTTCATGCTTTTTGAATGTTTTCTCACGCTCGCTCTCCTAGTTTAGTCTCGGCTGCTTTTGCAACATTTGGATCTCTATCTTGTGAGAGTTCTTGAAGCATTTCGTCTGTAGCGGAGCTATTCTCAGCTAGTCTCATTCTAACCATCTTATCAGCATCATTGGCTAAGATTTTTAAAATTTTTATGGGAGTTGATGGGTTTCCTGAGAGGCCATCTCTTACAATTTTCTCATCACTAAAAAACTTCTCTAGTATATTTGAAGGTGTCATTGGATTTGTAGCTACTAAAGCGCGGACTAGATTAACATCATCTTTTGCAAGAGAGATTAAAACTTCTTGTGGAGTGTGTGGATTTTTCGCCACAGCCCATCTAGCGCCCATATCAGCATCATTTACAGCCAAATCGCGAAGTAGCTCAACCATAGTTTCGCTATGTCCTTGTTCTCTATCATATACAGAAGTTCTAAGACTTAAGTTCATCGCAACCTGAGCAACTATCTCTTTTTGCTCTCTAAAAGAGATGTATATAGCCTTTACCAGATCAATATCGAGTCCTTTATCATCAAGAGCTTCAAGCAATGAATCTGTGTCTTTAATATCTATGAACTTTTTTATATCTTTTTGTGAAATCATCAGCACTTCTTTATATTTGGGATAAATTTTTACGAATATATCCTATTGTTTCTTTTTAACATCTAAAATAATAGACTTAAGCGCAATGTTGAGCTTAGCTTTAGAAAAAGGCATGTTTTAAAAGTTATATTTGTAGCAAATAGTAACAAGCAAAATAAGAAAAAAAACGCCAAAAATATCCATAAGCGTTATTCAATAAAAGTTGTATTTCTTACTATTTTCATCTAAGAAATCTTGAAATATACAGATTTTCTTAATCTATCAACTTTGTGATAAAGAGCATATGTATATAAATCAGTAAGTTCACAAATAGTATCAAAAAGGGTTAAAAGCTCCCTGAAACACTATCATTGACATAAAAATAATTATCATAAACTTTAATATAATGAGTATAAAATATGGCTAATTAGCACTAGTAAAACAAACTAATTTTGCCTTGTTAAAAGTAGCATATATAGAGTCTTTTGTTAGTATAAAAAAGCTTTAAAAAACACTTTTATAACTCCGACTTATCAGACAAATAATAAAGCATGCAGTGTTGATACTTTTGCCAAATGTGATAATTTTGTTACTTAATTACTACATAAGATTTCAAACCCTATAATACAAGCGTAATTCCGTAATAAATATATCACATTTTTGTAAGTATTTATCACGCTTATGAAAGTTATCAAAGGTATAAAATAAAAGAAGGAGCACGGATGAGAAAATTGCTAAAAACATTAGCTTTAACGGTTAGTTTGACTTTTACTCCATTTGCAATTGCTGATGAATATGTCAACAATGATATTCTAATATCTGCAGAAGAAGCAATCAAGTTAATTGGTAAAGAAAATGTAATGTTCGTTTCAGGGGACACTGAGGATGTGTATAAATTAGGACATATAAAAGGTTCTGTTGAGATGTATGCACATGGTTTACATCGTTCTGATATAACTGGAGATATGCACTGTGCGCCACTATATCGCTGTTTGGATGATGCGGAGATATATATTGGTTCTAAGGGTATTTCAAACGATACTATGATTATCGCTTATGATGATTTTAAAGGACCAAATGCGACTGGAGTTTACTCTTTTTTCACAAGCTTTGGGCACAAAAACATAAAAGTACTAAACGGTGGTCGTAATGCTATTATGGAGATAGACCCTCAGCAGATCAAATACGATGATTTTAAAGCTAAAGAAAGAGAAGAGAGAACAGCTTCTCGAAACTATACTAAAGAAATAAAAAATGCTAAGTCTGGTAAATCAAAACTTAGTGATGCAGAGATAGCGGCTCTTGAAGCTAAAATCAAAGCGAGTAAAGCTCTTTTAGAGGAGTATAAATCTGAGATGGACGCCTTAGAAGATACTCTTTTAGTAATAAAAGGTGATGAAGTAGTTGAGCCTAAAGTTTATAAAATTGCTAAAGAAGATGTTGATCTTAGATATATAGCAGGCAAAGAAGAAGTAGAAATAGCTATGAAAGATATCCTAAAAAATGGAAAAGATTCAAAGTATGTAATTATTGACTCTCGTGCTATGGCTGAAATTATCGGAGAGAGAAAGATGGATAATGTGGCTCGTGGAGGACACATTCCAGGTTCTACTTTTATGGAGTGGAGTAAAGTTTCAGATGTAGAAAACAAAAAATCTTTTAAATCTGCAAAAGACTTAAAAGAAGTTTACAAAAAATATGGCATCTCAAAAGACAAAACAATTTACGCTTACTGCATGGTTGGTGCAGGCCGTGGTTCAGAACATGTTACAGCGCTACAACTTCTAGGATATGAAAATGTCAAAGTTTTTACTGGTAGCTGGGATGTTTGGGGTAACGATATGAACTTACCACTAAAAAGATAAGGGAGGGGTTTAAGATATGACAAAAGTTATGAATAATAAGCGTAGAAATTTCCTTAAAGTATCGGGAATGACTGCTGCACTAGTTGCTTCTCAAGGTAGTCTTTTTGCAAAAACTCAGGCTATGAAAGTTGAAAATGCAAAAGATAATTATCCAAATACAAACTATACGGAACAGATGTATAGAAATGAGTTCTCTTTTACTTATGGTAAAAAAGAAGAGCATGGTTTTGCATACCACTGTGTAAACTGTCAAGGTAACTGTGCTTGGGAAGTTTGGTCACACAATGGTGTTATAACTCGTGAAAACCAATCTGCAAGATATCCGATTATAAATGCAAAAATTCCAGATTTTAACCCTCGTGGTTGTAATAAAGGTGTTCAGCATTCACAAGTCATGTATCAAAAAGATAGAATCCTTTATCCAATGATTCGTACAGGCGAGAGAGGTGAGGGCAAATGGAAAAGAGCTAGTTGGGATGAGGCTGCTGAGAAGATTTGTCAAAATATCTTTGATACTCTAACTGACCCTAATCGTGGACCTGACAAACTAATGGTTCATGCTGGAACTGGTCTTTTAACTGAAGGTCGTCGTGGTTCAGTGCTTCGTTTCTCAACTCAACTAGGCGCTAACCGTATCTATCCATCATCTTATCTTGGAGACATGTTCTCTGGTGCGGCTATCGCATATGGAGAGGGCAACTTAGGCTGTACATGGGACTTTATGTACAATGTCGATACTGCTGTTATGTGGGGTGGTAATCCTTCTGTGTCTCGTATCCCTGATGCTCACTTTGTTTGGGAAGGTAAATATAACGGAGCAAAGATTATTGTAATTACTCCAGAGTTTAATGCTACTGCGAAGTCAGCTGATTTATGGATCCCTATAAAAGCTGGTTCTGATAATATTTTAGCGATGAGCGTTATAAACGTAATACTTAATGAAAAACTCTATAAACCTGAATTTGCTAAAATCTATACAGACTTATCATTTTTAGTTGATGTAAAAACCAATAAAATGATTCGCCGTAATGATATGGAGCATACTGACAACAAAGAACTACAACACAAATGGGATGAGCAATTTTACTGTATAAATGAGACTGACTCTAAGCCATATTTGATGCCAGGAACTGAAGGGCATGATACAAAAACTCTTCGTCTTCCTAAAGATGTTAAACCTACTTTAGAGGGAACATTTAAGATAACAGATGCTGATGGAAATATTAGAGAGGTAACTACTGTATTTGAGATGCTTAAGGCTTCTGCTGCTAAGTTTTCTCCTGAAGCTACTAAAGATATAACAGGTGTTCATCCTGAAACAGTTGTTCAGCTAGCTCGTGATATTGCTATACCAAAAGTTGTAGAGATTACAACAGGTTTCTCACTAAACAAATACTTTAACGGTATGATGACTATTTGGAATGTTGCGTCTATTTGTGGACTTACAGGAAGAATGGGGCCATATGGCGGTTTAAATACTGAAAATGAGTTTCAACTATCAGGCCTTGATGCACTATCTGGTTTTAGTGGTAAGTACAATCCTCGTTTTGGTTCAGGTTTCGTTGGTGAATTTATGAACGGTAACGGCATGAAAACATTTGATGAATATTTTGATGATGAAGATGTTAAACGTTCACAAAACGGCATGAGCAAAAAAGAGTATATGACTGTACTTCAAGAGATGCTTGATGCTGGTGAAAATGGTGGAGATAATCTTACAAGCAAGAATGGAAATGTTGTTAAACCTTGGTGGTTACCAACAACTGCACTTGTTGTTGCAGACTCAACTTTTAGAAGAAACAAAGGTAATGAGTATAGAAAAGCATGGCTTGGAAGAATGGACTTTTTTGCTTATGTTGACTACAGAATGAGTGAAACTGCTCAGTATGCAGATGTATTGCTTCCTGCGAAGAGTCACTACGAAGTTTATGACCTTAGAACATCTCCTGGTTATCACCGTTTTACTAACTTAGCTCAACCAGTTGCTAACATCAAAGATGTAGGCGAGGCAAAAGATGAGTGGACAATGTTCACATTCTTAGCTAAAAAGCTAGAAGAGATAGCCAATCGTCCACAAAATATTGCAAAAGCAAAAGTTAAAGATGATATTCGTTATGCAAGACCTGGTTATCATGACCTTACAATCTTTCATAAAGAGTTTACAAATACTGATGAAGAATCAGAAGGCGAGGGTGAGGTATATTTAGGCACTGATAAGATGGCAGTTGAAGCTGCATTAGAGAAGTGTGATCAATATCAGCCTTGGACTATCGAGAAGATGTATAAAATGGGCGGTTTCTTGCTTATAAATGAAAAAGCTGCACAGACTTCACCTCTATACTCAGATAAACCATATAATTCAAATGAAGATCATCTATATAAACATAAGCCTCTTCATACTATATCTGGTCGTCAAACATTCTATGTTGACCATGAGATGTATATAAAAATGGGTGCTATGACAAATACTGGTATGGAAGGAATCCGTCCACAACGTGAAGAGTACCCATATGTACTTATGACTCCACACGCTAGATGGTCTATTCACTCTAACTATAAAACTTCAAGAACTCTTTTAAGACTTCAAAGAGGTGTACCAGCAATCGCTCTTAACCGTGCAGTTGCAAAGTCTAAAGGTATAGAAGATGGAGATACAATCCGTGTGTTTAACAACCTAGGAGAGTTCTTTGCAATGGCAAAACTTAGCTCTTCTTCACCTGCTGATGGTCTTGTAATGGAACATGGATGGGAACCATACATGTACAAGTTTAACAAAGGACACAACGAAGTCGTACCTACTTCTCTGAACTTACTAGAGATGGCAGATGGCTGGGGACACCTAAAATTTGGTGGTCTTTGGGATGGTAATCAGTATGCATATGATGGTGCTGTTAACTATGAAAAGGCTAAGGTTTAATACAATGTATGGAGCTAAGCCCCAAACATCTACGCTAGCCGCTAAGGCACTAAAGCTACATCGTCAAGCGATGAGAAGAGATATAACGAAGGAGTATAGATGTCAAAAAGACAATTAGCAATGGTTATGGACCTGAACAAATGTATCGGGTGCCAAACATGTACAGTAGCATGTAAAACTCAGTGGACTAATAGAAATGGCCGTGAGTATATGTATTGGAATAATGTTGAGACTTATCCAGGAACTGGTTATCCTAAAAACTGGATGGATTTAGGTGGCGGATTTGACGCTGCTGGAGATCTTCAACCAGGAATCATTCCTAATCTTGAAGCAGACTATGGTGTGCCTTGGGATTATAACTATGATGCATTACAAGGTGGCGCATCTTTTGAGCCAAATGTAGAGCCAACATGGGGACCAAACTGGGATGAAGATGAGGGAGCTGGACTATTTCCAGAAGATAACTATTTCTTCTACCTGCCTCGTATCTGTAACCACTGTACGAACCCAGGATGTTTAAGTGCATGTCCAAGAGATGCAATTTTTAAGCGTGAGCAAGATGGAGTTGTGTTGGTTGACTTAGATCGCTGTCAAGGTTATCGTTACTGTATAGCAGGATGTCCTTACAAAAAAATCTATTTCAATCCAAAGATTTCGAAATCTGAAAAATGTATCTTATGTTTTCCAAGAATTGAGCAAGGTCTCCCACCAGCGTGTGCACAACAATGTGTTGGTCGTATCCGTTTTGTTGGTTTCTTAGATGATGAAGAGGGACAAGTTTATAAGCTTGTTCATAAGTACAAAGTAGCAATCGGTCTTAGAACTGATTATGGCACTCAACCAAATGTTTACTATGTGCCACCAACTGAATCACCAGTGAAATTTGATGCTCAGGGTAAAATAATTGATGGTTCAGGAAGACTTCCGATTGAAGAACTTGAAAAGCTTTTTGGTCCTGATGTTCATCAAGCTATCAAAACTCTAAAGAGTGAGATGAAAAAGAGAAAAGAAACAGGTGAGAGTGAGCTTATGGATATACTAATAGCATACCAACACTCAGATATGTTCCGCCTTGACAACAACTACTATAACCAAGTTGCAAAACAAAATGGACAAAAAGCACTAGCTCCAGTAGATACTCGCTATAAAGTTGGTAAATATACTAAGAGTGGACATGAAATGAATTTCTTTCATGATGGAGAGATACCTACAGGAGGACACCACTAATGAAAAATTTAACAAAATTATTATTAGCGAGTGTTGTTAGTGCATCTGCACTAATGGCTAGTTCTGCTGTTACAGCAGTAAAAGTTGATGCTAACTTAGATAAAGTTACATACAATTCTGCTATTTGGAGCAAGGCAAAAACTTCTAAAGTGATGCTATATCCGCAAACTACAATAAAGTTTAACGATAAAACGGCAAATACTTTAAATGAGGATGCTAAGGCGATAGAAGCTAAGGTTGCAGCACTTTATAATGGTTCAAAAGTAGCTTTTATGATAACGTGGCCTGATGGAACTAAGAGCATCCAAAATTCAGATAAAACTGATACTTACTCTGATGGTTTCGCTATTCAGTTTGCGGAGGATTTTTCAGATCCTAAAAAACTTCCATATATAGGAATGGGTTCTGATGGCAGACCTGTTGTGATTCACTTACAAAAAGAAGCATTTGGTATCTATGAGCCAAATGGAGAAGGAATGGTTGGATATCAAGTAAACCCTAACCAAACAGACCTTTTTGGTAAAGATCTTGAAAAGTTTGAAGCAAGAGTTAAAAGCATAGCAAGTAATGATTATGAGAAAAACTTTGTATCAGAGGGTTTTCGCTCAATGACTGAGATAAAAGATGATACAAGTAAATCTTATAGTCGTATAGGTTATGCAAACAAAGCTTGGACTGGTACGCTATCTCGTCCTCTAAAAGATGAGTATGTAAGCTTAAATGCTGGAGCTTTCCCTGTTGCTTTTGCAGTATGGGATGGAGAGAAGATGGGCCGTAATGGGCTTAAACATCTTTCATCTTGGGTAGCTGTTGTGTTAGAGTCTAGCGCAAGTAAAGGACCACTAGTTTCGGCACTTCACGACAAAGTTAGTGGAGATGCGTCTAAGGGTAAAGAAGTTGTTGCAAACAACGGTTGTGTTGGTTGCCATCAGATAGAAGCAACAGATGCACCAAACCTAATGGGACCATCACTTAGCAACATCGGTGGATATTCTACTTCTGACTATTTAAGAGAGTCTATAGTTGATCCATCTGCTGTAGTAGTTCCAGGTTACAATAGAAATGCACATAGCAACTATATGTGGTATACTGAAGCTGATGGCAAAAGAGTTTCAACTATGACTGACTATAGTTGGTTAGAAAAAGCAGACCTTGAAGACATGGTCGCTTATTTGAAAACTTTAAAAGCGGAGGCAAAATAATGAAAAACATTACTTTAATCTCTTTGATTATCGCTACTATGTTGGGGTTTAGTGCTTGTAGTTCAAGCGCTCCAACACCAGAGGCTGCAAATACTGACTCTAAAAAAGTAGTAGTATTATCAGAGTTAGCCGATATGGAAAAAGATGGATTTTTAACAACTAAAAAATGTGCTGAAGCTGGTTCATTTCAAGATTGTTATTTACAAAACTATATTTGCGGTAGCAACGATTGTTACAAGAAGTTTGAAGCTGGCGTTTACGGAAATCCTGAGATAGTTCTGTACTCTCATGTAGATGGTATAATCTATAACTTAGATGTATCAAAACTAGAAATGTCAGAGCTCGATCAAGGAATCAACCGTAATGAAGTTACCATTACAGGTAAGTATGATCCAAGCACGCAAACTATCTATGCTACAAAATTCGAAGCACCACCACCACCTAAGAAGTCTTTCTTTAAAGGTTGTCTATAATTCTTAAAGCCTTTTGGCTTTAAGAGATTTTTACAATGACTTCATTTTTCCTTCAAGCGAAATTATTATAAAAATCTACTACAAACTATGACATCAGGAATAATTATGGATAAAGAGTACAGGCTCTACATTTACGCTTTTCTCTCAAGAACAATGGCAAATACACCAGATAAAAGATATATAAGTGATTTGAGAAAAAACAGAGACCTCTTAGAAGTGCTCGGAGAAAATACTTTAGAGTTCTTTGACTCAAAAAGTGATGAAGAGATATTTGAAGAGCTTAATGAAGATTTTTCATCTATGTTTGTTATCAACACACAAGCTGTTGAATCTTTTGTTTTAGATGCTAAAAATGAGACACTAGTTGGGCTTCAAAATCCTGTAATGAACTTTTACTATAGACATGGGTTTGAGTTAAATATGAACCAGACAGAGCTTATGGCGCCAGATCATCTCTCTATAGAGCTTGCTTTTATGCAGACACTAATCTTTAGAGATGAGAAAAAACCACAATATGATTTTTTAAAAGAGCATATTTTTATCTGGGTAGTTCCATATATGATAGGTATGAAGAGTATGGCCATCACACCTTTTTACAAAGATATATGTGACTTTATGGCTGAGTTTATTGTTGGAGACTTTGAGTATTGTAGTTCATTTAGTGAGATTATAGATGGGTAGTTTAACTTTTGTACAAAATTCAGGTCTCTTTTCATATAGTGGAACAAACTGCATCAGAAATGATTATTATCATAATGAGTGCCAACTTTGTGTAGATATTTGTCCTAAAGGTGCATTTAGCACAGTAAGGGGCAAGCTTATGCTCTCTTCTAGTGAGTGTATTGAATGTGCTGCTTGTATAGGGTCATGTCCAACTGAAGCTTTAAGTATAAAGAGCTTTGACCCAAATGCATTTACGCTGAGTTTTAAAGATAGCGAAGATGAGGCCCTTTCTTGTAAAAAAAATACAAGCTGCCTTGGAGTATTTGATGCGCATCACTACATTACAATGGCCCTTCAAGGGGATAAAGAGATAGTCTGTGACATGTCACACTGTGATGGTTGTGCTTTAAATGTAGATGTAAAAGTAGAGAACTTTATAAGAGGCGAGATAAAAAAAACACAAGAATTTTTAAATTCATGTGGAGTTGAAGCTTCTATTGTTACTAAAGAAGAAAAACCAGAAGATGAAAATCCAAAAAGAATGCTCTTTAGAAAAGCATTTGTAAAGATAAAAGAAGCATCTAAAGAAGAGGACGAGACAGAACTTAGTCTTACGCGAGAGTATCAAAAAGGAACGGACTTTATAGGACTTCCTTTAAAATTTTTAAATTTAAAAAAAGCTATAAAAAATAATATTCCAAAATTAGCTAAAACAAAACATGATACAAATTTTGGTATTTTTGCGAACAAAGTTATAAGTTTTGCAGATTGTACAAACTGTGGAGATTGTATAAATTTTTGTCCAACTGAGGCACTATTAAACACCAAAGATAAGCAAGGCATCAACTTTAATGTTGGTAATTGTATCTCTTGTGATATTTGTGATCACATATGTAAAACAAATGCAATTAAAACTGCCCCAGGTATAGATCTTGTAAGTTTTGCTTATGATAGAGGAGCAGAGTTAGTACATTATGAGATGGTGATGTGCCATGAGTGTCGCTGCCCTTACCCATATAGAGGTGGAGATCCTATCTGTGACAGATGTGCTAGTTTTCAAGTAGATTTTAGTCATGTCTTTACACTAGCAAGAGACATTTAGTCTCTTATCTGTCTTTATTGTTTTCCATCGCATCTTTAGCAGTTTTAATGGCACTTCCAAGAGCTGTTTTTGCAACGCTCCATGCTTGTTTGCCCATCCTTTTTGCTTCTTGCGCGGCTTGAGACTTAAGAGCATTGTCTGCTTTTGAGACGGCGTTTTTTGCAAAAGCTGAAAATTTATCTCTCATCATATCCGCTGCTTCTTTAGATATATGAACTAGTTCTTCTAAGTCATAACGCATATTTTTATTTATACTTATTAAAAGTTTGTTTATCTCTGGAGAGTTTTCACTAGCTTGAGTTTGAACCACTTGAGAGAAGAGAATATCTGTTTGATTTAAGTCTTCCATGATGGTGTCATAATCTTCTATAAGTATGTGTTTTGCTTCAACTGGCATATACGCTAAGCGTTTTTTAAATCTATCTATAGAGTGGATAAGCCCGCTTCTCATACCCTTTAGAGTTGCAGTTAAGATATCTTCAGCTTTGGTTGGAGTCGCCTCTGCAATATCTACAGCACACTGAAGAATTGTAGAGAGAATTTTTCTGATTCTAATAGTGTTTAGTGAACCCTCTTTTATAGCCTCAAAAGTTAAATCTTTGATAACTTCTTGTATGCTCTCTTTTATATCTCCATCAGTATCCCTCTCTAGAGCTGTAATGATTGCAGACTCTACTAATTCACTTAAAAACTCATACAAGTCAATTGATTGAAGTTTTACCTGATGGAGTTTTAAAAGAGCAGGTTCATTATTGTTTAGTTCTAATTCAATAGCGTTAAAAACATCATACTTTGTCTCTTGAAGCTCTTGAGCTTTTTTCTCTAGCTTTCTTTCTAGTGCTTCTTTTTGAGCTACTAAAGATGCAACATCATCTTTAAGGGCTTTTGTTTCAATGTCTAAAATAGTTGTAGCGATATTTTTTATCTCATGAAGATTTAACTCATCAATATTTGTATCAGAACTAATTTTAGCAATGGAGCTTGAGACTCTTTTTTGAATATCTGTTAGAGCTTTGTTGTATGAGTTTTGTATATCGATTGTTAGTGTGTCTGCGTCCATCTTAAAGTCCTTAGTTTGTTTTATAGTACCATTTTGATATTTTGATGAGCTTTTAGAGCTTCATATATAAAGTTTCTGTCATCTTCGTTGTGAACAAGCAAGTCTAAGTTCATACTTACATACTTGCCACCTTTTGAATTTTTGGAGTGAGTTAGCTTATGGCTTCTCTCGTCTATAACATCTCTTATCGCTTGTTCTAGTGCTTCTTTTTCGCCTGCTATAAGCTTGTAAGACCACGAGCACGGATACTCTAAGATTAGTTTCTCATCTCTATCGTTTAAAATCTCCACTTTTTCCTCCTGATTTTTCTTCAAGTTGAATATCTCTTATTATCATACCTTTATCTATTGCTTTTACCATATCGTATATAGTTAAAAGTCCGATGCTAACACCTGTTAATGCTTCCATCTCAACTCCAGTTTGCCCTGTTAGTTTTGCAGTAACGCTAAGCTTAAAACCTGGGACTGATGGAAGTTCTTCAACATCACAGTTGATGCCACTAAGATTTAGCGGATGGCACATTGGGATAAGATCACTTGTTTTTTTTACCCCCATAATCGCAGCTATTACAGCAGTTTGAAGCACAGGGCCTTTTTTAGTTTTCTCACTAACTATGGCATCATAAGCATCTTGGCTCATCTCTATATATCCAGATGCAACGGCTACTCTTGTTGTTTGGTTTTTGTCTGAGACATCAACCATCTTTGGTCTTTGGTTTTCATCTAAGTGTGTTAAGTTCATTATATTTCTTTTTATTTTTTCTTTATTATAGCAAAGGGGAGTTGAATTTGTGCTAGAGTAACTTTTCTGCTTCTTGATTTTTATAAAAATTATTTAAAATTTAGCATGGGTGTTTTATAAAAATCATAGTAAATTAGTAAGCTCACATAGTTTTATTTTTTCTTTAGTTATCGGCTCTATTCCCTTAGATATAAGCCTACTTTTTAAGCCTTCTCCTATCTTAGAAGAGATAAAAACATTTACATTGTTTTGAATAAAGATTTGTGGAAGTATGGTGGCTGGCTTGTCTTGTGGCGTATCTATAGGGTTTAGAATTTTATTTAGAAGTACTATGTTCTCTTTGGAGATAGCGTAGAAGTAGATATATTTTTGATTGTTTTGAATGTTTTGAAAATTTTCATCATCTGAGCAAATGGCTACTATAGTTGTGTCACTATGATTTTGTATATTTATACTATGTCCGCTTACAATTGCAGAAGTTAGTTTTTTTCTAGCATTTTTTAAAATTCTTGTAAAAGTTGGCCTAGATATTTCCATCTTCTTAGCAGCTTCTTCTTGGTAAAGTTCTAAAATATCCATAAGATAAAGCGCTTCCATCTCTTCATCTAAAAGATGTGTGATTCCTGTGGTTTGCTCTTTTATTGGGGCATATTCTTTATAAATTGGTTTAAAATTTATTTTCCTTACGTTCTTTATCCTACCCATAAATTTCCTACTTTTTTTTAATTCTATCTAAAAAATATTGAATATAACTTGACATATGTTCATAAAAGGAATATTATTTTGACATATGTTCACTATTTAACATATAACTAACACAAGAGAGTTAAAATACTCAAATTAAAACAAAGTAATGAGGTAAAGAGAATGATATCTATAAAAAATATATATAGATTTTATATAGATGGTTTTAGAAATATGAAGTTAGGCAGAACTTTGTGGAAAATCATATTTATAAAACTTGGGGTCATCTTTTTAGTGCTTAACTATTTTATTCATGATAAAAGTTTAAAGAGTGAATATAAGACTTATGATGAAAAAGTAAATTTTGTCTATGAAAATTTAAAAGGAAAATAAAATGGAAGAACATTTAGTTGATTGGAGTAGAGCCCAGTTTGCACTTACTGCTATGTATCACTGGATATTTGTACCACTTACATTAGGACTTGGCTTTATAGTTGCAATTATGGAGACTATCTATGTTAGAAGCGGAAGTGAATTTTGGAAAAAAACTACTAAATTTTGGATGACCCTGTTTGCAATAAACTTTGCAATAGGTGTAGCTACTGGGATTATAATGGAGTTTGAGTTTGGAACAAACTGGGCGAATTATAGCTGGTTTGTTGGAGATATATTTGGTGCACCACTCGCTGTTGAAGGGATTTTAGCATTTTTTATGGAGAGTACTTTTTTTGCAGTTATGTTTTTTGGTTGGGATAAAGTAGGTAAGAAGTTTCATCTACTCTCTACTTGGCTAGTTGCAATTGGCTCAAATCTTTCAGCTTTATGGATACTTGTAGCAAATGGCTGGATGCAGTACCCTGTAGGGATGGAGTTTAACCCAGATACGGTTCGAAATGAGATGATAAATTTTTGGGATGTCCTACTTAGTCCTGTGGCTGTTACTAAATTTTTACACACTATAGGAAGTGGATATGTGATGGCAGCACTCTTTGTTGTGGGCATATCTGCTTGGTATTTGCTAAAAGGCAGAGATATTATCTTTGCTAAAAAATCAATGATAATTGGCTCGACTTTTGGTTTAATTGCAAGTCTATTTTTAATATTTAGCGGAGATGAATCAGCTCATCAAGTAGCCCTTAAGCAACCTGTAAAATTAGCCGCTATGGAAGGTCTATATGAGGGAAAAGAGAGTGCTGGAATTGTTGCTCTTGGTATGTTAAATAGTAAAAAAACGCTAAGTAATGATGAAGAGACCTTTAATTTTGAAGTAGAGATTCCTTATGCACTTGCCCTCCTAGGATATCACGATACTACAGCTTATGTCCCAGGCTTAAAAGATTTAGTCTATGGAAATGAAGCAAGAGGCATTATGAGCGCACAAGACAAGATGAATCAAGGTAAGTTGGCAGTTAGGGCACTGGAAGATTACAAAGAAGCTAAAAAACTAAACGATACGCTAAAAGCTGCTGATGCTAGGATAGTCTTAGAAGAAAATATGCAATATTTTGGATATGGCCATATAAAATCTCCTGAGGATATTGTTCCACCTGTCGCTACTACTTTTTATGCTTTTCACATCATGGTAGGACTTGGTGGATGGTTTACTCTTCTTTTTGGGATACTTCTGTATCTATCTATGAAAAAAGATATTAGTAGTTATAGAAAAATCTTAATATCTGCCCTTTGGAGTATTCCTTTAGGATATATAGCAGGAGAAGCAGGCTGGGTAGTTGCTGAAGTAGGGCGCCAGCCTTGGGCTATACAAGACTTGATGCCAGTTGGAATTGCCGCTACAAAAATAGCTACAACAAATGTAATGATAAGTTTCTTCATGTTTGCAACGCTTTTTACACTTCTTCTAATAGCAGAAGTATCAATCATAACAAAACAAGTAAAAATTGGTCCAGAAGGAGAACAATAATTATGGGATTTGGAGATTTAGAATTAATAACTTTGCAACAGTATTGGTGGGTACTTATCTCACTTTTAGGTGGCTTATTTGTCTTTATGATGTTTGTTCAAGGCGGGCAGACTCTAATAGATAGTTTGAGTGAAAATGAAACAGAAAAAACCATGTTAATAAATAGCATAGGTAGAAAATGGGAGTTGGGATTTACAACACTAGTTCTTTTTGGTGGCGCACTCTTTGCTGCTTTTCCTCTCTTTTATGCGACAAGTTTTGGAGGAGCTTATTGGGTGTGGATAATTATACTTTTTTGTTTTATTATTCAGGCTGTAAGCTACGAGTATAGAACAAAACCAAATAACTTTTTAGGCAAGAAAACTTATGAGGTATTTCTAAAAATCAATGGAAATCTTGGGACTTTCTTACTAGGAGTTGCCATAAGTACCTTCTTTAGTGGGAGTGAGTTTATCCTAACTGACAACAACTTTGTAGAGTGGCAAAATAGTTTACGAGGACTTGAAGCGCTTTTAAATCCTTTTAATTACCTTCTTGGATTTGCGCTGGTCTTTTTAGCAAAAATAAGTGGTGCTTTATATTTTATGAACAATATTGAGCATGATGCTATTTTTGCTAGAGCTATAAAATCTATAAAGTACAACATGATTTTTTTCTTAGCGTTTTTTCTAAGCTTTTTAGCTTGGGTATTGCTAAAAGATGGGTTTGCAGTAGATGCAGATGGGTTAGTTTTTATGCAGTCATATAAATATCTTAGCAATTTTATAGAGATGCCAATAGTCTTAGCACTTTTTGTTATAGGTGTAGTAATGGTCGTTAACGCTGTGTTTTTTGCAGTGGTAGTTAAAAAAGATTGTTGCATTAAAACAGGTGGTGTTGGGATTGTTTTAACCGTTATGGCAATACTACTAAATGTCGGGTTTAATGGGACGGCTTACTACCCCTCAACGGTTGATTTGCAAAGTAGCATCACTATAGTCAATAGTAGTGGAAGCCACTACACTTTAATGGCGATGTCTTATGCTTCGCTTATGATACCTTTTGTATTGGGTTATATTGCATTAGCTTGGTATAGTATGGATAGAGTAAAGATAACAAAAGAAGAGATTGAAGCACCTAGTGCTCATAACTATTAGGAGATGAGATGGAATATATGTTTGGATTAGCTTGGTTGGCACTTTGGCCTATTGTTATTTATGTAATGTATAAGATTAGCATAAAGAATGTTTTAAAATTTGAGGAGAGATAAGATGATCGCAATACCAGTAAAAACAGATAAAGAGAACCCAGCGGTGACAACACTTTTTGCAAAGGCAAAGTGGTTTGCTATAGTTGATAACGATAAGATAACCATAGAAAAAAATGAGTTACAAAGTGGAAGAACTGTTGTGGAGAGTTTTGTCTCAAGAGGCATCACTAAGATAATATTTAATCATATGGGTGGAAATCCTTTTATGTTACTACAAAAGGCAAATATAGAGTGTTACCATAGTGGAGATGATAGAATCGAGCTAAGTGATGCAATAAAAAAATTAAATAGCGGTGAGTTAATAAAAGTAGATAGCTCAAATATGTCTAAGTTTGTAGAGCTTGAGGGTATGCACAAAGGAAAAGGGCATAAAGATCACGATCACTCTCATTGAGAAGATGCGATGATTTTTAGTGCCTCTTTATATTCGTGAGGATGGTTTAGGTTTAAAAAAGCCCTCTCATCCTTAAACTCTACAAAAGTAGTCTTAGAAGATTTTAGCAAGTAGCCTAGTTTGTGGTTATTTGCTTTTAGCATCTGAATAAACTCCTCTTCTAGAGAGCGATGGTAGATGCCACACATCGGCTGAGCTCCAAATGCAGTCTTTGCAATGCAGGCATCAGCATTAGAACTATTGGCTTTAACTATCGCTTTTATCTCACTCTCGCCTATAAAAGGAGTATCTACACTAAGAGCAAAAAAAGAGTCTGCCTTTAGTTCTTGAAATACTGCAACAAAACCAGCAGTTGGTGCGAAAGTCTCATTACTTTTAACATCTTCTATAAATGAAGCTTTAAAAGCAAATTTACTTTTGTCTTTGCACGAGATATATACATTTTTAAAGATTTTTTGAAGTCGAGAGAGTTGAAATTCTGTTAGAGTAAGAGAGCCTCCAAATGGAAGAAGAGCTTTGTCTTCTTTCATTCTTGAGCTTTTGCCACCTGCGAAGATGACACAGGGGATATCTAGCATCTACTCTCTTGTTAGTTCAGCTTCGATGCGTCTGTTTTGGGCACGACCCTCAGCAGTTGAGTTGTCAGCAACAGGATCTAGTTCGCCTTTTCCTACAGCAGATACTCTCGTAGCATCTACACCTTTTTCTACAAGCATATCTCTTACAGAAGTAGCTCTTTTTTGAGATAGTTTTTGGTTGTAAGCTTTGCTTCCTGCACTGTCTGTGTGGCCAACTATCTTAGTGCTATAGTTAGTGTATTTATTTAAAAAGTCTGCATATTCTTGGACAAGTTTTTGTGATGCAACATCCACTTTAGCAGAGTCATACTTGAAGTTTATGTCTAGTTTTATCTTCAGAGGGCAACCATCACTATTTACCGCTTGGCCAATTGGAGTATTTGGGCAAAGGTCTTTTGAGTTAAGAACCCCATCACCATCATCGTCTCCATCAACTACAGCTACTACATTTGTAACTTCCTCTTCGATTACAGCTTCCTCGACAATCTCTTCTTTAGCTTGTTCTACAGGGTTACTCTCTTCTACAACTTCACTTACAGGAGCTGCTTTTTGAGCACTATTTCCAAATGCGATATTTAAACCAGCTAAAATTGCTAAGTTATTGTCATATCTTGTATCGTTAAACTTTAGCATATAGACAGCTTCAAGTTTTAGTGCGAGCATATCATTAAAAGGTATCTTAGCCCCAATTCCAGCATCAATAAATGCGCTATCAGAGTTTCCAGTTTGTCCTTTGTAGCTACCGCCGTCCATACTTTCATAACCAAGACCTGCTTTTGCAAGAGGTATCATGCCAGCTACTTTATCAAACTCATAAACACCATTTAGAGCTAAACGCCAAACATCAGTGTCTGCACTATTTGAGAGTTTGTTCGTATTGTAGTCAGCTTTTGAGTAAAATACAGAAAGCTCAGGTTTTAGAAAGAAGTCCAGCGCGTTGTACTGAAACTCAGCTCCAAAAGTTGCATAGTTATCTAAATCTATATTTCCCTCAGCGATGTTGTAGCCAATCATAGGCGTAATTTCATAATCTGCAGCCATCATTAGGCTAGACGATAGCAGTAGTGTTGGTATTAGAAGAAGTTTTTTCATTTTTTTCCTTTGTTTTTTTAAATCTTACTAAAGATTAGTTAGCTAATAGTGAGAAATACTAAGCTCTTGGATCTGCTATATAGCCTTTTATAGCTGAAATAGCCGCAACTGCAGAGTTTGCTAAATATACTTTAGAGCTTCTCGAACCCATGCGACCAACAAAGTTACGGTTAGTTGTAGAGATAGCGACCTCTCCATCCCCTAAAATCCCCATATATCCACCTAAACAGGCTCCACATGTAGGATTTGAGACAACTCCACCTGCATCTATTATAGCATCTATATAGCCGAGTCTATAAGCATCTTTTAAAATCTGCTGAGTCCCTGGAGTGACAATAAGGCGAACATCTTCATGTACTCTATGTCCCTTTAATATCTCAGATGCAACCTTTAAATCTCCCAAGCGACCATTTGTACAGCTTCCTATAAAAGCTTGGTCTATTTTTATATTGTCTTTTACAGCTTGTGATATAGAGTGACCATTTGATGGTAAGAAAGGATAAGCGATAACAGGCTCAAGCTTAGCTACATCTATATTTAAAACTTCTACATAAGAAGCATCAGCGTCAGAGTAGTGAATGCGAGGCTCTCTTGCTAAGTTTTTATCAGATAAAAATTCTTTTGTAACATCATCATAAGCAACGATGCCGTTTTTTGCTCCAGCTTCTATAGCCATGTTACACATCGAAAATCTATCATCCATATTTAGATGCTCTATAGTGCTTCCAGTAAATTCTAGAGTTTTATATAGAGCGCCATCTACACCGATAAGACGGATAATTTCTAAGATGATATCTTTACCAGTTGTATGTTCTTGTGGTTTTCCGCTCAAATTTACCTTGATGGACTCTGGAACTTTAAACCAGTTTCCTCCAGTAATCATTGCAAATGCTAAGTCAGTTGAGCCCATACCAGTTGAAAATGCTCCGAGTGCTCCGTGAGTACAAGTGTGTGAATCCGCACCGATGATAACATCACCTGGAACTACAAGTCCTTTTTCAGGTAAAAGAGCGTGTTCTATTCCCATATCTTTTTCATCAAAAAAGTTTTTAAGATTATGTTTTTTTGCAAAATCACGACTGATTCTAGCTTGGTTTGCAGATGCAATGTCTTTTGCTGGAATAAAGTGATCTAAAACTATAGAAAAACCATCAGGATTTGCTAGCTTGGTAGCACCACTTTCATCAAATGCTTTGATAGAGATAGGAGTTGTAATGTCATTTCCAATAACCATGTCGATATTAGAGCGGACAATCTCGCCTGCAAAAACCTTTTTGCCAACATGTTGTGAAAATATCTTCTCTGTTATAGTTTGAGCCATAATAAACCTTTTTATAAGTAATAATTTCGCGATTATACCATTTAAGATTTAAAATTTGAGTGAAGAGATGATAAGTACAAAATTAAGATTCGTGCTTCAGGGCTTTTTTTGTAAAAGTGCTAGAGCAAAAAAACATCGACATAAAGATAGGGTTTATGCTTACAAAATCATCTTTAGAATCTTCTGCAATTTCAAATGGAGTAAATTCAAAACCCTCTGCTTCGTTGTCATCCCTTGGAGTTATTGTAAATTTGATTGGGGAAAGAGTTTTTACCATATTAAGTATTTTTTTTCTCTTGTTTACATTGTCCTCATCTAAGATATTGAAGTCTAAACCCTCTGAACTCTTACGTGTATGTAAAACTTCTTCTAAAACATCTATTTTATCTTTGAAAACTGACTTGTTCCATGATATACTAAGTTTTTGCGAGACAATTTTTCTATCTTTATGCATTAAAGCATTTGGTTTGATCTCTTTCATTTTTTCCATAAGTCCTAGTAAATAGTTGGCTCCGCCGACTTTTTGAGCTAGTTTAGAGATTAAAAGATGGAGTAGTTCTTTTGTATTTTCGTTTTGTTTGTTAAAATTGCACATGCTTATTTCCCTTTTAGATGGAATTATACCTTAAATAAAAGTGTAAGTCAGTTTAGTTTAAGCATAACATAATAACAAACTTTATATGATGTCAAAAGTAAAAGAAGACAAAAATTGTCTTAATTAGAAATAACCCTAAATTAAAGGTAAAACATGCAAGTTTATTTAGACAACAATGCTACGACAATGGTTGATCCACTGGTTGTAGAAGCGATGTTGCCATACTTTAGTGAGCAGTACGGAAACCCAAACTCACTTCACAGATTTGGTACGTCATCACATCCCGCTTTAGCAAAAGCAATAGACCAAGTCTATACTGCTATAAATGCAAGCGATAGTGATGATATAGTTTTTACTTCTTGTGCAACAGAGTCAAATAACTGGGTGTTGCAATCTGTATTTGTAGATTTGATACTAAATGGAGATAAAAACCATATGGTTACGACTGAAGTCGAGCATCCATCAGTATTGGCTACCTGTAGATTTTTAGAAGAGCAAGGTGTAAAAATTACATATTTGCCAGTAAATGATCAAGGTGTTGTTGAAGCTCATACAGTTCGTAGTTTTATCACGGATAAGACTGCTTTAGTATCTGTTATGTGGGCATCAAATGAGACGGGTATGATATTTCCTATAAAAGAGATAGGAGAGATATGTAAAGAAAAAGGTGTTCTTTTTCACTCTGATGGTGTTCAAGCTATTGGAAAAATTCCAGTAGATTTGCAATCTCTTCATGTTGACTTTGTATCCATGAGTGCGCATAAGTTTCATGGTCCAAAAGGCATAGGTGCACTATATATTAGAAACTCTCAAAAACTCACTCCATTTTTACATGGTGGAGAGCATATGGGTGGGCGTCGCTCTGGAACTCTAAATGTTCCATATATTGTAGGAATGGGAAAAGCGATAGAGCTTGCTACTACAAATATAGAAGATACAGCTGCTAAAATTAGAAAAAAAAGAGATCGCCTAGAAGATGCCATCATACAAATAAGTGATACATTGATTGTAGGAAACAGAGAAAATCGTACTCCAAACACAATACTTGTAGCAGTAAAAGGTGTTGAGGGAGAGAGTATGCTTTGGGACTTAAACAATGGTGAAATCGGTGCATCAACAGGCTCAGCATGTGCGAGTGAAGAGCTTGAAGCAAATACAGTAATGCTTGCAATTGGAGCTGACAATGATTTGGCTCATACTGGGATTCGTTTGAGTCTTAGTCGTTTTACAACTGATGCAGAGATTGACTATGCAATAAGTCACTTCCAAAATGCAGTAAAGAGACTTAGATCTATCTCAAGTTCATATGCAACCCAACAACCAACAAAAGGTGGCGAAGCAAAGGATTGTGAACTACACCATCGTTAGAAGCGAAGCAGTAGCTTAGCAGAGTGATAAGAACAAATAAAATTAAGGACATAAGAAGATGGCAAAAGCAGATATGTTAGGCGAATCCCTTTGGGACGCATATTCGAATAAAGTAACAACACTGATGAACAATCCTAAGCATCAGGGTGAGATCAGTGAAGAAGAAGCAGAATCTCATGGCAATAAGCTTATCGTAGCAGATTTCGGTGCAGAGAGCTGTGGGGATGCTGTTCGTTTGTATTGGGAGATTGACCCATCAAATGATATGATTGTAAATTCAAAGTTTAAGAGTTTTGGTTGTGGAACTGCTATTGCATCTTCTGATATTATGACCGAACTTTGTATTGGTAAAACGGTAGATCAAGCTGTAAAGATTACAAATATAGATGTTGAGTTTGCTCTTCGTGATGACCCAGAGACTCCAGCCGTTCCGCCTCAAAAGATGCACTGCTCAGTTATGGCTTATGATGTTATAAAAAAAGCAGCTGGACTTTACAAAGGCGTAGATGCTGAGAGCTTTGAAGAAGAGATTATCGTTTGTGAGTGTGCAAGAGTTAGTCTAAGCACTCTAAGAGAAGTTATCCGTTTAAATGACTTAACAACTATTGAGCAGATAACAGACTATACAAAAGCTGGCGGTTTTTGTAAGAGCTGTATCAAGCCAGGTGGCCATGAAGAAAGAGAGTGGTATTTGGTAGATATCCTAAGAGACACAAGAAAAGAGATGGATGAAGAGAAGATGAAAGCGGCCGCTGATGCTGGTTCATCTGGAGACTTTGCTAACATGACTCTTGTTCAGCAGATAAAAGCAGTTGACGCTGTCATAGATGAGAGTGTTAGACAGTTCCTTATCATGGATGGTGGGGATATGGAAGTTATAGACATCAAAAAAGGTGATGAGTATATAGATATATATATCCGATACCTTGGTGCTTGTAATGGCTGTGCCTCATCAGCAACTGGTACACTTTATGCAATAGAATCAACTCTAAAAGAGAAGCTTTCTAAAAGTATTAGAGTTCTTCCGATATAGAAACTATAACTAAGCTAGATAAGTAAAGTGCTTATCTAGCTAGATGCAAAGATTAACTCCGCAAAACTATACAAATCTATAGTAAAAAATCCAAAAAAACTACTACAATGGGGTACTAATATTAGGTACGCACATGAACCAAGCAATATACTCAAAAATAACAGATGCCCTAGTCGATGTTGGATATATTGTGATAGAAGATGCCATAAGCAAAAACCTCTCACAACGACTTCTAAGAGATGCAAAAATTGAAAACAATTTTAAAGATGCTGCAATATCAACAGCAAAAAAGGTAGATGCAAGCAAAAGACGAGACAGAATCCACTGGCTAGATGATGATGGCTCTGTTCGAAGCGAGTTTTTAGCCTTTACAGATGGGCTCAAAGAGTACCTAAATAGAACCCTTTTTATGGTGCTTACATATTATGAAAGCCATTACTCCATCTATAAAAAAGGCGATTTTTATGAGACTCATCTGGATGCTTTTAAAAACTCTAAAAACCGCGTTGTAACTACTGTTTACTATCTAAATAGTGCGTGGCAAGAAGGGGATGGAGGAGAGTTGGTTATCTATAATGAAGATGGAAGTTTTTTGAAAAAGGTAGAACCAAAGGCAGACACATTGGTAGTTTTTTTAAGTGAGAGATTTCCACATGAAGTTTTGCCTGCTATAAAAAAAAGATACTCAATAGCTGGGTGGTTTAGAGTAGATAAGAGGGTGTAGTAAAAGTTTACAAAGATGTTGATTTTTTGTTTGCATGGTACTTTAAAAAAAGCTAAGTAATAGAAGATGCCAAAGAGACTACTCTATAGTTCTTTGGCTACTATCGTTATCTCCAATAGTTATTTGCGATAGCGATAGTTTGAAACTCTAATGCTACGAGTTCCACTGCATACATTAGGAGTTGGGGGTCATCTTCGTACTTTTTTCGAACTGCTTGTTTGACTTTTGCATCTCCTTGAATAGCTCCTACGGTTTTTCTTACCATTTTAATAGCGAGCATACGCCCCTCAAGAGGCGTCTTAGTAATCAAGCTTGGCATGTAGTCCTCACCGCTTTTCATATCTGCTGCTTGTACACAACTGAGAGATCCAAATGACAACAGAGATAACAACAATATAGACCTTAGTATATTTTTCATTACAATCCTCCATGAGTTATAAAAAGCTAGGATTTTGTACAAAAATAAAATCCTAACTAGCTTCTAGGCAAAGACTTTACTTTGCTAACATTGTTTGTTTTTCGTAGAAGTAGTATAACATAAATTGATATTAGTGGAATTGTTTACGCATATTTTTTTAATTTTTACCATTTATCATAGTAGATACTATCCCTTTTTCATCTCTGTTTTCAGCTATAAAAACACCTATGATGTGAAGTGGTACAAAGTATAAAAGGAGATTATATACTAGCTCGTGGATATCTTTTATGCTATGAGCTAGCTCTTTTGTAAGTCCTAGAGTCTCATAAAAGTAGATTGTAAATCCACTCACACTCATAAAAAGTATAGTTGCATATATAACATAG
>Ga0265293_10004180_pt1 | contig 25748 bp, 20 predicted proteins | sample Munlanlewell138R_FD_192505 | JGI IMG/M metagenome (GOLD analysis project Ga0265293, IMG submission 192505) | Leachate microbial communities from a municipal landfill in Southern Ontario, Canada - Leachate well 138R | ecosystem: Engineered > Solid waste > Landfill > Unclassified | place: Canada...
GTGCGCGGCCGGCAAACCCTGCGGCGCGGTGATCGCCTTCCATGGCTGCGAGCAGAATGCGGCGATGCTGGGTGACCGTTTCATCGTCGGCAACGGCCTGAACCGCTGGGCCGATGCCTATGATCTGGTGGTGGTGTATCCGCAGACCCGGGCCAGCTTCATGCCGCTCAATCCGAAGGCCTGCTGGGACTGGTGGGGTTATTCCGGGCCGGACTACGACACCCGCGACGGGGTGCAGATGCGCTGGCTGGCGAATCTGACCGCAGCGCTGGGGATTCCGTTGCAGCCCTGATCAGGGGCTGCCATCCAGTTCGATGTGGTCGTGCACCAGATAATCACTGAGGCACTCGATCACCACGGTCAGCGCAGCGTGGGCGCCGGGAGTTTCCAGGCGCTCACGTTCGACCCCTTCGATCCGTCCGAACAGCACCTGGCGCAGCTGTTCCTGGCTGCGCGCACGCAGCAGCAGATCCTGCAGCAGATGGCCGAATTCGGTTGGTGTCGGTGACAGGCCGGTCTGTTCGAACAGCTGCGTCAGGGCGGTGAACAGGGCCTGCGCATCGGCCTGCAGACCGTAGTCCTCGGGCCGGTAATCAAGGAAGGCGCGCTGCGCATCGGTCCAGATACGGAAGCTGATCCGCGCCAGCGAGTGGTACAGCGGCGCTTCGGAAATCAGCACCAGCAGCAGATGGCGCGGGTTGGCGAAGGCGCTGGCGCTGCCGTGGTGCCATTCGCCGCTGGCGGCAAAGCGCTGCAACCGGATGTGGTCGGAAAAGTCGGCGGCCTGCAACTGGTCCAGGATCAGGATCGTGCGTTCGCCTTCGGAATAGGCGCAGGCCTCGGTCAGGGCGCGCTCGAAGGCGCTCATTGGCGCTTCCACCGGCCCTGGTTCGGCATCGTCGGATACCGACATCGGCAGCACCGGTGCGGGCGCTTCGATGTGGCTGAAGTCGTGGTAGAGCACATGCGGATAATCCAGCGCATGCGCCAGCGCGGTCGCGAACGCGGTCTTGCGCCGGCCGCTGGCGCCATCAACCTGCAACACGCGCAGATGCGAGAGGTTGGCTTCGAACAGGCAGCGCAGCACGAACTGGTAATCGTCGTTGGATTCGAAACCGTGGTGGGCAAGACGCTGGCGCAGATTCATGGGCATCCTCCTGAGAGAAACACCATAGCAGTGGCGGCCGGCTCAGTTCGACGGCGGCGGCGCGGGCGGCCGCGCCACTTTCAGGCTGACAGCGGATACGCCGGGCAGCTCGCGCAGCGCGGCGACCAGCTCCACCGAACCCTTCAGGCCCTGACTGTTGCCGGTATCCACGATGCCTTGTGCGGTGGCGGTCAGGCATTTGATCGAAGCCAGGGTGTTGCCGCCCTGGAAGCGTGTCAGCGCGTGCGCGAACGCTTCCGCGGCGCCGGGCACGGTAGTGTCCAGCGTCAGCCGCAGCCGCTGGGCGTGCATGGCGCAGTATTCGGTGATGTCCCAGGCACGGCGCAGGCGCAGACCGGTGCCGCCACGGAAGCGGTCCTCGTGCAGATGGCCCTCGATCAGCAGGAAGGCGTCGCGTTGCAGCAGCGGGCCGACGTTGCGCAGCACATCGGCATAGACCGTGGCCTCGATCCGCCCGTGGCCATCCTCGAACGCGACGAAGGCGCGGTCCTCATTGCGTCGGTTGACCGCGACTACCTGGCCGGCCAGCAGCACCAGCGCATCATTGCCACGCTGGAAACGGCGTTGCTCCAGTGCCGCGTCCACGCCATCCAGGGTGCAGGTGATCAGGCCGGCGACGAACTCGCGCAGCGGGTCGATCGGGTGCCCGCTCAGATAATGGCCGAGGGTCTCGTATTCGCCGGCCAGGCGCTCCAGCAACGGCCATTCGGGCAAGGGTTCGATGCTCGGCAGGATCGGCGCCTGGGCCGCGACCGCATTGCCGAACATGTCGACCTGGCCGGCGGCGCGATCACGCGCCATCTGCTCGGTGGCGCGCAGCATGTCCGGCAGCTGCGCCATCATCGTGGCGCGGTTGGCGCCCAGGGCGTCGACCGCGCCGGCGCGGATCAGGGTTTCGTGCACCTTGCGATTGACCCGCGTCCCGAGGCGCTGGCAGAAGTCGAACAGATCGCGGTATCCGCCATCCTCGTTGCGCAGCCGTGCGATTTCCTCGCAGGCGTTCTCGCCCACGCCCTTGATCGCGCCCAGACCGTAGCGCAGGGTGCGGGCATCGACGGCTTCGAACATGTAGCCGGAAGCGTTGACATCCGGTGGCAGCACCTCCAGTCCCATCGCGCGGCATTCGGTCAGGAAGGTCACGACCTTGTCGGTCTTGTCCATGTCCGAGGACAGCACCGCCGCCATGAACTGCGCCGGGTAGTGGGTCTTGAGCCAGGCGGTCTGGTAGCTGACCAGCGCGTACGCGGCGGCGTGCGATTTGTTGAAACCGTAGCCGGCGAACTTCTCCATCACATCGAAGATGTCGTCGGCCTTGCGCTCGTCCAGCCCGTTGGCGGCGGCACCGGAGCGGAATTTGATGCGCTCCTTGGCCATTTCCTCGGGCTTTTTCTTGCCCATCGCGCGGCGCAGCAGATCGGCGCCGCCGAGCGAGTAGCCGCCGACGATCTGCGCCATCTGCATCACCTGCTCCTGGTAGACCATGATGCCGTAGGTCTCTTTCAGGATCGGTTCCACGCGCGGATCGGGATAGTCGATCGGTTCCTCGCCGTGCTTGCGTTTGCAGAAGCTGGGGATCAGGTCCATCGGGCCGGGCCGGTACAGCGACACCAGCGCGATCAGGTCCTCGAAGCGGTCCGGGCGCGCGTCTTTCAGCAGGCGCTGCATGCCGCCGGATTCGAACTGGAACACCGCCACGGTGCGCGCTTGCGCGAACAGCTCGTAGGTGGCGCGGTCATTCAGCGGGATCTTTGAAATATCCAGCGGCAGCCGGGACTGTTCGGGATCCGGGAGGTCGCGCGTCCCATTCCCGGCGCCAGATTCCCGATTCCCTTGCTTGTTTATCGCCTCCACCGCCCAGTCGATGATCGTCAGCGTGCGCAGGCCGAGAAAGTCGAACTTCACCAGCCCGACGGCTTCCACATCGTCTTTGTCGAACTGGGTCACGACACTGCGGTGGGTGTCGATCCGGCTCGGCGCTTCGGCGTACAGCGGCGAGAATTCGGTCAGCGGCTTCTGCCCGATCACCACTCCGCCGGCGTGCTTGCCGGCGTTGCGGATCAGGTCTTCGAGCTTGAGCGCAAGATCGATCAGATCGCGCACATCGTCGTCGTTTTCGTAGCGCGCGATCAGGTCCGGCGAGACCAGATCGGCGTTGTCGCGGGCCTTGTCGGTGCGCCCGAGGGCATCGCTCAGGGTGATGCCCAGCACGTTCGGAATCAGTTTGGCGACATCGTCGACCTGGCCGTAGGACAGGCCAAGCACGCGGCCGCAGTCACGCACCGCCGCCTTGGCCGCCATCGTGCCGTAGGTGATGATCTGGCTGACATGGTCGCGGCCGTATTTGCCGGTGACGTAATCGATGACCAGGTCGCGCCGGTCCATGCAGAAGTCGATGTCGAAGTCCGGCATCGAAACGCGTTCCGGATTCAGGAAGCGCTCGAACAGCAGGCCATAAGCGAGTGGATCAATGTCGGTGATGCGCAAGGCCCAGGCCACCAGCGAACCGGCACCCGAACCACGCCCCGGCCCGACCGGAATATCGTTGCGTTTGGCCCAGTTGATGAAGTCCGCCACGATCAGGAAATAGCCGGGGAACTGCATGCCGCAGATCACGTCCAGTTCGACCTGCAGCCGCTGCTGGTACTGCTCTGCAGTGAAGCCGGCCGGCAGGCGGTATCCGGCCAGGCGCTGCTCCAGCCCGCGCCGCGATTCGGCCGTGATCCAGCTGTCCAGGGTTTCGCCTTCCGGCACCGGGAACAGCGGCAGATAGGGCGTGCCGAAACTCAGTTCCAGATTGCAGCGCATCGCGATCTGCACGCTGTTTTCCAGGGCGCCGGGCAGGTCGGCGAACAGCTCGGCCATTTCCTCTGGCGTCTTGAAATACTGCTCGGCGGTGTACTCGCGCGGCCGGCGCGGATCGGCCAGCACGCGCCCGGTGGCGATGCAGACGCGTGCCTCGTGCGCGTCGAAATCGTCCTTGTCGAGGAAACGCACATCGTTGCTGGCCACGACCGGGCAGTTCAGTTGCCGTGCCAGCGGCAGTGCGCCGGTTTCGAACTCGGTTTCACCGCTGCGCCCGGTGCGGGTCAGCTCCAGATAGAAACGGTCGCCGAAATCACGTTGCCAGCCGGCCAGACGCAGACCGGCCTCTTCTTCGCGGCCTTCGCGCAGGCATTGGCCGATGTCACTCTGGAAGCCGGCCAGGACGATCAGGCCTTCGCCATGTTCGCGCAGCCAGGAGGCTTCGATGACGACGCGCTCGCCACGGTGCCCGTCCAGATAGCTGCGTGAGCTGAGCCGGCACAGGTTGCGGTAGCCGGCCAGGCCCTGACACAGCAGGGTCAGCCGCGCAGGTTGTTTCAGGCCATCGTCTTCCAGCCACATGTCGGCGCCGGTCAACGGCTTGATGCCGGCTTTCTCGGCCGTCCTGTAGAACTTCACCTGCGCGAACAGATTGCTCTGGTCGGTCAGTGCCAGCGCCGGCATCCCGGCTTTTGCGCAGCGTTTGACCAGCGCGCCGATGCGGATCGTGGAATCGACCAGCGAAAATTCGCTGTGCAGGTGCAGATGGATGAAACGCGGCTGCATCAGGTGGATGGTTGTGTGGTGGTGGCGGACGGGCCAGCCTAGAGCCGCGCTCGGCGGGCAGCAAGGCTTGACGGAACAGGATCGGCGGCGTGGTGCGGTTCCAGTGGAAAAGCGGCGCGCTGGCGGCTCTCAACCTTTCAGCCGCGCGAGGATTTCCTCGCGAGCTTCGCGCAGCACCGAGTCGCGGTCCAGACTCTGCACGATGTCCGCGACCACGCGCTTGGGGCCTCGTTCGCCCCAGCTTTTGCCGTGTGCCAGATAGTTTTCCGCCGCGCGCCCGACCAGCAGCGTCGCATACCAGGCCAGCGCGCCCTGCGCGGTGGCGGTCAGCGCGGTGGACAAGCCGGCGCTGGCGATTTTCAACGCCGAAGACGCCAGATGGATGCCCCAGATCGCGCCCATCAGCGCCGCCAGCTGCGCCGCGATCGTGGCCAGCAGGCGGCCGGCTTCGGTGCGCGTCAATGGCAGGCCGTAGATGCGCGACAGGTGCATTACCAGCGCCACATCGAGCGTGGCGGCGGCGAGCAGGTCGGCTACCGGGATCGGATTCAATGCCACCGCGACGCCCTTGCCGAGGCAGTACATGCGGATCGTGCGGGCGGCCAGATCGCGCCGGATCGCGGTCAGGCGGGTGCCGATCTCGTCGGAAAGACGTCCGGCGAACAGCGCCGCGTTCAACGCCGCCAGGGTCTTCCCCTCGGCTTCCAGAATCGCAAGGATGCGCCCGCGCAGCGCCGAAACATCCGGCTCGCGGCTGCGTTCTTCTTCCACTTCGCGCCCGTCCGGAAGCACTTTCAGCACCCGCTGCGGCACCGGTTGCGCCATCGCCGCGACGATGTTCTGCGGCGCGACGATGCCGCGCGAATGTTCGGCCAGCCGCGCCAGCAGGGCGTCGCGCTCGGTGGCGGTGTAGCGGTCGGCCTTGTTCAGCACCAGCAGCAGCGGACGCTGGCTGCGCGCCAGCAATTGCAGGGCCTCGACCTCGACCGAGGTCATGTCGGCATCGACCACGAAGATCACCAGATCGCTGCGCCCGGCCACATCGAAGGCCAGCGCCTCGCGTTCCTCGCCGGACAGCTCATTGATGCCGGGGGTATCAATCAGGTGCACGCCCTGCACCTGCACTTCACACCAGGCTTGGTGCTCGGCTCGCGTGGTGGTGCCGTGCAGCACGCCGACCTGGAACGCAGCATCGCCCAGCAGCGCATTGAGCAATGCCGATTTGCCGACACTGACGCGACCGAACACCGCGATGTGGACGTGGCCGTTTTCCAGCTTGTCCAGCATCAGCTCGATGCGCGAATAGTCGGCCGCCAGACTGGCGCGCACCGGCGCCGGGATCGAGGCATCGTCGAGCAGCGCGCGCAGGCTGTCGGCGGCACGCAGCAGATGGTCCTGGCCTTCGTCCGCCGTCGTCACGGGATCACCGCGACGGCGGAAACGGCGCCAGCGCTCGCGCAGGCTCATCGTATCGCCGAGCCGCTGCGGCTCACTGCGCGCGCAGCGTCAGCGATGTCGCCACGCCGATCTCGTGCACGATCGTGGAGGCATCGGACCAGTCGCCGGCACCGACGTCGAAGGCCAGCCGGTTGACGCTGGCCTGACCCTTCAGGGTGGCGTTGCCGCCATCGGCGCTCCAGTCGAATTCCAGCACCACCGGCTTGGCGATGCCGCGCAGCGTCAGGGTGCCATCGGCGGCGAAGCGGCCAGCGCCAAGTTCACGGAAGGCGGTGGCGACATAGGTGGCCTTCGGCGTGTTGGCGACGTCGAAGAATTCGCTGCCCAGCAGCATTTCGTCACGCTCGGCGCTGGCGCTGTCGGCACTGGCCAGGTCGATCTCGACATTGAACGAGGAGCCGGCCAGATCGGCCGGATCGAACACGATCTTCGCGTCGAAACGGCCGAAGCGGCCGGTGAAGGCCTCACCCTCGGCGCTGGCGGAAAATTCCAGCGTCGAGCCGGCATCGGTGCTCCAGGCGGTGGCGGCAAGCACGCCGGCCGGAGCGGAAAGCAGCGCGGCCAGCGCCAGCGCGCCGAGAGTGCGCAGGGTGGAGGTGGACATGTTCATGCGGTGGGGGTTCATGTGGTGGGGTCCTTCTCAAGTGAGGCCGGAAGCATCCGCATCAGGGTGCGGTCCTTCTGGATGAAGTGATGCCACAGCGCGGCGCCGGCGTGCGCCAGCACCAGCGCCAGCAGGATCCAGATGCCCCAGCTGTGGATGTCGAATGCCAGGTTCTTCAGCTCAGGATTGGGCGCGCTGAGCTTGGGTACGGTGAACAGTTTGAAGAACTTCAATGCGCGCAGGCCGCTGGCCGAGTCGTATAGCCAGCCGGAAATCGGCATCGCGAACGCCATGATGTAGATCGCCCAGTGGGTGATGCTGGCGACCGCGTGCTGCCAGGTCGGCGTGCCGGGCACCGGCTTCGGCGCACCGGCGTAAAGACGCCAGATCAGACGCAGCACCATCAATGCCAGCACCGTCAGGCCGAGCGACTTGTGCAGGTCGTAGACCCAGAAATACTTCGGAGAACGCGGCAGTTCACCCAGCAGGAAACCCAGCGCCGCCAGCCCCAGGATCAGCGCGGCGATGCTCCAGTGCAGCACCTGGCTGGGCCAGTTCCAGCGATGTTCGGAATTGCGAAGCGACATGTCGGGCGTCTCCTTGGCGATGGCGGTGGTGATGACTGCGGCAAAGCCTAGTGCGCGCCCGACGTACTGAACAGTAGCGCAGCGTGATCACTGTGTTTCATCTGGAGAAACACCCCGTGCGCGGACCGCTTCCACCTCGATTCGCAGATCGACCTGCGCCCCGATGCTGCCGGCATGCCCGGTGATGCCGAAATCGGCCCGCTGCAGCCGCGCGCTGGCGGAAAATCCCGCCGTGCGACGCAAGGTGTAGCGGCTGCGCGCCAACTTGTTGAGGCGCGCCTCCAGCACCAGCGGACCTTCGACGCCGCGCAGCGTCAACACCCCATGCACCCGCAAGCGCTGCTCATCGAGCACTTCAACACGGTTCGACACGAAACGCGCCAACGGATGCGCCGACGCATCGAGGAAATCGCGTTTCAGGATGCGCTGGTTGAATCCGGTATCGCCCAGATCCAGCGTCGCCAGATCCACTTCCACCTCGACCCGCGAACCGGCCAGATCATCTTCATCCAAATACAGCGTGCCGCGCGGCTGCGAAAACGTGCCCAGTGCACTCGAATACCCGTTGTGCCCGATGCTGAAAACGATCCGGCTGTGCACCGGGTCCAGCTCGTAGCGCTGTGCCTGTGCCTGTGCGGCAGATGCCGCTGCGATGGCCGCAACCGCCAGCAGCAGGGCCGCCAGCGTGCGCGTGGGTACAGGGGAAAGAGGGGGCCGCATCGGCATGTCCTGCAACACAGCGCCTGCCGGCGCGTTGTCCCGATGCTAAGACAATCCGCACCGAACCGGATGTGTGTCGTGTCGCCATGCGTGGATCTCGCGCTGATTGTCGCCCATCCCGGCCACCAGGTAGCCCGGGCAAGGCTTAGCCGCATCCGGGGCCGGGGTCATCGGGAAAGGCCAGCCCGGGTGCGCTTTGCCTATCCGGGCGACGGTGTTTGGTGGGCTCCGTTTTTGGCCCTTGATGCAGATTTGTGCGGCGGTTGAAGCCGCCGCTGACTCGGGTTACTGGTTGAAGTCGAAGTTCATCGCCAGGTCCGGCGGGGCCAGGAAGTGGCCCATGACGTAGTTGACGCCGCTGGTGAACAGCACGGTCATGGTGCCGGCGTCCTGCACGCCTTCGGCGATGGTTTTCAGGCCCAGGCCGTCGGCGCGTTCGGTGATTTCGCGGACTTTTTGCTGACTTTCGCTGTTCTTGCCCAGGTCTTCGATCAGGTTGCGGTCGATCATCAGATAGTCCGATTCGACATGGGTCAGCAGTTGGAACGAGTTGAGCCCCATGCCGAACTGTTCCAGGCACAGCCGGCAGCCGAATTTCGCCAGCGCGGCACGCAGTTCCTGCACCGCCTTGAGATTGGTGAAGGCGGTCGATTCGGGGATGCTCAGCACCAGGTTCTCAGCCGGCACGTCGGCCTGCTTGAGGTTGGTCGCGATCCACAGCGCCAGCTGCGGATCCTGCAGGCTGTCCACGGTGATCTTGACGAACAGGCGGGTGCTCTTGCCGGCGCGCTGGCGCTGGGCGATGGCGACGATCGCGCGCTGGATCACCCAGCGGTCGATACGCGCCATCATGCCGTGTTCCTCGGCGATGCCCATGAACACGCTGGGCGAGACGACATCGCCGTTCGGGCCCTTCAGGCGCAGCAGCACCTGGTAGGTTTCCTCCGGCTCGCCGAGCAGGTGGATGATCGGCTGGAAGGCCTGCACGAAGCCTTCGCCCTTGAGCGCGGCTTCCATGTGCGCGGCCCACTGCGCGATGCGTTCCTCTTCGGCACGGTCGCGGGCGCCCGGATCGAAGATCAGGCAGCGGTTGCCGCCTTCGGCCTGTGCGGTCTGCAACTGCGAGACGACCTTGTTCAGCACCTGCTGGGCGCTGGCGATCTTCTGCCCGATCTGTACCCCGCCGATGCTGGCGGTGGTGTTGAGCGAATGCTCGCCCATGTCCAGGATGGCGTTCTGGAAGGCCTTGCAGAGCTTTTCGCCCAGTTCGCGGGTCTGCACGTGGCTGGCGTTGCGCAGCAGCAATGCGAAGCCATGGTCGGTGAAGCGCGCGGCCAGCATATCCTCGCCCAGCTGCGATTCGATGCGCGCGCTGGTGGCGCGCAGCAGGTCGTCGGCATTGCCCACGCCGATGGCGTTGAGCAGGTTGGCGTAGTTGTCCAGTTCCAGCAGCAGCATGGCCTGGTCGCCGGCACCTTCGGCCGCGGCCGCGATCACGGTGTCCAGTTCGCCGAGGAAATGCTGGCGGTTGTACAGCCCGGTGGTCTGGTCGCGCTGGCGCAGCGCGTCCAGTTCCTTGACCATTTCCGCATCGATCAGCTGCGGGCGGATCACGATCTGGATGCAGGGCTCGCCTTCGTAGCTGGCCTGGGTGAACTCCATCATCGCGTCGAAGGTTTCGCCATCGGAACGGCGCGCCTTCAATTCCACATTCTTGGGCGGCGCTTCGCCGCGGCTGAGCTGGCGCAGCAGGTGCTTGAAGGTGTCGGTGTCCTCGGGGCCGACCATGTCCAGCAGCGGCAAGCCTTCGATTTCCTCGAAGTTCTCGTAGCCGAACATCTCCAGATAGGCCTGGTTGGCGCGGATGTGCATGCCTTCGTGCACATAGGCGATCGGATCGCGCGAGGAGGCGATCAGCGCATCGCAGCGGCGTTCGGTTTCGCGCAGCGAGGCTTCCAGGCGGCGCACCAGGCGGCGGCGTTCGCCGATCCGCGCTTCGCGTCGCACGATGCCCTGCAGGTGTTCGGCCCGGCCACGCAGGGTAAAGCCGCTGGCGCCCTGGGCCATGACGTCCAGCACGCTGGCTTCATCGACCTGATCAAGCAGCGCGATGACGTTGACATCCTTGCCGCTGGCCACGGTGGCCTGCACCACGCTGGCGAACGGAATCGTGCGCGCCGAATAGGAGGCCAGGATCAGGTCGCTGCCGCTGCCGGCGAGGGCGGCCTCCAGTTCTTCCGCTGATTCCGGGCGGCTGGGGCGGACGGCGATGCCGCCGTTGCGCAGCAAACTGATGCTGTGCTCGGCATCTTCGAGCTTGTCGTCGACCAGCATCAGGCGGACGACAGTATCTTGGTTCGACATGGGGTGCGCTACAGAAAGTCCATCGGGGTTTTTTACATGCTTGCCGGGCAATGTCCAGCGCTGAAGGTCACGATCTGCCCAAAATTGGCAGTTTTGCCGGAGCCCCGGCAACTTCCCGCACCAGCCGTGGCAGCAGGTAGCCGGGCAGGCGGGCGCGCAGCGCTTCGTACAGCGGCAGGGCCTGTGCATCGGGCACGTGGAAGTGCGCGGTGCCGGCCACCTGGTCGAGCTGGTGCAGGTAATAGGATTGCACGCCGAGTTCGAACAGGCGTTCGGAAAGTCCGGCCAGCGCCGGCAGGTTGTCATTGACGCCGCGCAGCAGCACGGCCTGGTTGTAGAGCCGCACGCCGTGGCGGGACAGCGCCGTGCAGGCTTCGGCCACGGAGGCATCCAGTTCCTGCGCGTGGTTGGCGTGGATCACCATCACCACCGGCCAGGGCAGGCTGGCGAGCCAGCCCAGCAGTTCATCGTCAATGCGCGAGGGCAGCACCACCGGCAAGCGGCTGTGGATGCGCAGCCGGCGCAGCTGCGGTATCGGGCGCAAGGCGTCGGTCAGTTCGGACAGCTTGGCGGTGGAAAGCGACAACGGATCGCCGCCGGACAGCAGCACTTCGTCGATGTCCTGCGCCTGTTCCAGCCAGGCGATGGCCTCGCGCCAGCCGTTGGCGGCAGCGGTTTCCTCGCCGTAGGGGAAATGGCGGCGGAAGCAGTAGCGGCAGTGCACCGCGCAGCTGCCGGTGGCGATCAGCAGCGCGCGGCCTTCGTATTTGTGCAGCAGACCGCGCGCGTCGCGGCTGGCAAGGTCGCCGACCGCATCCAGGGTGAAACCGGCGACCGGGCGGGTTTCCTCGTCCAGCGGCAGCACCTGTCGCAGCAGCGGATCGGCCGCATCGCCATGCCGCATGCGCTGCACGAAGGCACGCGGTACGCGCATCGGGAAGCCGGCGTCTCCGGGCGGCAGGCGCGCGGCCAGAGGCTCAAGACCCAGTTCGCGCAGCAGCTGCGCCGGGTCGGTGATGGCTTCGCGGTAGTCCCGGCGCCAGTCGGAGGGCTGCGCGGAGCGCTGGCTTGCAGTTATCATGGCGAGCTTGCTCGGCGTCAGGCCGACGATTCGATTCCACCCACAATTGTAGCCGCCCGGCCGGCTAACACGGAGCATCACCATGGCCACACTCGGCATGAACGACGTCAAGAACGGATCCAAGATCATTGTGGACGGTGCGCCGTGCGTGATCGTGGACACCGATTTCATCAAGCCCGGCAAGGGCCAGGCCTTCACCCGCGTGCGCTACCGCAACATCCGCACCGGCCGCACGATGGAAATGACGATGAAGTCGACCGACTCGGTGGAAACCGCCGACGTGGTCGATACCGATATGCAGTACCTCTACAGCGATGGCGAGTTCTGGCACTTCATGCAGCCGGACACCTTCGAGCAGCACAGCGCCGACGAGAACGCCATGGGCGAAGCGGCACAGTGGCTCAAGGGCGAGGAAGACTGCGTGGTGACGCTGTGGAACGGCGCGCCGATTTCGGTCACGCCGCCGAATTTCGTCGAGCTGAAGATCGTCGAGACCGACCCGGGCCTGCGTGGCGACACCTCCGGCGGCGGCGGCAAGCCGGCCAAGCTGGAAACCGGCGCGGTGGTGCGCGTGCCGCTGTTCGTGGGTCAGGAAGAAGTGATCCGCGTGGATACGCGTACCGGTGAATACGTTTCGCGCGTGAAGTAAGGACGTTACCTCCCTCTCCCCCGCTGGCGGGGGAGAGGGCTGGGGTGAGGGGGCTTTCCCGGATACACAGAAGCAACAGGAAGCCAAAGCAACTCATCGCCTTTGGCGCTCGCCTCTCACCCTGATCCTCTCCCCGTTTGTGGTGGAGAGCGAATCAATGACTGGATACACCCATGACCATCACCCCCTGCGACCTGTTGATCGAAGCCGGCTGGGTCATCCCGGTGGAACCGCACGGTGTGGTGCTGGAAGACCACGCCGTTGCGGTCAGCGATGGCCGCATCGTGGCGCTGCTGCCCTCGCACGAGGCCCGCGCGCGTTTCGCGCCGAAGGAAAGCGTGCAGCTGCCGCACAGCGCGCTGATCCCCGGCCTGGTCAATGCGCATACGCACAACCCGATGACGCTGATGCGCGGCGTCGCCGACGATCTGCCGCTGATGGAATGGCTCAACGGGCACATCTGGCCGATTGAAGGCGCGGTGCTGGGCCCGCGTTTCTGCGCCGACGGCACCGAGCTGGCGGTGGCGGAAATGCTGCGCGGTGGCACCACCTGCTGCAACGAAAATTATTTCTTCCCCGATGCGATTGGTGCGGTGTATTCCCGCTTGGGTTTCCGTAGCCGCCTCGGCCTGCCGGTGATCGATTTCCCGACGCCGTGGGCGCGCAGCCAGGACGAATATTTCGACAAGGCGCAGCAGGTGCACGACGATTTTCGCGACGACGCGTGGGTGTCGACCGCGTTCGTGCCGCACGCGCCGTACACCGTGGCCGATTCGGCCTTCGAGCGCATCCGCGTGTTGTCGGATCAGCTCGACATCCCGGTGCATTGCCATGTGCATGAAACCGAACAGGAAATCACCGATTCGCTGGCGCAGTACAAGCAGCGTCCGCTGGCGCGGTTGCAGCGTCTGGGGCTGGTCAACCGGCATCTGATCGCGGTGCACATGACGCAGCTGACGCCGGCCGAAATCGAGCTGTGCGCGGCGCAGGGCGTTTCGGTGGTGCACTGCCCGGAGTCCAACCTCAAGCTGGCGTCCGGTTTTTCCCCGGTCGAGGCGATGCGGCGTGCCGGCGTCAATGTCGCGCTGGGCACCGATGGCTGCGCCAGCAACAACGATCTGGACATGTTCGGCGAAATGCGCACTGCGGCGCTGCTGGCCAAGGGCGTGGCGCAGGACGCGGCCGCACTGGATGCGGCGCAGACCCTGCGCATGGCCACGCTCAACGGCGCGCGCGCGCTGGAACTGGCCGACAAAATCGGTTCGATCGAAGTCGGCAAGCTCGCCGACCTGGCCGCCGTGCGGCTGGACGAACTGGAAACCCAGCCGATGTACGACCCGATTTCGCAGCTGGTCTACGCCTGTGGCCGCCACCAGGTGCACTGGGTCTGGATCGGCGGCAAGGCGCGTCTGCGCGAGCGCGAGCTGGTGGACATGGATATCCCCGCGCTCACCGCCCGCGTGCGCGAATGGCGGCAGCGCATCGCCACGCTGCGCCCGGCCTGAGCAACGCGGCGGCCGTGGCGGGCGCCGTGCAACAGGAGTCATGCCGATGAATGTTTCCTCTCCGGGCCAGACGCCCGACACCGTCGGCGGCAACGCCGCATCACCGCTCAACGCTGATCAGATCAATGCCGATCCGGCCGAGCTGGCCAAGTTCTCGCGCCTGGCCTCGCGCTGGTGGGACCCGGAAGGCGAATCCCGCCCGCTGCATGATCTGAATCCCGAACGTCTGGCCTATGTGCGCGAACGCTGCACGCTGGCCGGTGCGCAGGTGCTGGATGTCGGCTGCGGCGGCGGTCTGCTGTCCGAGGCGATGGCGGGCGAGGGTGCGCAGGTCACCGGCATTGATCTGTCGAACGAGCTGATCGACGTGGCCCGCGTGCATCTGCTCGAATCCGGCCGCAAGGTCGACTACCGCTGCATCAGCGCCGAGGCGCTGGCGCCGCAGATGCCGGGCCATTTCGATGCCGTCACCTGCATGGAAATGCTCGAACACGTGCCCGATCCAGGCTCGGTGATCGCAGCCTGCGCGAGCCTGCTCAAGCCGGGCGGGCGGCTGTTTCTTTCCACCTTGAATCGCACGCCGCAGGCCTTCGCGCTGGCGATTGCCGGGGCCGAATACGTGATGCGGCTGCTGCCGGTGGGCACGCACGATTACGCCCGTTTCATCCGTCCGGCCGAACTGGCGCAGGCGCTGCGCGCCGCCGGGCTGACGCTGGAAGACGTCAGCGGCCTGCACTACAACCCGTTCAGCCGCCGCACCCGACGTGGCGGCTCGACCGCAGTCAACTACCTGGCCTGCGCGGTGAAACCGGCATGAGTCAGGCTGCCGTGGCACCGGCATCGCAGATCGCGCCGCTGGTGCTGTTCGATCTGGACGGCACCCTGGCCGATTCGGCCATCGACCTGGCGGCCGCCGTCAATGATGTCCGCGCCGGTCTGGAGCTGGCGGCGGTGCCGGTGGAGCAGGTGCGCACCGCCATTTCCGCTGGCGCGCTGGCGATTCTGACGCTGGGTTTGCCGGAACTTTCCGAGGTCGAAAGGCGTGCGCAGGTGGAGCCTTTCCTGGCGCATTACATCGAACGCATCGGCCATGGCGGCGGCCTGTTCGACGGCATCGCCGAGCTGCTGGCGCTGATCGAAGACGCCGGTTCGCGCTGGGGCGTGGTGACCAACAAGCGTGAGGATCTGGCGCGCCGCGTGATCGATCGGCTCGGCCTGCGCGAGCGCTGCGCGGTGCTGATCGGCGGCGATACGCTGGCGCGCTGCAAGCCCGATCCGCTGCCGGTGTTGACCGCCTGTGAGCGTGTCGGCGTGGAGCCGCAGCACAGCGTGTTCATCGGCGACGATCTGCGTGATGTGCTGGCCGGACGCGCGGCCGGCTGCCGCACGATCGCGGTGCGCTGGGGCTTCCATCCGGCCGATGATGATCCGGCCCGCTGGGGCGCGGACCTGGTCGTGGACGCACCTGAAGCACTGCTGCGCGCCGGCGCGCTGGCCCCGGCATGAGCGATTCGCCGCTGACGCAATCGGTCGATGACGTGCTCGATAGCCATGTGCGCAAATGGCTGGCGAACGAGCCGGAAATGGAAACCGCATTGCTGTTCGCCGGTGCCTCGCGCGACCTGGCGGCGTTGTGGGGCGCGTTGCTCAACGAATGGCTGGACGCGTTGTTCGGGCGCTCGGACAGCGGCGTGGCGCAGGTGAAGCTGGGCTGGTGGGGCGAGGCGTTGGCGCTGGCCTCGGATGCTTCACCGCATCCGCTGGTGCGTGCCTTCGCGCTGGCCGGTGGCGGTGTGGTCGGTGCGGCGCGCTGGCAGGCGGTGACGCTGGCCGCGCTGGAACTGCTGTCGCGCGAAACTTCGCCGGCCAACGTCGAGGATCTGGTTGCGACCCGCCTGCCGATGGCACAGGCCCTGGTCGCGGTGGAAGATGCCCTGTGGCCGCAAGCCGGCAGCGGCGATGCGCAGGCGCTGGCGCGTTATCTGGTGCTGTGGCAATGGCGCCGGCACCGTCCCGAGCAGACGCCACAGCCGGGCTGGTTGCCGTTGCAGCTGCTGGCGCGCCACGACCTGCGCGCGCAGGCGGTCTACCAGCGCCGTGACGATGCCGCCGCAGCCGCATTGTTCGCGGACTTGGCCGATGCGCTGCTGCAAGTGCGACCCACCGCTGCCGGCCCGCGCCTGCGGCGTGTCCGCACCCGGTTCGATGAACTGGCACTGGAACGGCTGCGACGCCACCATCGGCAGCCGTTTCCGGCCAGTGGTCTGGCGCTGCTGTGGCGCAGCTGGCGCGCCGCCGCTGGTGTGCCAGCCTGACTGGCGGCTTGCGCCGGCTTCGTTTCCGGCTTGAACCGAGCCGGCGGCGGCCACACCTGCAACGGGATGGCGTTTCCATGCCTGCATGATTCCCTTTTCGAATACTGTTCCCGATCGCGGCATTGCGGCCGCAGGAAATCCTTCAATGACCGACACCTCCGCCCTTCCGGATGCCGATCCGGCCTCATTGGCCGACATCGTCGCGCGCCAGCCTTCCGCACATTTTGCCGCGCTGGACCAGGTTGGCATGCGCCATATCGAAATGCCGCTGAAGCTGACGCTGGATGGCGAAACCTGCCTGCTGCCGGCACAGGTGTCGGCCTTCGTGGACCTGCGTGATCCGACTGCGCGCGGCATCCACATGTCGCGCCTGTACCGCCTGTCCGACGAATATCTGGGTCGTGGCGCGCTGGATGTGGCCGGAGTGCGCGCGTTGCTGGACGCGATGCTGGCCTCGCACACCGGCCTGTCCGGTCGCGCCCGGCTTTCAATCGAATTCACCCTGCCGCTGCGGCGTGATTCGCTGCGCAGCGGGCTCTCGGGCTGGCGCCAGTATCCGGTGCGCATCGACGCAACGCTGGAAGACGGCCGCTGGCGCTGCGAGATCGGCGCCGACGTGCTGTATTCCAGCACCTGCCCGGGCTCGGCGGCGATGGCGCGGCAGGTGGTTCGGCAGCAGTTCCTGGAAACGTTCGGCAGCGGCCAGGTCGATGCCACGGCAGTCGCGGACTGGCTGGAATCGCCTTCCGGCATCGCCGCCACGCCGCATGCGCAGCGCTCGCGTGCACGGGTGCAGGTGGCGCTGGCCGATGATGTGGACGAATTGCCGCTGGTGGCGCTGATCGATCTGGTCGAAGCCACGCTCGCCACGCCGGTGCAGGGCGCGGTCAAGCGCGTCGACGAGCAGGAATTCGCCTGCCTCAACGGCGAAAACCCGATGTACTGCGAAGACGCCGCGCGCCGTGTCCGTGATGCGCTGGATGCCCAGCCCTGGATCGCCGATTACGCGATCGACGCCGCCCATTTTGAAAGCCTGCACCCGCACGATGCGGTGGCGCAGGTGGTCAAGGGCGTGGCGGGCGGGTTCGGCAGGGCGGCCTGATAAGGTTTTTTGCTGACCGGCAAGTTTCCGCTCGGTGACAGGTGCGAGCTGCACCTGTCGATCCCTGGCAGCATCACCGGGTGTGCCGTGCTACTTCGCCGGCGGTGCCGATTCGCTGCTGCGGGGCTTGACGCTGCGCACCACGATCGGGCGGTGGTAGTGGCCCCACCAGTAGCCGTGGTAGCCGGGCCAGAATGGATCGCTGTAGTAGGTCCGCACCTGGCTCTGCTGCGGCCACAGGTAAATCACGTCGGCGGCCACGCGCGGATAGCGGTATTCGTATTCGCCGATCTGGCGCAGTTCGAAATCGTTGATGCGGCCGGTGACGGTGACGTCGCGCTCGGTGGTGAAGATGGCCGGATCGTAGAAGCCGCTGCGGCAGGCGATGAAGCGGCCCTGGCTCTGGTCGGCGTCGCTGACCGGGCGCGCGCTGCCGGAGAGATCGCGGCCGAGGATTTCGAAACAGGTGTGCTGCGGCGAAGGCTCCACCGCAATGATGCGGCCGCCCCAGCGCACCAGATCGCCGGCCTGGCCGGAACTGGCGGCCTGGGCCGGAGCGACGGCGGTGAATTGGCCGCGCAACGGCTTGGGCGGCGTGGCGCAGCCAACCAGCACGAGGCCGGCCGCGATCAGCAATGCGAAACGGGTCATGGCGTTCTCCTTGCGGCGGGGGATACGGGGCGGAAGCGGCGCAGTTCGCGGATCAGCTCGCGGTGCTGGTCGTCATCCGGCACCAACCCAGCGTAACGCTGCGCGCTGTAACGCCGGGTAAGCGCGCGCAGTGTTTCGGCCTGCTGCGGCCAGTGCGCGGCGGCGCGCTCGATGAAGGCCTCGGCGGTTTCGCTGTCGTGCTTGCCCAGACCGGCGCGCGCCAGGCGGGCGGTGAAGTGCTGCCAGGCCGCGAGCAGCGGGTCGCGGCTGCGCACCGGCGATCCGCGCCACAGCAGCAGGAAGCTGATCGACACCGCCAGCACGATGCCGATTGCCAGCGCCGCGCCGATCTGGCGCCAGTCCTGCGGGTCCAGGCCGATGCGTGCCAGCAGTTCGCGTTGGCGGGCGGCATTGAAATCCACGATCAGGTAATTCCAGCCGCGCCGCATCGCATCGGCGACATCCCACAGCGGCTGGCCCCAGCGGCTCAGCGCGCCGGGCGGCGGGGTGATGCTGGAAAGCCCGTCGCGGATGCGTTCGGGCGCGACCGCGCTGGTCGGGTCGATCCGCACCCAGCCGCGATCCTGCAACCAGACTTCGGTCCAGGCGTGGGCGTCGGAATTGCGCACCAGCCAGTATTCGCCGACGCGGTTGAAAAAGCCGCCCTGGTAGCCGGTCACCACGCGTGCCGGCACCCCGGCGCTGCGCATCATCACCGCGAAGGCCGAGGCGAAGTGTTCGCAATAGCCTTCGCGCGTGTTGAACAGGAAATCATCGACGCTGTCGCGCCCCAGCGGCGGCGGCGTCAGCGAATAGGTGAACTGCGCGTTGAACAGTGTCAGCGCGCGTTGTATCAGCGCTTCGGGGTCGTCACCTGCGGCCTGCCACTGCGCGATCAGCGCGGCCGTGCGCGGGTTGTAGCCGTCCGGCAGGCGCAGGTTGCGGCGCCGTGCCGGATCGGAAAGCTCCGGATCGAAACGGTAATCGACCGCCGAACCAACCCGGAAACGCTTCACCGAGTTGGGCGCCCGGCGTGAGTACATCGTGCGTTCGCCACCCATGCGCGAATCGTCCGGCGCCACCGCCGGCACGTCCAGGCCGATCAGATAGCGGTACTGCGTGGGTTCCTGCATCACCTCGTGGAACAGCGGGGCGCCGGTGATCACCAGTTCGCCCTGTGGCTGGAACATGTCGCCATCCCAGCGCGACCAGCGCCGCCCGTCAAAATCGCCCAGCACCGGGCCGCGCCAGTACATCTGGTTGCGCGGCGGCGGCTCGCCTTCGAAGGTGACGCGCAGTGCCGCGCTGTCGTCCAGCAGCATCTCGACGATATCGCCCGGGCTCATGTTGTTGGACAGGCCGGAACGGGCGCGGTCGTCGGCGCCGGGCGCGCCCCACAACGGCTCGGGAAAGCGCGGGAACAGGAAGAACACCACGAACGCGAACGGCAGCGAGATCGCCAGCAGCAGCGCGCTGGAACCCAATGCGCGCAGCGGCGTGGTGGCCGGCAACGGCTGCTCGGGGAACTGCACCTTCGCCAGCCGCGCCAGCGCCGCGATCACGACGATCGCGCCGATCAGCGCCAGCAGCAGCGTGAGCGGGCCCTGATCGCGCAGGAATCCGGCCATGATCGCGAACAGCGCGAAGCTGCACGCGCTGCGGCCATCGCGCACACTGCCGGTTTCCAGCAGCTTGGAAGCCAGCATCGCGGCCAGCAGTGCGGCGCCGGTTTCCTGCCCGATGTTGAAGCCGGAACTGGCCACCGCGGCACTGGCCACGGCGATGGTCAGCGGCAGCCGCATCGCCGGCGGCAGGCGTTGGCGCCGCAGGCCCAGCCCGATGCCCAGCGTGGCCACGCTCAGCAGCAGGATCACCAGCCATACCGGCAGGCCGGGCATCACTGGCAGCAGCGAGGCCAGCACCGCCGCCGCGACCCAGAGGAAGCTGGTGCGGTCCAGCGGATGCCGCTGTTTCAGCGTTGCCACGGCCGCGTCCTCATGGCGCCAGCGCCAGTGCCTTGAAGCAGGCATGCAGATGCGACGGGCCCTGACCGGGGCCGATTTGCGCATCGGGCATCAGCAGCGTGGTGACCTGCGCCTGGCGTTCGGCATCGGCCAGCCAGCGTGCCAGCCGCCGCGCGCGTGCATCGCTGGACAGCGGCGCCAGTGCGTCCCACGAGAATTCCTGGCGGGTGCCGCCGGGCTGTTCGTATTCGCGCACCAGCAGGTGCTGGGCGCGGGCGCTGTGCTTCCACGCGACTTGCCGCATCGGATCGCCACGGCGGTAATCGCGCAGCGTCACCGCTTCATCGCCGGCACCACGCTGCGGGCGCGGATGGTCCTGGCCGCCTTCACCGGGCGGCTGCGGCGGGTCTTTTTCCAGCGCCGGCCAGACCAGCGGGCGCGCGTCCGGATGCAGCCAGCTCCAGACCTCGAACAGGCCCAGTGGCTGCTGGCTGAACAGTTTGAAGCGCCCGACCGGTGCCCGTCCGCGCCGCCGCGTGGTGCGCGTCAGTTCCACTTCGCACGGTTGCCCGTCGTGCAGTGCAAACGCGGCGCGCTGGCCGTCGCGTTGCAGGATCAGGCCTTCGCAGCGGCGCCGCCGTTCGCTGCGGAAACGCAGCCTAAGACGCTGCACCTGGCCGGCGTGCACCGGCTGTGCATCGAGCGTTTCCAACTGCACCCCGCTCAGGTTCAGATAGCCGCGCAACAGGCAACTGAGCATCAGTGACAGCAGCAGGAAGCACAGGATCAGCGCCGGATTGTTGTTGTAGTTCAGCGCGCCGACCGTCATCGCCACCAGCAGCAGCGCGAAGAACAGGCCGTAGGGCGTGGGCAGCACATAGATGCGGCGCCGGTGCAGGCGGATCGGCAGCGGCTCGATCGCGCGCGGACGCACGAAACGCTGCAAGGCCTGCGGGATGCGCATGCGCTCGCCGCCGCCGTGATCGGCAGCAGCGGAACTGGAAGCGCGGGTTGCGGAACCTGACATGGACGTGCGCGTGTTCAGAACAGCCGGGAAATGCCGGGGCGGACAGGTGGAACCGTCAGCACCGGTTTCAATCCACCGCCACGCTGTCGAGCACCGCCTGCGCCAGCGCCGGGCCGGAGCCGGCATCGGCGGCAGGCACCAGACGATGCCCGGCCACCGGCACGAACAGCGCCTGCACATCATCGGGCAGCACATGGCTGCGGCCGGACAGCAGCGCCCGCGCCCGCGCCGCACGCAACAGCGCCAGCCCGGCGCGCGGGGACAGCCCGGTTTCGATGCCCGGATGACGGCGGCTGCGTGCCAGCAGAGCCAGTACGTAATCCACCAGCGCCTCGCTGGCATGCACCTGTTCGACCGCAGCGCGCAGGTGCAGCACCTGCTCCTGATCCAGCTGCGGCTGCAATGCCGCGATCTGTTCGCGCCGGTCGTGGCCGGTCAGCAGCGCGCGTTCGGAGCCGGTATCCGGATAGCCGAGCGAGAAGCGCAGCAGGAAGCGGTCGAGCTGCGAATCGGGTAGCGGGAAGGTGCCCGACAAATCCACCGGGTTCTGCGTGGCGATCACGAAGAACGGCTGTGCCAGCACATGCGTGGTGCCATCCAGCGTGACCTGGTGTTCGGCCATCGCTTCCAGCAGCGCGCTCTGGGTGCGCGGCGGCGCGCGGTTGATTTCATCGGCCAGCAGCACCTGGGTGAACACCGGGCCGGGATGGAAGCGGAACTGCTGCGAGGGCGCGTCGTAGATCGACACGCCAAGCACATCGGCCGGCATCAGATCCGAGGTGAACTGCACCCGCTGGAACTGCAATCCGAGCGTGGCCGACAGCGCCTGCGCCAGCGTGGTCTTGCCCAGCCCGGGCAGGTCTTCGATCAGCACATGGCCGCCGGCCAGCAGTGCCACAAAGGCCAGTTGAACCTGCTCGGACTTGCCCAGGATCATCGCGTTGACCTGCTGTTGGGCGCGCATCAATGCGGCGGTCGGCAAGTCGGGTATCGTGGTCGCTTGGGCGGGAACGGACATCGGAATCTGCCTTGGGTGATCGGCTCGGAGTGTAGCGGGATATGCAGGCAGAACGACGCGCACGCGTCACGTTTCTTGTGGTGTGGGCGCTGCTGGGCGCGATCAAGCTGCTGATCGCAGCGCGTTTGCCGCTGTTCGTGGACGAAGCCTTCTATTGGCAGGAAAGCCGGCACCTGGCCTGGGCCTATTCGGACCTGCCGGGGTTGACTGCGTGGCTGATCGGATTGGGGTCGATGTTCGGCGCTGGACAGGTGCTGGCGCTGCGCGCGCCATTCCTGCTGCTGGGTGCGGCCCTGCCTTGGCTGATGATCGCGGCCGCGCGCCCGCTGGGTGCGGCGCGGGCCTGGCAGGTGGGCACGCTGGTGGCGCTGTTTCCGCTGTCCGGGCTGCTTGGTGTGCTGGCGCTGCCGGATGTGCCGATGACGTTCGCGGCGGCCTGTTGTTTGCTGGGCGGGGCGCGGTTGCTGCAGGCGCAGGAGCAGGGCGAACGCAGTGCCAGCGGAGTGTTGTGGTTGGCGCTGGGGCTGGTCCTGGGCGGCTTGAGTCATTACCGCTTCGTCGCGGTGATCGCGGTCGGCTTCGTCGTGCTGCTGCTGTTGCCGCAGGGTCGCGCACTGTTGCGTCAGCGCCGGGTCTGGCTGGCGATCGGGGCCGGGGCGCTGGCCTGGCTGCCGCTGCTGTGGTGGAACCTGCACCATGGCGAGGCCGGCTGGCGCTTCCAGTTCGTAGACCGGCATCCGTGGGCGCTGCATGCCGATGGTTTCCGCTTCCTGCTGATACAGGCGCTGCTGGCCACGCCGCTGCTGGGGCTGGCCCTGCTGCTGGCGATCGGTCGCGGCGGGCGCCGGCATCCGCTGTGGCAGCGCTGGTTCGCGCTGACCGGTGGCGTGCTGCTGGTGGGCTACTTCGTGCTGGGATTCGTGGCCGATGCAGAGCGTGTCAGTTTCCACTGGCCGTTGCCGGCCTGGCTGGCGCTGCTGGTGCTGGCACCGCTGGTGCTGGCCGGCTGGTCACGGTTCTGGCGGGTCGCGACCGGGGCCTTGCTGGTGCTGGCGATGGGAACGGCGGTTGCGTTGCCGCTGGCGGTGGGGCTGCCGCAGGTGCGCAGTGCGTTGGCCGCCAGCAGTTTCTATCCGGAGAACTTTTCCGGTTGGGACCATATCGCCACGGCGGTGCGTGAACGCCTGGCCACGCTGCCGCCCGGCACGCGCGTGGTGGCCGACAACTTCAAGCTCGGCGCACAGCTGGGTTTTGCGTTCGACGATCCGGATATCGCGGTACTGGACCATCCGCTCAACCATCACCATGGCCGTGCCCGCCAGCTGGCGCTGTGGAATCTGCAACACGAGGGCGAGCGCGGGCAGTGGCAGTTGCTGGTGGTTGGCGCCAGCGATGTGAAATTCAGCGCGCTGCTGGCGCATTACCAGTCGCTGTGCGCGCGCTTCGGGCCGCTACCGCCGGTGCAGATGATCGAGGTGGATGAGGGTGCGCGCCGCATCGCGCTGTTCGCACTGCCGCCGCAGCGCCCGGACGGTGACTGCATCACGCCGACCATCGCGCATGTGGAGGTGCCGGAACCGGGTGCGCAGGTCGATGGGCAGGTACTGGTACGCGGCTGGGCGGTCAAGGATGTGGCCGGCATCGCCAAGGTCACGGTGCTACTGGATGGGCAGCCGCTGGCACAGGCCGATTACGGTGCTTCCAATCCGTGGGTGATGCAGTTCCTGCGCGGCGCCTCGCATGACCCGAACCTGCCGCACATCCAGTTTGAAACCCGCATTTCGCTGCCCGAAGGCAGTCGCGGCTGGCACCGGATCGGGCTGGAACTGGAAGGCGGCGATGGCAGCGTGGAGCGCTGGAGCGGGCCACGGGTCCGGCGTGCCGCCAAGGACGGGCGAGTACCGTGATGAGACCGGATCTGACCGCCATGCCACGCCGGGTGCGCGTGAATATCGGCTTGTTCGCATCGCTGGCCGTGGCGCTGCTGCTGACCACGCTGGCTTGGATGATCCCGATGATGCTGTGGGACCACCTGGATCTGGTGCCGATCTACCAGGCCTGGCGCGAAGGCGGGCTGTGGCAGTCGGAATTTGCCCGCGTGCACCACGGCAGCCATTTGCACGTGGCCGCATACGCAGTGCTGCTGCTGACCACGCATCTGTCGCACGGCCAGCCGTGGCTGGATGGTGTCGCCAGCTGGTTGCTGCTGCTCGGCCATGCGGCGCTGGTGCTGCGGCTCGCGTGGCAAGCGGAAAGCGCCGGCGCAGCGCGCTGGCTGCCGCTGGTGGCGATCCTGCTGGCGTTGCATCCGGGCCATCTGGCGAATCTGCAATGGGGCTGGCAGGTGGCGGTGGCGCTGTGTCTGGTGAATGTGACGCTGGCGCTGACCTGCCTGGCTTCGTCGCGGCTGGATGCCCGGCGCAACGGTCTGGCGCTGCTGGTGACCTGCGTGGCGGTGGCCAGTTTCAGCAGTGGGCTGGCGCTGGTACCGGTGGCATTGTTGCTGATCGGGCTGCGGCACGAATGGTCGATGCGGCGGCGCCTGCTGTTCGCGTTGCCGTGGCTGCTGCTGGGTGGGATCGCGGCGCTCTGGCTCGGGTCCGGAGTGCCCAACGATGCGCAGCGCGATATCGCGGCGCTGGCACTGTACGTGCTGAATTTTCTCGGTGGCGCGGTGGCGCGCTTCGGGCGTGATCTGGCCGCGCCGCTGGCGATGCTGGCGCTGCTGTCCGGCCTCTGGGCGGCGTGGCGGCTGCGGGCAGAATCAGCGGCGCGTGCATGGCTCGGATTGGCCGCATTCGGACTGGGCTGCGCCCTGCTGACCGCGCTGGGTCGCGAGGCCGATTACGGTGTGGAGCATGCATTTGCCACGCGCTATGTCAGTTTTTCCTTGCTGTTCTGGCTGGGCTGGGCCGGCCTGATGGCGCTGCTGATGCCACGCGTGCAGGGCGCAGCGTTGCAGCTGCTGCGCTGGTGCCTGCCGCTGATCGCGGTGCTGGCGTTGTTCAATGCCCTGCATCTGGCCAAGCAGGCGCGCGATCTGGCGCAGCGCAGCCAGGCCATCGCCGAGGCGGTGCGCATCGGCGGTGACGCGCTCGACGAACAGTTGCTGCGCGATATCTATTTCGATCAGCCGGATATCGCGCGGCAGCGGCTGGCGTTGCTGCGGCAATGGGGGTTCGCACCGTTCGAGCCGCGCTGATGCGGTGGTGTGTGAAGGGCAGGTGCGGTGCGCGTGAAGGAAAGGTTTCCGCCAGCCGGTTGCGCGCCGTGCGGGCTGCGTCGCTGGCACGGACGTGCAGGGGATTTCAGGCATCATGGCCTGCCTTTCCTTCGAGGACGCGCCGATGAACCTTGCATTGTGTCGCCTGACGCTGGCGCTGCTGCCGGCACTGGCATTGATCGCCTGCACGCCGTCGTCCGGACCGGCGACGGAGACCGCGCCCACTGCGGCACCGGCGGAGTCTTCAGCCGCGACCCCGGCCGAAACCGTGCCGCCGCAAACCACGCCTGCGGATGTGCCGGCGTTGGATGCCCATCACTGGCAACTGGTCGAAGCCAGCGGTGCGGATACCGAGGTGCTGCTGCGTCGGGACAAGCCGTTACAGCTGGATTTCAGCGAGCAGGGTCTCAACGTGCGCAATCTGTGCAACGGCATCCATGCGTCCTGGCAGGCCGGGCTGGATGGCAGGGTCACCGTATCGCGCGGCATGTCCACGCTGATGGCCTGCGATGACGAGGGCCTGATGGCGGCAGAACGTCGTATCGGTGAGCTGCTGCCGATGCTGGAACGCTACAGCGTTTCCGCCGGTGATCCGCCGCAGCTCACCTTGTCCGGTGCCGATGGCGTCGAACTGCTGCTGCACGGCACGCCGACCGCCGCGACCCGTTACGGCGGCGAAGGCGAGCGCCTGTTCATCGAGGTGGCGGAAGAAAAAGTGTCCTGC
>Ga0265293_10004181_pt1 | contig 25744 bp, 16 predicted proteins | sample Munlanlewell138R_FD_192505 | JGI IMG/M metagenome (GOLD analysis project Ga0265293, IMG submission 192505) | Leachate microbial communities from a municipal landfill in Southern Ontario, Canada - Leachate well 138R | ecosystem: Engineered > Solid waste > Landfill > Unclassified | place: Canada...
AAGTGTTTCCGTCTGAAACATCGCTTACATGAGTAACAGTAGGATTAGCAGTACAGTTATCACTCACATTTAAAACATCATTAATGTCAACAACTGGAACGTCGTCTAAACACTGAACTAAGGTATCTGCTGGAGCTGTACCTGTTGGTTTGATGGTATCGATAATCGTTATGATTTGAACCACACTTGTGTCGTTTCCACAATCATCAAGAATATTGTAAGTTCTTGTGATGACTTCTGGACAAGTGTTTCCGTCTGAAATATCGCTTACGTGAGAAACTGTAGGATTAACGGTGCAGTTATCGCTCACATTTAAAACATCATTAATGTCAACAACTGGAATATCATCAAAACATTGAACTGTTATGTCTGCTGGTGCTATTCCTGTTGGTTTGATGGTATCGATAATCGTTATGATTTGAATACATGTAGCTGTCACTCCACATGTGTCGGCAATTTGATATGTTCTTGTTAAGGTTTCAGGACAATGATTTCCATCACTCACCTCGCTTAACAATGTAAATGAAGTCGAATCTAATTCTCCATCACCAGTAATTGAACCCGTTCCTCCTGCTGTAATAAAGTCATCAAAACTAGCGTAAACTGGAGGCTCAGAAACACCACAAACACCATTTATTCCAGCTGGACAAGTTAGCTCAACTACAGAAGGAGGCAGAGTAACAATTGTCAGTTGATCTGTATCATCACAGCCATTTTCATCAATTCCAACAACAGTATAAGTTACCGTGCCAGCACTAGCGGTAAATGGTTGTCCATCCAACACACCATTATCCCAGGTATAAGTCCCATTTGGACCTGCACCAGAACCCTCCAAAACAACTTGACTTCCAGAACAAACAGTTTGGTTTACACCAGCATCAACAGTTGGATTATCATGAACAATAACGGTAATTTCGTCTTCTGAATAACAAGTATTTAGTCCATTTACAGTATAAACAGAATTCGATTCATCAACAGCAGTAACAGTATAAACAACACTTCCCAAACTATTTGGTGTAAATGCGACACCATCTTGCACACCGTTGTCCCAATAGATTGTTGCGCCATCAGGGTTACCAGCGGTTAAGGTAACGGCATCTCCAAGACAGATATTAATTTCATCATCAAGAATAATCTGGGGATTTGGGACTATATTTCTTCCATAACCTCTTCCTTCCATCGAAGTCACCCCCACAACATTTTGTGTAACTACAATGCTATTTGAACTAGTTGGGTTCCATGGAACAGTGTTAAAAACAAAGCTATTTCCAACACCTGTCTTTGGTTTCAAAGGAAAAAGTGGTCCATTTGTAACTTTACTTCCATAAATTGTAGCCTGTCCATTTGGGTCTATCACAACTCTAATTAACGGGTTTGCTGCATTTCCAGTGTACTGCCAAATAGCCTGAGTATTTACTTCGTACTGATCCCCATCTTGAAATTCAATATTAATTCCAGGAGTGCTGTTTGATTGAAATTCTATTTCATTAGTAGCCAGCTCTACTCCATTGATTATCATATTAAATGAATTGTCTAATGTGAAAATATCAATCGTAAAACCGTAATCTGTTCCTGGTTGAATAAACGGTGTACTGACACTAGAAAAAGAGTTATTATTGCCAAAATACCAATTGAAATACTCACCATCCACCTCAACGAAACAGATATCTCCTGGATTAGGATTTGCAGCAGGACCCTGAGCTTTAGCCTGGAGAGAAAACAAAAGAAATAATACAATATTAAAAATAAAGACATTGTAAAACTTCAAAGAATTCACATGTAATGTTTCTAAATCTCTCATAATTCAAAATATTAAATTACTATGCATACACGTTTATTTACCTAAAACAATCCTCATTTAAGTTGACTGTTAAAACATTTTTCATTTAACTAACTATACTTACACATATAAATAATTCTGAATAAAACAGCATCTACTCTGTAGCAAAGCTCAAATAGGAATAACTCTAAAAACTGATTATTGTAACTTTTATTAAAGTTGACATAGTAAGAAGCTCTCTCATTCATAACAGCATATTTTTCACAATACCACCATCAATTATTTTGATCAAAAAATGGTTTTAAATTCACCATTTGATTCCTTTTGGATCATATTTTAATCTCACATAATTTCCGTTTACTTTAACTTCACTTGGCAATGAATATATATTGTTTTTCAGATTTGCTAGGACATTTAGTCTGCGCAACTCATCCAAATAATACTTGGATTTTCATCTCTATTTCTTTCAAGTTCCACAAATAATAGAAACTATATTTTTCGAAACAAACAGATTTGTTGAACCAAAAACAATTCATATCATCCATACGACAATAGAAAAACTAATTCGGAAATTTTTGAATGCAGTAGGAGCTTATAGCACTGTTTCAATTTCGAAGTAGCTCTAAAATCATATAATTTACATTGTTTTTGTTCACCAGATTTCAAAAGTGCTCTGTATATCTTACCATTTTGTTGAATGACTTCAAATCATTTAAGGATACAAACCTCATCATTCATTTTAGAAATAAAATTCTTCGGTATTCAAATAAACAGATCTGTTTGGCAAGTTCTGGTTAAAACAAAGAATGTTAAACCATTACGGATAGTAGCATTTTTTCATAATATATTTTTAGCGTTTAAGTTTGAAATATAGCAATTAATTAACTTCTTTCGCCACTCACTAAACATATATTCTAGATAAAAATTGAAATCACCTGATAATTAAAAACATAAAGTTTAAATCTTTCGGGTACTTTACCAATAGATTAAAAAAACATTAATATCCACTAATTAAAACGTGAGATCCCTCACAAATGATACTTTACAATAAATTGTTAAAGTATCATTTGTGAGGGATGGCAGGGCTAATAGTGATTGTTCAAAGAGGAGGGAATCATTTAAAAAGTGATACAAATTCAAATGCACCTCCGTCAAAAAGTCCTTTATCGCTTAATTTTAATTGTGGAATAACCAATAAAGCACAAAACGATAAGGTCATATAAGGAGAAGTTAATTTTGCTCCTAATTCCTTTGATCTTTGATCTAAAAACTCATAACGATCTGCAACTTTCTCACCATCTTCTGTTGTCATAATCCCCGCAACTGGTAAACCGAGTATTTCTTTCTCCTCCCCATTTGCTAATGAAATTCCACCTTTTTCTTTGATGATTAAATTAACCGCATTTTGAATATCAATATCATTAGTTCCAACTGCAATAATATTATGACTATCATGCGCAACACAAGAGGCAATCGCTCCACTTTTTAACCCGAAGTTTTTGATAAACGCTACAGAAGGTGGAGCATTAAAATAGCGATTTACAACCACAACTTTTAAAATATCATTATCAACATCGACTAATAACTCACCATTTTCAGATCGTAAATTATGCTCTGTTTCTTTTGTTACCAATTGTCCATCTTCAACAACAATCACACGTACTTTAGTACTTATATCTTCAACTTTCAACTGTGGCAATTCAATAGGCGAGCAATTAAAATTATTCGGCACCTCTGCTTCTACTCTTGGAAATTTCACTTCTCCATTTTCAAAAACAACATTTCCGTCGATAATGGTTTCTTTAACTTTAAAGTCTTTCAAATCTTCAACCACACAAAAATCTGCCTGATCTCCAACGCGCAATTGACCCACATCCATATTATAATGCTCAATCGGATTTAAACAAGCTGCTTGCAAAACATTAAATAAATCACAACCTTTAGCAACTGCTCTGGCTGCCAATCGATTAATGTGTCCTACAACAAAGTCATTTGGATGTTTGTCATCAGAGCACAACATGGTTTTATTTGGATATTCATCTATCAATGTCCAAAGCGCTTCAAAGTTTTTTGCTGCACTTCCCTCACGAATCAGAATTTTCATTCCATATTTCAATTTGTCAAGTGCCTCATCTTTTGTAAAACATTCATGATCGGTTTCAATACCAGCTTCGATGTATTTCTTGGCGTCTTCACCTCGTAAACCAGGTGCGTGGCCATCCACTCTTTTGTTGAGACTTTTTGCCAATTCTATTTTTGCCATAACTGCTTCATCACGGAAAAGCACCCCCGGATAATTCATCATTTCTGCCAAGTAATTTACGCGAGGTAATTTGAACAACTCTCTGATATCCTCCAAGTCGATTTCACCACCTGCTGTCTCAAAAGATGTTGCAGGGACACATGAAGGTGCTCCAAAAAAGAACTTAAAAGGAGTTTTACATCCATTGTTCACCATATATTCTACTCCGCTTCTGCCCAAAACATTCCCAATTTCATGTGGGTCCGAAATAGTAGCGACTGTTCCATGCTTTACAGCCAATCGAGCAAATTCGGAAGGAATCAGCATTGAGCTTTCCACGTGAACATGGGCGTCAATAAATCCAGGTAAAATAAATTGATTTGGCACCTCATCGCTAGGAGTAATCGAATGAATTCTCCCATTCTCTACTCTTAAAATCCCTTTGATAATTTGCTTGTTCGGTATGTCCACAATATTTCCTTTAAATTCCTTCATGTTGTATTGTTTTAGGTAAAAATAATTATTCATCTTAGATAGTCCTATTATTTATTGAGTATTTGAGCTTGAATGAAAGGTTGACTGAAAGCGATATAGGTTTAGGTAAGAATAAAGATGTTAGGCATTAGATGTTAGACCGTTGGACGTTAGACTGATAGACGTTAGATGTTAGACTACTGGACACTACACCATTAGGCGCCAGACTGTTAGATAGTAGATTATAGAAACTGATTCCGATAGCTCCTATCGGAATAGATGCACTAATTACTACGGCTTATGGGAGTAAAATTTCAACTATTTTTGAGCGTAGGAAATTTTATTTGTAAAACAATACAAGCCTATCACCTTGACTATAAGAGCTTTGCAGATTTTTATTTATTTTGCAATGAGATTAGAAAAATCAATCTAATTCCAGGTGGACAGACTTATGCGAAAGCAAAATATACACATATTCAAGAAGAGTTCTTCAAGAGAATGTTATAGCACTACACATCACCTAACACTAAACTAACTAAACAAGGGAAGTCTACTCTTGAAATAAGACATATAAGTAAATAATAAAAGTAAAAACTAAACCAAAATTAAGGAATATGAAAAGCCGTAATTAACAAATATCATTATGGAAAAAAACATCGAACTGTTTCGTAATTATTGGTCAAAATGCAACGATGATGCAAAAGAAAAAAATCCTATACTTCAGTTTTATTTTGACAAAATAGTTCATTCGATATACGGAACAGATTCGTTTTATTATTTTGTTGTCGATTTTAGCGACAATTCCATTGCTAATGTCAGTAAAACTATTGAAGAAATTCATGGATTGAATCCAAATACTGCTTCTATCAATGATATTTTCAAGATAATTCACCCAGAAGATTTGAGTTTTGTAAAAATGGCCGATGATGCTTCTTTTAAATTCATTTTTAATAAGATTGAAAAAAAGAAGATCCTAAACTATAAGAAATGCTATAATTTCAGAGCGAAAACTAAAAGTGGAAAATATTCTCTTTTCAATCATCAGGCTTTGGTTTTAACAACCACTAAAAATGGAGGGTATGGATTGATCCTTAATATTCACACCAATATTGATCATCTCAATAGCATAAATAACAAAACATATTCTATAATTGGATTGAACGGAAATCCATCGTACTTGAATCTTAAGTTAAGAAATAAGACAAGCTTTTCGAAAAGAGAAATGGAGATTGTTAAACTTATTGCTGACGGAAACACGAATGAAACAATAGCTAAAAAACTATTCATCAGCCCCTTAACAGTAAAAAAACACAGAAGTAATATCCTGAACAAATCCGATTGTAAAACGATTGCTCAACTGGTGAAGGAGAGTGTTTTATCTGGAGATATTTAACATCCATTTTCAGACTTAAAATCATTTAGTTTAGTGGTTTCAATTGCTATGCTGAATTCAAAAGCTCTACTTCAAGTAATTCTCATTAAAAAAGTTTAAAAAGTCTTTTTTTCCCAAATAACCTTCTAGTCTTTTCTTGTTGAAAAAGAAAATTGGCGCTCCCCTCACCTGATGCTTCCTTCCCTCAGATAGTTGATCAGCAACAAAACCTAATAATTCATCATTATTTAATTTCTTTTTTAGTTCCTTTTCATCTATTCCAAGTTTTAAAAGTTGACCAACGATTTGAACAGAATCTAATTCGAAATATTCACTATAAAATGTATCCTGAATTGCTTCATATTTATTGTAATTACGAGCAATTTCAGCAGATTTTGCCATTAATGCGCCAATCTTATTCAATGGACTTCCATTAAAAATAAAAACCACTTTTAATTTTCCATTTTTTATGTATTCTTCATTTAATTCTTTGAATGTTTCATTGTAGAATTGTTTGCAAAATCCACAAGTATGATTTGAGAAAACAACCAACTCATTGGGAGCGTTTTCTTTTCCATAAACATAGTTTTTACTGTAATCTATTTCATACGGCACTTGAGAGGAACTCAACGGAATCCCCTCACTACTTTGATCTATGCTTTTACTGCTGGCATTTTTATCACCAAAGGATTTTGATCGCGTTGAGTCATTATCCATAGATGTTTGGATAAATAACATTCCTATTAAAAACAAGGTAGCAGCATGTAAAACGATTAGTAACTTAAATTGAGAATTATTCATATTAAAATATTTTTGGAATAAAACGATACTTTACTTTCTGGCAATATTTCACATAATCTTGATCCTTATAAAGGTGCCTTTCCTCTGTAAGTGCCCTGAAAAAATAAATACTTGACAATCCTAACATGTACACAATAGCAATTGGACTAATAAAAAACACTGGCAGCAATGAAACCCACCAAAATAAATTTTTAGCAATATATGCTGGATGTCTCACTACTGAATAAACGCCATGAGACACAATTCCCCTGTTTGTCAAATTAGAGCATTTCCATCCTAAGTTTACTGTAGCTAATGTATAAATTAAAAGTAGAAAAAACATCACAATTCTTACAACAGCCGTTAGCTCATTATTCAACCAGAAAGGAGAATCATTTCCACTAATAGGAAGAAATTCGGCGGTAATAACGAACAATGGCGGATAGCAAAGCAAAGCAGCAATCCAACCGAAAAAGGTAGTTTCTACAGATCTCACTGTATTCCCCAAAGCCTCATTATAAATTAAGTAACCAAATAAATAGAAAACAGTGTCAATGAAAAAACATAAGGTCAATAAAAGAGGATAAACAGAGTTATTAAAAAGCTCAGACCAAGTAATATCCGCAAGAACATCAGTTGAAAAATAACTAAATGCTAAGGCTTTAATCCCAAAGAAATTGTTTACTGTGAATTGAATCATCAAAGGAATAAATGTGATTTTTATAAGGATTAAGAAAAAAGAATAAGTGTATTTCTTCTCAATCTTCTCATAATTATTACGATAAATTCCGACAAATAGAAATTGAATAAATTTGTATGCCTTATAACTTGAAGAGTTGTATCTTGTTTTAAGAAAGTAAAGATCATAACATAAACTCGTCAAGGAACACACTATTAAACATCCTGCAAAAACAGGTAAAAAATCTATTACTGAGGAAGAGAAAATTCCATTCCAGAAAGATACTTCTGTACATAAAAAATAAGCAATTGCTATTACAACAATATCTGAAGTTAATGCCTTAAAAGATTGAATAGCTATACTCATTATATTGATTTTTGTTTCATCCTCAATTGTAAAATTAATTGGCTTGAAATCAATGATTCTAATTAAGAGGACGGAAATTTAAAAGGCAAACAGCGTAAGTTTTTGTTTGTATAAAACACGATTTTACTGTCACTACTTTTTTCTTTATCACAAACTGTAATAAAGAAAAAAGTAATAAGCAGCTGAGCTTCTATAGATAATAATCTTTTCATGTTTTAAGATTAACTTATCCTTTTGAAGCATTTCAAATATTAATTAGTTTTCTTGTGTACACTAATTAAGTTGGTATTTTAAACAACCATTCGATGTGATAGTGAATGAAGCTGGACCCCAAGTATATCCTGAACATGAAGCAGAATAAGAATATGACCCCGGCGGCAAAGAAAAGTTTGCATTTCCGCTTAAATTACATCCACTTATTCCACTGCTATAGTAAGAAGTGATATATCGAGTGCCTTGTCCTGAAACGGTAACTGTAATATTTCCACATCCAAAATCGGACATAGTATAAAATGAAACATCTCCATAACTGTTACCTCCTGAACTTGAAGACGAGGAGCCGTATCTAGGACCACAATCGGCACAATCAGAGCCATAGTCACAAACACTGTAAGCCGATCCTGGACCTCCATCATCACAAACACCATCAAAAGCATAAGCACATGTATTTGTACACAATGGCCCTCCAGAGGAACTACTAGAAGATCCACCACTTGACGATCCACCACTCGAAGAGCCGCCACTTGAAGAGCTACTAGATGAACCAATTCCTAAACACCCATAATTACAAGTTCCATCATCTTTTGTTGCTTCAGAACTATAATTGCAAGCCTTAGAATCTGTACATCCTTTTTTATTACATGAAGAAAAAAGAAAAATCATTCCAAATACAATAAAGGTATAGGTCATGATATTGATCAATTTATTGTTAGGATTATTCATAATTAAATAATTTAAAGGTTATTACTCCTACAAATTTAACAGATGTCGATAAAATAAAAATACTCAAAAAGGAGTATTTTTAACATTATTTTAGTAATCGATAGTTAATCTTATTTGATTCCCCGGTATCCTCACCAGTTCTTTTTATTAGAAAATATCTAAAATTAACATAAGTGTAACCGCATCTATGTTAAGTATTACCAAAGAAGAGATCTCTCCGTCTCTGACTGGATTCCTCAGTCGTTTTACTTCACTTGTGCTGCGGTGCGCTGAGCCTGCGCCGCATTGAGTATTCTAAGATAATACCTAATTATTTTCGAACTTATTTTTACTTCTTTTAAAATGCCTTTGCCTTCGGCGCTTTCGGCAGGCTATCAATCACCGCAGTTAGCGGGATTTCCCTTCGTTGACTGTAGCTTGTCGAAATGTCGATGTGTAGCTTGCCGATGTATCGGAATGATAATTTTTATATGCCAAGAGGTGGGGAAATGTAAATATTCTTTATCAGTCATATGAAAATCAAAATTAAGGATTGACTAAAAAAAGATTCTGGCAAGATTTCAAAGCTTCTCAATTGCAAATTGAGGCTACTGGTAACTTAACGGGGAATCAATTTATTTAATGCCTTTCGGGTACTTTACCAATAGATTAAAAGAACACTAATATCGACTGATTAAAACGTGAGATACCTCACAAATGGTACTTTACAATAAATTGTTAAAGTACCATTTGCAAGGAATAACAGGGCTAATAGTGATGGTTCAAAAAGGAGGAAACGCTTGGAGCAGTACTTTGAATGGTCCCTATTCTTATACACTAGGTTATATCAGTAACGATGCGTTTGTGAATTCACCACTGAGAGCGAATGGAGCAGCAGTACGTTGTATAAAAGATTAAGAAAAAAGGCCGAACACAATTAAGTGCCGACCTTTTTATAATTACAATCCAATAAATCGAATCAATTGTTAATTGTCAATTATTTCAACCCTCTGGCTTTAATCATTGGCTCAATAGAAGGCGCTCTTCCACTCCAATCTTTGTAAAGCGCATCATATTCTAAAGTATTTCCAACTGAAAGTACCATATCTCTAAAGCGTTGTCCATTTTCTCTGGTTAAACCCCCGTTGTTTTCAAACCATACGTAAGCATCGTGGTGCAACATTTCTGTCCATAAATAAGAATAGTATCCAGCACCATATCCACCACTAAATATGTGAGCGAAGTAGGTAGATCTATATCTTGGTTTTACTGCGTGAACTTTATCTAAACCATATTTAGCTAAAGCTTCTTTCTCAAAATTATTTGCATCCGAAACTTTAGTGTCTTTAGAAATCGCATGCCATTCAAAATCTAAATTTGACGCCGCCAAGTTTTCTGTAATACCATACCCTTGGTTAAACGTTCCCGCTGCCTTGATTTTAGCTAATAATGCTTGTGGAATAACTTCTCCTGTTTTATAATGTTTTGCATAGTTTTGCAAAACATCTGGATGCGTTGCCCAATTCTCATTGAACTGAGAAGGAAATTCTACAAAGTCTCTAGCTACATTAGTTCCCGAAAGACTTGGATATTTTTGATTTGCAAAGAAGCCGTGAAGTGCATGTCCGAACTCATGGAACATAGTGATTGCATTATCAAAACTCAATAATGAAGGCTCTCCTTCTGCTGGCTTTGGATAATTACAAACGTTGTAGATTACTGGTTTTGTTCCAAACAATTCTGATTGATCTACAAAATTACTCATCCAAGCTCCTCCTCTTTTGCTTTCTCTTGAATAGAAGTCTGCATAGAACAAACCTAATTCAGTTCCATCTTCTTCAAAAAGCTCATATACTAAAACATCTTCATGGTAAACTGGAATATCATCTCTCTTTTTGAAAGTGATACCGTACAGTTTTTCGGCTGAATAGAAAACTCCTTTTTCCAAAACGGACATCATTTCGAAATATGGCTTAATCTCTTCTTCATCTAAATCATATTTCGCTTTCCGTACCATTTCTGCATAGTAATTCCAGTCCCAAGGCTCTAAAGTTCCTTCCTGCCCCTTACTGTTCATCATTTTCTGAATCAAATTAGATTCTTCAGTAGCTTTTTTAATTGCCGCTGGAATTAATCCATCAAAAAACTCACGTACATTTTCCTTATTCTGAATCATTGTTTTCTGCAAACTCCAATCAGCGTAGGTATCAAATCCTAATAAAGCAGCCTTCTCTGCCCTACTTTCTGCAATTTGAATTACAAGGTCTTTGGTATCATTTTTAGAACCATCAGCTCTGTACCAAGCATTCTCAAAAACTTGTTTACGAGTTGCTCTATTCTCCAAAGAAACCAAAGTTGGTTGCTGCGTAGTATTTAGAATTGAAATTTTATACTTCCCATCCTCTGTTTCCATTGAACGCAAATCAGACTCACTAATTCCTTTCAATTTTTCTTTGTCGTCAATAATTAGAGCACCTTCATTTGTTGCTGCCAATAGTGTTTTCCCAAATTCAGCAGATAAAGAAGCTAATCTTGAATTGATAGTTTTCAACTTCTCTTTATCCGCTCCTTCTAATTCCGCACCGGCAATTACAAAGTCCTTATAATATTCATCTAATAACTTTGCAGATTCAGCATCTAGAGAAAGCTCATCTTTCTTGCTATGTAAAGTTTTAATGCGTGCAAACAAGTCTGAATTCAAATAAATCTCATCATTTAATTCAGAAAACTTTGGTGCTAAAACTTGATTTAAATCTTGCAAAGTATCGTTTGTATGCGCACCTGTTAATGCATAAAACACATTAGTAGCCCTACTTAATTGCTGACCGCTTTTCTCTAAAGCGACAATCGTATTTTCAAAAGTCGGTTCTCCCTCTTGCTTAATAATCTTATCGATATTCTCCCTTTTGATGCGAATACCTTCTAAAATAGCGGGTTCGAAATGTTTGTTTTTAATCTTCGCAAAATCAGGGGCAAAATACGGTAAAGTACTAGGCTTCACCAATGGATTGTTTGATAAATCTTCGTTCATGGTTTCTTTTGGAACTTTAGTTTCAACTTCATTAGTACAGTTGGTAAGGCCCACCGCCAAAGCAAACATGATTAAACTTGTTTTTTTCATTTACTTGATCTTTGAATTATTTATAGTTTTACTTAAATAGTATCTGGTCGAAAAACACGTTTTTTAAAATTATATAAATTTAAAATTTGTTGTATTTCTGTCCAAATGCTAAATATAGATGAAAAAATGATGGGGAACAAATCGTGATTATTTCAGTAAGGTAACATGTCCTTTATGTACATGCATTTTATTTGACATCGTTTCTTCAAAGACAATTTTCCAAATATAAGTTCCCGCCTTTGCACTCTTTCCTTGTTCCAATCCATAAGTTCCGTCCCATCCTATACTCGCATCAAAAGACTCAAAAATCAACTCTCCCCATCTATTATAAATGGATAAAGCAAAATTTTGAGGTTCAAACCCTGAAGTAAACACAGGTTGAAAAGTTTGATTAATAGTGTTGTGATCTGGAGTAAATGCATTGGGTATATAGAAAATTATCTTGTCTAAAATATCGATAGTTTTAATTAAAGTATCTGTACAGCTTTCAAGTGTTTTCGCCACTAAAATTATCTGATACTGATTGTGTTCATACGGAAAAATAAAACTCGGACTCACTTCATTTGATGAACCAATATTGCCAAAAGTCCAGTCATAAGAATTGGCAAAAGAAGAAGTATTATAGAAAACAACAGCCTCTTCAATAACACTCGGTTCTCCTGGATGATAATAAAAATCTGCGATTGGATTGGGGTGCACAGCAATAAAGCTACTTTCTGTATGTTCAGCTACACAACCTTCGTTTGAAGTAGCTTTTAAAATAAGATCATAAAACGTTGAACCATCGATTGAACTTTCGAAACAATCAGAAAAGCCATTCCCGCTATAACTCGTACCATCAGATAAAGTCCATTCTAGACTAGAAATAATTGAAGGTGAATTAATAAAAGATGTAGAGTTGATAGCTGGACAAATCGGCGAACATCCTTTGATTTCAAAACCCACAAAACTCACTTCAGGCAAAGGATGAACAATTACTATTTTGCTAATTTCATTCTTGCAACCCTGATTGGAAGTCACTTCTAACACAACATTAAAAGCTCCATCATTTGTATATTCATGACTAGGATTCTGTAAATTACTTGTAGAACCATCTCCAAAACTCCATTGCCAATCAAAAAGAGAATTATTTAGAACTGTATTTGAAATTGTTGTCAAATCTGTAAAATCAGTTGGATTCTCCATACAAACTTTCGTAGATAAAAAATCAACATTAGGAATTGGCCAAACAACAACATCTTTTATTATTGTGTCTCTACAACCAAAAGCAGATTCAGCAATTAAACGTACAGAATAGATGCTGTCATTAATATAAATAGGAGATGGATTTTCTAAAGTTGAATAATTCCCATCACCGAAACTCCAATTCCAATTATCAATTGTAGTTCCCCCATTCTCCAAACTCAAGTTTATAAAATTACTTGGTTTTTGATTACACACAGTATCGAAATCAAAATTTGCAATTGGAAAAGGATGTATGGTAATCGTTTTTGTAATAGAATCTTCGCAAGAATTATTTCCTTTTACCTTTAATTGAACTAAATAATCTCCTGGTGCTGAATAATTAAATGTAGGATTTTGATTTGTCGAATTATTCCCATTGTCAAAATCCCATTCCCATGAATCGATGAAAACTCCTCCAGAAGTATCTATGACTGATGAATCTAAAAAGTTAATGTCATCCCCTAAACAAACATCCAAATGATTAAAATTAGCGACAGGTGTTTGAGGTGGCTTAATGATAAGGTATTCAGTTTCACATTTTGCTCCTAAAGTATATTTAACAGTATATTTCCCTGGTCCAAAACTATTCGCTGAAACATCCAATACAGAATCCGTTTCTCCTACAATTGCGATTCCTTCGTAATACCATTGCCAGTCTCCACCTAATGAATCAGACGTTGAACTTAAAACTAAATCATCAGTACATAGCTCACCTTGCTGTGTGATTCCTAATGAATTGTAAAAATTAGTTGAAGCAAGGATAAGTTTGTCATAAACAAAATAAGGTGTACATCCTGAAGAGTCATAATCAGAAGTCAAATTACATGGTGCTCCAATCATTATTTCATTAATATCCGATGTAGGAGTAAATTCTATAGTTATTATTTCCCAAACCGGGATTGGAGAGTATACTTTTGAACCTATTAAACTCCAAGCCGCAGATGCAACTGAAGGACAGTCGTATGTGTTTAGCGGAAGAGTACCACAATTACTTGTGCCGAAAATTGAGACTTCAACATCTCCATGAGTTGCAACACATTGATTTGTAAACATAGTCATTCCAACTGATGCAATATAAAAAGACAATAAATAAGTTTCTCCGGCAAGAAGTGGACTTAATAAACAAGCTCCCACATATTCTTTCCAACCATTCTGAAATATTGTTCCTACAAAAGCAGTTCCATCAGGTGCAAATAGGTTAGGAATACTAAGCGCATTGAAAGTGTAGCCACAATTAAAATAATCGGTAGTAGCGTTAGTTGCTTGCATCCAAGTATCTGCACAATACAAATGAGAAAACCAAGTAGGGCAACAAGTATGATTTTCAAAAGAAGGATTAGGAATTAAAGAAGGAATAATTTGAGGAACACCAAAACCGACACAATCACATTCTGGATCATTGAGGTCAATTAGTCCATTACCCGTATCATCAATTCCATTATCACAAATCTCTTGCGCTTGAGTATAAGTGATACTCAATAGCAGAATGAATAGTAGTGATAATTTCCTCATAATATTATTCAAAACAATGTTTTTCGATTCGTCTTCTTTTCAAAGACTTCTAAATGATTAGTTTTCTTATGGACATAGTTAAACTTCTTTCATCAAACTTAAATAAAATATAACTTAATTCCGAAGGAATAGTCAATTATATAAAAACAGAATATTTCACACCGTCTTACTTTTCAAATATATACTCAATAAGGGAGTAGTTATTATACCATTCTCTTCGTATATTTTATCGTATATTTTAAAAAACCTTAACTTAGTCACTTATAAAAATCGTATAATCTCAATGAATAGATTTCTTTCAGTTTTCTTCTTGTTTTCTTCATTATTGAGATTTTTGAATTGTTTTTACTTTTGCTTAAAGATAGTAGAAAGAATTGCGAAGAACAAATGCCTTGATTTACGAGAATGGAAATCAATATTATGAAACGAATAAACCCCCTACCTCATCACACTAACCTTCTGCGAGCTGATATCCCCCTTCTTATCAACTATATTCAAATAATAAATTCCATTCGCAGCATTTTCAAAATAAATTGAGTTCTGCCCTACTTTTAACTTTTTACTTGATATTTTTCTTCCTATGGAATTGTAAACTACCATTTCAGCTTCTCTATCTGTTTCTATAGTAAAGCTGCCATTATTAGGATTTGGGAAAATGCTCAAATTACTTTCAGAAAAAGACTCGTTAAGAGAGGCTGATTGGATATTTATACATGCCGAAGTATCAACACAATTCGTCGTATTAGAAGTTACTATCACTGCATATTTACCATCTTGCGTGACATTGAAAACTTGAGAAGTTTCATTTAGGATAGGCACATAATTATTATCACAGTCAACCCATTGATAAGTTGCGTCTGAATTATTTGCTGTTAGAACAGACCAATTAACATTAACTGAAGCATCTACACAACCAGTTATTAGTCTTGCAATTCTGTTTCTACCTATTCCATTGTAAGAAACAAAATCTCCTCCAACAATTAATTTGTCATTATCCTGAAATGCTAAAGCCATAGCTGCTCCATCGAATCCAGTTCCAATTTCAAAGGATTCATCTATACTTCCATCATTATGTAATCTTACAATATTACTTCTAGCAATACCATTATATGAGTTAAATACTCCGCCTACAATTATTTTCCCGTTATTCTGAATGACAATCGATTGCGCCATGTACAAGCCAGAACCTGAATCAAATGATTGATCTTGGGTTCCATCACTATTTAATCGAATAATACCTTCTGCGGTATTTCCATCATAATTTGAAAAATATCCTCCCACTAAAATCCTTCCATTATCTTGTACTTTAATTATATTAACTTCTTCATCAAATCCAGAGCCAGTATCAAAAGTATTGTCAAATGAACCATCTGCATTTAACCGAACGATATTTTTGCATGAAATCCCGTCAAATGAAGTGAAAGCACCACCTACTAATATTTTACCATCATTTTGAACAAAAATTGAAAGAACTTCGCTAGAATAACCATCGAGACCCTGCCCAACGCTGAAAGAAGCATCATGTGAACCGTCCGGATTTAATCGGATAATTTTGTTGCTTGAAAATCCGTCATAAGAACTAAAATACCCCCCAACAAGAATTTTCCCATCATCTTGGACTGCAATTGATTTTACATAATTATCAAAACCTGTACCTATATCAAAAGTCAAATCTAGCGAGCCATCCGAATTTAACCGTGAAATTCTGTTTTGAATAACTCCATTAAATCCAACCAGTTCCCCACCAGCAATAATCTTTCCATCATCTTGAATAGCAAGGGAGTTGACCATCCAATGAAATCCAGTACCTATATTAAATGTTGTATCTAGTTCACCATCAGGATTTAGGCGTGCGATGTGATTTGAAGAAATATATTTTACTTCTCTAAATCGTCCGGCAACAATAATCTTTTTATCAGGCTGTACTACAAGTGAGTAGACAATCTTGTCTATTCCTGTTGCTTTGTTAAATTGAATATCATTTGAGCCATTTTCATTAATCCTAACCAACCCACGCTTAGTAGTATCATTATAGGAATGAAAAGTACCGCCCAATAGAATTTTGTCGTCATCTTGAATCTCCATAGTAATAACAGCACCAGTGATATTCACACTAGTTCCATTATTAAAAGTGTTGTCAATCGATCCATCTGAATTTAAACGTACTATTCTATTTGAAATCATTCCATTATATGAAGTGAAATCACCACCAACCAAAATTTTACCGTTATTTTGTAATTTAACAGTACTAACTGTATGATTAAATGCGGTTCCCAGATTAAAGGAGGCGTCCTTGGTTCCATCAGGATTTAGACGCACGAGTTTATTGTTTGCAGTTCCATCAAATGATGTAAAAGAACCACCAACCAATATTTTGCCATTTATCTGAACCTCAATTGAAAGAACAAGTTGATCAAACCCAAAACCAGGGTCAAAACTAGTATCCAAGGTACCGTCTGAATTTAATCTTGCTATTCTGTTTCTTGAAACTCCGTCGAAAGAAGTGAACTCTCCCCCAACAAGGATTTTACCATCGTCTTGAATAGCGATTGAATGCACTGCACCTGAACCGTAAGTTAGTAAGTTTAAGCCTGTACCTAAATTATAGGTAAAAGCAGTATCCAAAGATCCATCAGTATTAATTCTTGCCAAACAAGAAATTGAATTATGTGCACCATAACTATCAAAGAAACCTCCTATAAGAATTTTATCATCGCTCTGAATGGTAACGGAATATACTTCCTCAATGTTTCCAAAAATTCCACCAACTCCGCCGTCTGTGCTAAAAGTGTAATCTCTAGAGCCGTCAGCGTTTAAACGCATTATCCCTTTTGACCCTAAAGAATCTAAATTATAATTTGAGAAATCTCCAACTGCTATTATTTTCCCATCATCTTGCACAGCGATGGAATTAACCGCATAATCAAAACCGGCACCAGAATTAAAACTAGTATCTGCATATCCGTCGGGGTTTAATTTTACAATATGTCGAACCCGCTTATTATTGTATCTAACAAATTCTCCTACCACTAATATTTTTCCATCATCAAGAACTTCGATATCGCTTGAAGAAGAACCTTCAAAACCAAATCCGCTGCCATAACCAATATCATCTGGATTAAAGGTTGGATCATTCTCGCCATTTTGAGCATAACCATAAGTAGATAAAAGGTAAATAACTGCCAGTAATAAAATCTTGTTCATATCGCTAATTTGGTGTAATTGGAGTTTTTTTTGTTATTTCGGTTTCATATAATGTTTGATATTAGCAATTGAAACTTGAGCGTGAAATTTTCCCCACGACATTCAACTCATAAAATCATCACTAAATTAGTTATTTTTTTTTAAGAAAAAGAAAAAAATAATAAACCCTTTCCTCAAATTCAAGAACAATCAAATGTTGATTTCATTCTCAGGTATTTTAAAATACATTACCTTCGTTGTGTACTATACACAAATTATTTCCATGAATAAATTACTCCAAATCCTCCTTTTACTTTCTATCTTAAACGCTTGCCAATCCCCAGAAAAAGTAAAAGACCATGAAACTTATACTTACCTGCAAGTTTGTTTCGAAGATTATTACCTCAATTATGATGTAGAAATCACTCCACTTTTAGATGAATTTGAATTGTTACTGTTAGCAGAAAATCATATTTCTGACACAACTGGAGCGGCTTACAAAAACTTATTCGATAGTTTGGCTGTCAATGATTATTTCAATCCTCCATTGAAAAAAGAAGATTTTAACAATACGGTGCTTTATAGAAATCCTTCGAATATTATTTCTTGCGCTACTGAAATTTTCGCAATTGACTCACTGCAAATCATCAACACGAACTTTTCTAAAGTTGCAGAAAAAATCAATCAAGAAATTGCTAAAGAAAAAGATATTTCTATACATTATTTCTTTGATTTATATAAGCGAGAACTTTCAAATGAAGAACTCCGAGCACCTTATGTGAAACAGACGGTTTTACTTTTATTGTACCGTTGGTATTTTAAAAGTAAATACGATAGAGATATGAAAATATAAAGGAGGAAGTCAAATTGTTTTATTGTGTCATCATAAAACAATTTAATCCAAAAACACAAAAACCAGCTGGATTTTAATGAAATTCAAAAATTTCGAATTCAAAAAGACTTCTTCTTAATTTATAGAATCACGCTAATTGAATTCAAAAATGTATCTTTGTTAAAAATTATTCAATTATGAGACTCGCTCAAATAGCTAGAAAATTAAAAGTAAAGACTTCTGAAGTTGTTGCTTTTGTTGATCAAAAATTTGGAGATCAAATTGTACATGCTCCAAACACAAGAATTCCTGATGACTATGTGAATGCCATCCTAGAGCATTTTACTGTTCATCAAGAAGAAAAAAGCGAGGAGATAGATTCTCCAACACAATTTTCCACTCCTGAACAAATAGAGGAAACTCAAGAAGTTCAAGCAGAAGTTGCTTTAGACAATGAACAAGCAGAGTCTCAAATTGAAGAGGTAGAAGAAACTGAAGAATTAAATATTGAAGACGGAGTTATAAAAGCTCCTAAAGTAGAAGTTACTGGAGTTAAGGTTGTTGGTAAAATTGATTTACCAGGTGATAAAGCAGAAGAAGCAGAGAAAGAATCCGAGGAAAAGTCGGAGGAAGAAATTATTGAAACAGCAACTCCTGAAAGTAATATTGAAGAAGTTGAAGAAGTAAAAGCAACTGAAGAACTGATCGAGGAGAAAATTGAAGTAGAAAAACCAGTTGAACCTGTAAAAGCTCCAGTTCAAAAGAAAGTTGTACAAACTCAAAACAGTAATAAAAACAGAAAATCGCTTACTTACGAAGAAGAACGTTCATTGGCTCAACAGGAGTACCGCAACGAACTGAAGAAGAAAAAAGAAATCGATAAAAAGAATAAGAAGGCCAATTACGAACGCATGATGAAGGAACGTTTGGCAAAACAAACTCCTAAGAAAACTAAGCGCAAAAAAAGCAAAGTTGAAACCTCTAAACCAATAACAAAAGTAGCAGTTGAAAAGATTGACGAACCAACAACACTCTGGGGTAAATTTATTCGTTGGCTTAACAACTAATTATGTTTTCAAAAGAAGAACAAAAATCATTAAACACAGCATTTTGGACAAGATTCAAAGAACAAACTGGAGTAAATAAAAGTGCAAACGGAAAACGAGTAAACTGGGTCAACTACCCTACTCATCTTAAACAACTTTATGTTCGTTTGCATGCCGATACAGAATCAGCAAGATTCTCAATAGACATTCAAGCAAAAGACCAAGGAGTTCGCTTAATTATTTGGGAACAAATGACTGAACTCAAAAAAGTAATGGAAGAAGAAATGAATTCCTCTGGGCTTTGGGAAGAAACGGCATACAACACTGCTGGACAAGAAATTTCTAGAATTTCATGGACCTTAGAAGGTGTAAACATATATGAAAAAGCAGATCAAGATAAGATATTTGGTTTTTTCATCCCACTATTGGTTGGTTTTGATCGCTTCTACACAACATATGATGAGGTTTTAATAGGGCTTGTTAGATAATTACGAATTATCAATTAGGAATTACGAATAAAAAAAGGAGTAAATGCGCCTGAGTGCCTACCTTTCTGCTTCACAATTACAGGTGTAATTATAGGTCATAATTTATAATAATTGCAAGAATTCCGCAATCCCAATATAAGTTAGGTATCGCATTCACCAATGTTAAAAATCCGTGACTATCCGTGTTGCTTGCATCCGTGTTCTCGACATTTGTCGGGACCGCGTTCCATTGCAGCGCAAAACCATCCTAACCAAATTATTTGCAAAAGTCAGGGTTCAATCAGAAACATCCTAGATTCCAATTCGTAATTGACAATTCGTATTCCGATAATTATCGGAACCTAATTGGCATTTTGTTTCGTAATTGCATTTTTCTTTCAAAATTCAGTCTTATATCGTCTAGTTCGATTATTTTTAACGCACAATATTTTCAAATTATGGCGATTTCAAATAAAGAACTAGAATTTAACAAAAATGAAGATGCTATGCGTCTTAAAATTTCTCAACTAGAACGTGAGCTAGCAAAGGTTTACGAAGGTGGCGGAAAAGCAAGAATAGAAAAACATCATAAAAAAGGGAAACTTACAGCACGTGAGCGAATCGATTTATTACTTGACAAAGACACTTACCGCTTCGAAGTTGGTGCTTTTGCAGGAAAAGGGATGTACGAAGAACATGGCGGTTGTCCTGCAGGTGGTGTTGTGATCAAAATTGGATATGTTTCAGGAAAACAATGTATCGTTGTTGCCAATGATGCTACAGTAAAAGCCGGTGCTTGGTTTCCAATTACAGGGAAGAAAAACCTAAGAGCACAAGAAATTGCAATGGAAAACAATCTTCCAATTATATATTTAGTCGATTCTGCAGGAGTTTTTCTTCCAATGCAAGACGAAATTTTCCCAGATAAAGAACACTTTGGTCGTATTTTTAGAAATAACGCAGTAATGAGTTCAATGGGAATCACACAAATCGCTGCTGTTATGGGAAGCTGTGTGGCTGGAGGAGCTTATCTCCCTATTATGTCTGACGAAAGTTTAATCGTTAACAAAACAGGAACAATTTTCTTAGCTGGTTCTTATCTTGTAAAAGCTGCAATTGGAGAAACAATTGACAACGAAACTTTAGGAGGAGCTACAACACACACTTCAATTTCAGGAGTTTGTGATTACAAGTCTGAAAATGATCAAGAATGTTTAGAGACGATTCGTGAGTTAATGAGTCAAATTGGAGCGCCAAAATCTGCTGGATTTGACAGAAAAGAATCAATTCTTCCAAAGAAAGAGCCAAAAGATATTTACGGAGTTTTACCCAAAGAAAGAACAAAACCTTATGATGTACGCGATGTAATCGAATGTTTGGTGGATGATTCTAAATATACAGAATACAAAAAAGAATACGGTCAAACCATCGTAACAGCTTATGCAAGAATTGATGGGTGGAGCGTAGGAATTGTTGCTAATCAACGTTTGTTGGTAAAGAATGGAAAAGGCGAAATGCAATTTGGAGGAGTTATTTACTCTGATTCTGCAGATAAAGCTGCGCGTTTCATTATGAATTGTAATCAGAAAAACATTCCTCTTGTATTCTTACAAGACGTTTCTGGATTCATGGTAGGTTCGAAAAGTGAGCAAGGAGGAATCATTAAAGACGGTGCAAAAATGGTAAGTGCAATGGCTAATTCTGTTGTGCCGAAATTCACTGTTGTAATTGGGAATTCATACGGAGCCGGAAACTACGCAATGTGCGGAAAAGCTTATGATCCAAGGTTAATGCTGGCTTGGCCAACTGCCGAATTAGCAGTAATGAGTGGGGCTTCTGCCGCAAAAACATTGATGCAAATCGAAATGGCTTCATTAAAATCTAGAGGAGAAGAAATTACAGAAGAGAAGGAAAAAGAAATGTATGACGCCATTAAAGACCGATATGACGAACAAATCAGTCCTTATTATGCTGCTTCTAGAATTTGGGTAGATGCAATTATCGACCCCGCAGAAACAAGAAATATCATTGCATTGGGAATAGAAGCGGCGAATTTAAAACCAGCTGAAAAGCCTTACAATGTTGGAGTAATACAAACTTAAAAAAAAACGAACAACCATGCTGAATTGGCAATTTAAACATTACAACGACCTCTCTTTAAATGAATTCCATGACATAATAGCTTTGAGAATCAAAGTTTTTGTGGTGGAGCAAAATTGTCCTTATCAAGAATTAGACGGAAAAGACAAAAAGTCTTACCATTTAATTTGTCGAAATGGAAAAGGAGATTTAGTGGGAACAATGCGTATTTTACCCCAAGGTGTTGCCTATGACGACATCGGATTTGGTAGAATTGTATTGGTTGAAGAAGAAAGAGGTGAAAAAGGAGGACACCAAATGATTGAAGAAGCACTCGCTTTTTGCAGGGCTGAATTTGGAGATGTTCCCATCTATCTTTCTGGTCAAAAACACTTGGAATCTTTTTACAATAAACACAATTTTAAATCTACTGGAAAAGAATACTTAGAAGATGGAATCCCTCACGTAGAAATGTGTCTGAGCACTAACAAATAAGAAATAAAATCAAATGAAAATAATCAGTAAAACTTTAATACTCGCAACAGGAGCTTCAATTCTTGCTTCGTGTGGTACTTCAAAAAAAGATGGAAAGGATATTAAACCTGGAAATCTATACACTATTAATGTTGAATATATAGACAATTCAACAGCTCCAACAGAAGACTTTTTTCAGTTTGCAAATGGAAAATGGATGGCAAACAACCCAGTTCCACCATCAGAATCAAGATGGGGAAGCTTCAATGAATTAGATCAACGAAACAAAGAAAAGTTAACTAAAATTCTAGACGAAGCTTTGTTGGCTAAAGAAGCCGTTGAAGGAAGTAATCTTCAAATCATTGGCGACTACTACAGCGCTATGAAAAACTTGCAGATGAGAAATGAATTTAGTCAGAAACAAATTGTGCTGATTAAAGAAGAATTGAAACGAATTTCTGATATTTCACTTTTACCAAAGGCTGTTTGGATGATGAATGAAAAAGGAATGCATCCTTTTTCAAGATTCTATGTTGGACAAGACCTCAAAAACGTGAATAAAAACACACTTTATCTTTCACAAGGAGGATTAGGTTTACCAAATAGAGAATATTACTTTGATGAATCAAATGAAAGGATTCGTAAAAAATATATAGAATATATGACAAATGCATTTGCCCTTTTTGGATTTGAAAACCCAGAAGGGATGGCAAATAGCGTGTTTAAATTCGAAATAAGAATGGCGGAAACGATGATGAAGCCAGCAGAATTAAGAATTCCTGAAAACACTTATAACCCGATGGACATTAAGGAAATTGATAAAATGATTCCCTTTTTAGATATTGAAAATATCGCTTCAAAATATGCAGGAAATAATAAAATAGACAAAATCATTGTTGGACAACCAAAGCATTTTGAAAGCATATCTAGAATAATTGAAGATGAGAGTTTTGAAACAATTAAAAACTACCTAACTTGGAATTACATCAATCACTACGCTCCATACATGGATGAGAAAATGGTAGCTATTAATTTTGACTTTTACGGCACAACACTTTCTGGAGTTAGAGAAATGAAGCCTATGAACGAAAGAGCAATTGAGGAAATGACAAATAAAGCTGTTAAAACAGCGTTGGCAAAGGAATTTGTAGCTCGCCATTTCTCTGAAGAAGCAAAGCAAAAAGTAAATACTATGGTAGATAATCTGCTTGCTGTTTATGAAACCAGAATCAACAATTTAGAGTGGATGACCGATGAAACAAAAACTGAGGCTTTAAAGAAATTACATGCTATCGGACGCAAATTAGGATATCCTGACAAATGGAAACACCTTGATGGGCTCAAAATTCAAAAGGACAAATACATAGCAAATATTGATGCTTGTAATCGTTTTTCTTATAACGAAAACATGACAAAGTTAGGTAAACCTGTTGACAGAGAAGAATGGGGAATGCCAGCTCACCTAGTGAATGCATATTACCATCCATTATTAAACGAAATTGCATTTCCAGCTGGAATAATGCAAGCACCGTTTTTTGATGTTAACGCAGAAGATGCGGTTAACTACGGTGGAATTGGAATGGTAATCGGTCATGAATTTACCCATGGTTTTGACGATATGGGAAGTAAATTTGCAGCTGATGGTTCATTCACCAACTGGTGGTCGGAAGAAGATAGAACAAACTTTGAGGAAAGAACTGAACGCCTAGGAAAAACATTTAGCAACTTCTGTCCTATCGAGGGCCACTGTGTAAATCCAGATTTAACAATGGGGGAAAACATCGCAGACCTTGGTGGAATCACAATGGCATACTATGCTTATGCAACGACTAAAGAATTTAAAAAAGGAGAAAAAAGAGATGGATTTACGCCAGCACAGCGTTTCTTCCTTGCTTATGCACAACTTTGGAAAGTGAATTATACTGATGCTGAATTGAAAAAACGAATAGCAACAGATCCACATAGTCCAGGAAAGTACCGTGTAAACGGACCATTGATGAATTCTCCAGAATTCTTTGACGCTTTTAATGTAAAAGAAGGAGATGCAATGCGTAAAAACGAGAAAGAAATTTCAAAAATCTGGTAATCCTTTAGCTTACTAGTTTACCAATGAAAAAAATAATTGTAATTGCAGGACCTACAGCAAGCGGAAAAACTTCGCTTGCTGTGGCTTTGGCAAAACAATTAAATTGCCCAATCATTTCTGCAGACAGCAGGCAGTTTTACAAAGAACTTTCAATTGGAACAGCAAAGCCAACTCCAGTAGAGATGGAGGGAGTTCCACATTACTTTGTCGATTCTCACTCGGTTGAAGAACCATTGTCTGCTGGGCAATATGAAAAGCAAGCTTTAGAAAAAGTAGAAGAACTCTTTGAATCTCATAATACAATTATTGTTGTGGGAGGATCAGGAATGTTTATCGATGCTTTAATTTACGGAACCGATCAATTGCCTCATAATCCAGATATCCGAAATGCATGGAATCAACAATTTGAGGAAAAAGGAATTGAGTTTCTTCAAGAAAAACTAAAAGAAGTTGATTTAAAATACTATAATGAGGCTGATATTAAAAACCCTGTTCGGTTAATCCGAGCATTAGAGATTTTTGAAATAACAGGTCAGCCATTTTCCAAATTAAGAAAGCAAAATATTAAAACTCCACGCTACAAAACTTATTATTTTGTAATTGATCATCCAAGAGAAAAACTGTATGAGCGCATAAATCAACGTGTTGAAATCATGATTGAAAACGGTTTAATTGATGAAGTTAAAGCAAATCAACAACACAGAGCTTTGCAAGCATTGAATACAGTTGGATACAAAGAGGTTTTCGAATATTTGGATGGAAAAATATCCTTGGAAAGAGCAATTGAACGTATTCAACAAAATACTAGAAGATATGCCAAACGCCAGCTCACATGGTTTAGAAAAGAAGGTAGTGCACATTGGTTAAAACCTTCTACAGATGATGAAATGGTTAGAACTGTTCTTTTGAATATGGATTGAACAAAGGATAATTTATTCAATTTGTGCCGTCCTTTCAGACTAAAATCGACTCATCCTATCCATCCCTAGGACTTACGTCCTAGGTTGTTGCGTACCATCCCGTTGGGATTTTGAAGTGATTTTTCCAAAAAAAAGTCCTCGTAAAGGACGAAATGCGTTAACCTAGGAGGTAACTCCTAGGCTTAT
>Ga0265293_10004182_pt1 | contig 25731 bp, 20 predicted proteins | sample Munlanlewell138R_FD_192505 | JGI IMG/M metagenome (GOLD analysis project Ga0265293, IMG submission 192505) | Leachate microbial communities from a municipal landfill in Southern Ontario, Canada - Leachate well 138R | ecosystem: Engineered > Solid waste > Landfill > Unclassified | place: Canada...
CGAGGTTAGATGAAATCTCAAGGATAAAGTATGCGGAGTCAAAGGGATATGAAAAAGGAATAGAAAAGGGAATAGAAAAGGGAATAGAAAAGGGAATAGAAAAGGGAATAGAAAAAGGGAAAGAGGAAGGCGAGTTAAAGAAGGCTAGGGAAATGGCCAGGGAGCTATTAAGGGACGGTATGGAGGTGGCCCTAGTGGCCAAATACACTAAATTGCCCCTAGAAGAGCTTGAGGATATACAAAGAGAATTATAAGAATATTATACTGTAATGACCCTTGGGAGCAATGCCAAGGGTCATTTATCAGATGAAAGTCATAAGTAAATTATAATTTATTATCAAAATGGAAGAGAAGAACTGCCTAAAAACTATCTGTATCCTTGATCAAATCCGACACAGCGGAGATAATATTCTGTATTTCCATTTCGTCAAGCCCTAGGGTGACGAGCGCGGTTTCGGAAAAATTATAGCTAAGGCCATCTAGGCCAATACCTACACCCATCATCATTGTCAGGGCATCCGCTATATGGACTATGGATACCAAGACTGGATTTATATTGGATAGGTCTGGCGTATGGTGGTATTTAATGGCATCTATCAGGACTGCAGGCAGGTTCCACTTCTCTGCCACAATCCCCCCTATCTGGGCATGGTCGTATCCAAATACTTCGTTCTCTGCGTCGAGGAAGCTTATTCCTTCGCTGCTTACCTTGGATAGGACCTCCTTATACTCACTTTCCATATGCTCGTTTAATATTGTCTTTCCTATATCCCTCAGGAGCCCAGCTATATAGGCCTCTTCTGGATTGGGATACTTCAATTGCCTTGCTATATACCTGGATATAATTGCACAGGTTTGGGACTGGTTCCAGAGCTGTTTTTCCTCCAGGGAATAGCCCTTAAACTCGCTAGACATGTAGTCTCTAGCCATGGATGCCAGGGCAATACCCTTAATTGCCTGAAATCCAAGTAGGACAGTTGCTTCGGATATGGTTGATATTCTCCTTGCATATCCATAGTAGGCAGAGTTTGCAAGGCGGAGAATTTTGCCCGTCAAGGCCTGATCCCGCAAGACCAACTTTTCTATATCGTTCACCGTTGAATCGGGATTGTCTGTCAAGTTGATAATTCTCGTTATAATTTCAGGTATGGTTTTCACATCCTCAATCTTGTGGGTGATATAGTCCAGTGTCAATAGGCTCATATATTCTCCTCCTTTCAGTATTAATTACATTATACCCTATTTATCGACCATTATATATGAATATAAAGGCTCAAATTTAATTCTTTACCATATCCAAGGTCTTGAGCAGCTTCTGGCTCACTATTTCCGCTTCCTCTATGTGATTTACCAGGGCAGCACTGGCCTCTTCAAACATTTCATTAGTCTTTGTAAAGTTGTTTAGGACTTCTTCGCTCAATATTTTTTGTTCTTCTATGGATTTCAACAATTCCCTTATTTCATTTTGGACGCTTTCTACAAACTCCATCAGGACATTGATTTGCTCTGAGGTCTTGTGGATCTTATGGAAGCCTTCTTCGATTAGCCTTATATTGCTCTGATTCTCTTTAAAGGCTTCTGATACTTCCTCCTGAATGGTCTTTGTCAGCTCTGTAATATTTATAGTACTATGCCTAGTATTTTCAGCCAATTTTCTAATTTCATCTGCAACTACAGAAAATCCCCTTCCGGCTTCACCGGCACGGGCGGATTCGATGCTGGCATTGAGGGCCAAGAGGTTGGTCTGCTCCGATACACTTTCTATGACAGTGACTATTTCCTCTATTTCCTTTGACCTATCGCTTAATTGATTCATGCTATGGGACGTTTTTTGGGATTGTTCCCCTAGGGCATCCATCAGGTCCCTTACCTGGTCCACAGCATCCTTTCCATCTTGGGATATATCTACCATTTCACTTGATGTAGCTATGAGTTCCTGCCCCTTATCCAATACTTCCTCCGAGACATGGTGGGTCCTTACGGTGCTATTTCTTACAATATCAAATTCATCTAGCAAGGTTTTAACCATATCCCCCAGCACATCATGCTGATCGTTGACTATTTCATGCTGCTCAATGGTGGATAGCATTTCCTTGTGCAAATTGTTTAGAAATATTTGAAACTCATTGTCTTTTGCATCTAAACTACTATTTAGCTCGTCTATTTTATTTTTTAAAAGTTGTATCTCTTCATCATTGGATTTAAACAATGATAACATATATGACCACCTCCTATTTTATATTTGCCGATAAGTATTATACACAAGTAAATTATATATTAAGTGGATATTTTAGTCAATTAGGCTAAACATTCTCTTTGATTTACTATATAATAGCTTTAAGGTGATGAAATAGATAGATGTAGAATTGTAAAAGACTAGAAAAGAGGGATATTATGAGGAAGATAGGTTTTGATTATAGGAAGGCCTTGGACTTTTTAGAGGAGCAGGATATATTTGCCTTGCAGGGGGAGGTCAGCAAGTGCCACCAGATGCTCCACCAGAGGACTGGCCAAGGCCGAGAGTTTCTTGGCTGGGTGGACCTTCCCGGCAAGTATGACAGGGAGGAATTTCAAAGGATAAAAGAGGCAGGGGAAAGGATTCGAAAGGACTCGGAGGTACTTATAGTAATAGGCATAGGGGGATCTTATCTAGGGGCAAGGGCTGCCATGGGCATGCTAAACCACAGCTTCTACAATGAGCTGCCAAGGGAAAGGCGAAAGGGGCCAAAGCTATATTTCTTGGGCCACCAGCTTAGTTCTAGCTATTTAAGGGATCTCCTTGAAACCATAGAGGGGGATTTATCTGTAAATGTAATTTCCAAGTCGGGGACAACTATAGAGCCAGCCATAGCCTTTAGGATAATAAAGGAATATATGGAGGACAGGTATGGGCAGGAGGGAGCTAGCAAGCGGATATATGCTACCACTGACATGTCCAGGGGAGCACTGAAGGACTTGGCCGATGAAAGGGGCTATGAGACCTTTGTCATACCCGACGATGTGGGGGGCAGGTACTCTGTCCTTACGGCAGTAGGGCTTTTGCCCATGTTTGTCGCTGGCATAGATATAGATGAGCTAATGGATGGGGCGGTAGCAGCTATGGAGGACCTATCAGATGAGGATTTAAGGGTCAATATGGCCTACCAATACGCAGTACTCAGGCAGATACTCTATAGGCAGGGCAAGACTACGGAAATAATGGCAAACTACGAGCCCAGGTTATTTTACTTCAGCGAGTGGTACAAACAGCTATTTGGAGAGTCTGAAGGCAAGGAGGGCAAGGGCATATTTCCTTCATCCATGAACTTTACGACGGACCTTCACTCCATGGGCCAGTATATCCAGGAGGGCAGGAGAAACTTATTTGAAACTGTAGTAAATATTGAGGAGGATCCTGTAAATTGGATTCTCAAGAGGGAGGCAAAGGATCTAGATGGCCTAAATTATTTGGAGGGCAAGAGCCTGGATTTTGTCAATAAAAATGCCATGGAGGGGACCATAGAAGCCCATGTAAGCGGCGGTGTCCCCAATCTCAGGATAGATGTTCCAGAGCTTTCCCCCTACTACTTTGGATATATGGCCTATTTCTTTATGAAGGCCTGTGGCCTAAGTGGCTATCTCCTAGGGGTCAATCCATTTAATCAGCCGGGAGTGGAGTCCTATAAGAAAAACATGTTTAGACTATTGGGGAGACCTGAAGATTAGGATTTGGAGGTAAGGCTTATGAGAATAGGCATAGATATTGGAGGTACTAATATTGGCATGGGTCTTTTAAATTCAAAGCTGGATATGGTCTACAAAAGCGAAATGCCTACGGAAAAGGAAAAGGGATACCAATATATAAGGGACAAGCTTATCCATGCCATTGAGGATATGATTTCCAGGGCAGGGGAATTAGGTGAGAAGCTGGACTCCATAGGTATAGGCATACCGGGAATTGCAGATGAGGAGGGTGACAAGGTCATATTCTGCACCAATCTCGGCTGGTCCAATGTTCCCCTTGGAAGGGATATAAGGGCTAGATTTCAGATACCGGTCTATATAGGGAACGACGCCACAGTGGCGGCCATAGCTGAGTCTGCCCTAGGTGCCAGCAGGGGATATGCCAATTCCTTGTTTATTACCATAGGGACTGGAATAGGGGGTGGCATCATTCTCGACAAGAAGGTCTATAGCGGCAGTCATGGCCTAGGTTCGGAGATAGGTCATATGATTGTGGGGGAGAACTTCTACGACTGCAATTGTGGCAACAGGGGTTGTTTGGAAACCTTTGCTTCCTCCACTGCCATGGAAAGATATGTAAGATGGGAGATAGAAAGGGGCTTTGGGGATAGCCTACTGCTGAAAGACATTGAAAATATCAGTGCCAAGGCAATATTTGAGGGAGCGGCCAAGGGGGACAGGCTATCCAATATGGCCGTTGACAGGATGGTTAAATACCTTGTCATTGGCATAGCAAATCTGATTAATATTCTAGACCCCGACATTATTGTTTTAGGTGGGGGAGTTGCCAGGGCAGGTGATTTTCTACTGGAAAGGGTGAGGGGCCTCTTGCCCAAATACCTCCTCTTTAAGGAAATGGAGTACGGTAAAATAGAGTTGGCAAGGCTGGGCGACCAGGCGGGCATAATCGGAGCCGCAATCTTAGGAGACTACAGACAATAGATATAAGGGGATGAGGGATATTAAAAGGTCAAGTGGAATACTAATGCACATTTCTTCCCTTCCAGGGCCCTATGGTATAGGGGATTTTGGCAGGGGGGCCTATGAATTTGTAGACTTTTTAGTCAAGGCAGGCCAAAAATTCTGGCAAATTCTCCCCCTAGGGCCTACGGGATTTGGAGATTCTCCCTACCAGTGTTTTTCTGCCTTTGCAGGAAATCCCTACTTCATCGATTTGGATGAATTTATCCAAAGGGCTTATCTGCTCAAGGAGGATATAGATGGATACAAGCTGGGACAGGAGCCTGACAGGATTGACTACGGCCTAGTCTACGAAAACAAGATGAAGCTTTTGCGCAGGGCCTATGATAAGGCCAAGGATTCCATGACTGGGGAACTGGCAGACTTTTATGAGGAAAACATGAGCTGGCTTAGGGACTTTGCCCTCTTTATGGCAGTTAAGGCAAGCTTCCAGGGAGCATCCTGGCTAGGCTGGGAGGATCAATACAGGGAATACAATTCCCGGGAGCTCCTAGACTATGAAAGGGAAAATCAAGATGAAATATTTTTCTGGGTTTTTACCCAGTACTATTTTACTGGCCAGTGGGAGAAGCTGAAAAAATACGCCAATGAAAGGGGAATACAAATAATTGGGGACCTGCCAATTTACGTGTCGGAGGACAGTTCAGATACCTGGTCCAAGCCAGACTTATTTAATATTGACTCTGATTTGCTGCCAAGGGCTGTCTCTGGCTATCCCCCTGACAACTTTTCAGATGGGGGTCAGCTTTGGGGGAATCCCATATACGACTGGAATTCCATGGAGGACCAGGGCTATCAGTGGTGGCTTGAGAGGATTAGATACTCCTTTCAGCTCTTCGATTATTTGCGGATAGACCACTTCATGGGCTTTGAAAACTACTGGCAAGTAGCATATGGCTCCAAGGACGCCAGAGATGGACAGTGGGTCAAGGGGCCGGGGAAAAAGCTATTTAAAAAGATTAAAGAAGGTCTTGGAGACCTAAATATAATTGCCGAGGACCTGGGCCTCATCACAGAAGATGTCAAGGACCTGCTGGAATTCACAGGTTTTCCCGGCATGAAGGTGCTGCAATTTGCCTTTGACCCCTGGGGAGAAAGCGAATACCTGCCCCATAGCTATGAGAAGAATTCAGTAGTATATACGGGGACCCACGACAATCCTACTATAATGGACTGGCTGGAGTCTGCATCAGAGGGAGAGCTAAACTACGCCATAGAATACCTAAGGCTAGGTAGGGAGGAAGGATATAACTGGGGATTTATAAGGGGGGCTTGGAGTTCTCCTGCCAATTTGGCAATAGCACCTATGCAGGACTTTTTGGGACTGGGAGGGGAGGCCAGGATGAATACCCCTTCTAGCCTTGCAAATAATTGGCTCTGGAGGTTAGATAGGGCCAGTTTAACAGATGAACTCGCAAAAAGGATTGGCCACCTGACCAGGATATACAGGAGATAGGACATGCATTTATTCAGCTAAAATACATGTCTTTGAAAGGGAGAAAAAAGGAGCAGACTAGGATAAAAGCTACATATATGGGTATATAGTATAGGAAGAAGATTGTGAGGAGGGTTTTCATGAAGGTAAGGGATATAATGAGGTCTCCAGTCATAGCTATTAAGCCTGAAGAACTCATTGAAAAGGCATTGGAAATAATGTATAGGGACGGCATCAACGGCATGCCCGTTGTAGATGAAAATGGCAGTCTTGTAGGTATTGTGGTGAGGGCGGACATATATAGGTTTTTAATTGATCCCGGCCATTACAAGTATTGTCCCGTCGAGTGGGTCATGACCAAGGAGGTCCTGACGGCAGATCCAGAGGATGAGATAATTGACCTAGCTGCAAGGCTCAGGAAAAAGGATGTAATAGCCATACCTGTGGTGGAGGAAAAGCTCGTGGTCGGCATAGTGACCATAGAGGATCTGGTAGACCACTATATTAAGATTTGCAAATAGGACATGGGGCCTAGACGAAAATAGGACTAGACTCCCGAGTATTACTAGGTATCATATGTTATAATGAAAATGGGTGAGTGATATGAGCTATTCCATTTGTAAGAGATGCAATGAGCTATTTGAAAGAAATGGCAAGGATTATTGCCCTAGTTGTACGGAGAAGTTAAACAAGGAATACGATTTAATCATAGACTATATCAAGAAAAGTCCCCAAGCTACAGTTGTGGATATTATCATAGACACGGGAGTTTCACTAAAGACCATCAACTTAATGGTGGAGGAGGGTTATGTTTCCTATGTCCCCAAGGATGACAAGGATATTGACAATAGGCAGTTGGTTGTCAAGATACAAAAGTTAGTTAAAAGAGGCAAGTTTTATTCAAGGGAACTAGCTAAATAGATAAGGCCTATCTACAATTTGTAGATAGGCCCTAATATTATCCTGCCTAGTATTTAAAGACGGAGATAAAATCCCTCAATTCGCTTGCCAGTGTAGCCAGATTCATAGAGGAACTGGATATCTCCTCCATGGCAGCCGTCTGCTGCTCTGCCGAGCCTACTACATCTCCAGAGGCTTCTACGGTTTTGCCGGACAGTTCAGTTATTATATCAAAGCTTTCTGTCACATCTTCAGAGCTTTCGGAGACCTCCCTAGTAAGCCTAGTGACCTCATCTATTTGCTCTGCAACTACATTGATTTCCTTTAATATTTCAGTAAAACTGTGGCTAGAGGCGTTTACAATCTGGACTGATTCGTCGACCTCCACATTGTTTTGCTCCATTGACCTGACAGCAATATTTATTTCGCTTTGGATATTGAGTATGAGGTTGGAGATTTGGGCCGATGAATGGGAGCTTTGTTCCGCTAGTTTTCTCACCTCATCTGCCACTACGGAAAATCCTCTGCCAGCCTCACCTGCTCTAGCGGCTTCTATGGCTGCATTTAAGGCCAGTAGATTTGTCTGCTCAGCTATGTTGCTTATGCTGTCGACAATTTTTTCAATCTCCTTGGAGCTGTCATTCAGCTTATATATTTCCCTTGAAGTCTCTGCCGTAGAGTCCTTTAGCCTGTTGATTTTTTCAACGGCATCCTTTGAGGATACTATACCCCTTTCAGCAGAGTCTAGGGTATTCCTTGTGGATACATTTATATTGCCGATATTTGCGGCTACAGCCCCGATATTTGCATTCATCTTGTCGATGGTTTCATTGGATCTGCCTATGGATTCTGCCTGTATATTGGCGGATTGTGCAACTCCCTCTATGGTATTGGTCACCTGCTCAGATGAAGCTGTCACTTCTTCTGAGGCGGCAGACAGTTCCTGACTGGTGGCTGCTACCTGCTCCGATACCTGGGCTGATTGGGAGATAATTTGCCTTAGGCTGACGATCATAGTATTGAAGGAGTCTCCAAGGAAGGAAATCTCGTCCTTGGTCCGAATATCTATGGTCTTGGTCAAATCACCTGCTGATACCTCCTTCATCATTTCTACCAAGGATAATATGGGTTTAAATGAATGACTTAAGAATAGGTACAGTGCAGTTAACAATAGCGCCGATAGGCCAACTGTAACCATGGATCCATTTCTCTTAATGGCATTTAATCTGGACACTAGAGCAGACCTGTCATTTATTATCTTAAAATATCCCGATACCTGACCCCTGTAGTCCTTAAAGGGCATAAAGGTAATATTCGATTTCTTGTCCTTGGATTGGAGATAGAGGACCTCATTATCCCTTATGTTTGTCAAATAATCCTTGTCATCTATTTCCCATAGGTCCTCGTCAGTGGTAAAGGCTAGAAGCTCGGACTTCTGCTCATCTTCATCGTCAAACTGGTATAGGAAATACTCGCCTCCATAATGGTCCTTTATCTTTTCTAAGAAATTATCCCCAAAATCTGAGCCGTATTCCAGGCTGCCAATATGCCTGCCCTCATAGGACATGGGCACAACTACCCTGAACCCAAATCCAGCAACGCCCTTCTCTAATCCCCTGATCATTTCCCTGCTTTCATTGGCTTCATTTACTGTAAATCTAAAATCTCTTAGGCTGTCGCCGAACTTACTGGGCTGGTGCAGTCTAAGGAAAGAGCTAGAGTCGGGTAAGTGAAATTGGATCTGACTTACCTTGTCAGAAATAGATTGAAAAGAAGCCAAGAGCATCTTCTCTAGTGCGACCCGATTCCTTTCTGCAAACAAGCTCTGGACCTCTTTGTTCTCAGCCATGGTAAGTGCCCCTATCTCGGCAGATTCCAACTGTCCCTCCATTTGTATGTCTATGGAGTGGATTAGGGTATCCAGCATTTCCTGCTCTTTCTCTACTATGGTCTTTGTCGTCTCTCTAAAGGTATAGAAGGACAATAAAGAAAAGATTATTAGTACAGAAATAGAAAAACCTAGAAAGATCTTCATTTTAAGTGTCATAAAACGCCCCCCTTTTGAATGTATTGAAATGCTTTCTGATTTAAACAAGTTACTAAAGTGTTCGCCAATATTATAACACATTATGGTGGCAAGTACAGTCGAATATTGCAGAAAAAGGTAAAAACATGTATAAAAATAGAATAAGACCAAATTTGGCCTTATTCTTCTTTTTCCCAAGCATCTAGTTTTTCCATTATCCTGTCATAGGTCTGTCTAGATATATCTGGAAGTCCCCCTAGGATTTTTTCTGCTTCCTTGAAGCCTTCTCCTATGGCCTTCCTAAGTCCGTCAAGCTTAGACTTGTCTCCCCCCGATAGGGCTATGGCAAAGTCTACAATCCTTTGGCTTACCTTTTCTACGCCTAATTCGCCCTCTGGTCCAATCAATTCTTGGGCTTCCATGCGGGCTGTTTCATCTACTTCTATGAGGTCCCCATCCTTCAATGTATCGAAAGATTTACCTTGGCGCAGCAGGAGGTATTCGACTATTCTTCTCAAACTAGAGTAGGTCCTTTCAGAGTCCATCTTCAACCTATCCACAGCAGCCTTGTCATAAATATGACCCTTATCTTCGCTTTTTTCGGTCTTTTCATATACTGCTGCAGGACTTTCCTTAACTTCAGATTTTTCTGGGGATTTTTTCTCTTCTTCTAGCTTTTCCGTCTTGGCAACGGAAGCTGTATGCTGTACACTCTCTACTCTCATCCTCATCACCTCTACTATATATATCGGCAGTTTATGGGAAATAGTAATAGAAATATATATATTTAATTGAGATTATTCTTTCATATATTTCAAGGTGGCATTTATCTCCCCGCCCATGATAATGATAATGCTGCTCATATAGAGCCAAATCAGGAGAACAATGACCCCGCCAAGGCTGCCATAGGTCTTGCCATAGGAGGCAAAGTTGTTCACATAATAGGAAAACAGGCTGGAGGTAATTATCCAGCCAAGGGATGCAAATACCGCTCCCGGCATGGCGTGCTTGTAGTGGATTTTCCTTCCATTGGAGATGGAAGGGGAAAACCTATAGATTAGGGCAAATATAAATATCATAGAGGCCAGAGATATGATAACTCTTAGAAACTTCCAAAAGACTATGAAATTCTGCCCTATCCCCAAAAAATCAAATAGCCTGTTGCCCAGGACTTCGCCAAAGACTAGGGTAAGGAGTACTATAGAGAGCAGGACCAAGAGGGCCAGGGTAAAGACTATGGCTATGATTCTCAATTCAAAATAAGATCTGGATTCTTCCACGTCATAGGCCTTGTTGAGGACCCTAATCAAGGACATGATGCCCTTGGAAGCCGCCCAAATACCGGTGATGGCACCTAGGGACAAGAGGGTCTCACTGCTCTTGTTTATGGTCTCTACCATAAGATTTGATACTGTTCTTTGAATATCCGTAGGCATGAGGACTATGATACTATGTAATACATCTTCCCTTGCAATGGGGGTATAGCTAAGGATATTGAGTAGAAATATTATAAAGGGAAAGATGGAAAGCACTAAATAGTAGGAAAGCTGTGCGCCTATGGCTGTCACATTGTCCTCCCTAATCCTAAGGATTAGCTCCTTCAGGAATCTAGCGTATTTATTATTGTAATTATCTAGCCAAATCACAAGAAACACCTCCATAAAGATGTATTCATATTTTACCACATATATGTACTCATATGAAATTTAAATCTACTATTATAAGAAAAACTCCTATGTAGGTCTATTTACTAGCTTATTTGCAACTAAAATTTTTCATATAATAAGGTTTTTGAACAGATAGATAAATTGATTTAAATTAGAGCCGACATTGAGAAGTTTGATTAGAAGCAACCGCTAAGTAAAAAAATTGAAAGGGAACGCACTGTTTGAGCGTTAGCGAGTTTGCGGCCCTATTTTTTTACGTGTGGATTTGCTTCTTCAAACTTTGAACTAGGCGGATCGATTTAATCAATTTATGAATATGGTAGGACATAAATGAATAAGCAATAAAATATTAAATCATATTTTGGCATAGAAAAACTGGTCAAAGACCAGTTTATTTTAAATACTTGTTGAACCAGTTTGTAATTTCCTCAAGCCTCCTAATCCTATGCTTTGGCTTTCCCGACCGACTGAGCTCGTGATTTTCACCCCTGAACATGACCAGTCTAGCCTCTACCCCGTGATACTTTAGGGAAGTAAACATTTGGATGCCCTCTGGGAGCCAGCAGCGGTAGTCCTCCTCTGAGTGAATAAAGAGGGTAGGGGTGGTTACCCTATCTGCATATTTCATAGGGGAGTGGAACCAAAGTTTTTCCATGTCAGACCATGGAGTTGCAGCTCCCTGATCCTCTACAAAATAGTAGCCAATATCCGTAGTTCCAAACTTGGATATCCAGTTGGAAATAGATCTTTGAGATGCGGCAGCCTTAAACCTATCTGTATGGCCAATAATCCAGTTTGTCATAAAACCCCCATAGGAACCTCCTGTGACCCCTATCCTATCCCTGTCTATGAAGGGATAGCTTTCTAGGACCAAGTCTGTAAAGTCCATTAGATCCTGGTAGTCAATGCTACCGTACTTGCCCCTAATATCGGCAAATTCATCGCCCTTTCCGTCACTTCCCCTGGGATTACAGTAAAATACCGCATATCCTTCATTGGCCCAGTACTGCATCTCATGGTAGAATACTTCTCCGTAGGCAGTCTTGGGACCACCGTGTATATTCAGTATAGCTGGGTATTTTTTGCCCTCCTCATAGTCTACGGGCTTCATGACCCAGCCGTCTATACTTAGGTCATCCAGCTCAAGGGGCAGGTATTGGGGGCTTGAAAGCTTCTTCTCCTCACCGACCCACTGGTTGAAGCTGGTCAATTGACTTTCCTCCCCACCTAGGGAGTATAGTTCCTGTAAATTCAGACCCCTCAGGCCTATGAAGTGTATCTTGCCATTCTTGACATCAAAACCGTCAATGGAGCCATTGTCCTTAGTCAGTCTTTCAATCTTACCTTCTATGTCAATCCTATTAATATAGGAATTGTAGCCTTCCGTTGTGGTAAAGTAGAGAAATTCTCCGTCTATAATCATGGACCTGCTAGATCCAAATCTAGAATCGGACCCCACTGAACTCCACAGGCCAGAGTCAAAATCTTGGCCCGATATCTTCCTGACCCCGCTGCCATCTAGGTCCATTAAATAAAAGTGGGGATTTTCATTGATGCCATAGGATTTCATGTCATTGCCTGTAAAGACAATCTTATCTCCAAGGAAATCGCCATAGGAATAGCTAAAAACTTCCTCATGGGTCAACCTATCCAACTTTTCCTCCCCTATATGGTAAAGGTGCAGGTCAGACCTTATCTGCATCTTATCTGTAAAGGAGCTGGCAACTATGACAATTTTCGACCTGTCTGCACTTAATTTGGCACTTGCCACATCCGTAAACTCATCTGTTATTGGCTTGAGACTTTTCTCCCTTAAATTATAGATATAGAGCCTGGTCCTTTTCTTATTTGTGAAACCTACTCCATTGAGCCAAAATGGTATCTCGTCTAGGACCTCATAGTCCTTTTCTTCCTCTAATTTTTTCAGGGCCTTTTCTTTATCCTCTGTAGACAGGTCCTCTAAATTTGGTTTGTTGAGGTCAAAGCCCCCAGTTACCAGTAGATTATCCTGATCTATGAACTCTATAGAGGCAACCTTAAGGGGCAGCTCAAAGGACCTATTGGCCTCTCCGCCATTTATGTTTATTTCATAGTAGACAGTGAATTCTTCCTTCTTTTCCATTCTCTTCTTGTCCTTCTTGTCCCTTAGGGCAGGGAATATTATCCTATTGTCGTCCCTCCACAAGAAGGACACCTCTTCATCAAGGGATGTCAGTTTTACGGTTTCCTTTTCCTCCGCCTTGTAGATGTAGATGTTAGACAGGTACTTGTTGTCCTCTAGATCCATTTGATGAAGTACAAAACCCGTATTTTTACCATTTGGTGATAAGCTAATAGCCGATAAAAATTTGTATCTGGTAAAGTCGTCCAGCCTTAAGTAATCCAAATTTATCCCCCCATATTATTTAGTGTATCTAAGTATTATTATATACTTAATTTTCCAAAAATCTATGGTTTTCTGGCAATAGCCCCGTAGGAGTTTTCTTTGTAAGTCTTTAATTCTACTACACTGGCTGGTTTCTTCCTGTCCTCCACATGCCCTAGGAAGTCCATTAGACCCTTGCCCAGACTTGTAATCATCAGCTCATAGCTTGGATAAAGCCTGTATTCTATAATTCCTAGAAATTGAAGGTACTGGTAGTAGTCAAAGAAAAAGGTGGGCTGTACAATCAATTTTTGCAGTAGCTCTGTAATATCGTATCTAGTATTTACCTTGAGGTCCTGCAGGAGCCCTTCTATATTATTCCTTAGTTTGTCTGCAATGATGGACTTTTTAGGGCTGAGGATCTCCTTTATAAAGTCGCTGTTCCAGATGTACTGAAAGAAAAGGCTATATTTGTCCTCGTCTTTCAGGCGGAGATAGTTGTTTCCATTCTTGGTCAGGGACAATATATCCTCCTCTATGGATAGCAAACCCAATTGGAGGGAAAAGAGATAAAACATGTGTATAAGGGGAAAGTCCTTTTGACTGGGGGACCTTTTCTCCACTAGGCTGGACAGGGTCAATATGTCGTTGATTTCCATTAGTTTCCTCTTCCCAATAAACTTATTTTTCTTGGTTACTTGGAGGGGGGAATCTAAGATGTAGAGCAAAAATTTGTCATAATCCATAATCAAGGATATTGCACTTTCGTTTAATTGATCTGATACCAGTTGGGAGATGCCCCTGTCTATCCTAAAGGGTGATTCAATTTGGCTGAATCTCTTCATGTACTTAAATCTTTTCTTGCTTATGTCCAACAACTCCCAGTATTTTTCCCTGTATTCTGGACTCTTGTTGCTTAGGAAGTTCAGATAACTTTTAAAGGTGGATATATAGGAGTTGATGTCCTCAGGAGAGATTATAAAGCCGTCCTTAATTGCCTCCTTGAAAAAGGAGTAAAAATCAATCCTGTCCATATCGTATAAGGTCAAGTCCTCATCGGCCAAATAGTATTCAAAGAATTCCATTAGGTTGGAAAGGTGCCTCTTTGCAGCGATCCTATTGTTTTTTAATTGAAGGAAGGAGTCGAATTCATCTAATTCGTCATAGACTGTAGATATGATATCCTCGTCCATTTCCATAGCCTCGTAGATACAGTCTGTATAGATCTTATAGATGTTTACACTCCTTTGCTTGAGATAGGTCTTCATGTCCAAGAGGGGCATATACTGCCTTTCTCTGTTAAAATCATAGAGGAGATTTTCCATGAACATATCCCTCATGGAAGGGGGTAGATAGCTGATGTCACCTATGAATACAGGCATACCCAATAAATTCCCAATCCTAGCAAAGATAAAATCGCCTATGGACAGGGCACCAACTAGCTCTGGTTCCCATATTTCATAGCTTTCATTCAACAGGAGATCCAGGATTGTAATGGTTTCATCGTCTATAAAGGTGATTTCAAAAAGGGATACATTGGACCTAGACTGCTCCTCAAGGACACTTTTCTCCTTGGCTGACAGCCTTATGCTCTTGTCCTCAAATAGCCTTTCAATAAATGTTTTCCCGTCCTTTCCTGTGAAGTCTAGGCTAAACCAAATATTAAAGGCTATCCTATGCTTATCTTCCCCAAAATCGGGGTAGTAAAATTCTAATTGATTCAAAATATTTTCATCATGGGTCCCTTCAGATATATATTTTAACAACTTTTTAGTTGCAGACATTTCAATTTTTTGCATTTCTTCGTAGGATAAATTTTCCATAATACCTCCCATTTGCTTCTTTCTTCTTATTTGTCTTATATTATATAGTATTTAGGGCCCAATTGCACAGGAATTTATAAAAAACCGGGATAATTAAATTGTTTTCCTATATTTGTTAAAGATAGGCAAACATTAGCCGATATAATTGTTAGAAAGTTATGCAAGGGGGTAGCAAGGATGCTAATTGAAAGTGTTAATTCTGTTGCTAGTACATTTAGTGACATAAGGCCAGTTCAACCCAGTGAACATGTGGCTGAAAGGGCAGAGGTCAGTAGTCAGAAACAAACAAGACAGGGAGATGAAAGGGTATTTGACGAAAAGAGAATAACAGAAGAAGAGGCCATTTCCTTGATAGAGAAGGCAAACAAGGATTTTGTCGTATACGATAGGAGGTTTGAGTTTTCCATCCACGATGCGACGAGGCAGATAATGGTAAAGATAATAGACGCAAATACGGATGAAGTGATTAGAGAGCTTCCGCCGGAGAAGATATTGGACATGGTGGCGGCCCTCTGGGAGGTAGCAGGCATCATAGTAGATAGAAAGATATAGGGGTGAGAAAATGGGAGACTTGAGAATATCAGGATTGGCATCGGGCATGGATACAGATTTAATGGTGCAGTCCCTAATGAGAGTTGAGAGACTAAAGGTAGATAGATATGAGCAGAGCAAGCAGCTTGCCCTTTGGAAGCAGGAAGCATACAATAACATGAACAGGATGTTTGCTAATTTCATCCTAAACACTAGGAAGGATATGGGTCTAACCAAGATTGGCAGTACAGGCATAGCCACTGGCGTGTCATATGCTAGGCTGGACTATGTGAGGAAGGCTTCGGCAACTGATGAAAGCAAGGCCCTAGTATCTGCCACCAGCGAGGCGGTAAACGGCAGCTTTGAGCTAGATATAATTAAACTCGCCAAGGGAGCCAGCCTTACCAGTGAAAAGCTGTCACAGGATGACAAGTTTGGGACCCATATGGAGCTGAAGCTAAGTGCAGATGGAGAATCAATCGAGATATCAAATGACGATGGCATCACTATGAAGGACATAGCCAGGGCAATAAACAATGCCAAGCAGGGGGTGTCTGCCTCCTTTGAAGTAGACTCCTATGGGCAAGGCGCCCTAATAGTGCAGACATCAGAAACTGGCGAAAATACAAAGATTGAATTGCAGGTATTAGATGGAGGAGTAGGAGATAAAACTTTTATCGATCAATTCAAAAGCACAAGTGCACAAGGAGAAGATGCCCTTGTAAAATTCAACGGGGTCGAGATGAAATACCATACCAACGACATCAAACTAAATGGCGTCAACATTCAGCTAAGGGATATTGGCAAGGTCGACGTCAAGGTAGAGACCAATGTCGAGGGCATAATGGACAAGATTAAAAAGCTCATTGACGACTACAATGAGTTGGTGGACAAGGTATCTGGAGCAGTGGGAGAAAAGAAGTACTCTAGCTATCATCCCCTTTCCATGGAAGAGAAAAAGGCCATGCACGAAGAGGACGTAAAGCTTTGGGAGGAAAGGTCCAAGTCGGGCCTCCTAAACAGGGACGAGAGCCTACAAAGAATGCTTCAAAATATTAGAAATGACCTCTACAAGTCAGTAGAAGGCCTGGAAGGTAAATTCAAAAATATAACTCAAATAGGTATAACTACTGAAAAATATGCTAGGGGTGCAACAGGTGGCAAGCTTGAAATAGACGAAGAGAAGCTAAGAAATGCTATTCTGGAGGATCCCGAGGGAGTAATGGAACTCCTCTTCAAGGAGGAGGACAAGGACCTAAAGGATTCAAAGGGAATAATCACTGGGATTTATGACAATATAATAGATGGCATGAAGTCTATCATAGATAAGTCTGGACCTGGACAAGATGCCGACCTTTTGAGAAATGTAAAGGCCAATATACTAATAGACTTTGTCACGAAAAAATCCAGCATATCGGATATAGACAGGGAAGTGCTCAATACAGACAGGAGAATAGACGACCTAAATGCTGCCCTTCTCAGGAAGGAAAATGCCTACTATGCCAAATTTGCCAACATGGAGCAGATGCTCCAGCAGATGTACAGTCAAAGCAATTGGCTATCACAACAATTAATGGGATAATTAAGGAGAGAGATTAATGACTTATGAGGCTTTAAATAGATACAAACAAAATACGGTTTTAACTGCTACCCCAGAGGAATTAACCCTCATGCTCTACGATGGGGTAATCAAGTTCATGAATATAGCTAGGTATCATATGGAAAATAAGGATGTGGAAAAATCTCATTTCTCTTTAATGAGGGCTCAGGATATTATTTTCGAGCTAAATTATTCTCTAGATATGAATTATGAAATATCCAAGGACTTCAGAAGCCTATACGACTTTGTCCAATCAAAGCTAGTCGATGCAAATATCCACAAGGACCCCAAGGATATAGATGAGGCCCTTGAGGTTGTAAATGGCATGAGGGAGACCTGGAAGGAATTGATGAAGCAAATAAAACAAAGAGTATATCAGGCTAAGTAGGTGTTTATGTGACTGGAGAAAATATAAGTAAAATGATTAGGCTGTCTGTGGATAAAAGGGATAGGTTAAAAGAGATATTTAACTTGACCAAGGACCAGGAAGAGGTAATCAAAGAGGATAGGACAGAGGATTTAGGAAAACTCCTGTCCAAGAAGGATAAGTTAATGGAGATGGTTGACGATCTGGATAGGGAATTTATATCCCTTTACGAGGCGGTAAAGGTAAAAGAGCAGGTGGATAGTTTTTACGACCTAGATGTGAAGAAATACGGGCAGCTAAGGGATTTAAAGGACATAGTGGGAGATATAAACAAGATTTTAGACCAGTTGGCTTCATTGGACAAGAGGAATATCGAAAGCATGAAGGCCAGTCTGGACAGGACCAAGTCGGACCTAAAGCAGGTCAAGGAGGTACAGAGGGCCTATAAGGGCTACTCTTATGAAGAATCAGGCAGTATATTAATAGATGAAAAAAAATAGAAGGGGAACCTTCTATTTTTTATATGAGGACTTATCCACAGAAAAAAACAGGTAAACCCATATTATTTGCGGTTTTGCACAGGATTATACACATTATCCACAGGTCTTCATATGTGGATTGTGGATTGTTTGGGATAGATTGTGTATATATTGTTGAGAATATAATGTTATTATGCTGGCTTTTAGGGTAATATATATAACAAATAGTATAAACTAAAGGTTTATATGAAAGGAGTTGGGTTTATGAAATTAAATTTTACAGGAAAGAATATGGAGATAACAAACGCACTAAGGGATGTAACAGAGAAAAAATTAGGAAAACTTGACAAGTATTTCCAAAGGGACATTGAGGGAAATGTTACCTTCAGTTCAGAAAAAAATAGAAAGATAATTGAGGTAACCATAAACCTACCGGGTACAATTATTAGGGCCGAGGAGTATACAGATGACATGTATGCATCCATAGACAAGGCTGTAGACGTATTGGAAAGACAAATAAGAAAGCACAAGACAAAGTTGCAGAAGAGATACCAAAACAACGAAACCATCAGATTTGAAAACGTATTGCCCCTGCCAAGGGAAGAGGACTATGAAAAGCCAAAGCTAGTTAAGAGGAAGAAGTTTGGTTTGAAACCAATGTCATCTGAGGAAGCAATACTACAAATGGAATTACTTAGACACAATTTTTTCGTATTTCTAGATGCAGATAATGACGGTGTCAGCATTGTCTATAAGAGAAAAGACGGAGATTATGGGCTATTAGAGCCAGAGCTTTAATATATAGGAATGGAAACAGGGCCTCGGCCCTGTTTTTCTCTGCCCTATTCAGTGGTTGAAACTATAGATATAAAATGATAAAATATTATGATAGCACGATTAAGACTTGGAAGTTGAAAGGTGGTAGGCTAATTGAGTTTGATGGATAAGATATTCGGTTCCTATAGCGACAGGGAGCTAAAAAAGATTGACAATTTAGTAGGTAAGGTAGAATCCTTAGATGAGGATATGCAAAGATTAACAGACGATGAATTAAAGGCTAAGACATCAGAATTTAAAAATAGATTAGAGGCAGGGGAGACCCTAGACGACATTCTGCCTGAGGCCTTTGCCGTGGTTAGGGAGGCATCGGACAGGGTATTGGGCATGAAGCACTTTAGGGTACAGATATATGGCGGTATAATCCTTCACCAGGGCAGGATATCTGAGATGAAAACCGGAGAAGGTAAGACCCTAGTGGCTACACTACCCGCCTATTTAAATGGACTGACTGGCAAGGGAGTACACATAGTTACAGTCAATGACTATCTTGCCAAGAGGGATAAGGAATGGATGGGAAAGATTTACGAATTCCTTGGCCTGACAGTGGGCTGTATAGTCCATGGCCTAACAAACAAGGAGAGAAGGGAAGCCTATAATTGCCATATAACCTATGGTACCAATAATGAGTTTGGCTTTGATTATCTCAGGGACAATATGGTTATTTACAAGGAAGAAATGGTACAAAAAGAACTATATTATGCCATTGTAGACGAGGTGGACAGCATACTAGTAGACGAGGCCAGGACCCCCCTCATTATTTCGGGGACAGGTGACAAGTCCACTAAGCTATACCAGTTGGCAGATAACTTTGTAAGGTCCCTGACCAGCAGAATTCTAGATCCCAGCGAAGACAAGTCAGACCCCTTCAATAGGGAAATAAGGGAGGAAACTGTAGATTATTTAATAGATGAGAAGGCAAAGACCTGCTCCATAACGGAAAAGGGTACAGCCAAGGCCGAGTCCTTTTTTGGCTTGGAGAACCTTTCCGATATAGACAATATGGAAATAGCCCATCATATAAATCAGGCTATGAAGGCCAAGAGTATAATGAAGAGGGATATAGACTATGTGGTAAAGGATGGGGAGGTCATCATAGTAGATGAGTTTACAGGAAGGCTCATGTATGGCAGGAGATACAGCGACGGACTCCATCAGGCCATAGAGGCCAAGGAAAAGCTAAATGTAAGGTCTGAATCCAAGACCCTGGCCACCATCACCTTCCAAAACTACTTTAGGATGTATACCAAACTGGCAGGTATGACGGGAACTGCCAAGACAGAGGAATCAGAATTTAGGGAAATATATGACATGGACGTAGTGGAGATACCCACCAACAAGCCTGTGGTCAGAGAGGACTTCCCAGATGCCATATACAGGTCAGAGGAAGCCAAATTTAGGGCAGTTGTAAGGGAGATAAGGGAGAGGCACAAGACAGGCCAGCCTATCTTAGTCGGGACTATTTCCATAGAAAAGTCGGAGCTCTTGTCTAAACTCCTTAAAAGGGAGGCCATAGGCCATGAGGTACTAAATGCAAAATACCATGAAAGGGAGGCGGAAATAGTTGCCCAGGCAGGCAGATTTAATTCCGTTACCATAGCTACCAATATGGCAGGCAGGGGTACCGACATAGTACTGGGGGGCAACCCAGAATATCTGGCAAAGGAAGAGATGAGGAAAAAAGGGCTTGCCGACGAAATCCTAGCCTTGGTAGATAGCCACTTCGATACAGATGAGGGAGCAGTAGTAGAAGCCAGAGAAAGCTATAGGAGGCTCTACGACAAGTATAAGACAGAGACTGACAAGGAAAATCAAAAGGTAATAGAGGCTGGAGGCCTTCACATCATAGGGACTGAGAGGCATGAGTCCAGGCGTATAGACAATCAGCTTAGGGGACGGGCAGGCAGGCAGGGAGACCCTGGTTCATCTAGGTTTTATATTTCCTTAGAAGACGACCTGATGAGATTATTTGGCGGCGAAAGGATTATTAGCCTGATAGATACCCTAAAGATGCCTGAAGACGAGCCCCTAGAGCACAATATGCTGTCAAAATCCATTGAAAATGCCCAGAAAAAGGTAGAGGGAAACAACTTTGGAATCAGGAAGCATGTGCTTAAATACGACGACGTCATGAACAAGCAAAGAGAAGTCATATATGGAGAGAGGAAAAAGGTACTGGAAGGGGAAAATCTCCGCTCACATATTCAGGATATGGTCGGGAATCTGGTGGAGGAAAGTGTCGCCATATATACAAGCCATGGCAGGTATCCAGAGGAATGGGACTTGGAAGGCTTGGAAAACCATATGGCAAACCTGCTTAGTGTAGGAAAATTCATGTCATTTGCAGACATAGAAAGTTTAACAAAGGATATACTTACAGATAGCATAATAAATATGGCAGAAGAAAACTATAAGAAGAAGGAAATGGACTTTGGAGATGAAAGATTCAGGGAAATAGAGAGGGTGGTACTCCTCCAGGTAGTAGATAGCAAGTGGATGGACCATATAGATGCCATGGACCAGCTAAGGCAGGGTATTGGGCTTAGGGCCTATGGACAGGAGGATCCAGTGCGGGCCTACCAAAATGAAGGCTTTGAAATGTTCAATGAAATGACCCATAGCATTTCAGAGGACACCGTAAGGTTTTTATATCAGGTAGAGAATCCAGACAAGGTCCAAAGGAAAAAGGTTGCAGAGCCCCTGGCTACGAATATGGCAGAAAGCAGCAAGACCGTAGTGAGGAAAGATAAGAAGATAGGGAGAAATGACCCCTGCCCCTGTGGCAGCGGCAAGAAATACAAGAAGTGCTGTGGAAGAAATGAATAAAGGGTGGGAAATATGGAAGATATATATTTAAATAAGGAAAAATTAAATGAGATTAAGGAAGTCGTCAAAGAATTAGGTGTTTCCCTTTGACATAGAGGGCCTGAGACAGGAGGGGGAAAAACTAGAGGCTGAGACCTACGAGGAAGAATTTTGGCAGGATATTACTAGGGCAAGGAAGCTAATGCAGGAAGTAAAGGCCATAAAGGACCAGGTAAAGGAGTACGACGACCTGATAAATGATGCCGAAGACCTGGAGGACCTGATGGATTTGGTTCAGGAGGAAGAAGACTATCAAATGTACGGAGAGCTGGTAGAAGGTCTAAGGGAGCTTGACCTCAGGGCAGAAGACTTTAAACTCAATACCCTCCTATCTGGAGAATTTGACAAAAATAACGCCATCCTTTCCATACATTCCGGAGCAGGGGGATTGGAAGCCCAAGACTGGGCCGAAATGCTGCTCAGGCTCTACAGGAGGTGGGCTGATAGCAAGGGTTTTCAAGTTGACACCCTAGACATATTGGCAGATACAGAAGGGGGCATAAAATCCGTCACCCTGCTGATAAAGGGCCATAATGCCTATGGATATTTGAAGTCGGAAAAGGGAGTCCACCGCCTAGTTCGCATATCTCCCTTCGATTCTGCTGGCAAGAGACATACCTCCTTTGCCAGTATAGATGTCTTTCCTGAAATAGACGACAAGATTGAAGTCGAGATAAATCCAGCAGATCTGAAGATAGACACCTATAGGTCGGGGGGAGCCGGAGGCCAGCATGTAAACACTACTGACTCGGCAGTTAGAATAAGCCACCTGCCCACTGGCGTAGTGGTCCAATGTCAAAATGAAAGGTCCCAGATAAGCAATAGGAACACGGCCATGAACATGCTAAAGGCAAAGCTCATTCAGCTCAAGGAAGAAGAACACAAGGAAAGGGTAGAAGACCTGCAGGGCAGCTACAATCAAATAGCCTGGGGGTCCCAAATCAGGTCCTATGTCTTTCATCCCTACAGCATGGTCAAGGACCACAGGACAGATATGGAGCTTGGAGACGTCTTCAAGGTAATGGATGGAGATATAGACCCATTTATAAATGAATACCTAAAACAAAAAGCCCTTAACTAGGGCTTTAATACAATAGGTACCTTATTCATTTGGTCCAATGGTATGTTCATAAATTGATTAAATCGAGTCGCCTAGTTCAAAGCTTGAAGAAGCAAGACCACACATAAAAAATTAGGGCCGCAAACTCGCTTACGCTCAAACAGTGCGTTCCCTACCGAATTTTTTACTTAGCGGATGCTTCTAGTCAAGCTTTTCAATGTCGCCTCTTATTTCAATCAATTTATGAATGTATTAGATTTGGACCTAAATAAACACCTAATCAATTTATAAATATATATTAAATAAACTTAAAGGGGAAATAGAATGGATATTTTAAAGCTACTGGCAGATGAGTTAAAATTAAGGCCACATCAGGTAAAAAACACCGTAGCCTTGCTGGACGAAGGCAATACCATCCCATTTATAGCTAGATACAGAAAAGAGCAGACGGGAGAATTGCAGGACCTGGTCATCAGGGACTTGGCCAATAGGTTAAACTACCTGAGAAACTTAGAGGAAAGAAAAGAAGAGGTCATAAGGCTAATAGAAGAACAGGGTAAACTGACAGAGGAATTGAAAATGGAAATCCTCAGTTCAGAGACCCTACAGAGAATAGACGACCTCTATAGGCCCTATAGACCAAAGAGGAGGACCAGGGCAACCATAGCCAAGGAAAAAGGACTGGAAGCCTTGGCAGATATAATATTCAACCAGACCCTGGACAAGGAGGAATTTAGGGCAGCCATAGGGAAATTCGTCGACGAGGAAAAGGGAGTAAAGGACGAGGATGAAGCCTTGGCAGGAGCCATGGACATCATAGCGGAAATGGTATCAGACGATGCAGACAATAGGGAAATATTAAAGAAGATCATAGGAGAAAAGGGTATTATCTCAGTCGAGGGCCTAGACAAGGAAGAAAAGTCTGTATATGAGATGTATTACGACTACAAGGAGCCCCTAAAAGCCATAGCAAATCATAGGGTACTGGCCATAAACAGGGGGGAAAGGGATAAGAAGCTAAAGGTTTCCCTAGACATAGATGGGGAGGAATTAGTTGGATTATTGGTGGATAGGAGCATAGGGGACAGGAAGGCCGACACTGGATACTACATAGAGAAGGCCATTGAGGACGGCTATAAGAGGCTTCTCTTTCCTTCACTGGAAAGGGAAATGAGGAATAAGCTGACAGAAAGGGCAGAGGAAGAGGCCATAAAGGTATTTGCCATAAACCTAAAGCCCCTGCTCATGCAGCCCCCAATAAGAGGGAAAAAGGTAATGGCCATAGATCCGGGCTTTAGGACAGGCTGCAAGGTAGCCGTCGTAGACGACACGGGAAAGATGCTGGATTTTGTCACTGTCTACCCCACTGAACCGCAAAATAAGGTGGAAGAGACAAAGAAAACATTAAAAAGATTAATAGATAAGCATGGAGTAGACTTGATTTCCATTGGGAATGGGACCGCATCCAGGGAAACAGAATTAGTAGTGGCAGAAATGCTACAGGAAATAGACAGAAAGCTGTCCTATATAATCGTCAGCGAAGCAGGGGCATCTATTTATTCTGCTTCAGAACTTGGAATAAAGGAATTTCCAGACCTGGACGTTTCTGTAAGGGGGGCCATATCCATAGGGAGAAGGCTGCAGGACCCCTTGGCAGAGCTGGTAAAGATAGAGCCTAGACACATAGGAGTAGGTCAATATCAGCACGATTTGAACCAGGGCAGGCTAAATGAGGCCCTTACAGGAGTGGTAGAGGACTGTGTAAATACTGTAGGCGTAGATTTAAATACAGCAAGCCCCTCCCTGCTTAGGTATGTAGCGGGAATAAGCACTAGGGTAGCCAATAGTCTGATTAGTCATAGGGAGGAAAATGGCAAATTTAAAAATAGGAAGGAACTCCTCAAGGTCAAGGGCCTGGGGGAAAAGACCTTCGTACAGTGTGCAGGGTTCTTGCGAATAGCAGAGGGGGACAATCCCTTGGACAATACCGGGGTCCACCCCGAATCCTATGAAGTAGCAGAAAAACTCCTGGGCAGGGATTACTCCAAGGAGGATATAAGGAAGATTTCTGAGGAAATGGGCATAGGCATACCCACCCTTCAGGATATAATAAGGGAACTGGAAAAACCGGGCAGGGACCCCAGGGACGAGATGCCCAAGCCTATTTTGAGGCAAGACGTATTGAAAATCCAGGACCTGCAAAAAGATATGGAGTTGATGGGAACAGTCAGGAATGTGGTGGACTTTGGCGCCTTCGTAGACATTGGGGTCAAGGAAGACGGTCTAGTCCACATATCCCAGCTTTCCAATAAATATATAAAACACCCCAAGGAAGTCGTCAAGGTGGGGGACATAGTCAAGGTGAGGATTATGGATGTGGATATAGACAGGAGCAGGATTTCCCTTAGCATGAAAGGATTAAACTAGGGCACGGTAATGGTTCAATTTTGCTAAAGAGGGTAAGATAATATTATGCAGAGTGCTTGTAGAAAGGTTGGTGTCAAAATGAAATTAGGATTTATAGTAAACCCTATTGCAGGTATGGGGGGAAGAGTAGGCTTAAAGGGAACTGATGGCCCGGAAATACTGGAAAAGGCCCTGAATTTAGGGGCCATACCGGAGTCACCGGAAAAGGCGAAAAAGGCCCTTAAGGTCTTGCTTCCTATCAAGGATCAAATAGAAATATACACTTACCCGGGGATAATGGGCGAAGAGGAAACCAGGTCCCTAGGTTTCAACCCTAGGGTTCTAGGAAGCGAAAAAGAAGACTACCAGTCCAAGGATACGGAAGAGGCGGCTAGGGAAATGGTGGCTAGGGGGGTAGATCTAATCCTATTTGCAGGTGGAGACGGTACGGCCAGGAATATCTACTCGGCCATAGGCACAGAGGTCCCTGTTATCGGAATTCCAGCAGGGGTTAAGATCCATTCGGGAGTATATGCAAGCCATCCAAAGGCAGCAGGGCAGATAGCCTTAAAATTCCTTCAAGGGGAGGAAATGAATATAGTAGAGGCAGAGGTAATGGATATAGACGAAGATGCCTTTAGGGACGGCATAGTCACTGCTAGACTC
>Ga0265293_10004183_pt1 | contig 25729 bp, 20 predicted proteins | sample Munlanlewell138R_FD_192505 | JGI IMG/M metagenome (GOLD analysis project Ga0265293, IMG submission 192505) | Leachate microbial communities from a municipal landfill in Southern Ontario, Canada - Leachate well 138R | ecosystem: Engineered > Solid waste > Landfill > Unclassified | place: Canada...
GCCGAAGATAAGTTTCTGCTTCGGGAACTGGTAAACCAGGAGTTGTCCGTAGTTGGGGGGGTCGGAACGGCCCGCCATCCAGGCGATCATGTTGTCCCTGCCCACGGGCATGAAGGGGGCGATAAGGGCGAATTCGGCCCTTTCCTCCCCCACGAGGCGCATGATCAGGTAGTAGGCGTTTATGTCCCCCGTCGACGCCTGGGTCGACAGCCTCCAGACATCTTCCTTGTTGTAGTAGGTGTTGGGATCGCTCATATGGTAGGTGCGGTATATCTCGCTCTGGATCAGGAAGAGCCCCATGGGGTAGCGGATCTGGGTGCTGAGTTGGGCGGGGGCCTCGTCGGCCGGAGTGAAGAGGGCCGGGAATATGCCCTGCCAGGTCCTTATGATGGGGTCCTCGGGGTCGTAGACGTAGAGCATGATGCTGCCGTCGTAGGCGTCGATGACAGCCTTGACGCTGTTGCGGACGTAGTTGATCTTCTGCCTGGTCCCGGAGAGGCTGACGGGGTTCGAATAGGGATAACGGTCGGTGGCCGTATAGGCGTCCACGATCCAGACAAGCTTCCCGTCGATGACCGCCAGGTAGGGGTCGCTGTCATAAAGGAGAAAGGGGGCCACCTTGTCGAGTCGCTCTCTCAGGCTCCGGTACATCAGTATCCGGCTCTCGGCCGTTATGGCGTTGGTGAAAAGGATCTGGGAGTCCCTAAAGCGAAGGGCGAACATTATCCTGTTGAAGACCCCCCCGATGGGCACCCCGCCGGTTCCCTCGTAGGTGGTCCTCACGTTGGAGTCGCCCATGGGGTAGTCAAACTCCATGATGTTCGTGCGTACCAGCGAGTAGGGTATGCGCCTCTCGCCGAAGTAGATCTGGGGCCTGTCGACCTCCAGGGGGACCGTCGCCTGGGGGGGAAGGTCCTTGACGATCAGCGTCGGTTTACCGGCGGTGTCCACCTCGTTGACGAAGTTCATCACCAAGCCGTAGCCGTGGGTGAACTCCAGGTGCTGGTTGACCCAGGTTGGGTTCTGGAGTTGCCCATGATCGAGCTCCCTGGCGGCCAGCATGACCTGCCGATAGGAGCCGTTGAAGGTGTAGCGGGCGACGTCCACATCGGGGAAGTCGTAGTAGGTCCTTATCTCCTGGAGCTGTTTGAAGGCCCTGAGGATGGGGCGGTAGTCCCAGAGTCTTATGTTCCTGATCGTATCGGGCTCGTTACCGATGTCCTGAACCGTCACGGCGTCCTCGGGGAGAAAGTCGATAATTTCCAGGTCTTCCAGGCCATAGGCTTCGAGGGTGCCCCGGATGTTGAACTCGATGAAGGGTTTTTCCTTGGCGAACTCGTTGGGTTCCACGATGTACTTCTGGACCACGCCGGGGAGGAGGCCCCTTAAAAGAAAGGCAGCGCCCACCAGGAGTACAACCCCCGCGATGGCAAGCCTCCAGGTCCTCCGGAAAATGTTCGCCACGAGCAGGGCCGCGACGACCAGGGAGAGCCCAACCATTATATTGAGGGCCAGTAGTTTGATGTGCACATCGGTGTAGCCCGCGCCGAATACCACCCCTTCGGGGGAGAGGAGGATGTGGAATCGCTCAAGCCATAGCCCGGTGCCCCAGACGACGACCGCCACGGCGCCCAGTACCGAGAGGTGGGCCCGGGCGAAGGAGGGAAGATAAATCCGGTTTTCCTCCCGCAGCCTCGGCAGGACCGCCAGAAGGGTGATCAGGGCTACTCCCATGATGGTTGTGACCAGGGTGCTGAGGAGCCAGCCCTGGAAAAGCGACAGGAAGGGGATATCGAAGACGTAAAAAGCTACGTCCCTGCCGAAGACAGGGTCGCTTTTCCCGAAGGGGGTCCTGTTCAGGAACTGGAGCACCTTCATCCATTCCGAACGGACGGCCAGGCCGTTCATGACGGCCAGGACCGCCGCGACGATCACCACTGCCACGGCCGAGGCCCGCATGGGTATGTCGATGATCTCACCGGGCAGGGATGAAAAGGCTAGTTCCCTCATGGCGGACCTGCGCGCCCTGAGCCAGTTCAGGGAAAAGATCGCAAAAGCCGCGACAGCCGCCGCGGCGAGCATCACCCACTGGGGGAGCAGCCTGGTCCAGAAGACCTGCGAGAGTCCCCTTTCCCGGAACCATAGCAGGTCGGTATAAAAGGTGGCCGTCGCCGGCACGATCACCACCAGGAGCAGGAGCGCCCCCAGGATGATCCAGACGCCTTTTTTGACTTTCAGGGAAGGAATTCGCCCGCGGCGTTCGCCCTCCCAGAAGGGTGGTCCCTGGAAAATATCTCTCATTGACATGACTTGCCGCCTCTCGCTTTTTTAGATAGTCTTCACGTTGGGTTTTTTACTGGCATAATGTACCATGTTCCGTTAGAACAGGCAAAAAAGGCCGCCCGCGAAAAAAGCGGGCGGCCATAACGCATGCATGGAGGTCAGCAGATCCTCCTGTGACTCAGCCGGCAAAATGTAAGAGAAAGATGAAAATTTGTTCGCCGACGCAAAGGGTATTCTAGGAATCGGCCGTTTCCATCTCCACCACGGCCGCCTCTTCTGGCGGGGGCGGGATCTCGGACTTGCCCTTGTTCATTATCACCAGGGCGGCGACGACCACGAGGGCCACCAGGATCATCAATAGCATTGTCTTGCCCTTCATACCGCGTTCCCCCCTTTCCGGCTCGTTCCATTTTTAGGCCTCCGCCGGGAGCTAGGCCAGGCCTCGGTGACGCGGACTGGGAGCTCACTCAACGCCTGAACCCCGGGAAGTGGCGGCTGGAATAATTTGTGCGGTGTTACCCGGGGACATTCTTTAATTTTGCTGTTGGTACAGGCGCTACTTTCTGTGTATGGAGTATACATAGAATGAAAAGTATCGTCAAATTATTAAAAATAGCGAGTCACAAAGGCCATGAGTCAGGAGATCCGAGATCTCGTGCCGCTTTGTTAAAGCGAGGATTCCTCGCCTTTACAATGGTCTATGATTTGCGGTTTTGCTTTTCGGGCTCTTTCTCCTGCAATGGATCACGTAGCCGGAGGCCAGCGCCACGCAGACTGCGATGAGGACGTAGGAGGCGGTGTGCATGTACCGGTGTACCAGGGCCTGGTTGTTGCCCACCCAGTATCCGACGCAGGCGAGGATAACCACCCAGATGCCTGACCCGAGGGAGGTGTAGAAAAGGAAGAGGGGAATGTTCATTCTTGTCAGCCCCGCCGGCAGGGATATGAGTTGTCGTATGCCTGGAAGAAGCCTGCCGATGAAGGTGCTTATATGGCCGTGCCTCGCGAAGTACTCGTCGGCGCGGTCCAGGGCCTTATCGCTGACCAGGAAGTACTTGCCATATCTTTTGAAGAAAGGGCGTCCGAAGGTGAGGGAGATCCAGTAGTTGAAGATCGCACCAAGGATGCTTCCGGCGATGCCGGCCAGGATGACCAGAAAGAGGTTCATCCGGCCCAGGGCCGCGAGGTAACCCGCAGGGGGGACCACCACTTCGCTGGGGAAGGGGATAAAGGACGACTCCAAGAACATTAGGGCTACCACGCCGGTGTAGCCCATTTTCCCTATGGTGGAGACTATCCAGGTAACAATCTGACCGAGCATCGCCGGCTCCCGATTTTCAGAGTACGTACCCGTTCCGGCGGCCCGTCATGGAATCAATGCCTATCCTGACCACGGCGATTGTCGCCATTGCCTGATCCGGAAAGGGAAGCTCCCGGCCGGCGTACTGTCTTACCACTTGGTTCAACCCCGCCCTCTTTTCTTCCATCCCTTCCAGAAGGGTGGCCGTCCCGAAACCGACGACGCTCCTGTATTTCATGGTCCACTCGCAGGGGTCGGGATCTTGAACGACCTCGATGTCCTCATCGACCTCGAAGCAGACCTTGGGATTTTTTCTAAGACATTCCATCTTTTTACCGCCGTTGAAACCGTGGAAGTAAAGGGCCTTGCCGTCGAAGCCGAAGCAGAGGGGTACCATGTAGGGATAGCCTTCGTCGAAAAAGGCCACCCGGCAGACCTTGCCCCTTTCGAGGATCCCCCTGATCTGGGCTTCGTCGGTGATCTCCTTGTCCTTGCGCCTCATGTCCTTTCCTCCTCGTCCTCAGTTTTGAAGGGTCTATTTCGCCGGGGTATGGATCCCGACTATCTTGGTGGCCCTGCCGTTTTTGTCCCTGCTGACCACGAACCCCCGGCTGCGGAGGAGCATCCACGTTCCTTCCTTTTTAAACATCCGGAATTCGATCTCGTGAATGTCATCGCCATCCCTTCCCGAGAGGACTTTCCTTAGCAGGTCCGTCACCGCGGCCAGGTCGTCAGGATGAATCCGGCTCTTCCATTCCTCGAGGGATTGCCCCATCTCCCCTGGGAAGTAGCCCAGCATGGTTTCGTAGGCGGAATTCATGGTGACCCTGCCCTCGTTCACATCCCACTCCCAAAGCCCCGAGGAGTGTTCCAGGACGAGGAGTTCAAGCTGGCGGGCCTTCTCCTCGAGGGTCACGGCCTTCTTCTTGCGGTCCTCATCGGTCTCGATGGCGTGGAGGGCGAAGGATATATCCTCGGCGAGCTCCGAGAAGAGGGTCTGTTCCTCGGAGTCAAAATGGGCGTCACCGGGGAGGGATACCGATATCAGCCCATAGATCTTTTTCGCATACTCCAGCCTGGTGGTCATTATGCCACCCTCCTCGTAACTGTCCAGGAGCGGGCTGTCGGTCAAGGTCATCGTTCCCTGTTTCAGGTGGACTCCCGGATTTTTGAGGGCTGAAAGCCCCCACTCGTTGAGCATGCCCTGCCTTCTTCTCTCCGAGACAGGTCTGCCTTCGGGGTCTATGCCCGCTTCCGATACGGATGTAAGGGATTCTCCCTTGCCCAGGATCCCTATCCATGCGTTGCGATAACCCCTGGTCTCCACCAGGTGGGCGCAGATCTCCTGTACAAGTTTTTCGCTGTCATGGTGGCGGCTTATCAGCCGGTTGACTCCCCTGATGGAGCGAAGGATCGAGTTCAGTTGCCTCAGTTTCTCCTCGGTCCTCTTCAGGCAGGTCAGATCCCGTCCCACGGCCTGGATCTCGATCAGGGCACCCTTTTCGTTGAGGATACCTCTCCTGGTCCACCTCAGCCAGCGCTTTCCCCCCTGGGGAAGTTCCAGGATGTGCTCGAAAAAGAGATCCTGATCCGAGGAGGACAGTCTATCAGGGTCGGCGAGGAACTTCGAGGATTCGGCGTCCCCCATTATCTCGGCGAGGCGGCGTGAAGTGGCTTGGTCTCTGGCGTATCCGAAAAAATGGCAGAAAGCGTCGTTGGCGAAGGTGATCATGCCCTTCTTCGTGAAGCGGCAGACCATCTCGACCTGGCTTTCGACGATGGCGGCGTAGCGTCTTTCGCTCTTTCTGAGAGCCTGCTCGGCCTCCTTCTGGGCGGTGATATCTCTTCCCACGCACTGTATCGCCACCAGGCGGCCTTCCTGGTCGAAGATGCCCCTGTTGTACCACTGTTCAAGCCCCACACTGCCGTCGGGTAGCAGGGACCATGATTCGTCCGTGTTGGTGGGATTTCCGGGGGTGAGTTTTTCGAAGTGCTCCCGCTGCAGCCGCGATGACTCATCCTGGCCCACGTGGTCGAAGATGTTCAACCCCATGATTTCCTCGGGGACCTTGCCAAAGCGCCGGCAGTAGGAGGAGTTCGCGAAGGTCAGGGTCCCGTCGGGTTTGAAGCGGATTATGAACTCGTCCTGGTCCTCCACGATATTCGAAAATCTCTGTTGGCTCTCCCGGAGGGTCCTTTCCACTTCCTTACTGTGACTGGTGTCCTTGTAGATCATGTAGGTCCCAACCGGGCGCCCCTCCTCAAAAATGGGCCCGGCCAGGATGGAAACGTTTACTTCCGTGCCATCCTTTCTCAACCGGACAGCATCGATGATAATGGGGGGCCTCAAGATGGCCATGGCGGAAATGATGAAGGCATCGGAAGCCTCTTCGGGTGACCTGGCGGCCGCCTCGCTGATGTTCTTCCCCGTCACCTCGCCTATGCCCCAGCCGAACATCTCGCAAAAGCCGGCATTGGCGAAGATGATCCTGTTGTCTTCGTCGCAGATGACCATGCCTTCCGGAGAGTTTTCCACTAGGAGGCGGAAATGGTCCTCGAGATTGCCGTGGAGCATCCTTTGGCTGTGATCGCGCAGGTGCAATCGATTCACCTCCGCTAGATTGTATCCTCGGTGGGGGCAAAAGTATTCTACCACGACCGGAAAAAGCCTTGGCGGCCGACGGGGATCATCGCGGCGAGGCCGGGACGTATATAATCAGGAGGAAAGGACGGAGATGATGTCATGGATTCATTGGGAAACCTTTACCCGCTGATCGCTCTATTCCTTGCCGGTTTTTTCCTGGGCATCGTGGCCACCCTTATCCTGAGAGTCTTCCGGGACCGAGCCACCAGGGAGCAGGTTGAGGATATCACCGAGCAAATCAAGGCCGCCTTCGGCGATCTCTCCCTGGAGGCGCTCTCGAAGTCGACCGAGGAATTTCTGAAACTGGCCAAATCCCGTTTCGACGCGGAGAGGGACCTCGGCAGCAGGGAGCTCGAGGGGAAGAAGGAACTCATCGACCGCCGCCTCGAGGAGATGACGACGAAACTGGAGGCCGTCTCCAGCCTGATGCGCGACCTGGAGAAGGACCGGGCGTCAAAATTCGGCGAGCTCGCCGACCGATTGAGAGAAGTCAACGAGAGGACCGCCGATCTGACCGCCACCACGGGTTCTCTCAAGGAGGCCCTTTCCAGTTCCCAGGCCAGGGGGCAGTGGGGGGAGCGGATGGCCGAGGACATCCTTCGCCTCGCGGGTTTCGTCGATGGGATCAACTACGCCAGGCAGAAAGTCCTCCCCGGGTCGGGCAGGAGGCCCGATTTCACCTTCTTCCTCCCCAGGGGCCTAACGCTCAATATGGATGTCAAGTTCCCCTTCAACAACTATCTTGCCTGGCTCGGCGCCTCCACCGATGACCAAAGGGAGCAGTGCCGCCGGTCCTTCCTGAAGGACGTGAGGGAGAGGATAAAGGAGGTGGCCTCGAGGGACTACATCGACCCGGCGCAGGACACCCTTGACTACGCCCTCCTCTTCATCCCCAATGAACAGGTCTACTCCTTCATCCACGAGCAGGAGCCGGGCATGGTCGACGAGGGACTCCGGCAGAAGGTGGTCTTCTGCTCGCCCGTTACGCTCTACGCCGTCCTTGCCGTGATAAGGCAGGCGGTGGATAATTTTACCCTGGAACAGACCTCCAAAGAACTACTGGCGCTTTTCGGAGCCTTCAACAAGCAGTGGAAAGAGTTCCTGAAAAAATTGGAACGCCTCGGGAAGCAGATCGAAAGAGCCCGCGACGACTACGAGAGCCTCGTGACAACCCGCCGCAGGAGCCTGGACCGCCCCCTGGAGAGGCTCGAGGAAATCCGGAAACAGAGCGGTATAGAGGCATCCTTGCCGGAGGCGGAATCTCCTGAAAGCGAGGTCGAAATCATCCTTCCCGACGCAACACCGGAATAGATTATCAATTGCGGTCACTCGTGATGGATGATAAGATCACTCCGTATACCTTCATAAATAATACAATTCCCGGTTTTCTTAACGGTGAGTTGTTCAGGGCTACGAAAGGGGGTGTGCCGCGTGCGTAGAAGTTTTTTCCTGGTCCGTTGCGCGGCGGCTACCGCCCTTTGGCTGTTACTTTTCCCCGGCCCAGCCTGGGCGATCCACCACGTCAAGGTGGGTTTCTACCAGAACGCGCCCCTGGTCTTCCGTGACGACGACGGTGTCATGAGGGGGATATTCGCCGATGTCCTCGACGCCGTCGCCCTTGAAAACGATTGGACGATGGAATGGGTGGAGGGCACCTTTGCGGAGGGACTAGAGAGGCTCGAGCGCCGGGAGATAGATGTCATGACGGCCGTGGCCTGGACCGAGGAGAGGAAGCAACTCTTTGACTTCAACCGCCTGGCCGTCATCTCCAACTGGGGGGTCTTTTACTCCCGCCGCGGCATGAACCCTGCATCTATCCTGGGCCTGGACGGAATGAAGCTGGCCGTGGTCAAGAGGGACACCTACGGTGAGGCCTTCAAGGCCCTCGCCGAGAGTTTCGGGATGACCTGTTCCTACCTTGAAGTGGACGATTACCTCGATGTGTTCAAGGCCATCGAGGAGTGGAGGGCCGAGGCTGGGCTCGTGAGCCGGCTCTTCGGCCTGACCAACGAGAGCGATTACCGCGTGGAAAGGACCAATATCTTCCTGGAGCCCAGGGAGCTGCGCTTCGCCGCCCCCAAGGGGGCCAGCGTGACGGTCCTTCAGATCCTCGATTTCCACCTCATCAAATGGAGGCTTATCCCGGGCTCCCCCCTCAACAGGTCCATCCAGAATTGGCTTTCCGAAAGAAGCTTGCTGAGCGTCATTCCTCGGTGGTTTCCCTGGTTCATGGGGGTTTCCCTGGCGCTCGTGATGGGGGTCCTCTTCACGAACCTGATGCTGCGGCGAAAGGTCATGATAGGTACCAGGGCACTGTTGAAGAGCAAAGCCGACCTATCAAGGGAAAAGGCTCTCTTCGAGAAACTCTTCGAGGAATCCCCCGACGCCTTGGTGCTCGAGGGAACAGAGGACAACAAGATCCTGCACGTAAACAGGGGTTTCACTCGTCTCTTTGGCTTCACCCGCGACGAGGCGGAGGGTAGCACCCTGAACGAGCTGGTGGTTCCCGAGAATCTCCGCGGGGAAGGATTTGAACTTGACAGGACGACCGACAGGGGTAACCCGATCCAGCTGGAGACGGTGAGGCGGAAAAAGGACGGCGCCCTGGTCGACGTTTCCCTCGTATCGGTGCCCATTACGCTGGAGAAGGGGGTTGTGGGCGCCTACGTCATCTACAGGGACATATCGGTCGCGAAGGAGGCCAGGAGAATCCTTGTCGCAAGCCGCGAGAGCATCCGGAAAAGCCTGGAGAGCATGGAGCGCGCCTGGGAGCAGACCATCGATGTCCTCGCCATGGCCGCCGAAACCCGGGACCCCTATACTGCCGGTCACCAGAGGAACGTCTCGGTCCTTTCGGAAGCCATTGCCGTCGAAATGGGGCTGGACGAGGAAACCGTCAATTCCATCAGGATGGCGGGCCTGGTCCACGACGTGGGCAAGATAAACATACCGGCGGAGATCCTGAGCAAGCCGGGAGCCCTGGGCGAGGTGGAGTTCGCCCTGATCAGGACCCACCCCGAAGTGGGTTACGAGATTATGAAGAATATAGAACTCCCCTGGCGACTGGCCGACATGATCCTGCAGCACCACGAGAGGATGGACGGTTCCGGTTATCCCGCCGGCCTCAAGGGGGAGGAGATCCTGCTCGAGTCCAGGATCCTCGCCGTGGCCGACGTGGTGGAGGCCATGTCCTCCCATCGCCCCTACAGGGCCTCGCTGGGGGGGGAAGCCGCGCTGGAGGAGATCGAGACCAACCGGGGGCGCCTTTATGACCCCCAGGTGGTCGATGCCTGCCTGAGACTCTTCAGGAAGAAGAATTTTCGCTTTTCCGGACCCTGATTAGTATCCGGGAGTGATCATGGAGGTGATCGAAGATGCGCAAGGCGTTAGTGGCAATCGACGGCAGCGATATAACGAAACCGCTGGTGAGGTACGCCTTTGAGCGAGCCAGAAAGGAGAAACTCGAGGGGCTCGACTTCATCTACGTCTTCCAACCCTACCCCGCGGCGCTCTTTCCCGGGATGCCCATCCCAACCACGATCGAGGAGGAGCACGCCAAGGCCACCAGGAAGGCCCTGGAGGCCATGGTCCTCAAGGAGCGGGAGGAGGCCGGGGCCGAAAAGGTGGAGGTCTCCATGATCTTCCCCTACGGAAGCCCCTCGGGGGAGATCATCCGCCAGGCGGAGGATAACCCTTACAGGTCCATCTTTATAGGGCACAGGGGCATGGGAAGCCTGGAGAGGTTCTTCATCGGAAGCGTGGCCGCCAGGGTGGTGGAACACGCTCCCTGCACGGTCATCGTTTTCCGCCCCCGCGACTGACCCGGGGCCGTGCCTTTTTGCGATAACGCCCCTTATTCCTGATCCCGCGGCCCATGGGCCGGATCAGGCAGTGGGGGCTTGTGCCTACCAGGTCCCCCCTCCCGGCCGACTTCAGGGCCTCCTCGACCAGCCTCCTGTTGGTCGGCGATCGGTACTGCAGCAGCGCCCTCTGGAGTTTCCTCTCGTGGGCCGACCGGGGGACGTAGACCTCCTCGCCGGTCAGGGGGTCCAGGCCGGTGTAGAACATGCAGGTCGAAAGGGTTCCCGGCGTGGGGATGAAGTCCTGCACCTGTTCGGGGTGATACCCGATTTCCTTCAGAAACAGGGCCAGCTCCACGGCGTCGGCCAGGGTGGAGCCTGGGTGGCTTGACATCAGGTAGGGGACGAGGTACTGCTCCTTGCCCAGCTTCCTGTTGGCCCTGTCGAATTCTCCCTTGAACTCCAGGAAGATTTCCTTTCCTGGTTTCTTCATCAGCCGAAGAACCTCGGTGGATATGTGCTCGGGAGCCACCTTGAGCTGACCGCTGACGTGGTGTTCGCACAGATCCGTGATTAACCCCGGGTCACGGGCGGCCATGAGGTGGTCGTAGCGGATGCCGGAGCGCACGAAGACCTTCTTCACCCCCGGGAGGGAGCGGACCTTCTTCAAAAGTTCGAAATAGCCCTCCTGGTTCGCCTCCAGGGCGGGGCAGGGTTCCGGCCAGAGGCAGTCCCTGTCGGGGCAGGAGCCCCGGGTGAACTGGGCTGCGCAGGCGGGTGAGTGGAAGTTGGCCGTTGGCCCCCCCACGTCGTGGATGTAACCCTTGAAATCGGGTAACCTCGCCAGGAGCCTGGCCTCCCTCAGGATAGAGGCATCGCTCCTGGCCTGGATAATTCTTCCCTGGTGAGAGGATATGGAGCAGAAGGAGCAACTGCCGAAGCAACCCCGGTGGGCTGTTATGCTGAACCGGACCTCCTCGATGGAGGGGACGCCTCCCCTTTCGTCGTACATGGGGTGGGGTTTCCTCCTGTAGGGGAGTTCATAGACCCAGTCCATCTCCTCCGTGGAAAGGGGCATCGAGGGCGGGTTCTGCACCACGTACCAGGCTCCCTGGTCCTGGACGACGGGGCGCCCCCTGAAGGGGTCCTGTTCCCCCTGCTGGAGCCGAAAGGCCTCGGCGAAGGCCCCACGGTCGCCGGTTACAACCTCGAAGGGGGGCAAAACGACTGCCTCCGGGGGGAGGCTCTCCGCCTTCGAGCGATAACAGGTTCCCCGGACATCCCTGATCCGGTCTGGGGGAGTACCTCCCGAAAGAGCCTCGGCGATCTCGAGGATAGGCTTTTCTCCCATGCCGAAAACGAGGAGGTCGGCCTTGCTGTCCACGAGGATGGACCTCCTGACGCTGTCGGACCAATAGTCATAGTGGGCGAACCTCCTGAGGCTCGCCTCGACGCCGCCTATGATGAGCGGGACGTCCTTCCAGGCCTCCCTGGCCCTGTTGCAGTAGACTACCGTCGCCCTCTGGGGTCTCCCTCCGGCCCTGCCGCCGGGTGAGTAGGGGTCATCTCTCCGGGGTCTCTTCGCCGCCGTGAAGTGGGAGAGCATGGAATCCAGGTTGCCGGCCGAAACCAGGACGCCGAGCCGAGGGCGGCCGAGGACCAGGAAGTCCTCCAGGCTCCTCCAGTCGGGTTGGGCGATCACGCCCACACGGTAACCCTTCCCTTCCAGCACCCTGGGTATGACGGCGTTGGCGAAGCTTGGATGGTCCACGTAGGCGTCGCCGGTGATGAAGACGAAGTCCACCTCGCTCCAGCCGCGACGTTCCATGTCATCCCTGCCGATGGGTAGGAAACCCTCGCGATCCCTGGCCACGGGCCGTCACCACCCCGTCGGGCAAGGACTATAGGATCGACAGAACCAAGCCAGGTCCTCGAGGCCGTTTTCCTCGCAGAAACAGGCTGAACCCTCCCTGTCGGGCTCCGCCAGGAAGAGGTCCTCCGGCACGGGCGCGTCCAGGCGGAGGCGGGCAAGTTCCCTGCTCAGGAAGGCCTCCTCCCGTCCCCTCTCCAGGCGGCCCCGCAGCGTCCCTTTCACGGACCGGATACCTTCGTAGAGCGACTCCAGGTCGCCGTAGCGCCTCACCAGCTTCCCGGCGGTGACGGATCCGACCCCCGCGACGCCGGGGATATTGTCCGTCCGGTCGCCCATCAGCGCCTGGTACTCCACCATGTGACGCGGCTCGAACCCGAAGGACTCACGGAAGGAAGAGGCGTCCATCTTGGTGAAGCTGTCTCCCCCCGAGGGGCGAAGGATGGTGATGGCGCCCTCGCCCAGCGTCTGGAAGAGGTCCTTGTCAGGGGTGACGATGACCACGCCCTTGCCGCGCTCCGCTTCCCTCACGGCGGCCGCGGCGATGAGGTCGTCGGCCTCGTAGGCGCCGTCGGCGACGACCCTTATACCCAGGGAGCAGGCCAGATCCATCATGAGGGGCAACTGAAGGATGAACTCCTCCGGCGGGGAGGGCCGGTTGGCCTTGTAGGGAGGGTAAAGCCGCCTTCGGAAGTTGGGCCCGGGGGAATCGAATACCACGGCCCCCTCCTGTGCCCTGGATCTTTCGACGATGCCCATGAGCATTCTTCCAAAGCCATAGACGCCGTTCACCGGTACGCCTTCGGGGGAGCACAGGGGTCGCTTGATGCCGTAATAGGCCCTGTAGGCCAGGGCGTGGCCGTCTACAAGGATGAGGTCGGTCAAGGGTTCCTCCTTTCGCGAAGGGGAGGTTGTCATTCTCTCCCCGCCGTCCTATGGTATCAGCAAGCGAGGGGGTGTTCCAATGGATATGGTGAATGCATCGGGGAGCAGCTGGTACATACCGGGCCCCACCAACCTGGGGGTCCACGTCCGGGACGGCCGGGCGGTCCTCATCGACAGCGGCAACGACGAATCGGCGGGGAGGAAGATCCTCAAGGCCCTCGAGGAGAAGGAGTGGTCCCTGGACCTTATAGTCAATACCCACTCCAACGCGGACCATATAGGGGGCAACACCCTCATCCAGAAGAGGACGGGCTGCCGGATAGCCGCCACGCGGGCCGAGTCGGCCTTCATCGAGGAGCCCTGGCTCGAACCGGCCCTGCTCTGGGGGGCGGCCGGTTTCGGTGCCATCACGGGGAAGTTCCTGAAGGCCCAGCCCTCGAAGGTCACCGACATAATAACCTCGTCGGGGCCCGTGCTGAACACGGGGCTCGAGGCGGTGCCCCTTCCGGGGCATTTCCTCGACATGGTGGGCTTGAGGACCCCCGACGGGGTTTTCTTCATCGCCGACAGCCTTTTCCCACCCGCCATCCTCGACAAGTACGGCATGGCCGTCTGCTTCGATGTGGCCGCCCAGCTGAAGACCCTGGAATACCTGGGAAAAGCCGAGGCGATCCTTTTCATCCCCAGCCACGCCGAACCGAGCAGCGAAATAGGCCCCCTCGTGAAGAGGAACAAGGACGCCCTAGAAATGGTCCGCGACAGGGTTCTCAAGATCTGTGCCGCACCGGCCTCCCGGGAGGACATCCTGGCTGACCTGGCCGTCTTTTTCGACCTCTCGCTCAACCCCGCACAGTACATCCTCACCCATATAACCGTATCGGCCCACCTTTCCTACCTCGCCGACCAGGGCGCCCTCCAACCCTTCTTCGAAAAGGGCCGAATGCTTTGGGGTCAGGGCTTGAAATGAAGCAATTGAATACAATAACGGCGAAGAAATCGCGAATCGGAGATTCAAAGGTAGCAATCAGTGGAAAAATCAGCGGTGAAGGGTAAAATTTAAACGATTCGAAGCTCTCGGCTCGCGATTCGCGGCTTCCCTCGCTTTCGTAATCCTCCTTGACATTTCAACGCCGATGACGATAATGGTCCTATTGCCGTGAAGGGATTACACGAAGTGGCGCCCCCATGGGTGCCGCTTTTTTTGTGTCCCTTTCCCGAATACAGGAGGAAAGCGCTTTTATGGAACAGACCGCAACATTGGAAAAAATGGAACAGGAAGGCCGGAAAACCTTTGAGGGTTTTGGTCTTCGGGAAGAGCTCCTCGGAGCCATGAACGCAAAGGGTTTCACCGAACCCATGCCGGTCCAGACCGCCGTGCTCGAACGGGACGATCTCGATGTCGACCTGATCGTACGAGCCAGGACTGGCTCCGGGAAGACCCTCGCCTTTTTGCTTCCCCTTATGAACAACCCGGACTTAGACCCATCGAGGCCGGGAGTGCTGATAATCTCCCCGACGAGGGAACTGGCCCTCCAGATCTCCCGCGAGGCGGAGTGGCTCTCCAGGCGGATCGACTGCGCCTGTGCCACCTTGGTGGGTGGTATGGATATGTCATCGCAGATCCGTGACCTGAAGCGCGGGGCGTCTTTCGTTATAGGGACTCCGGGCCGAGTCCTCGATCACGTGCGCAGGGGCACCCTCAAGATGGACCACGTCCACACCGTGGTCCTCGACGAGGGCGACCACATGCTCGATATGGGCTTCCGGGAGGAACTGGAGGCGATCCTCGACGCCGCCTCGGCGAGGGAGAGGACCTGGCTCTTCTCGGCCACGATGCCCCCGGCCGTCAAGGCTCTTTCCCGGAAGTACCTCGCCGACCCCGAGATGATATCCCTCGTGGAAGAGGGCGCCCAACACGAGGATATAGTCCACGCGGTCTACACGACCCCGAGGGTCCGTCGGATGGAGGGACTCGTAAATGTGCTGCTCTGGGAAAACTCCTCGAAGGGGCTCGTGTTTTGCCATACCAGGGCCGAAACGATCGAGGTGGCCGACAGGCTGGCCCGGGAGCGATTCAGTTCCTGCTGCCTTCACGGCGATATGAGCCAGAGGGAGAGGAACCGCGCCCTAGCTATGTTCGCATCGGGCAGGGTTTCCCACTTGGTCGCCACCGACGTCGCCGCCAGGGGACTGGACATCCCCGACGTGGAGCACGTCTTCCAGTTTGGGCTCCCCTCCGATGCGGAGACCTTCGTGCACCGCAGCGGGAGAACCGGGAGGGCCGGCAACGAGGGCCAGAATATCCTGGTGCTGACGCTGGCCGAGGCCCACAAACTGAAGGGTATGCTCAAGGGCACGAAGATCTCCCTGAGCTGGTCGCCCGTCCCCGACGTCCAGTCCATCAGGGTCAGGCAGAGGGCCCGTTACGAGGATAAGATCCTGAATGCTTCCCTGGAAGATGACAGCGAGACGAGGAAGTGGGCCGAGAACCTGCTTGAGAGGACCGACCCGGTGGACCTCGTCGCGGCCTTCCTGAGCGTGGCTGCTAAGGGCATCCGCTCCGGTTATTCCCTCAAGGAGGACTTCGAAAGAGAAAGGGAGCAAGCTTCCCTCAAGAGGCCCCGTTCTGTCCCAGCCAGGGGGGAGAGGAAACCCTTTGGGAGAAACAGAAAGGGAACCCTCGTGAGACTCGCCGTCAGGGATGCCTCCGAGTGGAACGCCGGAAAGGTTCTCAGGACGGTCTGCTCGGCCCTGGACGTGGGAAGTCGCGATGTAGCCGAGATAGTGCTCAAAAAGGACGGCGTCATGGTGGAGCTGCTCCCCGGGGCCTTTGAAAAATACCGGCGGAACCCCGAGAGGTTATCGGCACCTGTCTTGAGCCGAATCGCCGCCTCGGGAAGGCGTGGAACCCGAAGCGACAGGGACCGTGCCAGGAGCAGGACGGCCTGATCGAAAAGAATAAAAAACGAGGCCCCGGGGGTCATTCCCGGGGCCTCTTCTCTTTTCGGTGTGGTATCAGGCCGTTGTGACGACAGTGCCTTCGCTCCCCTCCAGGGCGTCGACGGCTTTGAAAAGTGAAGTTATGACGGCCTTCTTCCCAGGGAAGGTCCGCGCGAACTTTACCGAGGCGAGGACCTTGGGTAGCATGCTCCCCGGGGCGAAGTGCCCCTCTTCCATGAATTTTTCCGCCTCCGTCACGGTCATGCGGTCAAGAAATTTTTGATTCGACTTCTTGTAGTTGAGGCAGACCTTGTCGACCTCGGTCAGGATGAGCAGGATGTCGGCTTCGATATCCTGGGCGAGCCGGCCCGCCGCGAGGTCCTTGTCTATGACGGCGGGCACGCCTGCAAGGGAACCGTCGCTGTTTTCCATTACGGGAATGCCTCCGCCTCCGGCGGTGATCACGATGGAGGTATCCCAGAGTCGCTTCACGGCGGAGATTTCCACGATCCTCTTGGGCTCCGGCGACGGGACCACCCTGCGCCAGCCGCGGCCCGCGTCTTCCCTCATGGTGAAGCCCCTTTCGTCGGCGATCGTCTTTGCCTCTTCCTGGGAATAAAAGGGACCTATGGGCTTCGTGGGGTTGCTGAAGGCCGGGTCCTCGGGGTCGACGACGACCTGGGTTACGAGGGTGACCACGGGTATGTCGCGGTTTCTATCCCTTAGGGCGTCCCTCAGGGCCTGCTGGATATGATAGCCGATATACCCCTGGCTCATGGCCCCGCAGACGTCGAAGGGCATGGCCGGGGTCTGGGGGTTTTCCCTGGAGGCTATCTCCTGGGAGAGGACTATCCTCCCCACCTGGGGCCCGTTGCCGTGGACGATGGCCATCTCGTAGCCCTTGCTGCTTATCTCCGCCAGAAATTCGGCGGTCTTCCTTACGACCTCGAGTTGCGCTTCGGCCGTAGGCGGCGCGCAAGCCTCCTGGAGGGCGTTCCCCCCCAGGGCTACCACGACCCTGGATGGACGATCCATAGACCTCTCTCCTCACGATGAAAGCGTTATTTCCGGGAAGAATTTTAAGCCCTTCCCCCGTTTGGGTTCAACCTTTTCCATTCAAGCGGAAAAGGTAGGTCAGAGCTCGCAACAGGGGTTGCCGGGCTCGATCAGCCAGGCCACCACGCTGCCGCCGCAGTGACTTTCCAGGAGCCCGACCATCTCCTCAACCGTTTTTTTATGGGTCGCCCCGTCCAGGGGCGGCAGGGAGTCCAGGTGCAGCGCCACGTGAGTGGTCAGGGCCGTGATCTTGCTGGGGTCGCCGTTCTTCCAGCACCACCCCCGGCAGAAGACCGTCCCCTTCACCGTGTCATGGAGGATGATCTCCCCCGGGTCGGGGTTCTCCATCGTCCCGGGGTCGCCCAGCTGGGCGAAGGGTTCATCGCCCCTCGCCGGTCCCAGCCGGAGGTCCCCCGCCAGCCCCGACAGGTCGTCGCCGCCGCAGGGGATGCGGTACTTCAGGCTTATGATGTTCATGATCGCCACGATCCTGTTTATGAAGGGCAGGTCCTTGCCGGAGCGCGTCCGCCTGATGAGGTTGGCTATCGACGGCGGGAACTTGTTGGGGTTGAGCCCCATCTCCCTGAAGATGGAGCGCCAGGACGCGATCAGGGGGTATTCCTTGTAGTCCTCGAGGGCGGGGTCGCCCCTGACGCCCGCCTCGGCCTCCCTGAGCAGGGCGAGCAGGGCGGGGTCGTCCCCGGCATTGTTCAGACCCTTCCCGACCACGGTGTACCGGCGGTATTCCGGCCACTTCTCGAAAACCTCGGGCGCAATGCAAAATCGCAAGGGGTACATCTCCTTTCAGGCACGGCTATTCGTCCAGGTACGCCCTGTATAATAACAGTACTTCCAAAGGGAGGCGAAAAAATGAAAGAGGATCTACCCGCCGGGCAAAGAAAGGCCCTCTTATTCTTTTGTGTCGGCAAAGGTTATGATCACGTCTCGAGGTTGGCCTTCGACAGGGTAATGGAGCTGTACCATCCCGCGGAACTCGGGGTGACCGTCGACGGGTATCCCGTCCTGGAGCATGTCGATGACCAGGGCGACCGTTTCTTCTTCATGCGCCAAGAGACTCTTGTCAGTTACGACTTCCGAAGGTATTTGCCCATCCTGAAGGAATACTTTCGCGACATTGACGTCGCTGCCGAGGTGAACTGGCACGAGGGAGCCAACGCTCCCGACCGGGTCCTGACGGTCCACACCGTGGGCGACGTGAACGCCGGTGTCTTTCCTCCCGCCGATCCGGGTTACATGAGGAACATCCTCCACGCCCTGGAAGAGGAGCGGGCCCGGGCGGGGCTTGATGACTTCAACGTGGTGACCGAGGCCACCCACTGGACGGGGACCTTCAAGGGACAGGACCCGCGCCTGCTGGATGAGTTCCCCGTCCCCATGCTCGACATCGAGGTGGGAAGCACTTCCGTCAGCTGGGAGGATCCGCGCGCCGTGGAGGTGATGGTGAAGAGCCTGGTGAAACCCTTTTCGAATTTTGAACGTCTTTACAAGATCCTCTGCGTGGGCGGCGTCCACTTCGAGAGCTCCTTCTCCGAGGCGGCCCTGGGCGATTTTCCCTTTGGGGTATCCCACATCCTCCCCAATCAGTGGATCGTCACCGGGGACTACGCGTCCGAAAAGGGTTACGAAAAACTGCGCTCGGCCGCCTCGAGCATCAGGGGAGACATCGATGCCGTGGTCTACCACGAAGGAATAAAGGCCGCTTTCCGCGACCAGTGCCGGAGGCTCGGCGGGGAGTTGGACGTGCCCGTCTTAAAGCATAAAGCGCTCCGCCGGCCCGAAACGATCGACTTCGCCCCTTGAGCGGGGCCTTCACCGGTCCTGTCCCTTTTTCCCCGCCTGTTCGGCCCTCATCCAGGACTGGAGATCGCTGGAGGTGTAAGCCAAGTGGTGGGCCAGGGCGGTCACGGATCCTTCGAGGTCGCCGGCCGTCACCGCCGCCAGGATCCCGCGGTGCTGCTGCTGCGATTCGTTTCTCATCGAGTCAAGGTGGTTCCTGATGGTGCGGTCCGTCTTCTGTCTGAGCCGGGACACCATGTCGAGGGTAAGCGGCCGGTCGGCCGGCTCGTAGAAAAGGGTGTGGAAGAGGAAGTTCTGGTCGCGCCAGCGGATGCAGTCCTCCTCCTTCTCCATCCGGCTCAGGACTTCGTCGGCATCCTGGATTATCTTGCGGGTTATGCCGGGGAAGGCAATTCTCATCAGGCCGGTCTCGAGGGCGGCGACCATCTCGTAGAGCTCCCGGGCCTCCTCCAGGGAGAGTTCCGTGACGAAGGCCCCTCGGTACCCTCGGAACTCCACGAGCCCCTCCGTCTCGAGCAGCCTCAGCGCCTCCCTCAGCGGGATGGGGCTCACGCCCAGGCTTTGGGCTATCCGGGCCTGGTGAAGCGGCCCTCCCTCCTCGAGCACTCCCCTGTAGATGGCGTCCCGCAGCACCGTCGCTATGTGATGGGGTGCGCTGGCGTCGCCGCTCATTCTTCCGGCCAGTTCCTCAAGAATTTTGTCATTCATAGCTGGAAACCTCCCCACTCCCCTCGGGGGACTTTATAAATATTATATTATCCAGCACCGGGATTATAGGAATCCCCTAGTAAACTATACTTCGTTGACATCTCTGGGGAGGGAAAATCATACTGGGTGCGGCGAAAATCAAATCTGAAAGCGGGAGTGATAGCCGTGGCAGTACCCATGAAGTTCCTCACCGAAGAGCTGGAGGCCATGAAGCGCGACGGCCTCTATGGGACGATCCGGACGATAGACAGCCCCCAGGGGGCGTGGGTCGGCATCGCCGGCAAGGATTACCTCAACCTCTGCTCCAACAACTACCTGGGGCTCTGCAACGATCCCAGGGTGGTCGGCAGGGTCAAGGAGTATGTCGACCGGTGGGGCGTAGGGCCCGGGGCAGTGAGGACCATCGCCGGGACCATGACGCCCCACATAGAGCTCGAGAGGCGCCTGGCCGAGTTCAAAGGGGCCGAGGCAGCCCTCGTCCTCCAGTCGGGATTCTGCGCCAACCTGGCCGTCATACCCACCCTCGTCCCGGCGGCGGAGGACACCATCTATAGCGACTCATTGAACCACGCCTCCATTATCGACGCCTGCCGCCTAACCAAGGCCAGGGTGGTGCGGTATGAGCACTCCAACCTCCAAGACCTCGAGGCCAAACTCGAGGAGCATAGGGGCAACCCAGGCAAGCACCTCCTCGTCACCGACGGGGTCTTCTCCATGGACGGAGACATCGCGAAACTGCCGGAGATAGTGGAACTTTGCGAAAAGTACGGCGTCATCGTGGTCGTCGATGACGCCCACGGGGAGGGTGTTCTCGGCAGGGGCGGCCGCGGTATCGCCGACCATTTCGGCCTCCACGGCAGGGTGGATGTGGAGGTGGGCACCATGTCCAAGGCCTTCGGTGTCATGGGAGGCATGATCGCCGGGAACGCCACCCTGGTCGACTACATCCGTCAGAAGGCCCGCCCGAACCTTTTCAGCAGCGCCCTCACCATCCCCGACGTGGCGGCCAACCTCGCCTCGGTGGATATCCTTGAGGAAAGCGAGGAACTCGTCACCAGGCTCAGGGAAAACGGCGATTTGCTTAAAAAGGAACTCTCGGCCCTAGGCTTCAACACGGGACACAGCGAGACGCCCATAACGCCCGTCATCATCGGCGAAGCCTCCGACGCCAAGATCTTCAGCGCCGAACTCTTTGAAAAGGGGGTTTTTGCGACGGCCATAGTCTTCCCCACCGTCCCGAGGGGAACGGCCAGGATCCGCTGCATGGTCTCGGCCGCCCACACCAAGGACGACCTCGGCTTCGCCGTGGAGCGCTTCACCGAAGTGGGCCGGAAGATGGGTATTCTTTCATGAAGCGCATCCTCGTCACTGGATCCAACGGCCAGATAGGCGCGGAACTGGTCCCGTATCTCCGTGCCATATACGGTGCGGAGAACGTCTTGGCCACGGCCAGGCGAAAGGTGCCAGGACCCGTCTCGGAAGGGGGACCCTTCGAGATTCTTGAAGTCCGCGATGGGAAGGCATTCTCCAAACTGATGCGCTCCTTCGGGATCGACGCCGTGATTCATCTCGCCGGGGTCCTATCGGCCAGGGCCGAGGCCAACCCGCAGGAGTCGTGGGACATCAACGCCGGCGGATGCTTCACCGCTCTGGAGTGTGCCCGCGTGTCCAAGGCCGCCTTCTTCTTCCCCAGCTCCATCGCGGTCTTCGGCCCCTCCACGCCAGCCGACGGCACGCCCCAGGTGACGGTCCAGCGTCCTGCCACGATCTACGGCGTGGCCAAGGTCACGGGAGAACTGCTCTGCGACTACTACCACCAGAAGTATGGTCTCGATACCAGGGGTCTTCGCTTCCCCGGCCTGATCTCTCACGAGGCACCGCCGGGCGGCGGCACCACGGACTACGCCGTCCACATTTACTACGAGGCCGTTTCCCAGGGCAGGTATACTAGCTACATAGCCCCGGGGACCTTCATGGACATGATGTACATGCCCGACGCCCTCAAGGCGGTGGTCCAACTCATGGAAGCCGAGCCGTCGAAACTGGTTCACCGCAACGCCTACAACGTATCCACCATGAGCATCGACCCCGGGATGATAACGGCCTCCATAAGGAAGGTGATCCCCTCCTTCAAGATCGCCTACGATGTCGACCCTGTGAGGCAGAGCATCGCTGAGTCATGGCCCAACTCCCTGGACTGCTCGGCTGCCAGGGCCGAATGGGGCTTCGCCCCAAAGTATGACCTGGACGCCATGACGGCGGACATGCTTGAAAAAGTCCGACCGCGGTCTTAGGCTAACACCTCCTGCTACTCAAAGGGCCCGTCTTAAGGCAAAAGCATCGGGATAGGCTCCCTTCCCCCATTTCGCAGCGGGGTCGGCTATCCTTTATCCCGGTGAATTCATGACTTCCTTCCATAGAGGATGGACTGGCCTGTGGTTTCTGGGGTACGATCTTGATGCGAAGATTCCATCTTGATGCCGAGTCTCTGAAATGCCAGTGGAGGAGAGGTTACAGGGAGCTGGGAGCCCGGTCAGAGGAGCGCCGAGGGGGTGACGGGAGCCATGAAGGCGCCGGGTGCGACATTGAGCACAGACCTGAATGCTGCCCTAATAAGTAGATGTTGGATGCCATAACATCGTAAACAGAAGACTCAGCGCATCCTGTAATCGAACTGCTCAAACTGTTTTTTGTTACTAAAAAGTTTCAGTTTCTGCTCCTTGACATCGATGGTAGCGACAAAATATTCGTACTTAAGTTCAGGCGGGACAGGAAAGAGCTTGTTGAATATGTTGATTCTCAAGTCGCTACGGATCAGTCGCACCAGATGGTATCTGTCCGTCTCTGGTTTCTCCCGCCAGCTCCCCGATATTTTATCGACATCCGGGAAGCGGAGTGCCGGGTTTCTTTCTCCAAGAACTTTCATTACTCCACGATGTCCTGGTACCGAAACCTGTCTACAATGTCGCGGCACTCAACAAGTAGAGGTATGCTCGACCTTTTCGAACAGGCTAACAGGCTGATGGACGATAAAGCTGGATACAGGGCAGCGAAGGTGGGGCAATCGACTATTTATCCCTCCTAATCTGCCTTTTATGGAAATCAGGGCGATTTGATTGAGCAACAGACCGTCGAGGGATCAACTTTTTTTGTCAACTATTCCCCTGGCGGTTTTCAAGGGACAGCTGCAGCAATTGAATGTCTCTTCGGAGAAATGAATATTGACTTAAAAGAAATTGGCTAAGGAGGCCTTTTTAAATGGTTGATTTGGAAAGAATTAGGAAAGTAGTTGAGCGCATGGAGCCGGAAAGAATTGACGCACTGTTCGTTTCGGTCTCCCCCGATTTGGAATATCTCACCGGTCTTACCCCAATAGACGATGAGCGTTTTAAGGGTATTTGCATCTACCCCGATAGGCGGTTATTCGCCCTCGCTCCAACTCTCTGTTTGGAAGAGTTTAAAGAAGATCTAGGTGAGGAGATAGATATTTTTGTTTGGGCAGACAATGAGGGCCCTTCCAAAGCAATGTCATTGGCTTTCCAAAAGTATGGAGTACCCAAAGTACTGGGTGTGAATGATTCGGTCAGAGCCGCGGATATTCTTCCCATAGCCGCTGAGCATAACATCGAGCTCAGGAATGCCAGGAGAGTTGTGGCTACGGTTCGCATGGAAAAGAGCCAAGAAGAGATCGATCGACTCCGCAAGACAGGCACGCTTGCCGACGAGGTGCTCCGTCAGTTGGTAGGCTTTATTGAACCGGGACTCACGGAACGAAAACTTCAGTTAAAACTGAGAGATGTTTATGAATCGCTCGGTGGTGAGAAAATATCCTATGTGGCTTGTGCCGGACCAAACAGTGCACTGCCTCACTACAACAGATCTTCAGGTATCATTCAAAAACAAGATGTAGTTCTCATCGACTTTGGAGGCAGTTACGGGGGTTATCGCTCAGATACCACAAGGACCTTTTTCGTAGGAGAACCGACCGAAGAACAAAGAAAGGTATATGACATTGTTTTGGAGGCTCATTTAGCAGGGGAGGCTGCCGTAAGGGAAGGTATACGAGCCTGCGATATTGATCACGTTGTTAGGGGCGTCATAGAGAAATCTGGCTATGGCGAATTCTTCACCCATCGCACGGGACATGGGATAGGCATAGTTGCCCATGAGCTTCCCGACATTTCCTCCGCCGATCAGACAGTCCTGAAAAAGGGAATGGCTTTCAGTATCGAGCCGGGCATTTACCTACCAGGTCGGTTCGGGATAAGAATAGAAAATTGTGTTACCGTTACTGATGACGGGGCTCTCTCATTCACGAGCTTCCCCCGAGAGCTTATCTCTCTTTAATTGTTTAAAGGAAAAGAAAAGAGCCGTTGAATTTTTAGTAAAGTAAAAGCTTGATGGATAAGAGGAGAGGATTCGATCGCCTGGAGTCTTTTGCCCGGCTGAGCTTGAGACGATAGCACTCAATCCCTCTCCTCGACCATCGCTCTAACTGCCAGCAATCAGGCGACTTCCCAATGGCCTGTCGCCCAATGCGCCGGACTCCACCAAGCTGGAATCGACAGAGACCTTGCCGCCTTCTTAAGCCTGGACTCAACCCACTAGTCACGATCCGCTCGAAGAAGACCCTGAACGCCTTCAGTCCCAGGTGCCTTCTCTATTATCTTGGAGGGGATGCTATGGCCAGGAACCTTGGTACCAAGATCGTACCCCAAACCATAAGCCATCCCGTCCTTTAAGGAAGGGAAGCCATGAACTCGTCAGGATAAAGGATAGTTAACGCCACGGGTGGAATATGGAGAGGGAGCCTATCCATATACTTTTACCTCAAGACGCCCCCTTTCAAGGGCAAGCGGTATTGACCTGGCTGTTACTTGAGATAGGGTCGCTTTAACCTGAAAAAGAGATGGGATTCAGCTCCGCTCGCGCGGTCACCGGCAAAGAAAAGCTAATCCGTAATAATCATTATTGTTGAACTGGAACTCGTCGATAATATCCAGTTTGACCTTTCGTGTATGAGCTTTCATGGAACGAGCATTGACCTTGTTGATGAAGGTGGCCCCAATGATGAACCTTTCGCACATCCTTTCCTTCATTTTGGAGAACAATCGAGGGAAACTATCCGTGCCACGTAAACTTGAGTCAATGCAAACTGGACCGTATTGAAAAGAATTGTCGTGCTTTATCCTTATACCTTCATATTCGATCTTCTGGAACCGTTCTATCATGTAATCGAACATCGATCGCCCCTTGAAATAATCCCATCCGGCAGCTACAGCGTAACCCAAGATCTCGGAACCCTTATCAATAACGAATAGCCCGTCAAGGTCTATCAGGCGTAACAGTTGTTCTTCCACAAAGGGTGTGGTGACGAACCCGTCCAGTTTTTGCTTATCCGTCAAATTGGAAACCAGGTTTTTTTCCTGAAGGTTGAGAATTCCCGAAATATCGTTCATAGTGCTTTCTCTATATATCATTGTTTTGCCTCCTATCCAGAGGGGTTTCTTTTTTGAAAGCCGGTCGTGGTGTCAGATTCACTTGGCCTGTCGCTCAATCACTCCCTTGAATTCTATAAAAGGCCGATCAGGCGGTCTAGGTAATCAGTCGTCATCGGTTGGTAAGGCTTAATTATATGAATCTTTTTAAAAAGAACAAAGGCCCCAGCATTGTCCACCATCAGGATCCGGGCTATCATCACTGGGTCCTTTAGGGGTTCCTCGTTCCCTCGATGGTCTTTGAACGGGTCTTCCAACTGCTTCTGCTACTTTTGGACAGAGTCGTTCGTTGCGTCAGCTTCAACAAGGCCGGGATGGACGAAGGTTTAACCGCTACCTGGCACCTGAATACCCACGTGGGGTGAACCTTTTTGTGTTATCAGCCCTTATTCCAAGGTTCCTCAGGTACGTCCACATGGAGAGATGCTATTTAATTTACAGGATGTTCAGTAAAAACAAAGCTCGAGAAGAACGAACAATCTCTTCAAGATATCACTATTAAGTATCCGAAAAAATAAGCCAGCTATCCACCATCATCAATGCCGGAATACCAGCTTGGGTTAACAAAAACCCGGTAGTGAAGCCCATTACGGAAAGAATGAAATCAGACCTCGCTACAAATATTCACATTGTCATTCTATCCTCTGTCAAGGGACAGGGAAAATGTCATGGGTTAGGTACCAAAAATGGACAGGAAAAATGTCATCCCCCCCTAGGGTATCTGCTCAAGAGAATGCTCATGGATCCTCTTTCTGCTAACCCTCTTTTCGTACTCCCTTTTCCATGGATGGTCAGGTCCCGGAGTCCAGGGCTTTCTCATTCCTTCTTCCGTGGATGATGCTGTCGTGTTCTCTTTCGCCAGGGTCTTCTTCGTCTCCTCTTCCTCGACCCTCACCAGCTTGTGGAAGGCCCCCTGGTGGTGCAAAA
>Ga0265293_10004184_pt1 | contig 25728 bp, 16 predicted proteins | sample Munlanlewell138R_FD_192505 | JGI IMG/M metagenome (GOLD analysis project Ga0265293, IMG submission 192505) | Leachate microbial communities from a municipal landfill in Southern Ontario, Canada - Leachate well 138R | ecosystem: Engineered > Solid waste > Landfill > Unclassified | place: Canada...
CGGAGTGAAAGGACTCGAACCTTCGACCCCCTGGTCCCAAACCAGGTGCGCTACCAGACTGCGCTACACTCCGTTAAAAAGAGTGACATTATAGTCAAAAACTTTCTTTTTGTCAATAGTAAAATGACTTAAAATAACAAAATATTGTAAAGTTGATAATATTATACCAACTCTACGCCTCTTATGCCTCTAGCAATTTTGCCGATAACATATCCGTCTGTACTATTTATGATAGCATCAACATCATTTTCATCTACAACCCATATCATGCCTACTCCCATATTGAATGTGCGATACATCTCATCTTCGGCAATATAGTGGCTCATAAACTCAAATATAGGCAGCATGCGAATAGTATCTTTTTCTACAATTGCGCCTAAGCCTTTTGGCAAGACTCTAGGCAGGTTTTCCACAATGCCGCCACCTGTGATATGGGCCAATGCTTTTATGCGGCTTTTGTGTGTTTTAAATAGATCTACATAGATACGAGTAGGAGTCAACAGTGTCTCTATAAGCGGTTTGCCTTCAAATGTGGTCTCCATGCTCATGCCCAATGTATCAAAAAACAGTTTTCGCACCAAAGAATATCCGTTGGAATGAACTCCAGAGCTCGGCATAGCTATAAGCACTTGACCGTCTTTAACATTGCTAATGGTATCCATTTCACTTCGTTCAGCTATTCCTACTGCGAATCCTGCTAGATCAAAATCGTCATTATTGTACATACCCGGCATCTCGGCTGTCTCGCCACCAATGAGCGCGCAACCAGCCTCTCTGCATCCGGCTGCAATACCTGATACTACACTTTTGGCATCATCGGTGATGAGCTTGCCGGTTGCATAATAATCCAAGAAAAACATAGGAGTGCCAAAATTACATATCAGGTCGTTCACACACATTGCTACTAGATCAATGCCCACAGTATCAAGTCTGCCGCTTTCAATAGCAAGCTTAAGCTTTGTACCTACTCCATCGGTAGCTGACAAGATCACAGGCTCACGATATCCGGCAGGCAAAGCATATGCACCGGCAAATGAACCTATGCCACCTATAACATTTGCATCAAAGGTTGACTTTACATCATCTTTGATAGCCTCTACAAAGGCGTTACCCGCATCAATATCTACTCCAGCATCTTTATAAGAAATACTTGCCATAAAATCCCCTTTTCAAACTACGCTTTATTGTCAAAACCACATGGTGGAAAAATCTTTTTGAGTATAGAGAGTGATAGACAAAAACCGGTCAATGCCCACACAATAAATACTATCATTAAGACAAATTGGATCAAAAAAGCGATTTGTATATTTCCAAACGCAACCATTCCCATCACAAGGCCAAGAATGATGGCTATTATTAATCTATGTATCTTTTCTGCGCACATTTTAGTTCCTTTTGTCCTATATTTTCTTAATTATACTAAAATATTGTTCAAACAAACCAAATGATTAACTGGCATTTTTCTTGTCTCTAGCCATTCTTCTTCTCTCATTTGCATCAAGAGATCTTTTACGAATACGAATATTTAGAGGAGTGATCTCTACAAGCTCATCATCTTCTATCCATTCCATGGCAGATTCAAGTGTAATCTTGCGTGGCGGAACGAGTTTTATAGCCTCATCTGCTCCACTTGTTCTCATGTTTGTAAGCTGTTTTCCTTTGAGAGGATTGACATCCAAATCGCCAGGTCTTGAAGACTCGCCTATAACCATTCCACTATATACTTTTTCTTGCGGGCTTACAAACAATACTCCTCTAGCTTGAAGGTTAAATAGCGAAAATGCAACTGCCACACCATCGTCCATAGAGACCAAAGCTCCTTGTGTACGGCTCTCAACAATACCGCTATATGGGCGATACTCTAAGTATGAGTGATTCATAATCCCTTCACCTTTTGTATCTGTCAAAAACTCATTTCTAAATCCTATAAGACCACGAGCAGGGATCTCAAATTCAATCCTAACTGTACCGTCTGGCATAGGGACTAATGAAGTCATTTCTGCTTTTCTCTTGCCTAGTTTTTCTATAGCAACACCTTGAAAAGTTTCTGGTACATCAACAACCAAGTGCTCAAACGGCTCCATACGTACGCCGTTTTCTTCTTTGATAACAACTTCCGGACGAGCAAGCAAGAACTCAAAGCCTTCTCTTCTCATGTTTTCAGCCAAAATACCTATTTGAAGCTCTCCACGACCTGAAACTTTGAAAGATGCATCTCCCATAGGTTCCATGCGCATAGCTATGTTTGTTTCCATCTCTTTGGCTAATCTTTCTCTGATTTTATTTGAAGTAACATGCTTACCTTCTGTTCCTGCCAATGGTCCATCATTTACAGAAAAGATTACCGACAAAGTAGGCTCTTCAATATGCATTGGATCGAGTGGTACCGGATTGTTATTGTCGCATATACTGTCACCTACATCAATATCATTAAATCCGGCGATTGCTACAATATCTCCTGCTTCGGCTTCAGCTATATCCATTCTGTCCAAGCCTTTAAAGCCGATGAGTTTAGATATGCGGCTTTTACTTTTGGTGCCGTCCGCTTTGACTAGAGTAAATTCGTCGCCTTTTTTCACTTTGCCGTTAAAGATACGAGTGATACCGATACGCCCTACGAAATTATCATTATCAAGTGTAAATACTTGGGCTTGCGTGTCAGCATCAGCTGAACCTGTAGGATATGGTACATGTTCAAGTATTGCTTCAAACAATGGTGTCATATCTTTGTTTTCGTCATTCATGTCCCATTTAGCATAGCCGTCTCTAGCTGCTGCGTAAACTACCGGGAATTCAAGTTGTTCTTCATTGGCATCAAGTGCAACAAGAAGGTCAAATACTTCATTCATTACACGGTCGGGCTCAGCAGCATCTTTGTCTATTTTGTTGATAACAACGATAGGAATAAGGCCAAAACCGATAGCTTTTTTGAGTACAAATTTTGTCTGTGGCATAACACCCTCTTGGGCATCTACCAACAAAAGAACACCGTCAACCATACGAAGTACACGTTCTACTTCTCCGCCAAAATCGGCGTGACCCGGAGTGTCGATGATATTGATCTTGTGATCTCCATAAGTGATAGCCGTGTTTTTAGAAAGGATTGTAATTCCCCTCTCTTTTTCGATGTCATTGCTATCCATGGCTCTCTCTTGAACCTCTTGGTGTGCGGCATATGTGCCGCTTTGTTGTAGCAACTGATCGACCAATGTCGTTTTACCGTGGTCGACGTGCGCGATAACCGCGATATTTTTAATTTTTTGCATAATGCATCCTATTTTATTGTATATATTTCGCGCATTATATCTAAATTTTATTATAATGAGTTATCGCGTGCCTAATCCATAGAGTTCATGGTATTGTTTCATCGCGTATCTGTCGGTCATAGAAGCTATATGGTCAGCTATTACTCTATGTTTGTTTCGTTTGTCCAAAAGTTCTCTTTGATATGTCGGCAACAGATGAATATCTTCATTAAATGCATTATATAATCCTTTGATACACTGCTTGCCTGCAAACATATTTACCACTATTTTTTCATGTCTATATAGATTTATAAAAAGATATTTTTTGAGGGTTTTGATCTCCGTTTCTATCTCCTTGCTAAAGCCAACAGGCAAAGGAGTAGTTGCATCCAAGGTGGCACAAATTGGCTTGGATTTGTCATATTTCTCAACTTTATCAAAAGAATAAGCTACAAAATCTTTGACCAAAAGAGTAATAAGATTTGCTACAAACCTATGTCGATACAATCCGTTATCTTTGCTAATTCCTTCTGCTTGAACCAAGGAGTCAATTCTTTGGCATAACGGCTCACTAAACAATGAATTAAAATCAATAAGCCCATATTTTATCCCATCATCAATATCATGACTAATATAGGCTATCTCGTCAGCACGATCTACTATCATTGCCTCTATAGATGGATGTTTATCAAGTGCAAATTGAACATCGAGTGATTTCAAAAAATTCTTACGGTATGGCGCAGAATGTTTAAGTACTCCTTCTAGCGTGGCAAACGTGAGGTTTAATCCATCAAATCCATCATATCGTTTTTCAAGCTTTGTTAGCACCCTAAAAGATTGGAAATTGTGATCAAAGCCAAAATCGTGTCCGTCCGACCTAAGCAGTTCATCTAGAGTGTCTCCGCCTATATGCCCAAACGGGGTATGCCCCAAATCGTGGGACAAAGCAATTGCTTCGCATAAACTCTCTGCGAGGCCCAATGAACCGGCAAGTGTGCGTGCGATCTGACTAACTTCAAGAGAATGGGTCAGACGCGTACGGAAATAATCACCTTCATGATTTAGAAATACTTGTGTTTTGTACTCCAATCTCCTAAAAGAGCTAGAATGTATTACTCTATCCCTATCTCTGGCGTATGGATCTCTAAAGTCTTCTTTAAATCCATAAAACCTCAAATGTGCCTTCATTTATTACTCCAAACTTATCTCTTTTAAATAAAAAAATAATATTTCTAAAAACTATCGACTAAAAACTAATCTCTATATTGATATAATTATATCAAACTAGACCCAAAGGGCTACCATGAAAATCACTCTCTTGCATCACACTCCTCTTAATATATGCGCCCATGCCATTAGAACTTGCTGGCAAAGTTTCGACAAATCAGATGACGGCGGAGAGAAAGATCTAGCCCTCATAGATAGAGTAGGTAACAAATTCAAACATGCCTCGACACTAGAGCATATAACGTATAACTTTTATATTCAAGGCATTAGCCGTGCATTACTGCAAGAATTAGCCAGACACAGAATGGCAAGCCTTAGTGTAAAAAGTACCCGTTATACGCTAAAAGAGCTCAAAGAGTGTGATGTTATTGAATATGATAAGTTTTTGGTTTTTACGGGCAACGGAATAGTAGACAATGCCAGTAAAGTAGCTCTAGATAACTTACAAAAAGTACTCAAAGAAGGCATCAGCAATGATATAGCCAAGTATTGTCTGCCTGAGAGTTACAAAACAGAACTTACTTGGACTGTTAATGCTAGAAGCTTACAGAATTTCTTGCATCTTCGCACCAGCAAAGATGCCCTTTGGGAAATAAGAAGCTTGGCTAATGCTATTTATGAAGCATTGCCCGAGGAACATAAATATCTATTTGAAGAGCATATTTGTAACTATTCAAAAGAGTAAAAAATCCATAAAATCATTTTTGGTTTCAAACCTACATCAGTAATGTAAAGTAGCAATGTGCCCTGCAGTCGTCTTTTCAAGAGATAACTTTGGTTCCAAAGCGATAAACACAAAGCAGTTTGTGTTTATTTTTCGCTTTTCATGGTTCCGATCCTAAAAGAGTGAAGCAGTTCACTCTTTTTTTAACGGGTTTGTCTGCAGCGGTACTTTCGTACATCGCTTTCGGTTTCGAGCCTACAAAGGCAAAACTATTTGCCTTTGCTTAACGGCTCTCATCTCTCATGGAATGCTTCAGATAAGGTTTTAGTAATTGGTTTGGTGAGATATTGCCATACTGTTCTTTCTCCGGTAATGATATCCACCTGGGTGGTCATGCCCGGAGTAACCTCGATCTCTCTGCCATTTTTGGCAATAAGCTTGGTCTCGTCTAGTACAATTTTGACCCTAAAATAGTACTTATCCCCTTGTGGTGTTTTTTCCACCAAAGTATCTGGACTTATATATTCAACAGTGCCGTCAAAGATACCATATATACTATAGTCATAAGCATCCAGCTTAACTGCGACTCTTTGTCCTTTTTTAACAAAAGATACATCAGTAGTCGGCAATTTTGCTTCAATGATCAATCTATCTCCAAACGGTACAAGCTCCATAATAACATCGCCTGGTCTGACTCTAGCACCTTTTGTAGTAATCAAAATATTGTTTACGACTGCATCCATTGGTGACAATATCTCCATCCATTCCAAATTAACCTTACGATCAGTCAACTCTTGTTCTTTTGTGGAGAGCTCTTCTTCTGCTCTTGTCATATCAGTTTGAGAATCTTGAAAATATTTATTTCGTTTGTTTGAGATTTGTCCTTTGAGGTCTGCTACTTGTCTTTTGAGACGAATAATCTCTGATGAGCCTATATCCCCAGATTCTAAAAGCGGCAAATTATTGCTCAACTCTTCTTGGGCTAGATTTAAGGATTCTTTGAGTGCCGAAGTCTCATCATTTAGCGCTTGTTGTCGTCTTTTAAAGAGTTCTGTTTGGTTAGAGATGAATTCCGGATATCCTTTGGCCTCTTCAGGAAAAACCAGCGGCTTATCATAAACTTCTGCTTGAAGTCTGGCTAGTGTTGCTTTTAATGCAGCAACTTTGGCCTTGCTGTCATAATAGGCAGCCTGTGCTTTCTCTTTTTCAAGCACAACAAGCTTTTCACCTTTTTTGACATGCTGTCCTTCCTTGACAAATATTTTTTCTACCACGCCGTCTGTCGCTGCTTGGATCTCTTGAGTTTTAGCTGTTGCTATTACTTGACCGGGAGCGTGTGAGATTTGGTCCAAAGTGGCCCAAGATGCCCAAATCAAAAATGGGATAATCAATATAAACAGAGAACCGAATATAATCCATAACGGATTGACTTTTGTTATGTACGGAAGATGTTCTTTCATTCTTGACCTTCTTTTTCATTATTAGCTTCAGGAGTGTTTTTTTGAGCTGCAGCTTGGGCTGCGGCTTGTGCTGCTTCTTGTTTCAATCGTTGAGCATTTGCTATTTTCCCAAGAATTTCATCTCTAGGGCCATCCATTACTATGCCTTGCGGCGTCATGATAATAATTCTATCTACAAGTCTCAAAAGAGTCGGTTTGTGTGTAACTACGACCAATGTTTGTTCTTTTGTGATACTTGTATTTAAAATTTGCATAATTTTATTTTCTGTCACGTCGTCCATATTTGCTGTAGGCTCATCTAGCAGCCATATCTTTGGATTTGTAAGCACCATTCTTGTAATGGCGATTAATTGTTTTTGTCCGCCGGATACACTATTGCCGCCTTCTGGGACTATGGTATCTAAACCCTTTGGCAAAGCATTTATAAGCATTGCAAGTCCTGTTTTGTTGGCTGCTTCCATGATCTGTTTATCCTCGATACTAACAAGTCCCAAAATGAGATTATCTCTGAGTGTCCCGGAAATTAGTTTGGTACTTTGAGATAGATATCCTATAGTATCGCTGAGCTTGTCTCTAGCTATCTGCTGGATATCTATATTGTCCAAGAGAATCTGGCCCTCTTTTGGTGCATAAAGGCCTGCTAACATCTTAAGAATTGTTGATTTCCCAGAACCAATGACGCCCAGTATCGCTATTTTTTCACCTTCATTGATCGTCAAATTAGATAACACTATAGGTGGCGTGCCCTCTGCATATGAAAATTTAACTGCTTGACATCGATAATTTGGTGCAATATCACTTGGGCTCAAAGGCTTTTCAACTCCTTCGTTGTCTCTTGGTAATTCATAGATACGGTCTAAATCTTTTACCGACATTTTGGCTCTTCCCCATTGGACAAATAGATTTGGCAACATTGCCAAAGGAGCAAGAACCCTGCCTGATAGAATGGTAATAGCAATAAGTCCCCCCATTGTCAGGCTATCGGTTGAACTTACCATATAAGCACCCATAGCTACCAAACCTGCGTAGCTCAACTGTTGAAGAAATGCTGCTATATATCCTGATAGTTCTGTATAGTGCCTAATAGAGATATCATCATGAATAGCATCTTCGCTCAACGCATTCCATCTGCCCAATGTAGCATAGCTATGCCCTGACGCTTTGAGAGTTTCAGCGGCTTCTACGGCTTCGACGAGAAGACCCAATTTTCTATTTGACGCAGCAACTGATTGATAAGTTAAGAATTCTATTTTATCTCTAAAGAAGAATGCTGCTCCAAGCGATAAAAAGAAAAATACAAATGGTACTATCCCCATCATAAATCCGCCTACCATAATTATAATCGCAAGAAAAAATAAAGTAAACGGAAAATCTATAACAAAATATAGGGCTGCAGTGGATATAAAAGTACGAATAGCAATATAGCTTTGAAGTTGAGCTGAAAGTGTACCTATACTTTGAGGAAGAGAATCTAGTCTAATTTTCAAAAAACGATCAAAAATATTATGCGAATAGCTTTTATCCATTGCTACTGAAGAATGGTCAAGTATGGTTGATCTTGCAACTTTGAGTATCATTTCCAGTAAAATTGCTATAAATACACCAATAGAAAGTGCTACTAGGGTAGACATCCCATGAGTCGGTATAACTCTATCGTAAACTTGCATACTATAAAATGAAGTTCCCAAAGCCAAGAAATTGATACTAAGTGTCGCTACCGCTGCTTGAACTATACGAGGTTTTTCTCGCAATGCGACTTGTTTGAACATTTCATATGCGCTTTTATCAGCTTCTGGTTTTCTCTCTACCCTTATAGGTGAAAATAATAAATCGGGTGCGGTTAAATCATGATATTTAATACCGCCTGCGCTGTCGCATTTCCATCTGCCGTTGGCTGTTTTTTCCAAAACTATACACATGCCTGCGCCTGGAATAAATGCAAGTGCCGGAAGCATCTCTTCATTAATTTTTTTAGCCCACTTTGGCTTTATGAGCCCATGGGCATTGAAAAGTTTTTCATAATAACTAGTCACAAATTCATTATTGATAATAGTGCTTGATGTCAAATTTTTGACAAAATCATCATACTCATGCTTCGAGAGTCTAGATGTAGCAAAATGCGGTAATGAACAACTTAGTGCTAACCACTCAATATCTTTTTCAAGCTGTTTTGCATTTCTATACAATTCCATTTGATAAACTCCCTATTTTTTTACTCATATTTTCCCCTCTATTGTCTTACTATGTAAGCTTCATCGCAAATGATATTTTTCACTTCTCTAGCAACTTTGAGCGCATCGGTTGCTTTGGCATAGCAGCCGATCAAACTATGGTCCCCATTCTCCACAATCTCTAAGCTTTGCTTTTTAAGTTCATTTTTCATGTTCTCATTAATTTTCGCATTGAATTGTACATAATATTGCTCTTTGCCTGGAATAGGTTTTGTTGCTTTTACGATCACTCCTATAGGCTGCTGCGGTTCAGGCATTTGCACAATAGCTTTTGATTTTCCGGCTACTACCATATTTTCAATAACTATTTTTTTTGGTTTTTTAGCAACCGCAGCAACTTTAGGTTTCTCTTCTTTTTTAACTGCAACTGGTTTGACCTCTGCTTTTTTAGCTTCAACTACTACAACTTTTGGTTTGTCTTCTTTTTTGACTACAGGTGCTTTAGCTGCAACGGCTGCTTTGGTTTCTGGTTTTTTACTAAACAAGCTAGCAAAACTCCATCCTTTTGTTTCGTTTTTCTCTTTTGCTTCAACTTTTGGAGTAACTGCGGCAACTTTAGGTTTCTCTTCTTTTTTAACTACAACTGCTTTGACCTCTGCTTTTTTAGCTACAGATGCTTTTGCTGCTGCTTTTGTTTCCGATTTTTTACTAAACAAACTAGAAAAACCCCATCCTTTTGTTTCATTTTTCTCTTTTGCTTCAACTTTTGGAGTAACTGCGGCAACTTTTGGTTTTGAAGCAACTGTGGCAACTTTTGGTTTCTCTTCTTTTTTAACTATAGGTGCTTTGGCTACAACGGCTGCTTTGGTTTCCGGTTTTTTACTAAACAAACTAGAAAAACTCCATCCGCTTGTTACGTTTTTATCTTTGGTTTCCGCTTGTTTAGCTATAACGGTTTTTGGGGCAGTTGTTGTAGTTTTTGCTTTTGGAGCAGCAGCTGTTTTGACCTCTTCTTTTTTGACTACAGCTGCTTTGGTTTCCGGTTTTTTACTAAACAGGCTGGCAAAACTCCATCCTTTTGTTTCATTTTTCTCTTTTGCTTCAACTTTTGGAGTAGCTGCGGCAACTTTAGGTTTCTCTGCTGCTTTAGCTACAACTGCTTTAACCTCTGCTTTTTTGGCTACGGCAACTTTTGGTTTCTCTTCTTTTTTAACTATAGGTGCTTTGGCTACAACGGCTGCTTTGGTTTCCGGTTTTTTACTAAACAGGCTGGCAAAACTCCATCCGCTTGTTACGTTTTTATCTTTGGTTTCCGCTTGTTTAGCTATAACGGTTTTTGGGGCAGTTGTTGTAGTTTTTGCTTTTGGAGCAGCAGCTGTTTTGACCTCTTCTTTTTTGACTACAGGTGCTTTAGCTGCAACGGCTGCTTTGGTTTCCGGTTTTTTACTAAACAGGCTGGCAAAACTCCATCCTTTTGTTTCATTTTTCTCTTTTGGCTCGACTTTTTCTTTTCTCGTGGCTGCTAGAGTTTGTACATTATTTGCATTTGATTTATTTGTCGTCGTTGTTTTTATAGGATTTTTTGACACATTTTCATCTTTTCTGGCAAAAATAGTATCAAAAGTAACTTTTTGATTTTTATCTGCAGGAATAGATGGCCGCGTCGGCTCAATAGGTTTAGCAGGTTTTTTGAGTTTTGCTAATTTTTTATTACTAAGCATATCCAACAAGCCGTCTTTGCCGCCTAGCAAAGCAAGCTGATATGCAGAAACTATAAGTGTAGATTTTGTGTCTTCAAATGCCATTTGATTTTGAGTAAGCTCTCTTGATGCATTGACGAGATCCAGCCATTGCCGCTTGCCTGCTAAGAATAATCTGGTATATGAAGCGAAAACTTTTTGTGATGAGCCGATAGAGCCTGATTGTGATTCGACTCTATTGACTGATGATGTATAGTCATTATAAGCATACATTACTTTATTAATGAGATCTTGTTGTTTTGAGAGTTTCTCTTGTCTAACTTGCATGATTTTTGCTTCGGCTGTTTCTACTCCGGAAAATGCCGATAGCCCTGCTCCGGGAGATGCCTGCACCGAGAGGTACACCAAAGTTTCGTCCATAGGGTCATCATAATATAGAGAACTGCTTCCTACTCCTCTTTCTGCTTTAATAGAAATATTTGGCCAAAAGACAGATTTTGCTTTGGATTTTTCTGCCTCGGCAAGTTCTAGCTCGGCATCAAACTTTTTGAGTGATGGGTGGGTATTTATCATCGATTTAATGATCTTGTCTACAGAGTCAAAAGAAAACGGCACTCTTTGACCTATCTCTAATCCGCCATTAAATTTATGGTTGGTCAAAAGTTCTATTTGCGCGAGTGAACTGTCACGTCTAGTCTTAGCATAGTTAATATCTGTTTGCATTTGATACAATCTGGCCTTCAAGAGCTCCATATCTGATTTGGATGATACACCGGCAGCTACACGTCTTGATACCATGCCCTCTAGTATTCCAAGCTGCATTTGCCCTTCAGCTAGAGCCTCTAGATCGCCCTTGGCTTTTAGATATGTCTTGAGGGTATTGAGCAGTGTTTCTACTAATATATACCCATTATCTTCCAATCCATATTCAGAATTGTGCTTGTTGGCAACTGCCATATCATATGTCGAACTGATCTTTCCACCGGTCCACAACGGCTGCTCTATAGCAGCCGTGCCGCCCCAAAGCTTGTCTTTATTGACGCCTTGATTAACACTAATAGAAGGGGTAGGAAAATAGTTCCACATCGCACCTTGGACCTGCGCATTGGCACCTCTGATGACTTGCTCTTGCATTTTGATGCTCGGGTGGGATTTGATTGTCATTGTTATTAGATCATTGACACTATATGTTGTACCAGCATATGCTACAGTAAAACCGGCTATCAAAATCAAATAAACATGCTTCACTATTTATCCTTACCTATTAAACCATTATTTATATTATTATTGTACATTGAAGTATTATATCATTATAAGATAAAAAAATTAATAGTGAAATTAAAAAATTATTGTGATTTAATTACAAAATTATATTGACATTAAATATTTATTGTAGTATAATTTTTTTACGATGTTAATTATAGCATCATATTTTATTTTAAAAGGACTTTTAATGTTGTTAGATTTTTTAGTTGCTGATGATGGATTACTTGGTGGATTACAATTGGATAATTTGCTTGGTACAGTGGGGCATTTGGTAGGAACAGTATCTACTGTTGCTGATGTTGTTGTTGATGATGTTGCAAACTTGGCTCTTTCAGTTGACCATATCTTGGATTCTGTTACTTCAGTTGCTACTACAGCGATCACTGCTGATCTTGTTAACCTTTTGGTAGTTGCTGACGGTGCTGTTGACAACGTAACTGTTGTTGCAAACAACCTTGTAAATGGTACACTTTTACCAGCTGTTAATGATGTTGTTGGTGTAGTTGACGGTGTTCTTGACATGACTCTTGGTCTAGTTGGTACAACTGTTGGTCTAGTTGGCGGTCTTGTTGGCGGTGTTGTTGGTCTAGCTGATCTTGGACTTAGCGCTGCTGGTAACGTTACTTTAGGTTAATTCCTAATTACTCCTCTTTCGAGGGGTAACTTCTCTGCAAAAACTTTCTTAAACAATAATTTTTTACAAAAATAATCTTATTAATATATTTGTCCATAAAAATACTTTGCAATTTTAAGTAAAAATATCATTTTGTTTATCATAAAGCTTGTTAGCTTAGTTATGTCAAAATATGCTTTGGGATTTAAAAAAACAAACAGGAGATGTGATATTGCTAAATTTCACTCAATTCTAAGAAGGCAAAAATACAGTCATTGTGATGAACGAAGCGACGAAGTAGCACCCAATAGTATGTCATCCGTGCTATGGAGACATAGAATTCATAAAAGAGTAGATACAGTTTGTCATTCCGTGCCAAGACACGGAATCCATGGATACCGGATCAAGTTCGGTATGACGGGCAAGTCATTGCGTGGATCGACACGCTTCATTGACGAAGTGTTGTGTCATCGATATCAATTAAAATATCACCTGTACCGCAGTCCAGCTTTGGTTGGTCTCAGCATTTGTACCGCCGTGACCATTGGTTAGATCCATAGCGTAGTGCTGCGTAGTTTCATATGGTGTAGCCGACCAATAAATACCATTTGCCCATTCTGGAGGCGTACCGTTTTCTGTAGGATTACCTTCAAATGCATCCCAGATGGCAACTAGATCATCATATGTCGGATTGATTTCACCTTCAGGAACATTATCAATATCGGTTGCTACTTGTATACCGTCATTTGATTTATCTCCGCCGTAAGTAGGCAATGCTACTTGATATCCTTCTAGTTCAGCATAGCGATAAGTATCATTCGTATCAGCCAAATTGCTTGGTCTCAAATTGCCATCCACATCATACATGAATATAGCATCAAGTTCATCGTGCGTAAACCAGTCATCTTGATCCGGATTGCCGTTAACTATGCCTTCTCCGTCTCCGTCTTTATCCCAATAATAGTAGTAGTTGCCATCCACAAAAACAGGGTTGATGAGTTTACCGTCAGGCCCGAGGTCAATGACTTCAGGCGGTGCTATAGTAAATGTCGTAGGCACACTTGTGGTAGTGTTGCCTGCTGCGTCAGTAGCAGTAGCGGTGATAGTATGCTCATCCATGCTAAGCGCTGAGCTAGGAGTGAATGTATAATCTCCATTGCTATCGGCAGTTACAGTTCCAAGCACCGTATCGCCGTCTTTGATAGTCACAGTCGCTCCTGCTTCAGTGGTGCCGCTGATAGTAGGCTTAGTATCATCTATAATTACACCGTTAGCAACAGGACCCGTAACGTCTCCAACATCATCGGCTATAGTCATTTCAACGGTAGGGGCTATGGAATCTACCGTGAAATTTGTTGTTGTACTTGTAATGGTATTGCCTGCTGCATCTGTAGCAGTAGCATTTACAGAGTGTGCGCCTTCATTAAGCGGGGCTATCGGTGTAAATGAATAATTGCCGCTAGCATCTGCTGTGACCGTACCAAGCACTGTAGTTCCGTCTTTGATAGTCACGGTTGCACCAGCTTCTGTGGTACCGTTTACAGTAGGTCTGGTGTCATTGGTAGTGCTTCCTTCACTAATGTCTCCTGTTACAGGAGCCACATCATCGGTTAGTGCCATTGTAATTGTAGGAGCCGTTGTATCTACCGTGAAATCAACAGCAGGACTGTGATTGGCAGTACTGCCATTCTTGGTATAAGTGATACTATGACTTGAGCCATCTGCAAAAGCTGTGCTTGGAGTAAAGCTCCAACTGCCATCGGCATTTGATGTAGTAGTCCCTATCTCAGTACCATTATCATATATGGTCACCAATACGCTAGCAGGTACACTGCCGGCAGATCCGCTAATCTCAGGCAGATCATCATTCGTAGTATCACCATTTAATACTTGTCCTGTGTAAGGAGCAACATCATCCATTATAATCGGTGCATCTACTATAGTTGCATCTACCGTTGTGGTGCCGGGATCACTAACGTTGCCCGCTGCATCTATAGCAGTAGCATTAATAACTGTTCCATCAGGAATCAGGGTATCTGGCGTATAGCTGAAATTACCATTTTGGTTCGCAGTGGTTGTGCCTATTGGGTTACCGGATCCGTCTGTGATAGTGATAGTACTTCCTGGTTCAGCAGTGCCTACGACTATACTGCCGTCCGTTGGATCGAGAAGAGGAGCAGCAGGAGCTGTAGTATCCACTGTAAAAACTCCCGATGAGACAGTAAAAGGATTGCCTGCAGCATCAGTAGCAGTCACTGTAACAAAGTGTTGACCTTCACTAAGCGGAGTGGTTGGAGTGATAGTATAGTTTCCGTTGCTGTCCGCAGTGGCAGTACCTAAGGCATTTCCAGTATCATCTTTGGCAGTTACGGTTGCTCCCGCCTCAGTAAGCCCGCTTATAACAGGTGTAGTATCATTTGTAACACTACCTGCAGTAATCGCTCCGGTTATTGGCTCTTCATCATCAGTTAGGTTTACACTCAGGCTTGATGGAGCAGTGGTGTCAATTGTAATTATTTGGGTATGAGCTGTGCCGGCATTACCTGCTACATCAATGACTCTGGATTGCAAGGTATGCTCGCCAGCTGTCATTGCATTTGCACTATTGTCATAACTCCAATGAGTAGCATCACTCTGGGTAGCATCAAACCAAGTAGCTCCGCCATCAAGAGATATCTGTACTTTTTCGCTGCTGTCAAGTGCCTCATTTGTACCGCTAATAATCAGCGTAGTATCATTTGTTATAAAATCACCCGACGTGCCTGTATCAGTATTTATTGCTTCAATACTGGCAGTTGCAGTAGGAGCGGTGGTATCTACGGTGAAAGTTGTTGTTGTGCTTGTAATAGTATTGCCTACCGCGTCTGTAGCAGTTGCACTTACAGAGTGCGCTCCTTCGCCAAGCGGAGTGGCCAGAGTAAATGTATAATTGCCATTCTCATCTGCATCGACCGTACCAAGCGCTGTAGTTCCGTCTTTGATAGTCACGGTTGCACCTGCTTCAGTTTTGCCGCTAAAAGTTGGCATAGCATCATCTGTCACGCCATTATTGACAATCTCTCCTGTTATAGGAGCAACATCATCAGTTATAGACATAGAGATGGAGTTTGGAGCTGTGGTATCTATTACAAAATAGCCTGTTGTTTCTGTGATAGGATTACCTGCTGTGTCAGTAGCTGTCACAACGATAGAGTGCGTGCCTTCACTCAGCGGATTAGTTGGAGTAAAAGTATAGTTGCCATTAGCATCTGCGGTTACAGTCCCAAGCACAGTAGCACCGTCTTTGATAGTTACACTCGCACCTGCTTCTGTGACACCACTGATAGTTGGTGTGTTGTCATCAGTAACCGGATATGCAATAGAAGCCGCTGCAACTTGTGAAGTAGAAACCGCTGCAACTTGCAAAGTTGGAGTCTCAGTGCTGACGATTACTCCCGTTTCAGGAGCGACATCATCGGTTACTACTACGCTCAGGCTATCAGGAGCAATATTATCTACAGACTTAGATCCGCCTCCACTGCTTGCAAGCGCAGCCAAAGCGCCAGCTCCTAATAAACCAAGCACTAAAGGCATCCAATCAGTCGCCGTCTCTTCTCCAATCACTTCACCGCCCAAGCTATAATATGAATCATAATTGGCTCCTTGCGGGATGAAGTTATAGTATTGTCCGTTTTCTGCGACACCTATGAGGCTCGCTTCATTATCAAAATACTCTTCTATGATGATATCTGCTGCGTCATCTTGGGCACTTGCTTTTTTACCCAACTTTATCTTGAGATTTTTCCCGTCTTTGGTTACGCGGACCTGATCAGGTGCTACGTGAGTAGCTAAATCTTTAAGTTCTATACTCTGTTTCGAACCTGCTTTGATAATCAATGGTTTTCCGGCAGCCCCACTACCTTCCATGATTACATTATTCGAAACAACATTTTGACCATCTTTGACGATCACTGCGACCTTTTGGCTCATTTTTTGTCCCCTTATTAAAATTTAGTAATATTATTTTGAATATTGATTATTGTTATACTTATTTGATAACTGCTGCTATACATTCTACGATCAAGGCAAAAGTAGAGACTTTTTGCCTTGATTTATCATAAAGATCATCTATGTCATTAAATATGACATGAAACACTAATTAATTAAAAAATCACCTGTACTGCTACCCAGCTTTGGTTAGTTTCAGCATTGGTGGCGCCAAGTCCATTGGTTAGATCCATAGAATAATGTTTGGTTGCATCATATTGCGTAGCTGACCAATATATACCATTTGCCCATTCTGGAGGTGTACCGTTTTCTGTAGGATTACCTTCAAACGCATCCCAGATGGCTACCAAGTCATCATATGTCGGATTAATTTCGCCCGGTGGTACATTATCAATATCGGTTGCTACTTGTGTACCATCATTTGATTTATCTCCGCCGAAAGTAGGCAATGCTACTTGATATCCTTCTAACTCTGCATAACGATAAGTATCGGTCGTATCGGATAAATTACTTGGTCTTAATTCACCGTTTACATCATACATAAATATAGCATCTAATTCATCATGCGTAAACCAGTCATCCGAATCTGGGTTGCCAACAGCGATACCTTCTCCGTCTTTGTCTTTATCCCAATAATAGTAGTAGTTGCCATCCACAAAAACTGGGTTGATGAGCTGGCCATTATCTCCAAGGTCAATGATTGCAGGTGGAGTTATGGTAAATGTCGTCGGTGCGCTTGTAATTGTGTTCCCGGCTGCGTCAGTGGCAGTAGCAGTAATAGTATGCGTATCCATGCTAAGCGGCGCGACAGGAGTAAATGTGTAATTGCCGCTGCCATCTGCGGTCACAGTTCCAAGCGTAGTGTCACCGTCTTTGATAGTCACGGTCGCACCCGCTTCTGTGGCACCGCTGATAGTTGGTGTAGTATCGTCTGTAGAGCTATTGTTGGCAATAGGACCCGTGACGTCTCCTACATCATCAGTTAAAATCATTGTAATAGTAGGAGTTATAGTGTCAACAGTGAAACTAGTTGCAGGACTTGCCGATCCGCCATCTTTTGTATAGGTTATAGTATGAATACCCTCACTAAGATCACTTGTCGGAGTTAAGCTCCAGCTGCCATCGGATCCTACGGTAGTAGTTCCCAGCGATGTAGCACCATCAAATACCTCTATTGTTGAGCCTGCGTTATTAGCATCCAAAACACCCTTGAATTCAGGTCTGGCATCATTTGTAGTTTCGCCGTCAAAAACTAGTCCGATTACTGGCGCAACATCATCATATACGATCGGCGCATCTATTAAAGCTGCATTTACAGTTGTGGTGCCTGGACCACTAACGTTACCGGCCGTATCTGTAGCAGTTGCCTCTATAACTGTTCCATCAGGAACTGGTGTAGTTGGCGTATAACTAAAGTTACCATTCTGGTTTGCAGTGGTTGTGCCGATTGGATTACCGTTGCCATCTGTAATAGTTATAGTACTTCCTGCTTCAGCAGTACCGGTGATCGGACTGCCATCTGTCGGATTAAGCACAGGAGCATCCGGAGCTGTAGTATCAACTGTAAAGATTGCTGTTGACTCGGTTATAGCATTGCCCGCCGCATCTTTAGCAGTCACTGAAATATAGTGTTGGCCCTCAGTAAGCGGAGTAGTCGGGGTAATAGTATAGTTTCCATTATCATCTGCAGTAGCTGAACCAAGAGCATTTCCGGCATCGTCTTTGGCGGTTACTGTAGCGCCCGCTTCTGTAACGCCGCTTATAACAGGCGTGGTATCATTAGTAACACTACCTGCCGTAATTGGTCCCTCTATTGGGTCTTCGTCGTCATATAAGTCTACACTTAGGCTATCCGGGGGTGTAGTATCACCGCTTCCACCGCCGCCGCCGCCGGCAAGAGCAGCCAATGCGCCAGCACCCAGCAAGGCAAGCGCTATTGGAAGCCAATCTGTCTCGGTCGCTTCGCCTATCACTTCACCGCCCAAGCTATAATAAGAAGAGTCGGGATTTGCCCCTTGCGGTATAAAGTTATAATATTGTCCGTTTTCTGCAACACCTATGAGACTTGCTTCATTATCATAATAATCTTCTATGATGATGTCTGCTGAGTCATCCTGGGCACTTGTTTTTTTGCCTATTTTTATTTTGAGGTTTTTGCCGTCTTTTGTCACATGAACTTGGTCTGGGGCTACCTGAGTAGCTACATTTTTGAGTTCAATGCTCTGTTTTGAACCGGCTTTTACTATCAAAGGCCTTCCGGTAGCTCCGCTGCCTTCCATGACCGTATTTGTTGAAACAACATTTTGACCGTCTTTGACGATCACCGCAATCTCTTGGCTCATATTTAGTCTCCTTTAAAAATGTTTATCTAATAGTATTTTGGATACCGATTATCTCGATACTAACTCTACGGTCTGGTGCTAGGCATTGGATCAACTGTGGCGTAGCTTTGTCTCCTTGGCAGCCTTTAGTAATAGGATGTCTCTCGCCCATTCCAAATGAATCTATCATAACACCTATATTGTTTGCTTTAAGTTGGCTAGAAACTGATTTGGCGCGCGCTAGCGAGAGTGCATCATTATACTCATCGGTACCTATACGGTCCGTGTGTCCTTCGATGCGTATTTTTTTGACCGAGAAATACTCTTTTTTGATCTTAGCAGCCAATGCATTGATAGTGTTTACGCCTTCTGGAGAAAGTACTGATTTATTAAAGGCGAATAGCGTATCGGCATTGAGTTCTATATACTCTGAATTGCATAAAGGTTTGTAACGATTTAAGATATCGGAACGTGCAATGATACCTTTGCTTATACCATCCGTTTTTCTAACGGCATACATACCATCACCCACGTCTTGAAGTTCTAGATAAAGAACTTGTCCTTTTGGGGCAATATAAGATTGCTCGACTCCGGGATTGAGACCATTTTCTACACGCACACTGATCCTAGTCGGGCATGTGAATGTTTGTGCATACTGATTTGGCAATATTACACCTATGAGACGATTTCCCACCCATACTTTTGGGGCTTGAGTACTATCTCCGCCTTTACGATAGAAAACTACCATTGATTCTTTATCCGACATTCCTGGGGCGCTAAAGCCTAGATCCTTTTTTTTCATTACTTGTTTTTCCGGGATACATCCTGAAATACCAAAAGCAATTATAGACGCAATTAACAACCTACCGATTAACACTTTCATTTTTTTATCCTTCCTTGTAAGAACGTTGATCAAATCTCAATATTAATCATAATCCATCATAATATTTAATGATATTTTATAATTTTTAATGATGATTTTGTATTATTTAGCTTCAATTTAACGCGGTTTTTTGAAACTTGATAATATTTTACTATTATAGTTTTAATTATAGGTTAAATTAAGCTTGTTTTTAAAAGTATTTTTGATATTTAAAAAACAAAAAATTTATATAGTCAAATTGACCCAAACATCATCTTTTAACACTTTTTTTAATATAATGGTCTTTTAATATTATGAAACAAAGGTATTTATATTGCGATTTTTTTTATTTATACTAATATTTTTTATGACTATATCTATCAATGCCCAATCATTTGATGGCAACATATCCAAAGAGATCAAAAATTCAATTGAAAACCATTTAAAAAGCAGGGATGCTTTGTTGGTGCAAAATTTATATGTAAATACCGGATATACTCCACTTTGGATAAACAATAATAAAAAAATGCAAGAATTATTGTACGCTCTTAAAGATCCTCTCTTTAACTATAAAGAAAAAGATTTAGGCCAAAAAGAGATAGAAAAGCTTTTATTTATGCTAGATAATAATGAAATTGACAACAAAATAGCATTATATGCAAGACTTGATGCAGCACTTAGCAGCAGTTTTATCCGTTTGGTTAAATTTATCTCTCAAGGTGATGTAGATTGGGAACTTGTACAAAAAAAGATCCAATCACTTAGATCTAGTGAAAATATTTATGGGGATTGGGAGATAACACCAAATGATTTCCCGGATCAAAAAACAATGGCACAAGCAGTATTCAATGGAGATATATACGGATATCTAAACTCTTTATTACCGCTAGATGACAGATATAGATCTTTAATCAAAATTTATAAAAAATATCGACATATGCAGCCTTTTGCGGAGATACCCTACAGTCATGATATATTACAGGTTGGCAGCAACTCATCTAGAGTGATGCTGCTAAAGAAACGGCTCCAAGATTTGGGAGATTATCCTGCCCATATCGCCATAGACAAAAACTTTGACTCTACAGTATATAATGCTGTTTTGAGATATCAAAAAAGATACAACATAGAACAGACAGGCAAAGTTGATAATGTTACTAATTATTATTTAAATCAACCTCTTTCAGCTCATCTTCAGAGCATCGTGACTAATCTTGACAAAACAAAGATTTACCAAAAGAGACTAAGCGAAGAGAGAATAGAGATCAATATCCCTTCGTATAGTTTTAAATATTTTAAAAATAATAGACTTGCATTATCTGCAAATGCTGTTGTAGGTCGAATAGATAGGCCTACTCCAATATTTAATGATTTTTTAGAATATCTTGTATTGAATCCAACATGGACAGTTACTGACAATCTCATAAAAAAAGACCTTATAGGTGTTCTTAGAGAAAATCCGAATTATTTGACCGAGAACAATATCCGTGTATTTTCCAATAATGATGAAATTTCTATAGCGCCGGGTGAACTTGATATATATGAAAACAGTTCTGTTAAAGTGCCGTATAGATTTGTCCAAGATCCGGGCGACTTTAATGCGCTTGGCAGAGTGAAATTTATTTTTCCAAATCCGTATGATGTATATCTGCATGATACAGACAATAAAGAGCTGTTTGGCAGACGTTACAGAGTATATAGCTCCGGATGTATGAGGATGCAAAAACCCCTAGAATTAGCAGCTATGCTTTTAGAAGATCATACTGATGACAAATATAACGCTTCGTCTATGCAAGAGATCTTGGATTCGAATAAAACTACAACTATTAAGCTAGCAACAGCTATACCTATCAATATACTTTATTTTACTGTACATGAAGATAATGAACTTGTCTATTTTGACTATGACATTTATATGTATGATCTCATTATCCAAGAATCAACTGAAGATAATAGAAAAGAGTATTTTAAAGCACCTAAACAAAGAATGATCAGGGTAGAAAAAAATGCAAAAACAGACAATAACCCTGCACCGTAATATTGGTTTTTAGTTGTTGGTTGTTGGTTTTTTGCTTGCAGCAGTTTTTTAGATTTTTGCGCCCCTTCGGCGGTCTCTGTGCGACATCGCCTTTGGTTTCAAATCTACAAAGTCAAAGCAGTTTGACTTTGTTTGACGATTCTCATGGCTCAAAATGATCAAGTTTATCATAGTGAGCGAAGCGTGACTATCTATTTATTAGATCTTGAAGCAATATTTTAGTTGTCGTGGATTCCTAATCTAGTCAAAAATAACACTCATTTATATTTTATTTAATATATGAGTAACTATCCGATAACCGTGATTAAGTGCGATAGCGATACTTCCTCCGCTCTTAAAAGCTATATCTCCGGCTATAAAAAGCCCCCTTGTCTCTGTCTCATAATTCTCATCAAAAATAGGTTCCCCCTTCTCATCGAGAGTCACTGAGCATTTTTTCAGAAAATCTACCGGCGTAGTGCCTCCAAGGGCATAAATAACCCTGTCAAATATCCCGCTTGTGCCATCAATATATATTACTTTGACTTTGCCGTGTTCATTGGCTAGGCTTTCTATATCAATGTCAAGTTTTGGTATAAGTTTTTTTTCTAAAACAAACTTGTCAAACATCTCTATATTTGTAGGATTAGGACGAGTCAGACTCGCTCCCCTATAAGATAAAGTAACTTGGTTGCTTTGGCTAAGTTCACAGGCATATTCCACCGCGCTATCCCCTCCGCCTACTACTAATATATTTTCATTATTCCCACACTTATCAAGATTAAAATTTACTTGCGTTTTGAGAGATGGAGGAATGGCATAAGATGGTTTATTTGGTTTGCCCATGCGCCCTACTCCAATGACCACATTGCGTGCAAGAAAATTACCACAATTTGTATAAACTTCAAAAATATCGTTCATTTTTATAACTTTATCAACTTCGCAATTAAATTTTGCGTCAATGAGATGATTATCCAAAAGTGAGTCAAAATAGTCAATCGTACTCTCTTTTGTACCGTCAAAAAAATCTATATTTCCATCAAGAGCCACGCTTTGACCCTGCCAATCTTTATCAACTCTTTTTTGATCTTTATAAAATTTGCGGATTGTTTGAGAGTGATTATCGCTTTTTTCTACAAGAAGTACTTTTTCTATACCTAAAATTTTAGATTCTACGGCTACTCCAATACCGCCTGGACCGCCGCCGATCACTATAATATCATATATAAGATCCATCAAAATAACCTTTTTTGCCAATTATAACATAATGTGTTGTTATTTTGCTCCATAACTTTTTTTTACTTATTAAACTATTTTGATTTATTAAATATCTAAAATATATTTTGGGAAATAAAGAGCAATCATATTATCCTCTTAATCGTACTCTTTGTGCATGTGTAATAGCAATTGCCATAGCGTCGGTAATATCAAGAGGTTTGATCTCTTTTTTGATCTTAAGTAGTTTTTTGACCATAAAGGCCACTTGATCTTTGGTTGCTTTACCGTTTCCGGTGACTGATTTTTTGACTTGAAGAGGAGTATATTCATAAAAATATCCCTTTTCTTGCAATATTTTTAAAGAAAGTGCTCCTCGAAACTGAGCCAACTTCAAAACAGTCTTGGGGTTAAATGCATAAAATATATCCTCGATAGCAACTTCATCAATATCATGTCCCTTTAAAATCACATCAATGCCCGATGAGAGCTCTATTATCTGTTCTTGAAGCACTGAAGATTTTAATTTAAGCAAGCCAGCTTCTATCAAAGAGATTTTCACACCCTCTACTTCTAGTATACAATAGCCTAAATTACGGCTTCCGGGGTCAATTCCTAATATATTCATTCACACCTTTTTTCACATAGTGAATAATTTGATTCAACTGTTAAATATTGGCTATTTTAGCTAAAATTGGCTAAAATCATAAAAGTTATTCACATTAAGGTTTAAAACTATATAGGAGAATTATGAATATTGGTGAAAAAATATTAGGCGAGCTAAAAAAAGAGATATCTGAAAATGATTACAATCAATATATCAAAAAATTATCATATGACACAAAACACTCTAGAAGTGATATAGCTCATTTTAATGCTCCAAATCTCATTATAGCAAAGTGGATAAAGACAAAATATGAATTTCAGATCACACATCTTTTTGAGATCCACACAGGAATCAAGCCAAAATTGGAAATTTCAATAAAAACAAAAAAGACCAATGCAGTTCAAAATATCAAAACAAGTCAGACAGTTGAAAAAAATGTAGCAAAAACCAATTTTTTAAACCCGTCACTTACTTTTGACAGTTTTATAGTAGGAAGTTCAAACCAATTTGCATACACAGCATCTAGAAGCGTGAGTGAAAAACTGGGACAACTCTACAATCCTTTGTTTTTGTACGGCGGGGTAGGTCTTGGAAAAACTCACCTTCTTCAGGCTATAGGTAATGAACAAATTGCATTGGGTAAAAACGTGGTTTATACTACTCTAGAAATGTTTATGAATAGTTTTACCTCTCATATAAGATCTCAAACTATGGATAGATTTCGTGAAAAATTTAGAGAATGCGATCTATTACTCATAGACGATATACAATTTATAAGCAGAAAAGAACAGACTCAAGAAGAATTTTTTCATACTTTTAATGAACTTTATAATGCAAAAAAACAGATCGTGATCACCGCTGATAGGCCTCCAAATAAAATTGCAGGTCTTGTTGATAGACTCAAAAGCCGTTTTGAATGGGGATTAATGGCTGATATCCAACCTCCGGGTCTTGAAACAAAAATAGAAATTATCAAAAAAAAGTGTGAATTGGATAAAATCTCTTTGAATAATGATGTCGTAAATTTTATTGCTACAAATATGGGAGATAATATACGAGAAATCGAAGGTACTATTATAAAACTCAATGCTTTAAGTTCGATTCTAAATCAAAAAATTACACTTGAATTTGCAAAAAATACAATAAAAGACCAGCTCAAAGAGAAAAAAGAAAATATTACAATTGATACTATTGCTCAGATAGTCTCAAAAGAATTAAATATCAAACCATCAGACATTAAGTCTAAAAAACGGACACAAAATATAGTAAATGCAAGACGAATTATCATATACCTTGCCAGAAATCTTACTCCAAACTCTATGCCTCAAATTGCAATGTACTTTGGTATGAAAGACCATACAGCTATAAGCCATTCGATGAAAAAAATTAACGAAATAATAGATGAAGATGAAAATTTTAAAGTACTTTTAGAAGAACTGTCAAATAAAATTCACTCCAAAGAAAATTGAATAAAAAAAAGATATAATACTAAAATTAGTGAGTCTATGTGAAAAATTGTCATTCAAACCGTCTTGACTTTAGCACGAAAATTAGGGATGGGATTGGGTTTTTCACTTTTTCATTGCCTATTACTACTAATACTATTTTATTTATAAATAAGGAGTGTTTATGAAGATTAAAGTTCAAAAGCAAGTTATTGAATCTATCTTAATCAATTTGCAGCCATTTTTGGAAAAAAAAGATGCCAGTCAAATAACTTCTCATATTTTCTTTGATGCTAATGAAAATGAATGCATCATAAAAGCTTGTGATCTTGAAATTGGACTTAGCATAAACACAAAACATATCATAGTAGAACAAGACGGCAAATCTACTGCAAACGGTAAAAAACTTTTGGATATCATCCGTATTTTAAAAGACGATGAGATAATTTTAGAAGTTTTGGATTCTTCACTAGTAATCAAACAAAAACAATCAAAATTCAAACTTCCAATTTTTGATGCAGCAAATTATCCTGTTTTCCCAAGTATAGAAAGCAAACCTCAAATTACATTAGATTCTATGCATCTTATACAAAGCTTGAAAAAAATATCTCCTGCAATAGATACAAATAATCCAAAATTTGAGTTAAACGGTGCTTTAATAAATATCAAAAACAAATCAACTGATATAGTAGGAACCGATACAAGAAGATTAGCCATTGCAACAATAGAAAATGAAAGTGAACAAGAGCTTGCTTTGATAATTCCTAAAAAAGCTATTTTGGAAATACAAAAATTATTTTTAGACCAGATAAATATCTATTACGATAATACAAACTTGATAATTACAAATCAAAATTATTATTTTTATACTCGTTTGATCAATGGAAAATTTCCGGATTATGCAAGAATTATTCCTAATTCTGTAAAATAC
>Ga0265293_10004188_pt1 | contig 25715 bp, 49 predicted proteins | sample Munlanlewell138R_FD_192505 | JGI IMG/M metagenome (GOLD analysis project Ga0265293, IMG submission 192505) | Leachate microbial communities from a municipal landfill in Southern Ontario, Canada - Leachate well 138R | ecosystem: Engineered > Solid waste > Landfill > Unclassified | place: Canada...
GTAGACGGCAGAGCCGTTTGGGGTCCATACCCCGGGGTCAAGCGGCGCGCAGCGACAACTCAGCGGCTGGGAGTTGAATGAAGTTCGGTGGTTAGGCGCCGATACAGCCCCTCGGCGATCACCTCGGCGGGCGGCAGCGCCTCGACCTCGATGTCGACCGGCACGTCCTGGCCATAGGCCAGTGGCGCCCTCTCCTTAAGGACACGCTCGACCCAGTGGCGGGTCTCGCCTCGACCGAGCAGGCGCTCTCGCCTAACCTCGATCGGAGCGTAAAGCTCGATGACTGTCGCGCCGCGCTGCTCCATCTTGCGTAGCAGGGCATGGGGCATGCGGACGCACTCAACGATGGCCTGCTCAGAGCGATCGAGGATGTCGTAGAGGCCGGGCCATGTGGTGTCGTCAGGGCCGAGTGCAACAGCGTGGAGCCTGGAGGCGAGGATGTCTCGTACTGCGGTCTTGCCCACACCTGGGCCGCCGGCAATCACGATGAACGGTGAGGTTGCCCGCTTGCCCTTACTCCAACCACCGGGCTGATCCCTGGCTGTCCGCTGGGAGTGGTGGCTGTGGCATAGGCCCCTGAGGTTTGCCCAGTCGTGCCCCCTGGGTCCGCGTGGCCCCTGGCCGTCAATGTGGTCGACGTCGGTGGCCGGTTTGATGCAGCCCTGCGGGTCTTGGCACTGGGGGTAAGCCTTGAGGTATGCCGCTCGAGTTGCTCTCCAGGTTGCGTCGTAGCCGCGCTCGACTGAACTCGGGCGCCGGGCGTCGTCTTGCCGGCTGGCCTCACGCCGGTGAAGGTCGCACTTGGCCTCGCGCACCAGTGTCGGGCAGCCGGGCTCTGCGCAGGGGCTAAGGGACTTGCGGGCCACTCGGAAACCTCCAGGGCTAAGAGTGGGTATCGACAGAGCCCTGGTCGCGGGCTAGGCTCGGGGGGTCAACGACAGAGAGGGAGAAGGAATGGCAACAACCATGGTCACGCTCAAGACAGGGGAAGAGATCGAAGTGCCGCTCACGGTGGATCAAGTAACCGAAGCGATCCAGAATGCGACCGGCATCTGGGTCAAACTCACCAACGAAGCAGGCGAGGGAGCTACGGTCCCCGCTGGCAACATCACTTCAGTCCGAAGCTGGAACTGAGCCCTCTCGCATCTCCCGCCCGTCGAGTGAGTGATGGACGATCAGGTAGCCGAACGATCCGTCGTCTCGCTCCACCGGCTCGACCTCCGGGCCGCAGACACAGTCGGCCTGGTCGGTTTGGGTGTCATGGTCGACCAGGTCGTTGACCGGGGAGACGTGGAGGGTGTCGTTCACGGCTGCGCGAACCTGATCCCGGTCACAACCCCGAGCGCCACGATCGCAGCCACGAACACCACCAGGGCCAGCACGTCCATGCGCTCATCGGTCAGTCGGGATCGCACCGTTCCTCCTCGGGCATCATCGCCAGCTGACACGGCTGGCAGTAAGGGCCAGGGTTAGAGGTGATCAAGATCGCCTCGCAACGTTTGCAGGGGCGGTCAGGCTTGTAGATGCCCGGGTTGCGCTCAGTGAGCGGCGGGGTCGTGATGATCATGCAGGGGAACCTCCTGCGGAAGAGGGACGCGGCCCGGCCGGCGAGGAGTAGGCCAGCCGGGCCGCAGGGAGCAGGCGCCTACTGAGAGACGCCAGTGCTTGACCGGGGAGGGGTCAAGAGGTGAAGGGTTTGGGGTGAGAGCGGCCTAGACGGCCGCGGTTATGGGCGGTGCGGAAGCTCTGACGCCACGTACTCCGCGTAAGCCTTTAGGGCCGGCGGGTCAGCAGCGATCCCGCTGGAGACCAGTTTTCGGTACGGGTTGACCTTTTGGTCGGGGTGACTCCATACGGCGATCTCTATCCCTGCCCCGCCAGGGTGTGCGACTGCATCAGCACGATAACCCGGCGGCAGCGCGGCGGTGAGCGCGTCTTTGACTTTCTGGACTGGATCAGCCATTAGGGATGCACCTGGTAATCGCGGGGACCTCCGAGAAACTCCTCCGTGACGGTGAACCCGTCAGGCTGGTCGGACACCACACCCTCATCCGGGCCGATCAGGCAAACCTTGCCCTCCACTTTGCGGCACCTGTCGGCCTCGACCGACCGGCCACGAACCGAAACGAATCGCGGCGGGAACAGCGCCGGGCCATAAGGCGGCACGCGCCACAAACCCGCGCCCTTAAAGCCAGACAGGTCTACCTTGAACTGCCGCAGCAGGCGCGGATCAGGATCTTGAAACGCGCTGATCTCCACCAGATCCTCAAAGACCCGCTCCAGGTTGGCGGTGGCGACACACTCGCCCGTGTCGTAGAAAGCGACCGGAATGGGCGGGTTGAAAACGAGATCCTCAGTCATTAGAGATGCCTCGGACTACAGTTTGGCCCCGAAGGCCCCGCCCCCGTGAGTCGCATAGGCAACGTTGAGGCATGTCCCATACTACCGTCTTCAGACGACACTTCAAGCAGCCCCTTCGAGTGCTGACTTTTTCGTAGGGTCGAGCGCCTCCAGCTCGGACAGCAAGCGGTCGAGGGTCGGCAGGCTATCCACCCCGTGCTGAGTCTCCCAGACACCTACCATCGCGAGCTTGGCCCGGACCTGGCGCACCTTCCGGTCCCGCAGCTCGTCATGTTTGATGTCCTTGACTGCCTGTAGCCGCATCTCTTCTCGCTTCTCCTTGCCTTGATCATGCCAGTCAGGGTCGACGACGCCACCGGTATCCGGCACCGCGCCCCTCGCCGTCGTCGTGTAGCTCGATTCCAGCCGCGCCCGCTCGATGTCGCTCAAGGTCGGCGGCGCCACTTTGCCGTCGTCGTCTGCCTCCAGTTCCCTGATCGGCGGTACCCGGCGCAGAAACAAGGTCTTCTCTGGGACGCGGCGCTCGAACGCGCACTCCCACCGATGCTTGCCGCTTTTCAGCCGCCGGACACAGGACGTAATCGTTATCTCGACTCCGCCGCGTAGCGTGAACATCTCGCCAGGAGTCACGGGGCACGGGGAGCCGCCCGGGTAGATGAGCCTCGATGCGGTGCCGTCGGCCAGGCCCTTGCGCTGGCCGGCCAGTGGGTCCGGCTTGCCGGGCTGGATACCACGCCGCCTCTCGCTCGCCTCACGCTTGGCTCTCCGGGCCCGGCGGACGAACTCGGCCTCGGGTACCTGGCGGGGAGGCTGCTGCCAGTCGCCAGGCACCGGCGGGATGCTTTCGCTCACTTGCCCTCCATTCGCTCTGCCGGATCTGTGAACTCGGCCGCGGCCTCATCTCGCAGCATCACGATCAGCTCGGACAAGCGTCGGCAGTGAGGGTCTCCGATCACGTCTCGCTCACCTGCCGCCTTAGCCATGCTGATGCGCAGCTCCTCCAGGCCGTCAGCGATAGGGTCGAAGCGTGTGCCGAGATACTCAGGCATCTTCGTCCTCCCCGATGAGCCCCAACGCCGCACCGATGTCGTACAAATCCTTGCCGCGAATCGTTGTGGTCCGGTAGGCCATTGAGCTATTGCGGAGCCGCCCCTCTAGCGTTTCGCCGGGCAATAAATCCCGCTCCTCCAGCTCTCTCCATAGCCCGTATTGCGCGTCCCATAGGGCCTGTATTGCCTCCTCGCGGGTCATTTGGGCGCCTCCTCCTCGGTTCTCTCCGGTGCATGTACTGGGCAGCCCTGCACGATCACCCAGCCGTCCGGTGGGTAGGGTGCGGCCCGGCCCCTCCAGTTGTCCATGATCGGGCAGAGGCAGCCGAGCGCGAGGGCCTGTTCTGAGCCGGGGTTAGGTTCAGGCATCGGACTCCTCGACTCTCTCCGGTTCCCCGCAAACCACTGTGCGACGCTCAAGGTAGACCTCATCGAATGGCGGGGAGGATTTGCGCATCGAGGCAAGGTCGGCTAAAGCGTGAGCTTCGGCGGTGTGCCATAGGTCTATTGCACGGTTGGCGTCTCCGGCCATGCCGATGGTGACGGCGACGGCCCGGTACTCGATCACCTCACGGCCCGGCTTTGCGTGTCTCACTAGATCAACGATCCGTGCGGCGTCATCCTCGCAACTGCGTCGATGGAGTTTGCCCGACTCGGCGTCAGCCGCGATCTCATCGAGCACGCCCATCACTTCCCTGGTCACCTCACGCGGCATCGCGCTCACTCTCCTCTGTCCCCACAAACACCCGGAGATCATCAAGCCGGTCCGCCAACTCTCGCAGCCCAGCGGCGGTGATTTGGAGCGGCGGCAGGAACTTGTCGCTCGGTGCTTGCCCGGCAGGCTCAACAAGACCGCGCCGCAGCAATGGCCCCCAGTCGAGCTTGCGGGGGGCGAGAACCATCACACGAGGATCGGCGAGCAGGGAAAGACGGGCGACATGCTGGATCGTTGGCCGTCTCACCGCTTCTCCTCTACAGGTAGCCCCGCCACGGCTAGTGGTAACACGTCCTGCGCCAACCTTTGGGCGGCGATCTCGCAGTAGCGCTCCTCGATCTCGATGCCGATAGCCTGGCGACCAAGCTGCTTGGCAGCCAACAGCGTCGACCCGGACCCCGCGAACGGATCAAGGATCAGGCCATCCGCCTGAACACTGAACTGAATGAGCGGTGACAGGATGCCGATTGGCTTCTGGGTCGGATGCAGAGCGCGACCGTGCTCTGAGCGCACCCGCAGAACCGACCGCATCAGGCGCGGGCCGCCGTCCACACTCGCGTAGGCGCTCGCCCCAATGTCCCCCATATGCGCGGGACGGCGTTTATTCCGCCGTACAACCTGGCGGGCCAGAGCATCGAAGGTCATCGGCGGCTCCTTGTGCAGAGTCGCCCACCGACCTCGATACCAGTGAACCGCAAGCTCATGCACCCTCTTGAAACGGTCGGCATGGAAGCCGCTGCCGTTGTGTTTCTCCCAGATGACTTCCTGAGCGTAGGTCCAACTCTCACGAAAATCAGCACTGTGCTCGAGCCAGAACCGCATCGACCCGAAGCACCACAACTGTCGGGCGGCGATCAGATCGAGCCATCCTCCTACCGGCCGGTCCCAATCAAGCGAGGTGTCGCCGTAGGGCGGGTCGGTAATCACGCAGTCGACCACCGGGCCGAAGAGCGATAGGAGCTCCCGGCAGTCGCCGTGGTAGATCGCGACCGCATCGTCTGAGTAGTAAGCCTTGGGCAGTTCAGCCACGGTCCTTCTCCTCTACAGGTAGGGCAGGCGGGGACTCGGCCTCGCGCAGCACAACACGAAGTGCTTTCAGCCTCTCTAGCCAAGGGGCGAAGACCTCCCGCTCTTCTGCCTCCCTTCGCCTCACCATCGCCGCTTCGTTAGTGATGGCCTCTCGCACCACCAGGTTAAGGTCACCGAGCTGTTCGCGGGTTAGCTTGACGGCGACCGTCTCACTCATTGGTTGTCTCTCCGTTCACGGGCAGGACGTAAATGTCTTCGAGCTGCCCGGTTTCCTCCAACCGGCGTGCCTGCTCCCGAAGCAGATCGCTCACAGTGACCTTGGAATCGTCCGCCCGGCGAAACATTGTGAACGGCATCCGGTGCGCGTCAGCGAACTCTCGGAGCGCCTGCGCCTTGGCCTTGTTCACGGTTCCGCCGCACGTCGGGCAGGGCTTATCGCTCATTTGCCTGCTCCTCACTAGGGGTGGCGAGTCGCGTCAACAACGCCCTGTCGTTATCGCTCAGATCGTTGCCGTCGTGATCGCGGATCAACTCAAGGCGTGCCCGATCATCGGGGGAAAGCGCCAGCCCTTCCGGGTTAAGCGACGGGGCGAGGTCTGGCAGAGGCTCGTAGTTATCCTCAAGCGCCCAACGCCGGATCGGCCTGACGCCGCCGTTCTCCAGGCTCTCAATCAGCCATTCCTCATCGCGGGGGTTGCCAGGCGCGGCGGCTACCTGCGAGAGGATCTTGATCTCTTCCCCGTCGCTGCGGGCTATGCGCAGCTGCCCTACCTTGATCTCCGGGGCAGGGGCAGGGTCTGCTTCCTCGATCTCGGCGTAAGCACCCAGCCGCCCCATGATCCGCTTCCGTTTCGGTTCCTCTACAGGCACCGGGGCAGCCGATTCGAGCGCATCAACACGCCGGGTGAGGTAGTTCACCTTGTTCAGCAGCCCCGCATCCCGATGCTTGCCGTGATAGCGGCCCCAGATAGCTTCCTCAACGGCGGTCAGCCTCCGCGGGGTCCGACCCTCCTCGCCCTCCGGTTCTTCCAGTACAGGCGAAAACGGCAACCCCGGCAAATAACCGGCAGGCAACCTATCCAGGGCGGCATCAACGATCTGCCGCGCATACTCACCCTCAACCGTCACGCCCGCCGCATCCTCCAAGTCGCAGCCGCAGAGTTCGCCGACGAGTTCATCCCGCAGCAGCAACCACGGCTCATCTTCAGTGCTCTCCGGTACAGGCACAGAGGCATCCCTCAGCCGCTTGTTCTCGGCCTCAAGCTCCGCACACCTGTCCTTGACCTCGGCGTACTTCTCAAGCGGGGCCGTTCGGATTCGCAGGCGGTTGTTCTCGGCCTCAAGCTCGTCTATGCGCTCACCCAAAGACGACGGGAAGGGTGATAGCCGCCAACCCATCTCGGACAGGGCCTTGACGGCGGCCTCGACATCCTCATAGGCGAGATGCCCATAGGCCCGCAGCAGCGCCTGTTGCAGCGCCTCCCACGGCTCAGCATCCGGACGCCACACCTCGGTTGTCGTCTCCTCAGCCATCACTTCTCCTCTCTCTCGCCTATCAACCTGATTTGCCTCTCCCTGCTGCCGCGCTCGATGAACCCGAGACGCTCAAGTTCCTTGAGATGCCACTGCACCGTTGACGTGCTTGACAGGCCAACCGCCTCACCGATCTCACGTAGCGTTGGCGCCCAACCGTGCTCGGCCTGGTGGCGGGCGATGCACCGCAAGACCTCGCTCCGGGTGCTCACAGCCGTCCCTCCAACGCATCGACCAGGCGGTAACGGTCCAAGCGCGTCAACCAGCCCACCGTCGTGCCATCGGCAACCTCCGCCCGGGACATCGCCTTCAGAGCGGTCCGCTTGCCCCAGCCCGGATGAGCGGACAAGACGTCGAGCACCGCCATGCCTTCGAGCCACTCGCCCGGGGACTCGTCCTCCATCACCTCGACCGCCGTCACCTTCCCGAGACGGATGTCGGCCTTCAAAGCAGCCCGGGCGCGCCGGACCTCGGTGGCCTTGGCGAGGGCTTCCATCGGCTGGGGGTTCACGAGATCCCACCAATCCGGCGGTCCTCACCCGTCATCCGCAGCACACGGCAATAGCCGGCGAGCCTGGAGGCGACCGGCTCGCCGTAGCGCTCACCGATCGCGCTCAACTCCAGGTTCGTCGTCACCAAGAGCGGCGAGCCGTGCTCGATCCGGGAATCGACAGCGTTGAAAACGACTTCGCGACCAAAGTCCGTCGGAGTGGCCTTGTCCAGGTCATCAAGCACCAGGGCCGAGGTGCCATTGATGATCGCCAGCGCCTCACGGCGGGCCGAATCATCGAACCCGGCGCGAAGCTGCGACATCAGTCTCGCGGTGCGAACCCACCGTACCCGATCCACACGCAGCCGCCGCCAAACCGCTGCCGCTGCCAGATGGGTCTTGCCGACCCCGACCGGGCCGAGCAACATTAGGCCGCGAAGCTCACCATCAGCCCACAGCCGAGCAGCCTCGCCATGCTGGCCGCCGGGAAGTTCGATACCCCAGCGCGAACTCGGCAGATGCGACGCCTCGACCCGACTCTCGAATCGGCTGCGATCTCGCTCACGCTCTTCTTCGGCTTTGGCCTTTTCACCGCAAGGCTCACAAACTGGCGTCATCCGCAGCTCTCGGCCTTGGAAGAACAACCGCTCAACCTGCATCTCGGCGCCGCACTCGGCACATTCGCACGTCCTTGTCGCGGTCACACCGCCACCTCCTCGGTCACCCGGTCGTACTTGGAAAGCTCAGGCCTCGTGACAGCCGGCGGGCGACCGTTGCGCTTCTGCGAATCCTCGACCGCGGCCTGATAGAGCTGGCCGTAGCGCTGCCGAAACTTCGGCATCGACATCACGTTGCCGCGCCAGAACGCATCCGCTTGTGTCCACCGGATCAGCCGCTCGGCCTCCTCGCGGCGGCGGCCATCGAGCCGGATCAGCCGATCCTCCTCGACCGCCCAAGCCTTCGTGATGTTCGGCCGCTTGTGGTTCGGGTCGTTTTCTGCAACCAGGTCAGCGAGTAGGTGTGAAAGGGGGGCGTCGGACGGCGAGACGCCGGACGACTCCCTTCCCTTCCTTTCCCCTTCCCCTTCCCTCTCCCTTTCCGGGGTTGAGCGACTCACTGAGTCACTCACTGAGTCACTCATCACCCGTGCGTCCTTGCCGGGTGAGCCACTCATCGCTCCCTTCACTGCGTACTCAGACGGGTCCCTGTTTTTGGCTCCACGAGCGGAGTTGCAGCCACGGTGAGCAAGGCGGACATTGCTCGGATAATCAGTCCCACCCTCAGATTTAGGGGTGATGTGATCAAGCGATGGCTGCCCCTTTGTCGCGCCCGCACGTTCAACGGGGTCGACCTCGACCTCATTCCCGCAGATCGCACACTCCCAGTTGTCGCGCCTGAAGTAAGCCTCCCGGACCTCAGGACTTTGGAGTGACGGAGCGGGGAGTTTCGGAGGGGACGGACGGTTTATCCGTTGGTGCTTTCGGAAGTTGACGATCCAGCCGAGCCTCTGCTGACTACGACCGCCGCGATACGGGAACACGAACCCGTTGTCGACAAGCTCCCCCATGTAGCGCTCGACGTCGTCTACGTTGATGTCATCGTCGTAGAGAAACGCTCCGGCCTTGAGATAGGGCGCCGTCCACCGCAGGAGACCTTCGTCGTCCGCCAGCCCCCAGCTGGCGATGAACAGCAGCCGGGCCTCACGACACAGCATCCCGATGTCCTCATCTTCGAAGAACTCCGGCTTAATGGTCCTTATCCGGGCCACTACTCCTGTGCCTCCAGCTCATCCAGCCGCACCGAGACAACCCCTCGATCGGCCGTATGGACGAGCACCCGGTAGGGCACCTCGCCACCGCCGACGATCCGACCACGCTCACCGGCGAACACGATCGGCTCACCAATCCGCCAGACGATGAGCGGATCCACTTGGAGGTTCCCGTGCTCAACCACAGGCAAACACCGCCCCGCAATCCCCGCAAACCTCCCCGACAACCGTCCCGGCGCACTCCGGGCAGCCCCGTCCCAACATCCGTCTCCTCTCACTACGTGGTCTCTCCGGGCAGGCCAGGCGTAAGCGGCCCTCCATGCCCACACTCGTTGCAAGCTCGATGCATTCCGGGGTCAGCTCCTCCCACCAGATGCGCTCTATCCCGGCCTCGACCAGGTCGTGTGCGCGGCGGCAAAGCGGGCAGCCGATCGCCGGGGCGTACAGCACCGCGAGTAGTTCGGCCTCATCCCGGCCCATGAAGTGCTGCCGGATCGCCCGGGCCGGCAAAAGGTGATGGGGATCTTTGCGGCCCTCGCATACGTGCCCCTCGCGCCGTCCGAGCAGGTAGCAGGGGTAGGCGAGGACCGCAGATTGAAAGTGCCGGTGCGCGGCGCGCTCAGCTGCGGAGAGGCGCTTAGGTTTGGCCTTCGGGCCGGTGCCGCGCTTGAGCGGCTTCGAGCGCTGCTGCCAGGCGCGGTTCTGCTCCAGTGAGCTACGTTTCAACCCCGCAGACCGCTTCACAGTGCGATCTCCGGGGTGGCACCCCTAAAGGTGAGAGCTATTAGACTCTCACCTTTAGGGGGGAGTTCTGACGAGGAGAGAGAATGCGAGTTGTGGGCTATATCCGCGTGTCGCGGGTCGGCAAGCGCGACGGGGAGCGATTCATCAGCCCGGCCGAGCAACGCAAGGCGATCGTCGCCTGGGCTGACCTGCACGGCCACTCCATCGTAGAGGTCATCGAGGATCTCGACCAGCCGGGTACCAAGCGGGACCGGCCCGGCCTGGAGCGGGCGCTCGGGCTGATCGAGGCTAGCCGGGCCCAGGGTGTCGTTGTTGCCAAGCTCGACCGCTTTGGCCGATCGGTGCCGCATCTCGGGCAGCTGCTCGACCTGCTCGCCCGCCATGATGCCGCGCTGTTCACCGTCGCCGAGGGCATCGACACCTCGGGCCGGGCCGGCCGGATGATCGCGACGATCCTGTCGGCGATCGCCGAGTTCGAGGTCTCCCGGATCGGTGAGACCTGGTTTCAGGCTCGCGAGAACGCGGTCAGCCGCGGTGTCTGGGTCCGCTGGACCGTGCCGCTCGGCTACGAGAAAGACGCCGACGGCCGGCTGCATCCCGACAAGGCCGCGCCGCTGGTCCGCGAGGTATTCCTGCGGCGTGCCGGCGGCGAGTCCTGGACCGCCCTGGCCCGTTGGCTCGGCGACCAGCTCGACATGCCGATCAGCACGCAGCGAGTCCGCTACCTGATCCAGAGCCGCGCCTACCTCGGCGAATCCTTCGGGGACCAGGGCATCGAGAACCTGGAGGCCCATGAGCCGCTCGTCAGCCCGTCTGAATGGGAAGCAGCCAACGGGGTCAGGGGAAGCCGCCCACGGCGCTCTGGCCGCGCCACCCGGCCCCTCACTGGCCTGGCGCGGTGTGCGAGCTGCCGGTATGCGCTCAAGCCGTCGGTGCGCGGGCGAACCGGGGCGGTCGATTACGTCTGCAAGACGAACGCGAAGCAGTCGGGCAGCCAGACATGCTCGGGGCCGGTCGGCATCGCCGCCGACAAACTCGACACCTACGTGCTGGAGGCCTTCTGGGACTTCGCCGAGGCCGCGAGAATGCGCCGCGCCGACCCGTCCGAACGAATCAGCGTTGCACTCGCCGACCTGGAGCGGGCCGAGCAGCGACGAGATGCGGCGGTCAGCGACCGGCTCGGCGACATCCTCGGACCGGGCGGCGACGCGCATCTCGCCGTCATCGATAAGGCTCAGGTCGAGGTCGAGAGATGCCAGGCGATCGTCGATGAACTCACCGCTTCCGAGGTTGACCTGCCTGACGTTGACCTGCGGGCCGAGTGGGGCAACTTCGATGTCGAGCAGCAACGTCAACTACTTGCCTCCACCATTGACTGCGTGTTCCTGCGCCGCTCCGCGAGACCGGGGCCGGGCACGCCGACCGGCGAGCGGGTCCACATCTGCTGGCGCGGCAGCGGCCCCACGCTTCCGAGGCCGGGCGTACTCTGGGTCCCCCGGCCATACGACTTCCCACCGCCACTGGGGGTGCCGCTGGGTCATGATGGCGACCAGGGCACGTGACAGGCCTTCCTTAGCTTCCGGAGTCACCCCTCCCCCTCCCGCTGCATCGACTCCAAGATCTGCAGGTAACCGACGATGTCCAGGCGGGTGTCCTCAATCAGGAGTGCCGGGTCTCTCGCCAGCTTCGCGTGGATCATGAGGCGCGGATAGTCCTCGGGCTCGACCTCGACGCCGAGTGCGTCCTGCGCCGACCGGGCGAACCGCTCGGCCGTCTTGATCGCCGGCCCGTAGTGCTTGCCGCGCTCGATGACGGTCTCGCGGGCCCGCTGCTCCAGGTCGCTCAGGCTCATTCCGTCCCCTCCCACGGCAATGTCTGGCCGGCCCGTCGCGGCCCATGCGGGCGCATCCTTGAAATCTCCAGCCGGGACATGTCCACCTCACCGGCACGGTCAGAGGCCAATTTCTGGGCGGTGCGCTTGTCGAGGCAAAACGCCGCAGCAACCTCGGGCCAGGTTGCGCCCCGCTCGCGCATCCGGTGGATCTCGGCGGTGAGTGCGTCACGGTCGCGGGTCACAGCGCCATCTCCAGCGCGAGCTGTTCGCCGGGGGCAAGCGCATCGCTCCGCTCATATCCGGCCTGCTCCAAGAGCAGCGCGGCAACCAGGTCGGCCGGATCGCAGGTCCCCAGATAGATCGAGATATACGCCAGCTGATCCAGGACCTCTCGCCGCGAGCCGTACACGCATCCTGTGCGGCGGGCCTCCCTGTAGGCGCGTTCGAGGCTCACGCCGCCTGATCCCAGTCGTAGTGGCTCGGCCTGCCGGCAGCCCCCTGCGGAGCATCGACCAGCGAGAGCTGCAAGTCATCGGGGGCGACGGCATCCTGGCTACTCACTGTGCCGCCGCCCCCTTCGCGGGAGGTATCCACGTCGGGCTTGACGCCCGGATTGGTGCTGGCGCTGTCCGGGGCCGCGGACCCCCCCGCCCGTGGCTGTCCCACGGGCACACCAGCACCAACCCCGACGCGGCGCCGCAACTCGGCCCTTCCCGCAGGGGTGATCTCGTACAGATTCGATTTACGGCCGTGGCTGGCCGGGTTGGTTGACTTCCGCCGGCCGATCTCGCGCATGTAGCCGCGGGTCACCATCGCCCCGACCCGGGCACCGATGGCATTCAGCGCGTCAGCCGGAATCTCGCAACCGAGGAGATCGTCGGCATGGAACTCACCGCGGGCCCGGAGTGCATCCCAGATCGCCGACTCGATCAGCTCCGATGCCTCACGGCGGTGCAGCTCGATGACCTCGGCGCCCTCGCGCAGGGAGCCGGTGGTGCCTCCACGGATACCTTGCCGGGTCACTGCAAGGCAGAAGGCGAGAGCGGCGGTCATGCGGCCCTCTCGTCATAACGGCGAGACCACTCCACCAACTGCCGAAGCGCCGCCCGCTGTCCGTCGATCATCCGCAACCGCTCCTTGCAGACATCCATCATCGTCGCGGCGTTGTCACGGTCACAGCAGAGGGTGGCGACATGCTCATCGCCTCGGGCGAGATCCCTCACCAAAGTGGCCGGATGCCCCTGACCGCGCAGCTCCGCGGCCTTCACCGCCAACGCCTTGCGGTAGTCGCGCTCGGCCTTCGCAAAAGACTCACCCCAGCCCTTGAGGTCGTCGATCGCCATCTTCGCCTGCTCGGCGACAGCGCGGCTTGCCTTCCTCGCATCGTCGAGGTCGAGCGGGTCGCCGAGAGTGAGAGCAGCCGGGTTGGTCATGCCGCGACCAGCTCCTTGCGCTCCTTGTAGGCTCGGCGGGCGTCACGGTTGATCCGACCCGCCGCCCGATACGCAGCGACCGCGGCCTCGAAATCCTCCGAGGTGCCCTCGGCGTCGATCAGCTCGTAAGTGCCGTCATCGCGGACCTGCAACATTGCGGCCCACTCAGGCTCGCCGACCCCGCACTCCCTGGCCAGCAGCGGGTAGCCGCCGCCGACCTGTGTGTGCGCGCCGACCGACAGGTACTTGCCGGTCTTGAGGTCGAGCACGCCGAGCCCGTCGCGGCCCTTGATCCGGCCGTAGAAGTCCAGGCGACCGGCGACACCGAGGCGCTCCGAGTAGACCACCTGCTCGACCGCTACCACCTCGGGCTCATGGTCAAGCCAGAACGCGGCGACGCCCTGGGCGAGGCCGACCTCGCGCTCGGTCATCTCGTCGAATGCCGGGACCGGGCGACCGGAGGCCAGGGCCTCGAAGGCGTCCCGGTGGACGTTCGTGCCCTCGCTCGCGGCTTTATCCCGGACGTCGTTGTAGGTGAGGTTGCGCTGCTCCAGCTCCCGCCAGATCGCCTGCGGGTCATTCAGCACGTCGAGCACGTTGTGCAGGCACGCCGGGTCAGCCTGGAGGCGCTCCTCGATGTAGCCGGCCACTCCGATGCACTGGGTGCGGGCCGCCCACCGCAGCAGATTCGACGGGTCGTGATCCAGGGTCTTCACCACCGTCGTCACGCCGGTCAGGCGCTTGCCCTTGCGGTCGGTCTTGGGGTTGTGCCCCCAGTAAGAATGGTTCTCGTCGATGTACCAGACGGTCGAGCCGTTCGGCAGGTCGATCCGCTCAGCCTCCATTGCCCTCTCCCTCCTTGGCCTCGTCGGCCTTTTTCTTCACCCAGGAGTCCAGCTTCTCGGCCTCCCCGAAAGTCATGGTCTGGATCGCCGCGACCGCCTTGGGCTTCGAGCCGCAGTCGCCGGGCTCCCGGCCGGTGATGTGACCGACCGCCAGGGCAAACATGCGCTTGGCGCCGTCCACCTTCCAGGCCCGATCGACGATCCCCTTGGCCGGTCCGGCCCCGATCGCATCGGTGCCCTCGGTGTCGGTCACCGGCTCGACTTCGGTCTGCGGCCCCTCGACCAGATCACCGACCGAACCCTCGACATCGCCGTGGTCGAGCACCGGCCCGAAAGCGGCCTCGCCGTCGCTCGCCAGCCACCGGCTGTACTGATCGCGGCAGCGGGCCTCGCCTTCCGGGGTGAGCGCCAGTGACTTCCCCTTGCGGGTGTTCACCACCTTCATCCCGTCCTTGCGCGAGAGCCGAAGCTGCGGGATCGCGTACAAGCTCACCCCGACCCCGAAGCGCACCGCGGCACGCTTGAGGGCATCCGAGTAGAGGCCCTTGCCGATGTAGCCCTCGCCGATGTCCTGCCGGGTGATCCCGTCAAGCGTGAGGCGGCAGAGCATCTGCTTGCCGTCGCTGCTCAAGGCGTAGTCGTCATGCCACAGGTGAGGGCAGACGAGATTCAGTCGCTCGACCACCAGCCGTGCGTCGATGTAGGCGACAACCAGCCCGCCAGTCGGGCCGTCGCCGTTGTCTCCCCAGGTGGCCTGCACCTTGAACCGCACCGCGTTCGCCGAGAACGGCCGGCGCAGATGCGGCGCTGCGGCCCGAAACGAATCGACCGGGAACTCCGGGCGCTCGACCGGCGCCGGCACCAGTGCCCCCACAATCTCCACCGAGGGCGCCAGCACCCGCCGCTTCGACCCGGGCCGGCAGCCGGCACGCCGTCGACGCTCAAGCACGCTACTCATCGCTCCCTCTCCATTGCCTTCAAGGCGTCCTCCAGCAGCACAACCGCCTGCAGCAGGTACGGCCGGGCGTTGCTCCGGTTGCGCGGCATCTCGGTGGCGTCGATCGCCTTGAGTGCCTTCCTCGTCTCGACCCGCGCAGCCCTGATGTCGTTGCAGGCGAACTCGTCCTCGGCCTCGGTGGTAAGCGGCCAGGCGTCGGGGTGCTCTCCGGTCCTGAAAGCCATCAGAGCGGCCCCAGCTTGTTGTTCCGGCGGCCCTTGTCGTAGGTGCCGACAATCACCTCGGCCACCGCCCGCCGCTTGGTTAGCGACTTGAACTCGGCCAAACCCCGGGCATCACCCAACAGCCCGCCGGGGCCGCCCTTGTACTTGCTCAGCTTCTTCGCGAGCGCCGCCTTGTCAATCTCACCGTTGAAGCGGCCCAAGACAAGGGACATCCCGGCAACGATCGTTTTCTCGGCAGCCTCGTTGCGAGTTCCCCACGCCTCGGTAAGGACGTGCAGGGTCGCATCCAGCAGTTCCGGGTCGCGATCATAGATGCCGAGAATCGTCGTCACGCAGGCGATGCTCCCGTGGCGCAACCCGCCGCCGACCACCCTCCAACCATGAGCGTCGCAGGTGTCGCGCACCCCAATGGCGACCGGGTCACCAGCCACGAGCGACGCTCGGTACTTGTCAAAGGCAGACACCATCCGGGCGTCATTTAGCGCCAGGAACAGCCGGGCCTCTTCGGCACGCTCCAGCCCGCGACGCACGTCGCACTTGACCTTCGTGTCGCCGAGACCCTGCTCCATCGCCGCCCGAACCCGGTGCTGGCCGTCGATCACGTACAGCTTGCCGTCCCGCGCCGAGACGGTGACCTCACCAACGTGGTCCTCGTTCCAGTTCTTGACGAGGTGCTTGACCCGAGCCGGGATCATGCGCCGCTGATACTCCGGGTCGAACGCGAGAGATCGGAAGGGTAGGTGCTCGGTCGCCCTGCTGCGCTTCTTCATCGGATATCCTCCAGTTGTCTGGTGAGGTCGCGGATGGTTTTCCGGGCGTCTGCAAACACCGAAAGCCATCCGTCGACCTCGTCTTGTGTCGCCACTGCGAGCGCCCGGTCGGGGCGCAAATGGGGAAATCCGCTGTTGATCCCGGCGGCCATCCCGACCGCTGTTTCCATGCGCTGCTTAGCCTTCGCGGCCAGTTGACGGTGCCGTTCGGTGGTGACTTCCATCACGGTCGGCCCCTCTCGGCCTTCGACCCGCGCCTTGATCTCCAGGTCCGCTGAGCGCATCGTCCGCTCCCCCTTCTTCACCTGCTCGAAAAGCTCCGGATCTTCCTCAGCGACCCGCTTCATGCGCTGCACCGACCGTGGTGACGCCCCTGTCTTGGCTGCGGCCCGTGCGGTCGCCCGGTCAGCCGATGAGGTCTGCTTCTCGGGCGGGATGTCGTCATCGGGACGCTGTGCGCCCACGGGCGCAGAGCGTTTCTTCCCCGGTGCAGTAGTCCCGTGGGCCTGCCTTCCCCGCGCCTCTGCTTCCAGCTCCGGCAGGAACGCAACCGCGCAGGCGGCGAGCTGGGCCGGGGACAAATGGCGGCGGTGGCCGTTCAGATCCCAGACCAGGTTCGCTGGCTGGTCGCCCTTGTAAACGTCGACCTCGGGGTCGATCCCCAGCTCCCTGCACGCCCGGTAACGATGGCGGCCGTCGAGGATCTGCTGCTCGAACAACACGATTGGCTCGCGCAGGCCGTTCTCGGCGATCGACTGCTTGAGTTCCGCATACTCGGAGTCGGTCATCTCCGGGATCAGGTCGGCGAGCGGGTGCGCGTTCATCAGCTCCCTCTCCTTTTGACTACTGCTCTCCGTGCCCAGGGCGTCAACCTCCGGGTCAAGCTCTGGGCATCCAAGTGGTCATGCACCTGCTCACCGATATGGCCAGGGCCCGGCACGATCGGGGGAGGCTCCGGCTTGCGGGCCTCGACGTTGCGGACGCGGGTCATGCCGCCACCCCGACCCTCGGCAGCCGCTCCAGGGCAGGCAGATCCGTCTCGGCGGTCTCAGGCTCCCGGCCAGGGAACGGCCACGCCATATCGTCCAGCCACCCCTCGGCCTCCGCGTCAACCAGCCGGGGCTCAGGTGCCGGCGGCCGCGAAACGAACTCACGCCAGCCGGCATACAGCTCCCAGCCCCAGCGGGCCATCACATACAAGCCGGCCAGGGCGATCGCGGCCAGGCAAGCCACCAGGCCGGCACCCAAGGCCGCGACGAACAGTTGGGCCAGATCGTTCTTCATGCTGCTCCTCCCACACGCTTGATTCCCAGGCAAAGACGGGCGATCTGCCGCCGGTAAAACAGCCGCTCAGCGAAGCCGAACGGAGTCACCGTCCACAGATGCCAAAGCGGGCTGTAGGCGCACTCCTCGTAGGCGGTGGCGAACATCTCGGACGGCGACTGCCACGCCGGCACGTTGAAAGGACGCCACTCGGTGTCGGCCGGGAAACGTAGCTCCCTGGTGAACCAGCGGCGCTGAGCATCAGTTAAGTGCCAGCTGTCGAAGATGTGGCCGAGCTCATGCAGGAACACGTGCCGCCACGGCTTCACCAGCGAGACCGTGCCGTCTGAGCCCGCGCAGCCGAGTGGCTGTCGTTCCCGCTGCCCTCCGCAACGATCCGGGCCAGTGTGCACTCGCACCACGCCGTCAGGGGTCGGCATCAACGACTCGTTCACCCACACCTGGTAGAGATGCGCCCGTGGGGCCGGGTCGGGCCACACGACCGTGCGGGCCTCAGCCTCATGCACGGCGATCAGGGCGAGGGCCAGGAGCCAGATGGCGACAAGGGCTGTCCTCACGATTCGTCCTCCTCGCCCACCGGCCAGATGTCAGACGGCTTCACGGCAAAGAAGTCCGCGAGTTTTTTCGCGATGGCCGGGGTCGGCTTGGCCCCCGCCTCCAAGCGGCGGATCGTGTGGCCAGAGACATCGGTCTTTTGTCCAAGCTGCTCAGGGCTGAGCCCGGCGTTGAACCGCAGCTCTTTGAGAGCTACAGAGATCACCGGGCCACCACCCGAGACCGCTCGATGGGCCATAGATCGGTGACATCCAGATCGAACTCGCTGGCGAGGCGAAACATGGTCCGGGGGGTCGGCCTGCACCCGCCGCGCTCGATCCGCCGGATGGTCATCCCCGACACACCCGTCCGGTAGCCGAGCTGCTCGGGGCTCAATCCAGCGTTCACCCGAAGCTCATGAAGTTTGTATCCAGCGCTTCTCGTTCGCTTCATGCGTACAACATAACGGATATGCGAACGGATAGCAACTATTGCGCAGGAATGTGCGCGCATGTGAACCCCGCCGCCTGCTATTCCCTGCCCATGCCCCTAGACCAAGACACGCTCGCGAAGCGCCTCGCCGCCGCTCGAACGGTGGTCGGCTTCGACCAAAGCGAGATGGGCGCCGAGCTTGAGAAGGAGGGGCTCGGGAAGACCGACGCCATGCGGCTGGAGCGCGGCAAGATCGAGTTCTCGAACTCGCATTGGGCCGCCTATGTGCGGATCACCCGCATGCCCGAGGCGTGGTTCACCGCCCCCGACTACAGCGCGCTATTCATCGAAGAGGCCAAGCCGCCGAAGCCCCTGCGGCCCGATCAAGTCCTAGAGACCATCGGGTCTACTTCACAAGACGGAGATGCCGAGACCGAGGCGGGTGACCCAACGGCGGACCTGGAGGAGGATCTCGAAGAGCCTTGGCGAGATGATGAAGCTCCACCCGAGCAGCAGACAGGGTAGATGAACCCATCTCGGTCTCCTCAACGCATTTGATTGCGACCGCCCCGATTAACGCAACGGCCCTTAGTGCTCGCGCCCTTTCCGGCATAGCACTATCCTCTCTGCCAAGTGTTCTGAATTGCGGTTTACATAATCGTTCGGCGCCTCCCCGGCCCAACGCGATCGTTGAAAGTGGGTAGGCCCCGCACGTTGCGGAGATTCCATGAGAAGATTTCACTCACAAATGGCGGGAGACTAGGAGAGAGTTATGGAAGCGCAGTCAGACGCACCAACCCCAGAGACACTCACGCCGGACCGCCGCAAGGCCATCCTGGCTGGCCGGATACAGACCCTCGTCGGTAACGGCCACCGCGTCGAATCCCAGAGCGACTACCAGGTCATCCTCGTCGAAGGTAAGCGCCCCAACCATCTACTGCACTTCTTCATCTCGATCTTGACTATCGGGCTCTGGGTATTTGTCTGGATCGGGCTCGCCGTGTTCGGTGGCGAGCGGCGGACGGTTGTTTCGGTCGATGAATACGGCCGCCTGGTGGAGTCGAGATAGACCCGTATGAACGACTAAGCCCCGCCAACCACTAGGGCTGACGGGGCTCAGGGGTCCAGCTATTCGATTGTCGGCCGGGGCTATGCGGTCGAGACCACGATCCGTGCCCCGGCCTTCTCGCCCGGCGTCGCGAACCTCTTGACCGCGGCGCCAGCGACAACATGCCGGTCGTCGAGAATCACCCCGGCCTCGGTGAGCGCATCGAATACCGCCCGGTCGAGCTTGTCGATATCGCAGCTTGACGGCCAGGGGTGCTTCGGCCGCTTGCCCCGCGGGAAGACGTACTCGCGGTCGATCCGATACGGCGGGTCAAGCCGCCGGCCGCGGGCCTGAGCGCGGGCCATGAGCACGATCGTGTCCATCCAGCCACGGACGTAGCGCGACGATTCCCGGCCGAACTGGTCCTTGGAGCCTTTCGGGCGCGGGACACCGGGCGCGAAGAACTCGATCACTGACAGCCCGGGGCGACGAAGGCCATAGCAGGGCGCTCCCCATGGTGGGTGGCAATATGGCAGTCGCGGCATAGCCATCTCACATCAAGGGGACGTGAGTAGTCATCGTGGTGCGCCTGGATCGGGGAGCGGCCATCCTTGTACGGTCGACCTTCGCCACCGCACTCTTCACAGTACTCGGGGCGAACAAGTCTGCCCTGCCGAAGCGCTCTCCTCACTTCCGCACGGGCTTGCTCCTTCTGGGGATAGCGTTCGCGCTTCGCCTTCGCGTGCGCGGCTGCTCGATCACGGTTCTGCTCTGTCCACCTGCGGTTAAGCTCTGCTCTGCGGTCGGGGTTTTCCTTGTTCCAGCGCTTGTTATTCTCGGAAACCCGCTCTCGGTTTTCCCTATGCCAGCGACGATTCCGCTCTGCCGCCTTCTCGGGGTTCTTCTCGCGCCACTTTCTACTGGCAATGCGCTGACAGCGCTTGCACGAAGATTGGAGTCCAGACTTCTTGTGGCTATCCCGGTTGAACTCTGAACGGTGCTTGGTCTCGCCGCATTTCGTGCAGCGCTTGTATTCTGGTGGGGTCACGGAGTCATCCCTTCGTGGCCATGCCCCCGGCTGTTTGCGCAGCGCGGGGGCGCTTTGTATGTTCCCTCATTATCCCACGCAAGCCGACGGCAAAATGCGCACGTACGAGATCGCGTCCGTGGGGAAGTTAGCCGGCGTGAAACCGAGTTCGTAGACCGCGGGGAGTGAGTAATCCGCAAGTCTCCCGACCCAGCCCGCAGGGCCGAGATCGATGATCGGGAACACGCCGCGACGGCCCAATAGTCTCACCTCCGCGTACACCGGATTCCCGGCACGGGCACGGGCCATCCATCGCTGGGTGCGCTCGTTGTTCCAGCCCGATTCTGTTCCCGGAGCGAGATTGAGTGCCAGCCCAGCGTTGTGGGCCGCTGACATGCCGCTCGCGGTGATGCCGTCGGAAAAGTAGGAGGATCGCCCCTCGATCACCATCCCCGACCGGCAGTATTTCCGGTGCTTGTAGTAGGTGCGCTTGGCCTTCCTCCACCGCTGCTTGATCAGCTTACGGTCGATCCGGTCGGCCCGGGCGAGTGAGCGCCGGTAGAACCGGATCACCTGAGCCTTCGGCTGCCCGCGACGCCACCGAGGCTTATCCCAGGCGGCGTCAATGAGCGGGGTGAGCGCGTTGTAGGTCGCAGGTTTCGCCTCGGCAGGGGAGGCGACGGGCATCAGAAAGACGGCGGCGAAGCTCAGCAACACCGCCGCCAGCAGGGAGCGCATGGGTCAGCGCAGGAAACTGCGGTAATGGTCGACGTACCAGCTGACGATGCCGGGCAGGCCGCCCAGCACGACGAACCCGGCGAGCACCAGCTCGGTGCTCAGGTCGAGGCCGACGTTCGCGGCGATGAGGATCAGCGCGGCGATGAACGTGGTCAGCTCGGCCGGGCGGTCCTTGGCGGGGTTGGTCATTGTGCCTCCTAGCGGTAGGGGTTGAGGAACCCGGCCTTGAAATCGCCGGGGCATGAGGTGGCCATCCAGTCGTTGTGACCGCGGCGCGGCAGCTTCGAGAGGTCCACCGGCGAGCGATGCGCGGCTGGCAGCGCGTCGGTGTGCGCGTTCTCAAGCAGCCAGATGTAGGCGAGGCGCTGCGGCTCAGTCCAGGTGTCGCCGAGCGTGCCGTGGACCATCACGCCGACGTTGCCGGTGTTGTGATTGAGCACATGGGCGCCGATCTCACCGACCGGGCGAAGGCAGATGATCGACCCGGCGCGGGTCACGCAGTAGTGGTAGCCGATCATTCGCCAACCTTGGGAGCGATGTTGGGCGTCGTAGCTCTTGCACAGCTGCAGGGCGTGCTCGTCAGAGGTGTCCCTCGGGCCCGCCGTGTAGTGGCCGGTCACCCAGGCCGGGATGTGCTCCCGGTAGGCCACTTTGCTGTCGGCGACCAGCCCCGCGAAGATTCTTGGCTGCTTGGGTTTGCGGGCCTTCTCTCGCCGGATCAGTCTGCGCAGGAACTTCATCGCCCGGCCGTGCTTGCCGGCCATCCTGCGATGCCCGCGCTTGCCGGTCTTTCGCCATAGCCGCATCTGCCGTGCGCGGCCACGCTTACGCCGCTGCCGCTTGGAGCGCAGCTTGTTGAGCCTCGTCATGGAGGTCTCCTCTCGTGTGGCGCCCCCAGGGGCGCGGTTAGGTCGGGATCTGGGCGATGCCGACACCGGCGAGCAGCAGAATCAGACCGCCGCCGATTTTCAGCGCGACCGTGAACCAACGATCTGAGCGGCGCTCTGTCTGCTGCTTGATCGCGGTCTCGTAGTCAGCCTTGACCTGGGCGAGCTCAAGCCCAGCTTTCGAGCGCTCGTCCTGCCGGGCGTTCATCTCGATCAGCTGCCGCTCGGTCTCGGTGACTCGCCCGTTGGTTTTCCGGGTCTGTACGGCGATCTCCCCGACGTCCTCTTTGATGTCGGCATGGACGGCGTCGATTTTGCGGTCGAGGTTCTTGACCGCGGTTTCCAGTGCGGCAATCCGTTGCTCGGGCACGGTCACCTCCAGCTCGACAGTTTGCGGCGGCACATCAACCAGCCTTCGCCTTGACCCGCTTCTCGACTACCGGCTCATGCCGGACCTCGTACTCGGTCGGCTCCCACTCCCCGACGATCAGGGTGCAAGGCTCGCCGGTGCTTGACTGTCGGGCGGCGGTGGCGGCGTCGGGGCAGTCGTAGTGGATGAGCGGGTCGGTGAGTTTGCCGTCGTCGCATTGGCGGAGCACCAGGAACGTGGGCATCAGGCGATTCCTCCCGCTGCGAGCTGCATGTTGGTCCGGTCGATCATCGCCTCGACGCTGGGGATCGCGTCATCGGTGGTGATCGTCAACTGGTGGTCATTCCATTGGGTGCCGGTGATCAATCTGGGCTCCTCGGACGGATGGTTGGTGATCGAAACTGTTTGGCCTACGCGGGGCATCCAGGAGGGCTGCCAGTCGCCGTAGCGGTCCCGGATGTGCATGCCGACCCGGATGGTGGAGGGGCGTTTGGCGCGGTTCTGCTGGGCCAAGAGCGCCATACCGATCGCCACGGCGTCGGCCTCCAGGCACTGCCAGCTGACGGTGACCTCCATCCAGGCCTGCTCGCCCCATTGGTTAGCTGCGATCCAGTCGGATTCGTCGCGCAGGTCCGCCGAGTTCTCCGGGGTGACTCGGTGCGTTTGGCCGCCGAAGTCGGTGTAGGTGACCGCCGCGCCGTTGAATGCCGACTCGGTGGTGTCGCCGGGGGTGGCGACGGTGCAGCCGTCCTGGCCTGCTCTGACCTGCCAATCGGCCTTGCTGAAATCGGGTGGCGCATAGTGAAGGGTGCGGTTCTCGAAGACTCCGAGCTGCCAGAGGTGGTACTTGTTGACCTCCAGGGCTGATTCGTGGGTGGTGACCGGGTCGCGCCAGACAGCATGCGGGATCGGGTAGGAGGTCTGCTGCACCCCGGAGGTGTCGATTTTCGGGGCGTAGCGGCCGAACAGGTAGCGGATGATGTCCGAGGCCGCATAGCCGGGCGGGCCACCATCTGGGCGGTCGAGCTCGGTCAGGCCGTGGGTGCCGTGGACTACCGGGAGGAAATTCATCTGCCAGGGCCCGGTGCCGGTATGGGCGGTGGCATGACGGAAGAAGAACCGGGCCTCCGTGGTCGCGGACGTTGGTAGGGCCGTGAGTTGAGCACCCACGGCGGGAGGTGATGTCAACTCAATGTTGTCCCCACCGCTTTGGAGGGCATACCGCCAGTTCGGCGCGACCATCGCCGTGGGCATGCTGCCGCGCTCGACCACCACCTTGCCGATTGAGGCTGGGGCGAAATACTGGGCCGCTGCGATGTGGCCCGCAGCGCCCGCCTGTGAAAGCTCGTCGATCGAGAGAACGAATCCATGCCCCGAGTCAGGGGATTGCGGACCTAAGACCGGCATGAAACCGGAGCCAGCCCAGGCGATCCGTAGCGCCAGCGACGCCTCCCCCCACTGCCCCACGTCCCGGTCCACGATCAGCTCCGTGTGCCTGCGCTGCCGGGCATGCGACATCCACCCCTCACAGTCCACGGTCAAGGTGTCGCGGTCCCCGCGCTCCCTGGGGGTGCCCGCCACCCGGCCCTCGTAGGCAACCCGGCCATCGGCACCGATCAGGCTGATCGAGTGCAGCAGCCGAACGTCGGGATGGTCGGCGAGGAAATCGCGGGAGAGCGGGATGCTCCCGGTGTGGAAGCCCTCCCCCTGCTCGGTGCTGAAAGACAATCCCATCGGCCGGTTGCGCGGGTCAATCGCGTTGGGGCTCCACCTGTAGGTTTCCCCGCCCGGCCCTTGCACCTCGACGGTGAGTTCCGCGGACGGGCGGGACTGACGGATCTGGGGCGGTGCGTACAGCGAGAAGGAATAAATTTCCTCGCCGTCGAAAGCCTTGATGAACTGGCATGTGATTTTGTCCGACCCGAACACCATGCGGAGCGCGCCATAGTCGGTGCCGTTGACGAATGTTGCGCTCCCGATTGCGGAAGCATCATCAACCTGGGTGAAACCATCACCACCGCCGCCAGCGATAACCGGCAACGTCCCGTTGACCTCGGGCATGACCGCTGACAGATGGACGTGCCCGCAGAGATACATGACCGCCCGGCCCTCGATCAGATCCCACATATCCGCCAGGTCGGCCTGGTCGCCACGGTCCTGGGCCGGGTCGGTGTCGCCGGGGGAGTAGCGGGGCCTATGCCCGTAAACGATGGCTTTGCCGTTCGCGGTAGAAAGCTCGGAGTCCAGCCAGGCCTCAGCGGTGGAGCCGATGCCGTTGCCTACCCCGCCGTTTTCCTCGGTGTTGACGACGATGACCCGCCAGCCGTTGATCGTGAATGCGTAGCGGGAGTTCTCGGGCGGTGTGTCCGGCAAGCCTTTAGCGTCCTGGTACGGCTGCCAGTAATCGTCGTATGCGCCCGCCTCAGCGTGATGCGGCCACTCATAGTTGCCGGAGGTCGGGTAGGTGATCGGCCGATAATCGGTAAGCGCAGCCCCGCCGTACACCGGGTCGTAGCCGTTGGTGAAATCGGCAGGGAGACCGTCCGGGTACACGTCACCCAGGTAGAGCAGGCGGTCTGCCCCGCTGATCCGCTTAGACACCATGCGGCAATCGAATGTGTCGGCCCCGCCATCCCCCACCGCCCAGACAACGGGGTCGGCCGAAGACGAATCGACCTCAAGAACCAGGATGATTCCGGTCGCTTGATCCGACCCCGGCAAGGTGACCGTGGTGGAAACGGTACTGCCGCCAGTGCCAGACGCCTCCGCCATCTGGCCGCCGCCGTCGATCCCGTCAACGCCGCCGATCCAGTCGGATTCCTCCAGGGTGGTGAAACCGTTTGTCCAGGAGACCCCACCGGCCCAGCCATCCCAGGTGTCCTGGGTCACACAGGCGAACGCAACCCAATCCCCGGACGGGACCGTGGTGCTCAGAACAATCGAGGAGACACTGCTCTCGGTGGTCGCGGTAATGTCTGAGTCGTGGACGGTCGCGTTCTCATACTCGGCGATCCAAGCCACCATGCGCTGAGACGACGGCCAGGTCCAAGTGCAAGTGTCGGCAGAGGTTCCGTCTGCGGTCCTGACCGCCATCGCCGCCGAAACCGAACTTGAGTTATCCCCCTGAACAACCGTCCATCCCGCAGAGGGTGAAGCGACGGAACCCGAGTTCTTATCGAACCCGATGTAGCTGACCAGAACGCTGCCGGGGACCGTAGGGGCACCCAGACTGACCGCCAGCGAAGTGGCGGCACCTGAGTCAAGCCCATGACTGTATTGGCGGCAGCGAGGGCCAGCCATTAGGCGAGTGAGACGTCCAGGTTAGCGGCAGGGATCACCAGCTGATCGCCATTACCGACCGCTTTGCTAGCCGAGAGCGCACCCCACATGAGCAGGTTGCCCGACGTGATCGCGTCGAAGATCCCTACATGGGTGACCGTGCCCCAGGATGCGGTGGCTGCCGGGAACTCAACATCGGCATCGGGGTTGGTCGCCCCGCCGCTGGCAGCGTCGAAGTCAACTGCTTGACGAGCGTAGCTGCCGCCCGAAACCTCGGTGCCACCGCCCGCGTCTGACGGAGCTGATGTGTATAGGCCCACGTATACCTGCGCTGGCGCGGCCCAGGAGCCGGTCCCGAGCAAA
>Ga0265293_10004189_pt1 | contig 25707 bp, 15 predicted proteins | sample Munlanlewell138R_FD_192505 | JGI IMG/M metagenome (GOLD analysis project Ga0265293, IMG submission 192505) | Leachate microbial communities from a municipal landfill in Southern Ontario, Canada - Leachate well 138R | ecosystem: Engineered > Solid waste > Landfill > Unclassified | place: Canada...
GTAGCCCGTGAACGTTCCACCGCTCGTCACCCACACCGATGAGCCGTGCGACAGCACCCGGTCTAGCAGGCCGTAGCCGCCGCCACCCCAGGCGGTGAGCGTGATGCCTCGCTGCGCGGGGGCGGGCGTGAACTTGCCTCGGTTCGGCTGGTGCTGGACCGCGAAGATGGTGAAGTGGTCGACCGAGGCGGTGATGGTGAAGGAACCGTCCGCGTTCTCCGTGACGGCGCCTTCCACCTCCACCCACTTCGTCCCGTTCCAGAACGCCAGCACGAGCGTCTCACTCGTCGCACCCGGAGGCACCGAGGCCGCCGGGACGGTGAACTCGAGCGCGATGGGCTCATCGAACGCCATGATCGGGTTCCCGTCTGCGTCCTCCGCCTCGAGGACGAACGCGAGGGCGACGTCCACGTTCGCGGGCGGCGGGGCCTGTGAGGTGAGTTCATCGAGGTTGCCGACAGCGGCGGCCTTCAACTTGCCGCCCGCGGGGATGGCGTTCGCCGGGGCGTTCACCGTGGCGGTGCTGCCGTCGTCCGTGGTCGTGCTCACTGCAGTCGGGGTGTCCGCCTGCCCGGGCTCCGACGCCGCCTCGTTCACCCTCGTCACCACCGGCTCCGGCACGGGCGTGCCGGACGGGGTCGGCGTGGGCGTAGGTGTCGGGTCGGGGTCGGCGGGCGGCTCAGGTGAGGTGAAGGTCACCTCCACCGTGCCGATCGCCGTGCCGCGCGCGGCATCGGTGCCGAAGAAGGCGTGGAGCGTCACCGTCCCCGCGAAGCCCTGGGTGTACGTCACGGTGAACGTGTCGCCGGTCGTCACACCCTCGCTGTCGCCGTCCGCGAACAGGACGCCGGGGTTGTCGCCGTCGTCCGGGTCGCCGAGGTAGATGACCACATCGGTGCCGCCGGCGTCGTCGCCGGCCCGGTTGTCGAACTGATCGTGCAGCGTGACGGTGAGCGTCGCGTTGCTGCCGGTGGTCACGCTGGTCGGGTTCGCCGTGAACGTGGTGCGGGCCTCGTCCACCGGGCCAGGCGTGAACGTGACCTCCGCGGTTCCGAGAGTCCCGTCCTCGCCGTGCGCCTCGAACGTATAGGTCACCGCTTCGGCCGTGGTGCTCGTGACGACCAGGTCATACACGCCGTTGGCGTCCGCCGTGGCGTCCGCCGTGGCGTCGTCTGGTGCCGTGGTCAGGCCGCTACTCGCATTGATGATGAGAGCCGCGTTCGGGACCGCCACGCCGTCCGAGTCGCGCACGGTGACCCTGATCGTCGCTTCGTTGGCGCCGTCCGCCACGACCGACTGCGCCGGCGGCGTGATGGTCGAGGTGACGGCGGAGGGCTGCGGTAGGACGAAGTTGACCGTAGCCGTACCGACTTCGACCTCGTTGTCGGCGGTGAAGGTGTACGTGAGGTTCTCCACCTTCGCGTTCGTCACCGTGAAGACGATTACGCCATCCCCATCGGTGAGTGCATCACCCGGGGAGGAGACGTCCGAGTCGCCCCGGTCGCTGACAGACACGTGCTCGCCGCCGACGGGGTGTCCGAACCGGTCCTTCACCGTGACCGTGATCTCCGCCTTGCCGACACCGTTGGCATTCACCGTGGCCAGGTCCGCGGTCACCGAGGAATGAACCGCGCTCACCGGGCCGGCGACGATGTCATCCCCTCCGCCCGGCGTGAACTCCGAGTCCTCCTCGATCGGCTTGCCGTCTCCATCCAGCGTGCGGAGCGAGAAGTCGCCCACGTTGCCGAGGACTGTCGGATTCGTCGCACCGGCTGTGAAGACGACCTCCACTGAACCCGCGGGCGCGCTGCCGCTGAGCGCGATGGTCGCCACGTTGCCGGACGCGATGCTCACGCCATCACTCAGGTCCGCACCGCCGTCCACAGTCACCGTCGCGGTGATGGTCTCCTCGTCCAGGCCGAAGCCCGTGGCGCCCGCAGGGAAGGTGATCTCGATGGCTCCATCCGCCGGGATCGGGTTCACCGAGTCGTAGTTGATCGTCACCTCCACGGGTTCACCGGCGCCGGTCTCGGCCAGCGCAACGCTGACTTCCACCGCTGCAACCGAGACCGTGATCTCGACCGCCGTCCCGATCTCTGGGGCGCCGTCGCTCGTCAGGCCGAGCCAGGCCTTCACCTCGTAGTCGCCGGATGCGCCGGGTGCGAAGTCCACGATGTACGTGCCGTCCAGTTTGTCGATGAGCGTTGTGTCCGTCGTCGCGAACAGGACGTCGTCGATGTAAACCGCAACCTCGTCGCCGCCCGCGGTGCGGACGTTGCCGCCCTCGTCGCGGACGGTGACGATGATCTCCACCAAGCCGCCCATAAGCAGCGAGGTGGGGCTCACCTCCAGGAGCGACTCAGACGCGCTCGCGGCGGAAGTGGCCGCACAATCTTCAGCGACGCACCACGGGTCGAAAGAGATGGGGCCATCGGTCCAGGCGATTGCCGCCCCGTCCCCTCCTCCTTGCCCGCCCGGACCGGTCACGTCGTCCCACCAGTTGTTGGTGGCATTGACGGCGCCACCTTCGCTCACGACCGCGTTCGCCGCGTCCACCACGAAGGACGAGTCCCTCACCGTGACGATGCCCGAGTCCGTGTAGATGGCATAGGCGTCCCCCTCGAGGGGGAAGGCGGCGTAGCCGAAGGACGAGGCGGTGATCGTGACCTGACTGTCGCCGGTGTTGTACAACACGCCGCCCAGGGAGGTCACATTGTTCCCGAAGAACTCTGCGTCATCGAGGATCAGCGTGCCGCCGTTGTTGTAGATGCCGCCGCCGTCCGCCGCGGAGTTGTACTCCACGAAGGAGGAGTCGTCCACCGTCACGGCGCCACCGGCGTTGTAAATGCCACCGCCCTGGTTGTCTGCCTCGTTTTCCTCCACTTCAGAATCGTGCAGCGTCACCTCGCTGTCGCCGGTGGAATAGATCCCACCGCCGTCCGTCGCAACATTGCCTGCCAAATGCGCACTGCCGGTCAGGATCCCGTCCGCGTTGTAGATCGCACCGCCGCCGTTGTCGGCTTTATTGTCGTAGAACTCGCCCCATTCCATCCGCACGGTGCCGCCCGCGTTGTAGATCGCTCCACCGTCCTCGGCGGAGTTTTCGGCGAACATGGTCTCCGTGAGGTTCACGGTGCCGCCTGTGTTGTAGATCGCTCCGCCGCTCTTGGCCGAGTTGTAGAAGAAGAGGACATCCGTGAGGTTCAGCGTGGCGCCGTCCTCCACGAGGATGGCGCCGCCGTTGGGGACGCCTGCACCGTGCCGCAGGGCCAGGTTCTCGATCGTCACCGTGCCGGCAGTGATGGTGATCACACGGTCAGCGGCGTCTCCCTCGTCCTCGTGCGCCTGGATGACGGAGTCATCCCGATCCACACCGCTGATGGTGAGGTCCTTGTCGATCGTCACGGACTCCGTGAACGTCGCCTCGCCAAGGTCGATCGTGTCGCCAGCCTCGGCCTTGTCGATCGCCTCCTGGATCGAGGCGTAACAGACATCCGCGATGCAGGCCACCGGGATGGTCTCGTCCAGGTAGGAGTCCACGTACCACGGGAAGAACTCGACGAGTTCGCTCACCGCGTCACCTGCGCCGAAGCCCTCGCCGCCCGGGCCATCCGCCGCGCCCCACCAGTTGTGCGTCGCGGTCAGTGCCACGTCCGTGACGATGCCGCTGTAAGAGTCCGGTGCGGTGCCCGAGTTGTCCTGGATGAAAGATTCGCTAATGGTGACCGCGCCGGCGGTGTTGTGAATCGCACCGCCGTCCACCGCGCTGTTCCACTCCAACTCGGAGTCGTCGAGCGTCAGGGTGGCGGACGCACCTGTGTTGAGGATGCCTCCACCGTTCCCTGCGGAGGCGTCGTTCTCGACAATGTAGGAGCGAGTGATCGTCACCTCGCCGCCGTCGTTGTGGATGCCGCCGCCACCGGCCGCGGCCTCGCCGTACGTGACGCCCGAGTTTTCAATGTCCAGGGTGCCCGTGTTCAGGATGCCGGCACCGGTGCCCGTTGCGGTGTTGCCCTCAACACGCGTGGAGTTGGTCAGTGTCGCTTCACCGCCGTTGGCGATGCCACCGCCGTTGACCGCCGCGTTCTCGTCGACCGACGAGTCGTCCAGGACCAGCGTGCCGCTGTTCCAGATGCCGCCGCCAGTGTCCGCCTCGTTCGTTGCGATAACCGACTGGAGAATCTCCAGCGAGCCGCTGTTCCAGATCCCGCCGCCGTCCTCCGCCGCGTTGTCCTTGACCTCGACCGAGTACAGCGTCAGCGTACCCGCGTTGCGGACGCCGCCGCCATGCTCCCCTTCCGCTGCTACCCCGTGCAGGATCGCGACGGCGCGGATGGTGACCTCGACGCCCTCGGCGATGTCGATCACGCGGTCGCTGGCCGAGCCCGAGTCGGCGTGCGCCTGGATGATCGTGTTGAAGGCGCCCTCACCCTGGAGCGTGAGGTTCTTGTCGACGACCAGCGTTTCCGTGTACGTCCCCACGTCGAGGTTGATGGTCGCGCCTGGGGCGGCCTCGGTGATGGCCTCCTCGATCGAGGCGTAGCAGTCACCGTCGATGCATGCGGCGGCGCTCAAGGTGGTGCGCTCAACGTCCGTGTACCACGGCACGTGGGTCACACCGGCGGCGATCCCGTCGCCGGGGCCGTCCGCAGCGCCCCACCAGTTGTCGGTGGCTGTCACCGTGCCTGCACCAGCGATGGCACTGGCCTCGGCCGCAGTGTTGCCGGCGATCGAACTCTCGGAGACGGTGGCCGCCCCAGAGACGTGGTAGATGCCACCGCCGGCCGCCGTCGCGGTGTTGCCCGTGATCTGGCTGCCCGTCACGGTGAGGGCGCCGTCACTGTGGATGCCGCCGCCAGTGTCCGCAGCGTTGCCCGTGATCTGGCTGTCCGTCACGGTGAGGACACCGGTGCTGTAGATGCCGCCCCCGTCCACGGCTGTTGTGTTGTCTGACACCGTGACGGAATCAAGCGCGAGCGTCCCCGCATTGGTGATCCCGCCGCCCGCGGTCGACGAGTTGCCGTGCCGCAGCGTCACATCGGTGATCGTGACGCTGCCGCCCGTGATGTCCACGACCGGGCCGTCGGCCGTCCCTGCGTCGGCGTGCGCCTGGATGATGGTCGTGGCGGCGGCGGCGCCCTGGATCGTCACGTCCCGCGTGATCGTGAGGCGCTCGGTGTACGTCCCCGCGTCGAGGTTGATGGTCGCGTCTGGGGCGGCCCCGGTGATCGCCTCCCCAATCGTGTCGTAGCACTTCTCGTCGACCCGGATGCCGCTGTCACATGTGACGGCGAACGTCGAGGAGTGAGTGGGTGTCAGTCCAGGCGCGGAGAATGTGAGCGCCGCGCCGGCCTGTACGGTGTTGATCGCGAGGTCGTCGAAGGTCACCTCGCCGTTCCCGGCCCCCGTGCCGATGTTGCGCGTGGTCGCGCCGCTGAGGTCGCCCGCGCCGTTCAGGCTGACGGTCACATCCAGGCTGGCGGCGATGCCGGTGGTGGAGGGGTTCCCGTGGGCGTCCGTCGTGCGGACGACCGGGTTCGGGGTCAGGGCCCGGGTCACCTCGGTGTCAGCGGGCGATGTGACAACCGCCAGTTGCGTGGCGGCGCCGGGCGTGATGGTGACGTCCGTGGTCGAGGCTGTCCAGCCCTCACCGGTGACCCACACTTCGAACCCCGAACCGTCGACAACGCCGGCAGTCGTGGGGTTGGTGATCCCCTTGGTGATCGTGAAGGACAGCGGGATGTTTGGGTCCAGGCCGCCAGGATTGGCGAAGTCGATGATGACCGCCTGGTTCGACTGGCGCACATCGCCGACCGTCGTGCTGCCGTTGTCCTTGCAAATCCGTCCCGCTGACCCGTTGCATGCGATCCCGTTTTTGCCGGGGTTCGACACGCCGTATCCAGACGGAAATTTCACCTGAACCCCGGTAGCGTTGGTAGTGGCGACCTTGAAGGTGAACGTGTAGTCCGCGTCCGTGAAGCCTGCTCCGGTGTCCTCCGTCACGACGGTCACAGAGGAGACCGCCTCCACAGGGTGACTCACCAGCAGCGAAAGCATCACCGCGCTCGCGGCGAGCGTCACCGCCGCCGCCGCGCTGCGCCCGCGCAGCCGAGGCAAAAGGAGTCGCAAACTCGAACGAAGCCAGTCGGCTACGCAAGTGTTGGCCCTCACAGTGGACGCACGGGCTTCGATGGCTGCGGGAGTCTCATCAGCGGATGTGCTGATCTCACGGGGCGCCGACATACCGACCTCCTACTTGAGGGGCGGCGCTACGTGCGTTGCACGAAAGTGCGGCAGTAAACACCCACGCAAGGGGGCTCGAAGCCACTCCAAGGGAACGGCAATACCGCGGGCACCGGCCCGGCTTTGACCAGCTTACGGAGGAGTGTTGTACGTGACCGGCAAGTAGCCGACGTCACATCGCGACGATGCGTTCCCTCCACGGTACGAATACCGCTCGTCCCAGGACCCCAACAGCCGCGAGTACTTCCCCGCTCTCAGACCGCGTGAGATACAGCACAATTATGGTACCAAACCGCTGTCATTGAGTCAATCCGACTCGGGACGTCCAGGTCGTGATACCGAGCCTGTAGGTAACACCTGAAGATTACGATTCCGCAAGTCGATCACAAGTTGAACCGCCCCTGGCGGCGAACGTGTGGCGTCAGCCGAATCGGTTCAGCAGCGCCCACCATGACCGCTACCCTCTCAGTCAACACCACAGATCCGGGCATCCGGGGGTGCTGGTGCCCAGGAAGACGTTGGGCCGCGCCGCTGTAGAACGCCCGAGGCGTCCCCGGTCGCACCCCTGGTGTCCCCTCGCACTCCGGCCGCCCATCGGGCTCCGTCACGAGCGATTGGGGTGACGGGGCCACGGATCAGGGCCAGGCGCAACAAGGGCCTGAACCTGCCTGGGTTCTCGCCCTCGTCTCTCGAGATCGAGCGGTAGTCAGTCCCTCCGCAATTCGCCTGATGGGCCTTCGCGAGCGGCATCGATCCGCGACGAGGTTCCGCTCCAGATCCACAGGAGCAAGACGCTGAGAGCCACCTGGGCGGCCTTCCCTCCAAGGCTCAGGGTGTCCACCGTCCCCGTACCACGGGCGGCCGAGAGCCCGAACAGGACGAGCACCACGGCGTTCGCAACCGCGCCCACCAGCAGGAGCCGCCGGTCGACGAGATGCAAGACGCCGGCTCCGACGAGGTAGATGAGCCCCGCGACCAGCATCACCGGTCGCGGAGGCGACTCGAAATCATCCGCCGTCACCCCGAACGCGATGACCAGATATACCGCTCCGGCAATGAGCGATGCCGTCGAGGCGAGTAGCAAGGCACGCCGACGACTGGTGCCTCGAACTGGTGGCGAAAGAGTCATGCCATTCCTCGATTCCATTCCGATCCGCACACCGTTGTCGCTCTTATCGCACAGCATCGGTCTGGGCCGTCGGGGCCATGGGGGCGCCGTCGACCGCGATCCGTGGGAGCAGGCGGTCCAGCCAGTCCGGGAGCCACCAGTTCCAGTGGCCCATCAGTTGCATCGTGGCCGGTACCAGGAGCAAGCGGACGATGGTCGCGTCAACGAACACCGCGACCGCGAGCCCCAGTCCAAACTCCTTCACCACGCGCTGGTCGTTCAGGACAAAGCTGAGGAAGACCAGGATCATGATCGCGGCAGCAGCGGTGATCACGCCTGCGGTCGCGGCGAGGCCACGCGCCACCGATTCCGCGTTGTCGTGTGAGTCAAGGTACTCCTCGCGAATCCGGCTGATCAGGAAGATCTCGTAGTCCATCGAAAGTCCGAAGAGCACCGCAAAGAGCATCATCGGCAGGAATGACTCGATCGGACCCGGCTGGCTGATGCCCACCAACCCCATGCCCCAGCCCCACTGGAAGACCGCCACCACGACGCCGTAGGCGGCGCCTATCGAGAGCAGGTTCATCAGGGCGGCCTTGATCGGGATGACCAGCGACCGAAACACCACCACGAGCAGCAGAAAGCTGATTCCGATTACCAGCCCGAAGAACAGTGGCAGCCGGCCACTGATGCGCTCTGCGACGTCGATCGCCCGCGCCGTGGCGCCACCGACGTACACCTGCGCGTCGCCCTCCGACAACGCAGCCGGCAGCACGTCGTCGCGGAGCCGATGCACCAGTTCCGCCGTCTCGCTCGCTTGCGGGGGACTGGACGGGATGACCGACAACACGGCCGTCTCGCCCGCGGGGTTGCCGAGCGGCTCACCCACGGAACGGACGTTGGGTGTCTCGGCGATCCCCAGGCGTATTCGCTCCATGTCGTCCGGGGATGCCCCCTGCACCACGACCTGCAGCGGCCCGTTCATCCCCGGCCCGAACGCTTCCGTCACCAGGTCATACGCGCGGCGCGTCGTGGACGACTCCGGGTTACTTCCCGCATCCGCCGACCCCAGCCGCATGTCGAGGACGGGCACACTCAGGATCAAGAGGACGGCGGTGCTGACCATGAAGAACAGGTAGGGTCGGCGCATGATGGCGTGCCCCAGGCGGAACCAGCCGCTCTCGTGGTCCGCCGGGGCGCCGCCTTCCTGCGGACCCGCAGAGCTTCGTGCGCGTCGCATCGAGGCGAGCACCGGCCCCACCAGGCCGAGCAGTGCTGGCAGCAGCGTCAGTGCCGTGAGCAGCGTGACCGCCACCATGACCGATGCCGCCACCCCGAGCCAGCCCACAAACGAAATGCCCATGAGGCCAAGTCCGAGCAATGACGTGATGACAACGCTCGCCGCGAAGAGGACCGACTTCCCTGCCGTAGCCATCGCGATGCCCACGGCATCCAGCGAATCGCGCCCGGACCGGACGCCCTCCCAGTAGCGCGCGACGATGAAGAGCGCGTAATCGATCCCGACACCAAGGCCCAGCATGGCCGCAATGGTCGGCGCGAACTTACTCAGGTCGATGAATGCCGTCATGGAGAAGATCACGGTGAAGCCGACGCCCAGTCCGGCGAGTGAGCTCACGATGGGCAACAGCGACGGCACGAGGGAGCGGAACAGCACGAACAGCACGATGGCGGCAGCCACCAGGCCGAGGATGGTCGACTCGCTCGGGCCCTCGCGCTCCTGGGCCGCTGCAACCGGCCCGCCCATCTCCACTGCCAGGTCGGGTCCGCGGGCCGCGTCGACCAACGCTTCCACGGCGCCGGCAGTCTCGGCCGGCACATCATCCGCGGCGTCGGCGAAGAGGAGGCGCGCGGTCGCAACGGTGCCATCCTCCGACACCATCCCCGCGGGCCCGTAGGGCGAGGACACGCCCACGATCCCGGGAACCGCACTCGCCTCGTCGACCAGCGCCTCGACCCGCGCGCGCACGTCCGGCGTGTACACACCGTCCGGTGCGGCGACGACCACGTCTAGATAGTCGCCAGCCAGCCGCGGGAAGGACCGTTGGAGCACCTCCACGGCATCCTGGGACTCGGCACCGGGGACTGTCAGACTACTCACGGTGCCTTGATAGAGGGTGCGCGCACTCACGGCGAGGAGTGCGGCGGCAGCCAGCCATGCCAGCACCACCCACCACGGCCGGATTGCCGCCCATCGTCCCCATCGGTCCAGCAGGTCACGCCGATCGCCCACGTTCGCCTCCGTACTCGTGACCTAGCGTGTCCCCGATGCGCGCCTTGCGCCCTGACTTTTGTCGGTTTTCGGGCACGGAAGGGGCACGCGCCGCTGCGCTACGATTCGCGTGGGAAGGCGGCGCGTTTGAGCAACGAACTGGCGAAACGGCTGGGTGCGATCCCCTTCTTCTCGATGCTCGACGCGAGCACGCTCGAAGCGCTCGCGGCAGCATCAGTCCGTTGCACCTTCGACGCTGGAGAGATGGCGATTATTGAGGGTGAGCCGTCACCCGGGCTACTCCTGGTCCAGTCCGGACGCCTGAAAGTCTTGAAGAGCTCGCCCCAGGGCCGCGAACACGTCCTGGCGGTGCTCAGCCCCTGGGAGCCCGCCAACGCGGTCGCCGCCTTCACGAGCCGCCCTAACCCCGCTACGGCCATCGCGCTCGAACCGGTTCAGGCCTGGATCCTGCCGCGCTCAGCCGTGCTCGCCATCATGCGCAGTCATCCCGATTTTGCCGAACGCGTCATCGAGAACATGGCGAACCACATGGTTCGACTCACGGAGATCGTCGCCGACCTGTCCCTCCGCTCCGTCACGGAGCGTCTCGTGCGTCTGATCCTGGACGAGTCGGTGGACGGCCGGCTGGTGCGTCCGCGTTGGTACACAGTGCCGGAGTTGGCCGCCCGGCTGGGAACTGTCCCCGATGTGGCTCAGCGCGCCCTGGGGCGGTTGGCGGCCGAGGACCTGGTTGAGGTCAGCCGTCGGGAGATTCGCATCAAGGACGAGGCCGGGCTTCGCCGCCTAGTCTAGGTGTACTGAGTCGGGAGGTTGGGGACGCGGCTCCCGATGGGAGGCCGCCGGGGGCGGAGTGGCGTCGGTGGTGATTGTACTGATGGATCCAGCGGGCGAGGGCCTGAGTGCGGGACTGCTCTGAGCGGTAGAGGCGGACGTAGGCCCACTCCTCGAGCAGCGTGCGGTTGAAGCGCTCGACCTTGCCGTTGGTCTGGGGCCGGTAGGGTTGGGTGAAGCGATTGCGGACGCCGGCCTCGGAGCAGAGTCGGGCGAAGAGTCTGCTGCGGTAGGCGGAGCCGTTGTCGGTGAGCACCGCCCGCACCACGACGCCCTGCTCGGCGAACCAGGCCTGCGCCCGGTCCCAGAAGCCCACCGCCGTCCTGGCCCGCTCGTCCCCCAGCACCTCGCTGTAGGCGAGGCGGGAGTGGTCATCCACGGCGGAGTGGACATAGGCGTAGCCCACCCGCTGCCGTCTCCCTCTGACCGCGCCCGTGCGCCTTCCAGCCGCCGCCCGCCGGGATGCGCCCGAGTTTCTTGATGTCGAATGGGCGATCGGCCGGCCTGAGGCGATGCGCTGCACCAGCAGCAGTCGTCCCGCCGGGGTGAGTTTCGCGTTAGCGTGCAATGGGGACCTTCTGAGTCGGGTGGCTGTAGTAACCACACCTTCCTCAGGAGGTCCCCTTCGGTCATCTCACCCGCGTCACCAACGTGGGTGGTCAGTACACCTAATGCACGATTCACGCCCGGGACGCTTCATCCTTGCCAGCGCATTGCTGCTAGTCGGACGTTGCCCATGTCGCCGCGGAGATGGGCGTATCCCATGCCACCGCGAGCCGCTGGCCGCGGCGGTGGTTGGTGGAGGGCAGCCTGGCCTCCAAGACCGCTCCTCGCGACCGCAGTTCCCGCCGCACACCGAGGAGCCCTGAGCGTGGGGTGGAGCGCCTGCGGCGCAACAGATGCCACATGGGCAGGTGGGAAGTTGCGACGCGTCTCAGTCGGGGGCGGGAGCGTCCACGGTCATGAAGTCCGGACCGATCGCGCGGATGCTTGCGACCGGAATGCTGATGCTCGTACCGCCCATGCCCAGAACCCCGCCGCGGTGGGCCTCCAGTTCCTCCAGAGCCCCATCGGCCTCGCTGATCTCCAGTTCGCGAGCGTCGCCCAGGTAGGCTCCGTCTGCGTTCACGACCTTCATACCGTCGAGCTCGTCGAGGCTGCGCAGCACGCTCTCGGCGGTCGATTCGGTCGTCTGCAGAGACTCGGCACCGTCCACGGTCACGGCGTCCGGACCGATGCGAGCGGATGCGAACGGAAAGGTGGATTCGCCGCCAGGGGCCGTCAGCACCAGTGATCGAATCTGCAATGCGGCCGTGTCGATGAGGACGTTCTCAATGCGGCCGATGCGCGCTCCGTCAGCGAGGTTGACGACCGACATCCCCTTAAGTTTGCTGACTTTCATACGGCCTGCCTTCCCGCCATGAGCCGCTTGTACACGGCGAGGAAGATGAGGGCGCCGACCACGGCGATGAGGATGCCACCGATGTCGAAGTCGCCGTACCCATCGTTGCCAGTGGCGAAGTTCCAGATGAAGCCGCCAACGAGGGCGCCCACTATCCCGACGATCATCGTCCCGAGAACGCCGCCGGGCTCAGGGCCTCGGGAGATCAGTTTCGCGATCCAGCCGGCGACGAGTCCGAGCAGGATCCATGCGATGACACTCATGAGATTTCTCCGCGGCCGCCGTTGGGCAAGTCTGCGATCAAGGAGAAAGTGGCTATCTCCTCGTCGTCAGTCTGGGACTCGCGGCGATACGGGCGCGAGAACAGTCTTGCACGCCGCGCTCCGAATGCATGCCAATTCCTCGCTGGGCGCGCACCCCTTCGCGCTCCTCCCCCGGTCAGCCCGCATCACCAACCCCCTGGCTCAGTACACCTAGCGTCCGATACCGGCGCCGGGATCGATGTTGGAGTACCCGGAGACGAAGTCCTCCACGTGATCCTCGTGCGGGACGAAGAGTTGGCGCTCCACTGTGCCGAGGTCGTTGCAGAGCACGTGCAGCGAGACGGAGGGGACGTCCGAGGCGGTGAGCACCTGGTGGATGTCCTCGTCCGGGTGCTTCAGTGGCGTCAACTCGCCGAGGTCGATGGGATCCTGGGAGACCAGTTCCAGCCTTGCGTAGCCGGGCCGGGAGTGGTCGTCCACGCGGTGGAACTTGCGCTCCACCTGGGCGCCCTGCACCAGTCCCACCCACCCGTCGGTCAGGTGGTTGTGCACCTTTGTCTCGGAGCCGGCGGGCACCACCATCGTGAAGATGCAGAGGTCGGGTTCCTGGGAGCGGTACACCGCCCATGAGGCGGTCGCGTCCGGGATCGGCTGGCGGAACTCCTCGGTGATCCAGGAGGGGTCGTACAGCAGGTCCCGGGTGGGCGCCTTCAGGCGGTCCAGCAGTTCATCTGTGCCGCGGTACCGGTCCACGATGTTCCGGAAGTCCTCCACGAAGCGGCGGAGCACGGGCTGCACCGGTTCGATGTAGTAGGCGTTACTCATCTCAACCTCCCTGTGTGTCGCTGAGTGGTGTGTGCGCTAGCGCTGAGGGGCAGCCACGCGCAGGTCCAGCGTGGACGTGACCGTCCCCTCCAGTGTGTTGCAGAGCGGACACGCGCACGAGTCCACCGAGAGCGCGGCGTGATGCTCCAGCAGAGCCTGGTCCGTCACCTCGATGCGGAGCGCAACGTCGATGTGCTCCACGCGCACGGGGAACTCCGCCATGCGTGCGTCAAGGCTGGCCGAGGCGTGCACCACCTCGGCGTCCTTCAGCAGTTGGTGGTTCAGCAGCGAACCCAGCGTGCAGTTGCCGAGCGCGATCAGCAGCAGTTCCACTGACGTGAAGTCGGTGGGGCCGCCATCGGAAGCCTGCGCGCGCACGTTGGTGAAGGTGCGTCCACGCGCCTCGAAGTCCACGTGGTGGCGATCCACGTACTCGGCGGTCACAGTGACCATGGTCTTGTCCCTCTCTCCCGCCGGCGACCGGCGCTGGGGTCGCCTGCCCGGTGGCCGGTCAGCGGGGCGCGGCGGCGGACCCCTGCGCCCCCTTGCCGAGGTTGGTGAGCACCACGTCGTCCTGAGGCGTATGCACGCGCGCGCATCACGTCGCGCAGGTGACGCTCAAGCGGGCTGGTGCGGCTCAGACCGGGGTTCGCCGCCAGGTCGACCGCGACCTGCACCGCCTGCTGCGAGTTGTTGGTGGTGACGTGCTTCACCACCGAGCCCTCGCGGGCCACGCGACTTTGTTGGGTGACTTTATCAGGATTGGCAGGGGCGGCTGTAGTGTCAAACCCCGCACGCCTCGCTTCGAGCAAGGTGCGCAACGGCGCCGGCTTGAAACCGGCGCCGTTTCCATCCCGGAGGCGCGGGCCTATCCGACGGCGATGGCGCGGGTGTCCGGGGGGGCGGTCACTGGGGGCTCGGCTGGTTCGGCCCTCGTCGTGTCCCAGGCTCGGAGGGTGGCGTCCTCGGCGAGGTAGTAGATCGTCCCGCCGTCGGGCGAAAGGGCGATCTCGATGCGAGCGGTGCGAGGCGCGTCTGGGAGGGTGAGCGAGGCCTCGGGCTGCGTCCACGTGTGCGGGTCGAACGCGTGGAGGATACCGGTCGTGTCCGCGAACCAGCCGGACGTGCCCTCGGCGATGAACGGGCGGAAGTCGCCGAGCAGGGGCATACCGAAGGCGGTCGGCGAGAGCGCGGTCGCCATCGATCCGTCGCTGGTGTGGTAGACGAGCGTGGTGCCGAGGAGCGTGGGCACGATCAGGCGCCCGCCGGGGAGCAGCGCGAACTCCCTCGAGAGGTCCGCGACGCCACAGCCGGGCAGCGCGGCGTCCGCGAAGCCTTCGATCGAGAGGCCCGGTTCGCCGGTCGTCACGTTGATCGAGTGGATCGCCTCGTGGGTGTCGGCGAACCACAGGGTCTGCGCCGTCGCGTCGTAGGCGACCTCCCGGCTGCCCAGGGTGCGGCCCTGGGCGAGGTCGTCCGGGCTCGGCTGCTCGCTCCACGGGGGGAGCACCTGGCGTTCGCTCCCGTCCGCCTCGCGCATCAGGACGGATCCATCGCCCAGGGCGAAGAACCAGCGCTCCTCCCCGCTCGCTCGGGCAGCGCCGTCGCTATCGCTCGCGGCGGCGGCGCCGGCGCCGGCGCCTGGTGCCGTGACCTCGGCCTGAGGCGGGCCGTAGGCGATGAGGTGGTGGAGGTCGGCGGCGATGTCCTCTGACGTCAGGGAGTGGTCGAAGGCCAGAACCCAGCGGCCCTCGCGGTCGAGGAGGTAGACGGCTGCGGGGTGCGAAACGCTGTACCGGTCGCCGTCCTGGGGCTGACGCGTGACCTGGATACCCCAGGAGTTGAGCACCTCGTGGACGCGCTCGGGCTCGCCGGTCGCGGCGAGGAAGTCCGGGTCGAAGAAGCCCATGTAGCGGGCGAGCACCTCCGGCGTGTCTCGCTCGGGGTCGACCGCGACCATGAGGACCGCCACCTCGTCCTGTTCTGCGGGGTCCAGGCGGTCGATGGCCTGCTTCAGGATGCTCAGGGTCAGCGGGCAGACATCCGGGCAGTGCGTGTAGCCGAAGTAGACGGCGACGTAGCGGCCTCGGAGGTCGTCGCTGCGCAGCGGCTGCCCGTCGGTCCCGACCAGTTCGAAGCCCGGCATCTCCACGGCGGGCGTGACCTGCGTGCCGTGGAGCGCCACCGGGGGCGGCTCATCAGTGGCGACGCCGCCTCCCGAGGCGCAGGCGACGGCCAGCAGCGCGACGGAGAGGACGACGGCGCTCCAGGCAGCACGCATGGCTGGTGGGTAACGCATCGTCCTCTCCTTTCACGTGTCTAGATCGCGGTGTAGATGTCCGGGGCTTCCGGGCCTTCCACGATCAGGTGGCCAGCCGCGCCCTTGGTCAGGCGGCTCAACGAGTGGTCGACCAGCACGAACGTGCCGGGAACCTCCAGCGTGAACTCGACCATCGTGGCGCCGCCGGGTGCGACGGTGACGGTCTGCACGTCCTCCGCGAGCGAAGTGAACGAGCCCCACGTGGCCACGCGGTCGAAGATCTCCCCGATCACGTGGAACGAGGACGACAGGTTGGGACCGCCGACGCCGAAGAAGATGCGGACCGACTCGCCCACCTTCGCGCGGAGCGCGCGCTCGCCCGTCAGCGAACCGACCGCCCCGTTGAAGACCACGTACGTGGGCCGTTCGTCCCACATCCGCTCCATGTCGAAGGTTTGCATCCCCGGCTCACCGGTCCCGCCCTTCGTGTAGATGTCGCCCTGGCAGACGTAGAACTCGTGGTCGACCGGCGGCAGCCCACCCTCCGGCTCCACCACCATCAGGCCGTACATCCCGTTCGAGATGTGCAGGTCTACCGGCGCCACGGCGCAGTGGTAGATGTAGACGCCGGGCTTCAGCGCCTTGAACCGGAACGACTTCACCTCGCCCGGGCTGACCCGAGAGAGTTCCGCGCCGCCGCCCTCGCCGGTCACCGAGTGGAAGTCCACGTTGTGGCCCACACCCGAGTCCGCCGGGTTGCTGAGCGTGACCTCTACCTGGTCCCCCACCCGCGCCCGGAACATCGGGCCCGGGACGGTGCCGTTGAAGGTCCAGTACTTGTACCCAACGCCGTCCGCGAGTTTCGCCTCGACCTCCTGCACTTCCAGGTAGACCTGGACGATGCCGGGCTCGTCACGGTCGATCGGCGGGAACATCTCCGGTACCGGCAGGTACGGGAGGTCCACCGCCGACTGCGTGGCGACGATGGGAACCCCGTTCGCCGGAGCCGCCGCGTTCGCGCCGCTCGCCGGGGTCGCGCGGACGCGGGGCGCCCTCGTGGTGCGCTCCGTGTCGGTGCAGGCCGCGCCAAGCAGGCCCACCACGGGGACGGCGGCGCCAGCCAGTCCGATGCGCCGGAGGACCTCGCGTCGTCCGACCGCCTTCTGCATGTTCATCACCGCCCCCTATCCCAACGAGTAGTGACTATCTCAATGTTGTGTGTCCTACTCTGCGATATGCAGCGGCCAGGCGCCCGCCCTGATCGGCACGAGTCCTTGGGACTTTGGTCCCACAGTCTGTGCATCGCGTCACAACGGGTGGGATGGGCCGCCGAGGCCTCCCCCCGCCGGCGTCGGGCGAGACCGCGAGGGCCCGCTACTCGTCCGCCCGGGCCGGGGAGGTGCGGCGCATCCGCAGGAGGTAGACGAGGACGAGGGCGCCGAGGATCCCGGTCACGATGGCGGTCAACTGCGCCTGCTTCAGGCCGAACAGCGTGATGGTGTTCGCCCTCCAGAAGAAGACCACGAACTGCGTCACGCTGTAGCCGACGAGATAGGCGGCGAAGACCACCCCGGAACGCACCCGGGCCCGGATCACCCAGGACAGCACCGCCAGCAGCACCAGGTTTGCCAGGATCGAGTAGGCGGCGGCCGGGTGGTAGGCCACGCCGAGTTCCGGCGCGAACGCGCGCGCGTGCTCGTAGATCGTGCCCCACGGCAAGGACGTCTCGTAGCCGATGACGTCGCCGTTGATGATGTTGCCGATGCGACCGAATGGCTGGCCGACCGCAGCGAACAGCGCCACGGCGTCCAGCAGTGGCCACACCTCGAGACGGCGCACAGCGGCGAAGGCGACGATGGCGATGGTCACGCCGATGATGGCGCCGAAGAACGCCATGCCGCCCTGCCAGAAGGCCAGGATCCGGGCGGGCTCCCGCAGGTACGAGGCCGGGTCGTTCTGGACGACGTAGTAGAGACGCCCGCCCAGCAGTCCCGCGACGAAGGCCATCGGGAACAGGTCCCAGAGAGCGTCGACGGACGCGCCGAGCCGGGGCGCCACACGCTGCACGACCATGATCCCGACGGCGATCCCCACGACGTACATCACGCCGTACCACCGGACCGAGATCGGCCCGAGTGCGAGCGCCTCCGGATCGATCCCGATCGTGATCGCGAGCAACGGATCAAGCACGGCGGTCGCCTCCCGGCGTCGCCAGCATTGCGTCCGTCCCGGCGATCACACCCTCGCGATCAGCGAGGTACGCCTCCCGGAAGACAAGTCCGAGCCGGATCATGATCACGGGCATCATCCCCACCCAACTGAGCAGCCCGGCGACCTGCTGGTCGTCCAGCGCCGTGAACGTCGGCCAGACACGGTTCGCGAACTCGTAGGTCGTGTAGAGCGGGAAGTTGTGGAACGTCAGGAAGATGCCCAGGAGCATGGGCGCGGGCGCCGTCCCGAGGATGTACAGGGCCTTCTTCACGAAGCGCATACTGGAGTTGCTCGAACGGAAGACCTCGAGCGACCACCAGAACAGGACGCCGGTGGTCAGCCAGACCACGTCCATGACCATCGTGCCGACCTCGCTCGCCTTCAGGAGGTCCGCGACCGACGGAATATGCGTCACCACCAGCGCCGCGTTGAAGGTGACGAACGTCACCATCGGACGCCGGACCACGGCAGCGAGGAAGCCCAGTCGTGGGGCCGCGAGCATACGCTCACGGAGTCCTCGTGGCGTGGCCGAGACCAGCAGCGGCGCCACCACGTAGGTGTAGAGCATGATCTGGAGCATGTTCGCGCTCAGCAGGTACCCGGCCGACAGTTTCCCCACCGGCCAGTCCGTGGTGGCCCAGAGGAGCAGCCACGCCCCGCCGAACGCCAGGACCTGGTGCCGGGTAGGAGGGCGCCCACCAGGCTGGCGCGCGTACCACCGCATCGCCAGCACGTATCCGCTGGCGAGTCCCAGCATCAGCAGCCAGATGCCGATGTACGGCTCTGGCGTCCAGGTCCACGGGACTGCGGCCTCGCCGCTGCACCACCACCTCATGGGTCACCTCCCACGCCCGGCCACCGCTAGTGCGCGCCGTGGCCCCCCGCCGGCTCGCCGCTGGACGCGACCACCGGGACGCTGAAGTCAACCGTGCCGTGGTGCTCGAACGTGAAGGTCATCTGGACGCTGTCGCCTTCGTGCAGTTCGCGCGTGACCTCGATCAGCATGACGTGGTAGCCGCCGGGCTCCATCAGCAGTTCACCACCCGCGGGCAGGTCAATCGCGTCGACATGGATCATGGTCATGGTGCCGCCGTCCATGCTGGTCTGGTGCAGTTCGACGGTGTCCGTGACGTCTGCGCTCGCCGAGAGCAGCCGGTCGGCCTCGTCGCTGTGGTTGCGGAAGACCACGTAGGCAGCGGCGGTGTGTGTGGGTGGAGCGGGGATGTAGGCGCTGACGACCTCGATCAGGTCGCCCTCGTGGGTGGCCGTGGGATCGGCCGCCGTGTCATCGGCGCAGGCGCTGGCAACCAGCAGCAGCGCGATACCGCAGGCAGCGGCCGCGTAGCGAAGGATTCGGTTCATGACTCGGTGTTTCCAATCTCTGTGAGTTCTTCGATGAGGCGTGCCCAACTCTGCTGTCGGACGCCGAGCGGGAACTGCCAGGTCTCTTCATCGCCCGGGGTATAGCCAAAGACCCAGCCAGCGTGACTGACGGCGTACCTGCCGTCCCCCGGATCGGCCTCGCGTACGGCCGGTGGGACACCAGAGGCGACCTGGGCGGCGATTAACTCCTCGTCCGTACCGGTGAGGCCGATGAACGACTTGTCGAAGTGGTCGAGCCACTCCCGCAGGCGTTCCGGCGAGTCTCGAGGTGGATCGACGCCGACGAAGATCACCTTCGCCTCGCGCGCGATCTCTGGCGGCACCTGGTCCAGGCCGCCGGCGATGTTGGCGAAGTGGATCGGGCAGACATCCGGGCAGTTCGTGTAGCCGAAGTAAAGCAGCGTGAGGTGTCCCGCCGTCTCCTCCCGGAAGTCAAAGCGGTTACCGCTCGTGTCCGTCAGGACGAAGTCAGGCCGTGGCCGGTCCTCCGCGATCCGGACGCCCTCGCGCTCGCTCGCACCGGTGTCGCCCCCGGAGCCGCCCCCGCACGCCGCCACGAGGAAGGACGCCAGGACGAGCGCCAGCGCGATGCTCCAGCGCCGCCCTGACATCAGTTCCCTCCTGTGTCAGTCTTCAGCCAGCGCACGAGGAGGCCGACGTCGCCTGGCAATGCGGGTTGCGCGTGGAACCACCAGTAGACAGGGCGCGCACGTGTCGCGCACAACAAGGCGGTCATACTTCTTCCTTCTTGCCCTCGACCTGGGCCTGTCCTCGACCTGGGAGTGTGATGCGGCAAGCCGTCCAGGCCGTGCTCCCCAGGAGCGCAGGGGACGCACGACACGTGCGATGGACGCCGCGCTGCCTAGGCCCGCGGCGGCGGCACCGTCGGCGACGTGTGACTCCCTGCCAGTGCCATTGGCACGGCGACGTTCGCCGCGAACGATGCTCCATGGCACCCCAGCACCGGCGCCTCGGGCGCGGGGAGGACACTGCCGGCCCGGTTCAGGTCGAAGAGGAACACCACGTCCTCTTCCCCCGACGCACCGCTCGAGGCCGCTGGACCCGAGACAGATTCCCCTTCGACCGCGTCGCCCACCGGAACCAGGCCATCGGGATGGATCTCGCAGAGGTGGAAGATGAAGCCCGGAGGCACGTTGCCGGGCGCAAGCGGCTCCGCTCGCCCTCGGTCCCACGGGTGCGAGTGCGGCGCCACCTCGCCGTTGGTGTACACATGGCCGTGGTTGGGCGCCCAGCCAGCAAGGTCAGGCACAACGGGAGTGAGCCATGGCTGAGCAAGCGAGAAGATCGCCAGCACCATGAACGCGTTCCGCGTCCACCCTCGCGATCCCAGGCTGACGATGGACGATCTCATCACCATCGAGTCTGCGACGGCCCCCGCTCGGCGGCAAGCCGCGCGACCGGCGGCGGCGGGAGTGAGGTGAATACGACAACGTGATTCCGCGCGTCGCACACAGCATCTCGCCCACGTGCGTTCCTGCGCGCGAGGTCGATGCAGCGCCGCATCGAGGCCGCTCGAGCGGCCGATGTCCTCGCCGGAGATGGGGAGGGATTGCCTCGCGGTGGGATGGGCGATGCTCCGGGGGTGGGCGGAGCGATACCGAGGGCGTCCGACGTGCGTCCCGGCGGCGGGAGAATTTATGTTTCTCCCGTCTTCCCCGGATATCTCACCTGTGGTTTTATTCTCGCCGGTAATACGTCCGACCGCCGGGCGTCCAACCCCGGCCTCGCGGCAATCCCAGGCGGCTCAGCACTCGATGCCCCATGGCTGACAGGTGGCCGCCGCACCTGACAGACCACGAGGCAGGTCCTCGGAAGGTCGCCACCCGTGTCCGCACTCCACGCAATCGCCACACGCCGCCGCACGCTGCGTTTCTGGCAGGTGCTCACGGTCGCTGTCGCTCTCATGGCGCTCATCTTCACGATGCGGAGCACGCCGACGAGCGGAGCGGACATCCCGAACCTCACGTTCGCGCCGGACTCGCTGGAGGCGGGGGCGACGGGGGACGTGTACGTGACTTACACGAACCAGACCCTGATCACTGGTGCGGGAGGCCGGTTTGAGTTCACGTTCCCTACGGGATTTGATATCTCGGACGTGACGATCCCCTGGCACTGGAACGTCCATAACGCAGGCTGGCTGTCCTACACGGTAAGCGGCCAGACCGTCGTGTTCACCGCCTTCACCGAGCCGCTGGGTGGCATGCAGTTTGATGTATCCCCGGCTGGTGCCGATGTCCAAATCCGATTCGCGGGCGTTCGGAACCCGACCACTCCTGGACTGACCGACGGCTTCAGCGCCAGTATCGCCGGCGGTCAGGACGTGGGCGCCGCGCCCGGCGTCATGATCGTGCCCGGCCCTCCGGACCACGTGAACCTCACCGGCCCAGCCAACGTGGCCGCAGGCGCGCAGAGCACCGACTTCACCCTCTCCGTGGTGGACGCCTACAACAATGAGACGAACGTCGCGGAGAGCACCGCGTTCGACCTCACCTCTGACTCGGGCCGTGAGCACTCGTTCAGCACGGGCGCCACGGTCACCGTGCCGGGCGGCGCATCCACCGCGACGTTCACCTACCAGGACGTCGACGCAGGTGCGCGGAACGTCACGGCCACGTGGGCCTCGGGCGACTCGAGCCTGGACGGCGACTCTGCGATGCACGCCGTTACGGTGGCCCCGGGCGCCGCGGACCACTTCCGGATTACCGGCGACGGCGCAGCCGTGGCCGGCGTCGCGGAGCAGGTCACCGTCACCGCGTACGACGCGGTCGGAAACGTCGCCACCGGGTACAACAACGCGAGCCAGGCGCTCACGTTCAGCGGGCTCGGCGACGCGCCGCTGTCGAATGGCGCCGCCACCACCGAGGTCACCGCGAACTTCAGTGCCGGCACCGGCTCCGCCGTGGTGGCGGTGACGGGCTACCTGGCCCAGGCGAGCACGATGCTGCACGTCACGGATGGCGCGGTCGCCTCGAACGAGGGGAATGGCGAGGGGCTGCCGCTCGTGGTAGCGCATGGCGGAGCGGACGCCGCCAAATCCAGCATCGAAAGCGACCGCAGCGAAATCATTGCGAACGGCGTCTCCACCGCCACCATCACCGTGCAGTTGCGCGATGCGTTCGGCAACGACTTCACCACCGGTGGCACGCCCGTCTGCTTCTCCACCGATGCGGGCACGCTGTCCGACCTCGCCACGGGCGACTGCCCCGAGGGCGAGTTCGAGGGCACCGAAGATGGCGACGGCACGTACACCGCCACCCTCACCTCCAGCACGGACCTGGAGCAGGGGACGATCAGCGCCACGCTGAATGGCGTTGAGTTCGGCAACACCGTCGTCGAGTTCATCGAGGGTCCGCCCGCCTACGTCGTCCTCAGCGTGGACGAGGCGGCGGACGGCCACGAGGTCAACGTCACCGCGGGTGACACCACGAAGGTCTACATCACCCTCTACGATGCGATCGGGCACAGGGCGGACGTGGTTGGCCAGCAGGACGTCGTCTTCGCCGGCCTCGCCGACTCGCCGGACGACGCCGCCGCCGAGGTTGGAGGCTCGCAGTTCTCTGACGGCAGCGTCACGGTCTCGATGCTCTTCGACGAAGGCCAGGGCTCGGTCGACGTCGAGGCGTTCCTCGCGGGGCCCGGGCAGACCCTCACGGTCACCTCGGTAGGAGGCTATCCCGGCGCCGAGACAGCCGCCCCGGGGGGCCATGCGCTGACGCTCAACGTCGCGCACGCGGACGCGGCGTACTTCCGGCTGGTCGCTGGCAGCAGTTTCGGGTCCATGCATGCCGGGCACGACGGCCCTGTCGACGATTTCATGACGCTGAGGGCCTACGACGCGTTCGGCAACCTCGCGGATGGCGCCAACGACGCGGACGACACCACGTTCGCCGCCGGTACCGTGGACGTCACCTTCTCGGGCCTGAGCCTCTCACCGAACGGCGAGGAGACCCCCGAGATCAAGCGGGACACAGACGACTTCATCGAACTCGGTCAGACGACGGCGCTGACGTTTTCAGGCGGCGTGTCTCAAGACCTCAGTTTCCGCGCGTACCGGGTGGGCACTGAGACGCTGCACGCGACCGCTGCCGGGCTGAGCACCGAGGATGCTCCCGGACCCAGCGGTGGCATCGACATCACGGTGATCTTCGAGTCTGCGATCGAGTTCGAGGTCGACCCGGAGTTCACGACGGTCACGGCGGGCCAGGCGAACAAGATCACCCTGAAGGCTGTCGATGAGTTCGGCAACGTCGACGAGGACTACGCGGGCGAGAAGAACATCTACCTCCTCGCCACAAATGGCGCCGACGACGGAACGCTGGACAGCCTGAACGGCACGCCCCAGCCAGGCACCTTCGAGGACGGCCCCGGTGCCGCTGTCACGGTGAACTTTACCGAGGGCGTCTCGGATGAGGGGAACCTCACGCTTCGCATGCACTGGGCCAGCGAGAACCAGGCCCCTCAGTTCGTGGAGGACGGGGGCCTCAGCAGCGAATTCGGCGCGGCCAAATTTACGGTGCAACACGGCGCTCTGGATTACTTCCTCGTCACCACCACGGACGGCTACGAGATTGGCGACCAGACCTCCGGCGTTTCGTTCGACGTCTGGGTGTGGGCATTCGACGCCTACGGCAACCGGATGGACGGCGACAATGGCGCGGAGGAGTTCGACGACACGGTGACGTTCAGCGCGGCGCCCGACGTCGAGGACGGACACTTTGCGACAGGCGGCCTCGACTTCGGCACCTCGGCCGGTTTCGTCGAGGGCATCCTGGTCAACTCGCTGACCTTCACCGGTGTCAGCGCAGGCGCAGGCGCAGGCGACACGCGGATCGTCGTCGTGGCTGACGGTGGCGTGGAGGGCTCATCCCCCGCGATCGCGGTGCAGCCAGGCGCGCTTCACCACTTCTCCCTGGGCACAATCACGTCCCCCCAGACGGCGGGTGTGTCCTTCAACCTCCGGATCGAAGCGCTCGACGCCAACGGAAATGTGCTGTCATTCGGGGACAACCTGTTCGGCGACGATGACGACGAGACGGTCAGCCTGTCGACCAACTCCGCCTTCCTCGGCGTAACCCCGACCGCCGTCGGTGGCTTTGTCGCCGGCGTCCTCGAGGACTACGCGGTGACGCTGACGGACGCGGGTGCGGAGAAGAACGTCGGGGTGGCGGGCGCCGGATCGACCAGCGGCCTCTCGAACCACTTCACGGTGGCCCCCGGTGCGGCCAGCGCAGAACACTCGTCCCTCACGGTGGATGAGGCCAGCCCGACCGTGGGCGAGACCGTGACCATCACGGTCACCGTCCTCGATGCGTTCGCGAACGCCTCCGCAGGCGAGGATGTCGTGGTGTACATCGACAATGAGGCGTACGCGGCAACGGGTGGGAACCTTACGGACAACAACGACGGCACGTACACCGTGGACTTCACGCCCGGTGCCGCCGGCGACTACGAGGTGCGGGCCTACCTCGGCACGGACGACGGGGGCGACCTCATCGACACCGAGAGCATCGAGGTCTCCGGTGCGGCGGTGGTCGCGAACGTGTCGCTGAGCGGGTTTGGCGCGGGTGAACCCGTGGAGGTGACGATCAACTACACCTCGGCGAACCCGGTCCCGGCGGACGGCACCATCGAGGTGACGTTCCCGGCCGGCTTCGAGTTTGGGACGGCGGTCGAGGCGGAGATCTACGCGGGCGGCATCCTGGAAGTCAGTGCGAGTGAGGCAGACCAGGTTGTAACCATCAGTCTCAATGCACCTGTGCCCTCGGGGAGTATCGCGATCACCATCAGCGGCGTCTCGAACCCGACAGCCCTCGGCAACGTGGGCGGCTTCTCGCTCCGTACGCTGGATGGAGATGGCAAGCCGATCGAGGAGGACTCGGCGTTCACACCGGACGGAGGGGATGACATCGTCGCTGGCCCGCCGAGCACGCTCACTTCCACAGCCGCCGCGGACGTGACCACAGTGAACGCCAACGGCGTCGGCGAGGCGATGATCACGGTCACGGTAAAGGACCGGTTCGGGAACCCGGTCCAGGACGAGGTCGTGTCGGTCAGCGGCGAGGGCGACTCGGACGTCTCCTGCCCGGGTGATGCACTCACCGATGGGGATGGCGTAATCGTCTTCACGGTGACGAACGCGAAGGTAGAGAACCTCACCTACACCTTCACCGCCGAGGGCGTCCGGGTGGGCCAGGCCACGGTGAACTTCGTCCTACCGCAGCCCTCCGCCGTCACCTCGACCATCATGCCGCCGGCGCAGTCGGTCGTGGCGGACGGCGCCGACGAAGCGACGATCACGGTCACCGTGCGCGACTCGGACGGCGTGGCGGTTCCGAACGCGGCTCTCATCATCAACAAGAGCAGTGCCCTGACCGCAGCGCCGGATGACGCCACGGCGGACGCCAACGGCGTCTACGTCCTGAATGTCACGAGCACCACGGCCGACACGGTGACCTATACGTTCGATGCCGTGAGCGGGAGCCTGGGCACGTCGCAGGTCACGTTCACGCCGGGCGCGCCGTCCGGTGCGGAGTCACTGTTCGCGGCGGACCGGGACAGCGTCCAGGCGGGCGGCACGGTGACGCTCACGATTACGCTGCGGGACGCATTCGGGAACCGCCTCGGCGCCGATGGAGATGGGACCGAGGTGGTCATCTACCTTGGCGACCCCGATGCAGGCGGCGAGGTGCTCGTCGAGGACGTCACGGACGGCTACTCGCTGGCCGTGACGCACACGCAGGGGACGCCCGGCACAGTCACGTTCTACGCCTTCTTCGGCACCAATGCCGCGCGCGGCACGGCGATCGGCACGGTGGAGGTGACCTTCACCTCACCTGAGCCGCCCGCCGACCCCGACCCGACACCTACGCCCACGCCGACCCCGTCCGGCACGCCCGTGCCGGAGCCGGT
>Ga0265293_10004190_pt1 | contig 25697 bp, 23 predicted proteins | sample Munlanlewell138R_FD_192505 | JGI IMG/M metagenome (GOLD analysis project Ga0265293, IMG submission 192505) | Leachate microbial communities from a municipal landfill in Southern Ontario, Canada - Leachate well 138R | ecosystem: Engineered > Solid waste > Landfill > Unclassified | place: Canada...
GCGTCGTGGGGGTCATCGCCCCGTGGAACGGCTCTCTGGTGGTCGCCGCATCGTGTGTGGCACCGGCGCTGGCCGCTGGGAATGCGGTGGTGTTCAAGCCATCTGAGGTGGCGCCGCTGGCGGCACTGCGCCTTGGCGAATTGTGTCTGGAAGCGGGCCTGCCGCCGGGGCTGGTAAACGTCGTGCCTGCCGCCGCCGCCGGTGGGGAGGCATTGGTGCGGCACCCCGGAATCGGCAAGATTCATTTCACCGGTGGTGGGCAGACCGCCCGCGCCGTGCTCAGGGCAGCCACCGAGAATCTGACCCCGGTGGTGACCGAGCTCGGCGGGAAGTCGGCCAACCTCATCTTCGCCGACGCCGACCTGGACGTGGCCGCGGCGCGGTCGGCGCACCAGGGCCCGCTGATGCAGGCCGGTCAGAGCTGCGCGTGTGCGAGTCGCATCCTGGTGCACAACGATGTATACGACGCTTTCCTCGAGCGGTTCCTGGACGTCGTCGGTGCGGCGCGCGTGGGCGATCCCCTTGATCCGACAACCGGTTTCGGTCCGGTGATCTCCGGTGCGGCCCTGGAACGTATCCACGCAGCGGTGGACCAGGCTGTCGCCGAGGGAGCCGGTGAGCTACTTACCGGCGGGCATCGAATCACCGAAGGCGCACTCGCGAAAGGGTATTACCTGGCGCCCACGGTGCTGGGCAACGTCGACAACTGCTCCGTGCTGGCCCAAACCGAAACGTTCGGGCCGGTGGTCTCGGTGATCCCCTTCAGCGACGATGCCGAGGCCGTGCGCATCGCCAACGACACCTCATATGGTCTGAACGCATTCGTGCACACCCACGATCTCAACAGAGCCCACACCGTGGCCCGGCAGTTGGAGTCCGGTTCGGTGTGGATCAACCAGGGCAGTCGGATATCTCCCCAGGGGCCTTACGGCGGCTACAAGCACAGCGGTGCCGGTCGCACCGGCGGCTTGGAAGGGCTGCAGGAGTTCCTGCAGGTCAAGAACATCCGCATCGGGTTGGGCTAGCAGCGCGCCGTGGCTGCCCGGGCGCTGCGGCAACGAATCGCGGCCCGCGAATATCACCCGGAGTTGCGCCGGCCCAGTCGGTATCTGCCTACCGCGTTGGTGACGCCGACGTCGGTGCGGATCTTCCGCCGGATTCCCCGACGAGCCGGCGCTCACCTTGGTACCTCGTTGAGCACGCTGACATCAGGCGGCACCGTCCGGGTGCATCGGCCAGCCGTGGCCGCCGAGGCCAGCGGCGCTGCGCTGCTGTGGATCCACGGCGGAGGCTACGTCCTCGGGAATGCGGCGATGGATGACCGCCTCGCCCGACGGATGTCCCACGAGTTGGGGATCATCGTCGCGGCAGTCGACTACCGACTCGCGCCGGAGCATCCGTATCCAGCCGCTCTGACCGACTGCTATGAGGCGCTGGTCTGGTTGGCTGCGCATCCGGAGGTGGACTCTCGGCGCATGGCGATCGCGGGGGCGAGTGCAGGCGGGGGGTTGGCCGCCGCACTCGCTTTGATGGCTCGTGATCGCGGTGAGGTCGACATCGCGGCGCAGATCCTGCTCTATCCCATGCTCGACGATCGGACTTCGCAGCGCCCAGACCCCGACGCCACGCTGCGCCGACTGTGGAACAACACAAGCAATACGCTGAGCTGGACCGCCTACCTTGGTGGTGCCGATCCGCATGTCGCGGTACCCGCGCGCCGTGGCGATCTGGGTGGTGTAGCTCCGGCGTGGATCGGGGTTGGCGCGCTGGATCTGTTGAGCGATGAGGCCTGCAGTTATGCACGGCGTCTGTGCGACGCCAGCGTTGACTGCAGGCTCACCGTTGTCCCAGGCGCGTTTCACGGATTCGATGCTGTTGCCCCGCACACCGGCGTTGCCACAAGGTTTTTCGACAGGCAGTGCGCAATGCTCCGGGACTACCTCGGTCTGCGGCGCCCTCAGAGCTGAGCGTAGACGCTCTTGGTCTGCAGAAACGCCTCGACACCTTCGCGGCCCCATTCGTAACCCCAGCCGGACTGCTTCCAGCCACCGAAGGGCATCGAGTGGTCGAAGACCATCTGGCAGTTGACGGTGACCGTACCGGACTCCAGACGCTTGGCAAGCCGGTGGGCCCTGCCGACGTCCTTGGTCCAGACAGCGGCTGACAACCCGTAGTCAGAATCGTTGGCCAGATTCACGACTTCGTCGTCCTCGTCGAAGGGCAGGACCGGCACAACCGGTCCGAAAATCTCCTGCTGGAACAGCCGCATGACGGGGTCCACGTCGGTCAGTACCGTCGGATGAACGAAATAGCCCTTTCGATCCAACCGATGTCCGCCGGCCACCACCTCGACGCCGTCCCGCTTGCCCTCATCGATGAAGCCCAGCACCCGGGTGAGCTGCTTCTGGCTGATCAGCGGACCGATCAACGCATCGTCCTCGGCCGGGCCGCCCAGCTTCACCGTGTTGGCCAGGTTGGCAATGCCTTCGAGGACACGGTCATAGACACGACGCTGGGCGAAGATGCGCGAGCCGCAGATGCATCCCTGTCCGGAGTGGATGAAGATACCCATCGCCGCCATCAGGATGGCCGTGTCGAGATCTGCATCGTCGTAGATCAACACCGGCGACTTGCCGTCGAGTTCCAGGCTCACCCGCTTGAGGTTTCCGCTGGCGGCCTGCACGATCCGCTTCCCGACCTCGGTCGAACCGGTGAAGGCTACCTTCTCGATCCCGGGGTGTTCGGTGATCGTGGCACCGGCCGTATGCCCGTAGCCGGTGACCAGATTCACCACACCTTCGGGCACGCCCGCCTGAGCGAGCAGCTTGTCGATCAACAGCGCCGACAACGGCGTCTCCTCCGCGGGTTTGACCACACTGCTGCAGCCGGCGGCCAGGGCCGGTGCCAGCTTGGTACACGCGTTGAACACCGGACCATTCCACGGAAAGATCAGCCCGACGACGCCATAGGGCTGTTTGAGGGTGTAGCCGTGCATGTTGGAGAAGACGCCGGTGATGCCACCGGTCTGCTGCACGTCGTGGGCAATGCCGTTGAGCTTGGTGCACCAACCGCCGTAGTAACGGAAGATCTCCGCACTGGTGCCCATGATTGCGCGGGCTTGCATCAACGGCATACCCGTATTCTTCGAATCGATTTCGGCGAGCGCGTCGGCGTGTTCATCGATCAGATCGGCAACGCGCCAGAGAACCTTGGCCCGCTCCGACCCGGGAAGCCCTTGCCACACGCCGGATTCGAAACTGGCACGTGCGCGGGTTACCGCTTCGTCGACTGCTGCCGCGCCGCCGTCCGTGAATTCGCCGACCTGCTCCTCGCTGGCCGGATCGATGATCGGGATGGTCTCGCCGGTGCCCGGACGCTGTCGGATCTCGTCGAGCACTGCCTGAAATGTCATCTGTTGCAACCTTTGTCGTTGATATCGAGTGAGGGGTTGGAGCTACGAGGCGCGGTCGAACTCGATGTGTAGCTCGGAAAGGCCGCGAAGCAGGAAGGTCGGGTCGTAGACGTAGTTCCGCTGGTCGGCCGGGCCGTGGAACGACTCATCGATCCGAATCTCGCTCATGCGGTCGAGTAGCCGACGCACGGTGATCTGTCCTTCGACGCGGGCCAGGGGCGCACCCGCGCAGGTATGGATGCCGCGCCCGAACGCGACGTGCTCGCGGACATTCTTACGCTCCGGGCGGAACTCATGCGGATCCTCGAACTTGCGGGGATCTCGGTTGGCCGCACCCAGGCACAGCATCACGATGGTACCGGCCGGTAGCGACACCCCACCCAGTTCCGTCGTCTTGCGGACCAGACGGAAGTCGACCTTTGTCGGAGCGTGCATCCGAAGCGCCTCTTCGATGAATGTCGGTATGCCCTCGGGGTTTTTGCGTAACTTCTGCTGGTATTCGGGGCGGTCCCCGAGTACCTGCACCGCGGCGGACAGCAGCTTGGTGACTGTGCGAGCGCCGGGTCGGAGAAGAAGTCGGCGGAGGCAAGAGCGGTCATGGCCGGAGTGATCCTTTCACGGATGAGTCGACGGGAATGGGCTGCGAGCATCGAGGACGGGCGGCCTCAGTCCACGGTGATGCTGATGGCGCCTCGCGGACAGGCGTCAATGGCCGCGTAAACCAGTTGCCAGCTGTCGCCGGAGGGTTGCGCGACGCAGGTCGCCACGTCGTCCTCGGGGAGGTCGAATACGGAGGGTGCTGTTTCAAGGCACAAGGCGTGTCCCTCGCATAGGTGCGGATCGATGACCACCCGCTTGTCCCTGCTCATCGCAACGGCCTGTCGTCACTGCCGGATTGCATCTGGAAACCGCCAATCTCGCGTGAGTTGCCACCGGGCTGATCGAATGATCGATTTACATGAGTACTGCACGCGTGTCACGACGCGTAGTCAACGATAGAGATGATGGGTGTTACCAGAGGCATTAGGCTTACGCCTCGACGCTGGTCGGCGGGGCGGGCACGGGCGGATGACTCTGCAGATTACCTGGTCGATCGACCAGCTATAGAACTCGCCGTTGTTGCGCTGAGAGGTGCTGTCTTGGGGCAGCCCAACGTGAACACCTCGAAGTTCATGAAACAAAGGGTGATTTAAGGCGCAATGAGCTGTCCCGCAGAACTAGGCCGGCGGTGCCAAGCGGTACACCGCGTCGGCGTAGTCGTCGCTGATGTACACCGCGCCGTCGGGGCCGACGACGGCGGCCACCGGGCGGCCCCAGCGCGTGCCGTCGGGGTACTGGAACCCATCCACCAGGGTCTGCTGCTCCCCCAGAACACCGTCGCGCCAAGCGAAGAATGCCACCTCCGGGGCGCGCGGCGGGGTGCGGTTCCATGAGCCGTGCACGCCGATCAGCGCCCCGGGGCCATACGGCGGGGGCAGTTCGACGAAGTTCATGCCCAGCGGCGCGGAGTGCGCGGGCAGGCTGCGTTCGATGGGAGGCAAAGCGGCGCAGTCCATTCGGCTGCCGTCGGGATTGGTCTGCGCATCGCGCGCGAAGCCCAGATCGGTGGGTCCGCCCACGGGATTGCAGAACGGCCAACCCAATTCGCGGCCCGGCGTCAGCAGCGCCAGCGCCTCGGGCGGGTTGTCGTTGACGTAGCCGGTGCGGACCTCGCCGGTCTCCGGCTCGGCAATGTTGTCGCGGCCGTTGACCGCCGTCCACACTCCGCCGTCGGGGGCGACCGCCAGACCGGTGCCGTTGCGGACGCCGGTCGCGAAAGGTTCGGGCGCACCGCCGCCGGGCGGTATCCGCATGATGGTCGCGCGCGGCGGCACGGCGGCGCGGTCCTCGGCCGAGATGTTGCCGGTGGACCCGATGGAGAAGAACACCGACCCGTCGGCCCCGAGCACCACGCTCTTGAGCGCGTGCTCGTAGATCCCGCGCAGGTCCTCGAGCGAACCGTCCGGCAGCCCGGGCGCGATCACCTGCGGATTGGTGGCCTGCCCGTCGGCGTAGCTGTACACCGACACCTGATTGCTCTCCGCGACGTAGAGTCGGTTGCCGTCGAAGGCCAGGCCGTGCGGCTCGGTGAGCTCGCCCAGCAGCACCGAGGTCTGCCCGTCGGCACCGATGCGCAGCACCTCGCCCGTCGACGGCACCGAGACCAGCAGCACCCCGTCGGGCGCCCACGCCAACAGGCGCGGACCCGAGGTCCGGGCATACACCGACATGGTCCAGCCCTCGGGCACCAAAGCCTCGCGCGGCTGGGTGAACGGCTGCTGGCGCATGTTCTCGGGGACCTCGACGGTCACCGGCACCAGGCCGGGCGGCGGCGGCGCGGCCGTCGGCGACGGCACGGGACGCGGCTCCTCCGGCGGGGGTGCGCTCCCGCAGCCCGCCACCAGGGCGGCCGACAGCGCGACGCCGGCCAGCACCACCCAGCTCTTACGCGCCCAAGCTCGCATGCATCTCCCATACCAGGATCTCGGCGGGTTCGACGGCGGTGACCTGCTGCCCACCGGTCGCGGTGAACCGCACCGCGTCCCCGGTGCCCAGCACCCCGGCGTCCTCGAGGGTCACCGAACCCCGCGCGACGAACAGGTGCAGGTACGGCGCCTCGGGCAGCTGCACCGACCGACCGGCCGGCAGCCGCGCGCCGTGCAGGGCCGCGTGCTTGTTGCGGATGCCGATCGCGGTCTGGCCGCGATGCTCCGGGCGCCCGGAAGCGATGGTCACCAGGTTGCCGCTCAACAACTCGTCGTCGATCTCGAGCTGTTGATAGCCCGGCGGCACCCCGGACTCGTCGGGAATCACCCACATCTGCACGAAATGCACTGGCTCGTCATGGGTTTCGCCCGTCAGCCGCCACGAGTCGTTCTTCTCCGAGTGCTGGATGCCGCTGCCGGCCGACATCCGCTGCGCCAGGCCCGGGTAGATGACCCCGGAGTTGCCCGTCGAATCCTGATGCACCAGCGACCCGCGCAGCACCCAGGTGACGATCTCCATGTCCCGGTGCGGGTGGGTGTCGAAGCCCTGACCGGCGGTGACGACGTCGTGATTGTTGACCAACAGCAGGCCATGATGGGTGTTGGCCGGGTCGTAGTGCTGGCCGAACGAGAACGAATGCCGCGAGTCCAGCCAGTCGACGGCGGTGTGGAGACGGTCGTCGGCACGCCGGATGTCGATCACGGGTGCGGTCATCAAAAAATCACTCCTCGGGCTTGGGGCCAGGGTACCGAGGCCCGAGGCCGGCCCCGCGCGGCGCGGTCGTAGTCTGTGGCCGTGGATATCAACGGAACCAGCGCAATCGTCACAGGTGGCGCGTCCGGCATCGGTGCGGCCACGGCCCGCCAGCTGGCCGCCAAGGGCGCCAGGGTCGTCGTCGCCGACCTGCAGGCAGACCGCGGGCAAGAGCTCGCCAAGGAGATCGGCGGGGCGTTCGTCTCCGTCGACGTCACCAGCACCGAGCAGATCGAGGACGCCGTCAACACCGCCGTCGACCTCGGCCCGCTGCGGTCCCTGGTCAACTCGGCCGGCATCGGCTGGGCCCAGCGCACCATCGGCAAGGACGGCGAGTTCGCCTCGGCGCACAGCCTCGATGCCTACAAGAAAGTCCTGGCCATCAACCTGGTCGGCACCTTCGACTGCATCCGGCTGGCCGCCACCGCGATGAGCCGGCTGGACCCCACCGACACCGGTGAGCGCGGCGCGATCGTCAACATGACCAGCGTCGCGGCCTTCGACGGGCAGATCGGCCAGGCCGCGTACTCGTCGTCCAAGGGCGGCGTCGTCGGGCTGACCCTGCCCGTCGCGCGCGACCTGTCGGCCTCTGGCATCCGCGTCAACACCGTCGCCCCGGGCCTGATCGACACCCCGATCTACGGCGAGGGTGAGGCGTCGGAGGCGTTCAAGGCCAAGCTCGGCGAATCGGTGCTGTTCCCGCACCGCCTCGGCAAGCCCGACGAGCTGGCCTCGATGGTGATCGAGCTGCTCACCAACTCCTACATGAACGCCGAAGTCGTCCGCGTCGACGGTGGCATCCGGATGCCACCGAAGTAGTCGTTCCGCGCATCACCCGGCCATATCGCGGCAATTCCGCGAAGATGGTCGGGTGATTGTGCAACGCAGTGACAAGGTCTCCATCGTCGGACTGGGCAGCGTCGGCACCGCCATCGCCTACGCGTGCCTGATCCGGGGTTCGGCCGGCGCGCTGGCCCTCTACGACATCGCCGCCAAGAAGGTGCGCGCCGAGGTGCTCGACCTCAACCACGGCTCGCAGTTCGTGCCGCACTGCCCAGTCGACGGCTCCGACGACATCGCCGTGACGGCCGGTTCGGAGATCATCGTCGTCACCGCGGGCGCCAAACAGGACCCGGGGCAGACCCGGCTGGAACTGGCGGCCACCAACGTGGCGATGGCCCAGCAGCTCACCCCGCAACTGCTCGAGCATTCCCCGGACGCGATCATCGTGTTTGTCACCAACCCCGTCGACGTCGTCACCTACGCCGCCGCCAAGGCCGTCGACGCGCGCCCCGGCCATATCTTCGGCACCGGAACGGTGTTGGACTCCAGCCGGTTTCGCTACCTGATCGCCCAGCGCGCCGATCTGTCGGTGTCCAACGTGCACGGCTACATCGTCGGTGAGCACGGCGACTCCGAGATCCCGCTGTGGTCCAGCGTGTCGATCGGCGGGGTGCCCGCGACGCACTTCACCCGCGACGGCGTGCCCCTGTTCGACGAGACCGCCCAGCGCGAGATCACCCAGGGCGTCATCAACGCGGCCTACGAGATCATCGAGGGCAAGGGCGCGACCAACCTGGCCATCGGGCTGTCCACCGCGCGGATCATCGAGGCCATCATCGGCGACCAGCACCGCGTGCTGCCGGTATCCACGCTGCAGGAAGGGGTCTACGGCCTGGACGACGTGTGCCTGTCGTTGCCGACGGTGGTGACCGGCCGCGGCGCGGGTCAGGTCCTCGAAATCCCGCTGGCCGGTGCGGAACTGGACGGGCTGCGGGCCTCGGCGGCGACGCTGCGGCAGGTGTGGGAGTCGGTGCGCTAGAGCGATTCGGGCAGGCCGAACTTCGCCCAATCCGAGGTGTCCAGGAACGCCACCACGTGCGCGACGGCACCGTCGACGATATCCAGGACGTGCAGCTGGAACGGCACGTGTTTCCCGGAGTCGTTGTCCCACATGTACATTGCCGCCGCCGACTGGCCGTTGGCGGTCAGCGGGATCAGCCGCATGTCGCCGGGCTTCTCGGCCGGGCAGTTGTGGTGGATCAGCGCGCCGATCGCCGGACCGCCCTGATACCAGCCGACGAACGGCGGCATCTCCCAGATGGCTTCCTCGGTGAACATCGTCACCAGCTTGTCGATGTCGTACTCCTCGAACGCCGCGATGTAGCGGGTGAGCAGTTCCTGGGCCTCGGGGCTGTCCGGGGCCGGGAGCGTGGACTCCTCGCTGGGGCCGACGGCGGCCAACTGGGCGCGGGCCCGCTGCAGCAGGCTGTTGACCGCCGGGACCGAGGTGCCGATGGCCTCGGCGACCTCGGCGGCCTTCCACTGCAGCACGTCGCGCAGCACCAGCACCGCGCGCTGGCGCGGGGACAGGTGCTGCAGCGCGGCGATGAACGCCAGGCGCACCGATTCGCGGGAGCCGACGATGTCGGAGGGGTCCGAGTCGTCGGGCAGCGGCTCGAGCCACGGGACCTCGGCGCGCGCGACGAGTTCGGCCACCGGGTCGCTGCTCGGGGCGCCAAGGCCGGTGGGCAGCGGGCGGCGTTGCTTGCCCTCCAGCGCGGTCAGGCAGGTGTTGGTGGCGATGCGGTGCAGCCAGGTGCGCACCGAGGATCTGCCCTCGAACCGGGCGTAGGACTTCCACGCCCGCAGATAGGTTTCCTGGACCAGATCCTCGGCGTCATGGAGCGACCCGGTCATGCGGTAGCAGTGCGCCAGGAGTTCCCGGTGGTACTGCTGCGCATCGCTGAGGAAGGTGTCCGGATCTTCGGCGAGCACGCTCACCCGGCAGAGCTTACGCGCGAAGTCTGACAACCCTGGATACGCTGCAACCATGCAGATTGAGACGGTTCGCACCGAACGGACCTTCGACGGCGTCGGCGGTGTCCGCATCGTCTACGACACCTGGACTCCCGAGGTCGAACCCCGCGGCGTGGTGGTGCTGTCGCACGGTTTCGGCGAGCACGCCCGCCGCTATGACCACGTGGCTAAGCGGTTCGGTCAGGCCGGGCTGGTGACCTACGCGCTGGACCACCGCGGCCACGGCCGCTCGGGCGGCAAGCGGGTCTACGTCAAGGACCTCGCCGAGTACACCGGGGACTTCGGCACGCTCGTCGGGATCGCCGCGGCCGAACATCCGGAGTTGCCCAAGGTGGTGCTCGGGCACAGCATGGGCGGCGGCATCGTCTTCGCGTACGCCTCCGAGCATCCCGCCGACTACGAACTCATCGTGCTGTCGGGTCCCGCGATCGCCACGCACGAGGACGTCAAACCCGCGCTGCGGTTCGTCGGCAAGGCCGTCGGCGCGGTGCTGCCCGGGGTTCCGGTGCAGCAACTCGACGCCAACTTCGTCTCCCGCGACCCGAAGGTGGTCGCCGACTACAACGCCGATCCGCTGGTGTGGCACGGCAAGGTGCCGGCCGGGGTGGCGCGGGCGTTGCTGCTGGTCGGCGAGTCGATGCCGCAGCGGGCCAGCGCCATCACCAAGCCGCTGCTGGTGGTGCACGGCGAGGCGGACCGGTTGATCCCGGCCAAGGGCAGCACCCGGATGGTCGACTGCGTGGCCTCCGAGGATGTGCACCTGAAGATCTACCCCGAGCTGTACCACGAGGTGTTCAACGAACCCGAGCGCGACCGGGTCCTCGACGACGTGGTGTCCTGGATCGAGGCGCGGCTATGAGACTTGTTATGGCACTGGCGGTTTGCGCGCTGGTGCTGGCGGGTTGCGGGTCGGACACCGAGCCGACGCCGACGTGGGTGGACGACGACGTCACCTTCGTCGCCGACGGGTTGCCCATCCACGGCACCTACCGGCATCAGCCCGGCGCCGAACCCGGCCCGGCCGCGCTGCTGATCTCCGAGAGCGGCAACACCGACCGCAACGGCGACAACGCCGTGGCCGGACCGGTGGGCACCATGCGCGAGCTCGCCGAGGAGTTGTCGGCACGCGGCGTGGCCAGCCTGCGCTACGACAAGGTCGGCACCGGCGCCACCGGGCTCGGGCCGTACGCCGCGGATCCGGCCGCCGTCGGCAGCACCGTCTACACCGCGGGGGCGCGGGCAGCGCTGGCGTTCCTTGCCGAACAACCCGAGGCCGATCCGCAGCGGCTGTCGGCGTACGGGCACGGCGAGGGCGCCACGCATGCGCTGGCGCTGGCCGGCGCGCCCGATGTGCGTCCGGAGTCGGTGGCGCTGCTGCAGCCGCTGCCCGGACGCTACCTGGACCTGATCACCAGCCGGGTGGACAACGACGTCGCCGCCGCCGTCGAGCAGGGCACCAAGTCGCCGGAGCAGGCCGAGGCGGTGCGGGCGGCCTGGGCCGCCGCGGTGCGGCAGGCGCGCACCGAGGGGGCGGTGGCCGCCGAACCGCTGCCCGACGGCTTGAGCGCCATCCTGAACCCGTCGAACGTCACCGCCGTCGTCGAGGCCGACGCGATCGACCCGTTGGCCCAGGCCGCCGCGCTGCCCGACGGCATGCCCGTGCTGCTGACCTGCTCGGACTCCGACGGGCAGTCCCGGTGCGACGCCGTGACGCCGCTGGCCGAGGCGCTGGGCCACACCGACCTGACGTTCGTGCAGTTCGAGGGCGTCAACCACGTGCTGCGCGATGACCCGACCGACAACGTCGCCAAGTACGCCGAGGGCGGTCCGCTGTCGTCGCAGCTGACCGCGGCCCTGGACGGGTTTGTCGGGTAGCGGGTGCTGCCGCGGACCCGACCCGCCGCGAACCCGTGACTAAGCTCGGAAGCATGACCAAGACCGTCGTCGCCGAACGTTACGGCGGACCGGAAGTTCTTGCCATCCACGACATCCCGTTACCGACGGTCGGCCCAGGTCAGGTGGTCGTCGACGTCCGGGCCGCGGGGACCAACCCTGTCGACTACAAGCTGTACAGCGGGCAGATGGGCGAGGACCCGGACGCGCTGCCCATGCCGGTGGGGATGGAGGCCGCCGGCGTCATCGTCGAGGCGCCCGCGCGCGCCGAGGGATACACCGGTCCGCTGAAGACCGGTGACGCGGTGATTGTCACCAACGTCCGCGGTGCGTACGCGGACAAGCTCGTCGCCAAGGCCGCCGACGTCGGGCACAAACCGGCCACGCTGACGTTCGAGGAGGCCGCCGGCCTGCTGCTCACCGGCGGCACCGCCTGGCACCTGTTGACGAAAACCGGGGTGGGGACCAACGACACCGTGCTCATCCACGGCGCCGGCGGCGGGGTGGGCCTGATGGCCGTGCAGTTGGCGGCCGCCCGCGGGGCGCGGGTGATCGGCACGGCCAGCGCCGGGCGGCACGATCAGCTGCGGCACTACGGGGCCGAACCCGTCGAATACGGGCCCGGGCTGATCGACCGGCTGCGCGCGCTGGACACCCCGATCGATGCGGCGTTGGACCTGGTCGGCACCGACGAAGCGCTGGATACGTCGGTGGAACTGGTCGCCGACCGCAGCCGGATCGCCACCATCGCGGGGTTCGCGCGCGCCGGTGAACTCGGCATCGCGGCGCTGTCCGGGGCCGACGACGGGCGGGCCATCCGCGATGCGTCGCGCCCCGAGTTGATCCGGTTGGCGGCCTCCGGGCAGCTGCGGGTAACCGTCGACAAGGTCTTCGGCCTGGCCGAGGCCGCCGAGGCGCACCGCTATCTGCAGACCGGGCACGCGCGCGGAAAAGTCGTACTGGTTCCATAGCCTCCAGCCATGACCGACGACAAGATGCTCGCCCGCATTGCCGCGCTGCTGCGCCAGGCCGAGGGCACCGACAACACCCACGAGGCCGAGGCGTTCATGGCCGCCGCGCAGCGGCTGGCCACCGCCACCTCGATCGACCTGGCCGTCGCGCGTTCGCACACCGCCAAACGCGAAGCGGCGCAGACCCCGACGCAGCGCACCATCACCATCGGTGAGGCCGGCACCAAGGGGCTGCGGACCTACGTGCAGCTGTTCGCGCTGATCGCCGCGGCCAACGACGTGCGCTGCGACGTGGCCTCGAACTCGGCCTACGTGTACGCCTACGGGTTCGCCGAGGACCTCGACGCCACCCACGCCCTCTACGCCAGCCTGGTGGTGCAGATGGTCCGGACCTGTGACGCCTACCTGGCCACCGGGGCGCACCGGCCGACGCCGACCATCACCGCCCGGCTGAACTTCCAGCTGGCCTTCGGGGCGCGCATCGGGCAGCGGCTCGCGCAGGCCCGCGAAGAGGCCCAGCGTGAGGCGGCCCGCGACGAGCGGCAGGCGCCCGGGACGGCGATCGCCCTGCGTAACAAGGAAATCGAGCTCAAGGACCACTACCGCGCCACCTCCAAGGCGCGCGGCACCTGGCAGGCGTCCCGGGCCTCGGCGGGGTACTCGTCGGCGGCGCGGCGCGCCGGGGACCGGGCGGGCAAGCACGCGAGGCTGGGCGCGAGTCCTGAACTGCCGGGCGCGCGGGCCAAACTGCAGCGCTGATGGCGCGCGATTCCCAGCGGTCCAAGGTCTATGCCGCCGAACAGTTCGTGCGCACCATGTTCGACCGTGCGGCGCAACATCATTCGCGCGCCATCGACTTCTTCGGCACACCGCTGACGCTGCCGCCCGAGGCGCGCTTCGGTTCGGTGGAATCGGTGCAGCGCTACGTCGACGACGTGCTGGCCATGCCCGCGGTGCGGGAACGCTGGGGCGACGTGGCCGCGCTGGCGGTGCGGGCCCGGCGGGGCAGCACCGCGGCGCACTACGAGAGCGTCGACGACGTGGCCACCATCGCCGTCCCCGAGCAGACGTCGCGCTGGGCGCTGCGCGAACTGGTGCTGCTGCACGAGATCTCCCACCACCTGAGCACGGCCGAACCCGCGCACGGCCCCGAATTCACCGCGACGTTCGTGGCGTTGGCCGAGGTGGTGATGGGCCCGGAGGTGGGGCACGTGTTGCGGGTGGTCTACGCCAAGGAAGGTGTGCGTTAACCGGTCCCGACTAACCTCGGCGGGGTGAACACACCGAGCCCGCAAGAAGTCGACGAACTGCTGAACCGGGTGGTCCTCGGCGAGGATCCGGCGCTGGCGGCCGCGCTGGCCGACAGCACCGCCGCCGGCCTGCCCAGCATCGAGGTCACCCCGCAGGCCGCGAAGTTCCTCGGCCTGCTGGTGCGCATGTCGGGCGCGCGCCGCGTGCTCGAGATCGGCACCCTGGGCGGGTACAGCGCCATCTGCCTGGCCCGTGCGGTCGGGCCCGAGGGCAGCGTCGTCACCCTCGAGTACGAACCACGGCACGCCGAGGTGGCCGCGGCCAACCTGGCGCGCGCCGGGATGGCCGACCGGGTGGAGATCGTGGTCGGCGCGGCCCTGGACACGCTGCCGACGCTGTCGGGCAAGTTCGACTTCGTGTTCATCGACGCCGACAAGGAGAACAACCTCGCCTACCTGCAGTGGGCGCTGGACCTCGGCCGGCCGGGCACCGTGATCGTCGTCGACAACGTCATCCGCAACGGTCGCATCCTGGACCCCGCCGCCGACGACGCGCAGGCGCGCGCGGTGCGCGAGACGCTGGAGGAGATCGGCCGGCATCCGCGGTTGGACGCCGCAGCCCTGCAGACCGTCGGGGGCAAGGGCTGGGACGGGTTCGCCATCGCGCTGGTGCGGTAGAGCGCTGGTTCGCTGACGGCAGAACGCCCCTTTGGTAACCATCGGTACCTCTTGAGCGAAGTCCTACAGTAGGAGAAGTTACGCCGCGGCAGGACGGGGGAGCGCCGCGGTTTGAGAGGGGCCTTGCATGAACGTCACGCTTGGGGTCTTCGTCGACCCCGCCGAGGCGCGGGTCGCGTTGCTCGACGCCGCGGCGCCGAACGCCACCATCGACCAGCTCGAGATCGACCTGGCCACCGAGCCGCTGTCCGCGGTGGTCTCGACCCTGACCGCCACCGCGTCGGCGCTCACCGGCGCGGGCCACGACCTCGTCGGCACCACGCTGTGCAGCTCCGACGCCGATCAGGCGACCGAGCTGGTCAACGCGCTGGCCGAGGCGAACCTGACCAACGTGGCCGTCGTCCCGATCCAGGAGGCCGCCACCGCGGCCGTGCGCACGCTGGCCGGCGCGGACCCCGTGGCAACCCTGGTCAACGACGGCCAGACCGTTGCGCTGTCGATGGTCGACGCCACCGGGGCCACCTCGCAGATCGCCGTCGAGACCATTGCCGCCGGTGACGCCGACGCGGCGTACCGAACCCTGTTGCAGCGGTTGGCCACCGAGCCCGGCGAGGCCACCGGCGTCATCGTGATGGGTTCCCTCGACGACGACGGCCTGCCCGCCGAGGTGATCGAGACCTCGCCGCTGCCGTTGCGCTTCCCGGACGACTCGGAGTTCGCGCTGGCCCGCGGGGCCGCCCTGGCCGGGGTCGCCCAGGACCAGACCCGGGCCAGCGCCGCGCTGTCGGTGCCGCAGGACGCCACCATGGCCGCGCCCGTGGTGCCGCAGGATCCGCAGACCGCGGCCACACCGCTGGAACACGACACCGTCGTGGGCCAGCAGTTGGCCTATTCGCAGGCGGGCGACGAGGACGCGGTCGATCTCACCGATCCCGGCGCGGCCTACGACGACCTCTACGACGAGTACGACCAGCCCTACGGGGACGACTCCGCCGACGAGGCCGAACCCGATATCGAGGTGCGTCGCCGGCAGATGCTGATCGGCAGCTCCGTCGGCTCGCTGGCGGTGATCGGATTCGCCACGCTGGCCGTCAGCCTCGCCGTCACCGTCCAGCCCACCGCGAGCCAGCAGGCCATCCGCTTGCAGGAAGACGCCGTGCCGGGCAAGGCATTTCCCGTCGCGCCCGGGCAGGGCGCGCAGCCCGACGGGCCCAACTGGACGATGATCGAACAGCTTCCGCCGCCCGGAACCACCAACGAGGTCCGGACCTTCGAGACGCGGATGCTCAGCTCCACCCGCGACGGCGCCACCCAGGCGGTGCAGGCCGCACCGGCCATGGTCAACGTCTACAAGGACGGCACCGTCGGTCTGGCCAATGCTGCCGCCCCCGCGCTGCCCAACATTCCGGTGCCCAACCTCCCGGCGCCGCCGCTGAACCCCGGGATCACCCCGACATTCCCGAGTTTCGCCGATTTCGCCACCCGGCTGATCCCGGACTTCTCGGTCATCTCGATGATCGAGCTGCTGAACTTCCTGGCCAACCTGCCGCAGTTCATCCCGTTCGACGCGGCGGTGCCGTCGGTGCTCGACCGCAGCCTCGACGACGTCGGCGTGCTCGCGGTGGTGCCCAAGGATCAGGGCGCGCTGTTCAGCACGACGTCCGGGACCGCGGCCAACGTGATCCCGCCGTCGCTGTTCGACACCGACAAGAGCACGCTGGTCAAGGCCCAGGAGCTGCCGCCGGGGACCGCGTTGATCGACACGCTGCCCGGTGCGACCGACGCCGCCGAGGCGCCGAAGGTGCTCAGCGAGGTGCTCCTCGATCCCGACGCGGCCACCCTGGAGAACGCCGAACCCGCCCCGGACAAGCCGCTCACCGACGCCGCCGAGCAGGCCACCGACGAAGAGGTCACCGATCCCGACGGGACCATCCCGAGCCCGGCATCCACGACCGAGACGACGGAGCCCAGCGCCGATCCGGACGCGACGACCAGTGCCGACCCGGACGCGACGACGAGTCCTTCGCCGAGCCCTTCGACAAGTCCCGAGTCCAGCCCCGAGCCGAGCGCCACGACCACCTCGGCGCCGAGCCCGGAACGGACTGCGCCGGAACCCACTCCGACAGAAGAGCCGAGTGTCGAGGTCGAGACGCCCACCCCGACGCCGACGCAGGTGCCCACTCAGACGCAAGAGCCGACCCAGACTCAGGTGCCCACCCGGACGGTGGCGCCCGAGCCCGTCGAGCGCGAGCCCGAACCGGTCGAGCCCGAACCCGTCGTGCCCGAACCGCAGCCTGAGGTGACGGTCCCCACCGTGGCCCCCGCGCCGGAAACCGCGCCCGCGGTCACCCAGGCGCCCGTGGAGCGCGCCCCCGCCACGGTCGAGGTGCCCACCGTGACCGTCCCGACCACCGTCGAGATGCCATCATTCGGCGGCGGGTCGCTGGGCTCCGAGGACGAATAGCGAGCGAGATCCCGTGACTGACAACGCCACTGCACCGCTAGCCGCTGCACCGCTAGCCACTGCACCCCTGCGAGTAACCGCCGCGGTCCTGCTGATCCTGGGGCTGCTGCTGCCGTGGAACATCCACGCCGGCCTCGGCATCCCCGGGACCCCGGGCTGGGTGTGGCTGGTCCTCGTCGTGGCGACGGCGATGGCGGTCACGGCGTTGACGATCCCGCGGTTGCGGCTGGCGCTCACCGCACCGTATTTCATTGTGGTGCTGGGCTTCGTGCTGTTCGCCGTGGTGCAGGCGGTGCGGTACGGCGGTTCGGCGTCGATACCGCCGGGCGTCGGACCCGGCGCCTGGGTGGGTGTCGCGGGAGCCGTGCTGGCCGCGGCCCCGGCGGTCAAAGGCGCTGTCGTGCAACGGCTGGCGATCGGGTCGCTGGTGCTGGGCGTGGCGGCCTCGGTGTTCAACCTGTACTGGCGCACCCGGTTCGTGCTGCCCGGGATCGGCGATCCGAACGTCGGCACCGCCAACCTGGCGACGGCCGTCACCGCGGTGCTCTACGCGCTGGTGGCCGTGATCCCGGTGGTGATCGGGTATCGCTGGCTGCGCTCGACGCACCTCGAGGCCCGGTTGGCGACAGTCCTGCTCGGGGCGTCGGCGCTGGTCGCCGGCGTCCTCGTGTGGGTGCTACCGGTGGGTCGCGACCTCGATGCCTTCCGGGGGATCGCGCAGACCACCGGGACCTCGGGTGTCGGCTTCGAGGGCTTCCTGGCCTGGGCCGCGGCGGCGGCAATCATCGCTGCCGCAGCCGTATTCGGGACGCGGCAGCCCGCGGCGGCCTGGCGCGGCGCGGCCCGCAAGGGGCTGCTGCTGATCGCCGTGTGGTGCTTCGGCACGGCCGTGCTGCGCATCGCCGACGTCACGCTGTCCGGGGTGCTGGACCTGCCGTCGCCGCCGTACAACAGCACCGCGCTGATGGCCTTCGACCTGCTGGCCGCGGTGCTGGCGCTGTGGCTGTTCATCAACAGCGCGGGCCGTCGCGCGCCGGGGCGGCTGATGATCTCGTTGTTCGTCGGCTTGTTCGCGGCGACCGTGTGCCGGCTGGTGGTGGGCGTGGCGCTGGTCCCGCGCGTGGAACCGCTGGGCCCGGGCGAGCCCAGCGCGGTCTTCGGCAACACCCTGGTGCAGCAGATCACCAGCACCTTCGACGTGACGCTGGCGGCACTGGCCCTGGCGGCCGTGGTGGTCGCCGTCCTGGCGCCCCGGCAGCGGGTGCGGCGCCCGGTCCAGGCGGCGTCTGCCGAGAAGCCCGCGTCGGCCGAGCAGACCGCGTCGGCCGAGAAGCCCGCCCCGGCGATCGTCGTGCCGACCAAGGCAGCGGAGGAACCCGCGCCGGCGCGGATCGTACGACCCGACGCATAGGCCCCACTGCGCTACTTCCGCAACACCGGCCTCAGGGGTCGCGGGAGCGGAGGCGCACTCCTGTGGAAAACCGTCATCAAGTGCTGACGCCAGCCAGCCGAACCACCGCGTCCTAACAGGGACGGATGTGACCCCTGGGACTCAAGATGCGCCCCTGCGACTCACCGCGCGCGTCGAACCGCCGGCAGCCCCGCCGAGGCGCCGGCACTCCTCGAAGCTAGGTGCAGACCGCGCCCACGGCGGCCGAGCCCACCAGCTTGGTGTACTTGGCCAGCACGCCGGTGGTGTAGCGCGGCGGCAACGGCTCGAAATCGCCCTTGCGGGACTCGAACTCGTCGGCGTCGACCAGCACGTCCAGGGTGCCCTTGCCGACGTCGAGCCGGATCCGGTCGCCGTCGCGCAGGAACGCGATGGGTCCGCCGTCGACGGCCTCGGGCGCCACGTGGCCCACGCACAAGCCGGTGGTGCCGCCGGAGAACCGGCCGTCGGTCATCAGCAGCACATCCTTGCCCAGCCCGGCGCCCTTGATCGCGCCGGTGATGGCCAGCATCTCGCGCATGCCCGGGCCGCCCTTGGGGCCCTCGTAGCGGATGACGACCACGTCGCCGGCGGTGATGGTGCCGTCCTCGAGCGCATCCAGCGCCGCGCGCTCGCGCTCGAAAACCCTTGCGGTGCCCTCGAACACGTCGGAGTCGAACCCGGCCGACTTGACCACCGCGCCCTCCGGCGCCAGCGACCCGTGCAGGATCGTGATGCCGCCGGTCGGATGGATGGGCTCGGCCAGCGCGCGCAGCACCTTGCCGTCGGGATCCGGCGGCGCGATGTGCGCGAGGTTCTCGGCCATGGTCTTCCCGGTGACGGTCAGGCAGTCGCCGTGCAGCAGGCCCGCATCCAGCAGCGCCTTCATCACCACCGGCACGCCGCCGATCTTGTCGACGTCGTTCATCACATACGCGCCGAACGGCTTCACGTCGGCCAGGTGCGGCACCTTGTTGCCCACCCGGGTGAAGTCCTCCAGCGTCAGCTTCACCCCCGCCTCGTACGCGATGGCCAGCAGGTGCAGCACCGCGTTGGTGGAGCCGCCGAACGCCATCACCACCGCGATCGCGTTCTCGAAGGCCTCCTTGGTCAGGATGTCGCGGGCGGTGATGCCGCGGCGCAACAACTCGACCACCGCGATCCCACTCTGCTTGGCGAAGCCGTCCCGACGCCGGTCCGGCGCCGGCGGCGCGGCCGATCCGGGTAGCGACATGCCGAGCGCCTCGGCGGCGCTGGCCATGGTGTTGGCGGTGTACATGCCGCCGCAGGCACCCTCGCCGGGGCAGATCGCGCGCTCGATGGCGTCGACGTCCTCGGGGCTCATCAACCCGCGCGAGCACGCGCCGACGGCCTCGAAGGCGTCGATGATCGTGACGTCCTTTTCGCTCCCGTCGGACAGCTTGGCGCGGCCCGGCATGATCGAGCCGGCGTAGAGGAAGACGCTCGCCAGGTCCAGGCGTGCGGCGGCCATCAGCATCCCGGGCAGCGACTTGTCGCAGCCGGCCAGCAGCACCGAGCCGTCCAGGCGCTCGGCCTGCATGACCGTCTCCACCGAGTCGGCGATGATCTCGCGGCTGACCAGGGAGAAGTGCATCCCCTCGTGGCCCATCGAGATGCCGTCGGACACCGAGATGGTGCCGAACTCCATGGGGAAGCCGCCGGCCTCGTGCACGCCCTCCTTGACCACCTTGGCCAGACGGTCCAGCGACAGGTTGCACGGCGTGATCTCGTTCCACGACGACGCGACGCCGATCTGCGGCTTGACCCAGTCGTCGTCACCCATGCCTACCGCGCGCAGCATCCCGCGGGCGGCGGCCTTTTCCAGGCCGTCGGTGACGTCGCGACTTCTGGGCTTGATGTCAGGCTGGGCATCTGAGGGCATGCCTGCCAGTATGGACCGCCGGGCAATCTCGGCCCAAATCATTTGCACATACCCTCTGGGGGTATGCGGTACGGTGGGGTTCATGACCCGCACCCGACTTTTCGCCGTCCTGGTGGCCCTCGCGACCGCCGTGTTCATGACCGCTTGTAGCAATTCCTCCGACACCGCAACGGACAACGGCCACGCCGACCACGCGCAGACCGAGGAGACGATCACCGTCACCGGCGAGCCCGCCGGTTTCAACTCCGCGGATATTACGTTTGCCACCAACATGATTCCGCATCACGAGCAGGCGCTGGAGCTGTCGGCGCTGGTACCCGAGCGCAGCACCAACCCCGAACTGCTCGAGCTGGCCAACGAGATCGCCGGTGCGCAGGAACCCGAGATCAACACCATGAAGGCGTTCCTGGTGCAATGGAACGAGAACCCCGAGGACTCCCACGACGGGCACGGGGACGACTCCGGGCACGTCGACCACTCCGAGATGGCCGGCATGGTCGACGAGGCCACCATGACCGAGTTGGAGGGTCTGAGCGGCCCTGAATTCGACACCCTGTGGCTGCAGTCGATGATCGCCCACCACGAGGGTGCCGTCGAGATGGCCGAGACTGAACTGGCCGACGGGACCAACGTGGACGCCAAGGCGCTGGCGCAGACCATCATCGACGCCCAGCAGGCCGAGATCGCCCAGATGCAAGCGATGCTGGACGGATCATGACCGAGGAATCGGGCCCGCACGGCTATTCGCCGAACAAGGAGAACTACGCCAAACGGTTGCGACGCATCGAGGGGCAGGTGCGCGGTATCGCCAAGATGATCGACGACGACAAGTACTGCATCGACGTCCTGACGCAGATCAGCGCCGTCAATAGCGCGCTGCAATCGGTGGCGCTGGCACTGCTCGACGAGCACCTGGGGCACTGCGTCAGCCACGCCGTCGCCGCCGGCGGGGACGAGGCGGAGGAGAAGATCGCCGAGGCCTCCGCGGCGATCGCCCGCCTGGTTCGCTCCTGAGCGCTACTGCTTGCTGGTGCCCGTCGGGCGCACCACCAGGATGACGCGGTCGGCGGCGTCCGGCGGGCCGCCGTCCATCGGCGGGAAGCCGTAGCGGTCGTTGAGTCGCACGTAGAACTTGCCCTCCGGGTCGGGCACGATCTCCTCGACCACGCCGCGGACCTCCAGGTACTTGGCGGGGGAGTCGGGGTCGTTGACCGACATCGCGACCTCCGGGTGCGCCTGCACGTTCTTGTACTTCTGGCGCTTGGTGGTGTGGGTGAACCGCAGCCGCTCGCCGTCCCACTCGAACCACATCGGATTGACCTGCACCGTGCCGTCCGGGCGGGTGGTCGCCAGATGCCCGTACAACGGACGTTCCAGCAGGTTCTCGTAGTCGGACGGGATTGCCACCATCGGAGCTCCTCGAGCGGTCGTGTCGATGCGCGGCAACCGCGCAAAGACGGGGCGGAGCGTTACCGTGGCGCAGAAGATGATCCCGACCGCCGCGCCCACTGCCGCACATCCCTGGACGCCGCGCGTCGCCGTGCAATTGATGGTCCTGGCCGCGGCCGCTTTCATCTACGTTACTGCCGAATTGGCGCCGGTCGGGGCATTGCCGGCGATCGCCGGGGACCTGCAGGTCAGCGAGGCCCTGGTGGGCACCCTGGTGGCCGGTTACGCGCTGGTGGCCGCGGTCATGACGGTGCCGCTGGTGCGTCTGACCGCGCACTGGTCGCGCCGCCGGGTGCTGCTGCTGACGTTGATCACCCTGACCGTTGCGCAGACGGTCTCCGCGCTGGCCCCGGACTTCCTGGTGCTCGGCGCCGGTCGGATCTCCAGCGCGCTGACCCACGGCCTGATGTGGTCGGTGATCGCGCCGATCGGGGTGCGGCTGGTGCCGCCGAGTCACGCCGGGCGCGCGACGACGGCGGTGTACGTGGGCTCGGCGCTGGCCCTGGTGGTGGGCAGCCCGCTCACGGCGGCCATGAGCCAGCTGTGGGGCTGGCGGCCGGCGTTCGCGGTGATCGCCCTGGCGGCCGCGGCCGTGACGGTGGCAGCGCGCCTGCTGATCCCGGTGATGCCGGCCGAACCGGGCCGGGGCAGTGCCCGCCGTCGTCGCAGTCGGTCCAACCGCCGGCGACCCAACCGGCGGCTGCACACGCTGTGCGGGCTGACCGTCGTCGGGGTCACCGCGCACTTCATCGCCTACACGTTCATCGTGGTCATCATCCGGGACGTCCTCGGGGTGTCCGGGGCGCGGCTGGCGTGGCTGCTGGTGGCCTACGGCGTGGCCGGGCTGACCGCCATGGCGCTGCTGGCCCGGCCGCTGGACCGACGGCCGAAGTCGACCATGCTCGCCGGGTTGTCCGGGATGTCGGCGGCGTTGCTCGTGCTGACCGGGCTGGCGGCCTGGGCGGCCCCGGGCGGGGGCGCGGCGGTGCTGCTGCTCGGCGCGGTCGCGATCACGCTGTGGGGTGCGATGGCCACCGCGCTGCCGCCGATGCTGCAGTCCGCGGCCATGCGGGTCGCCCCGGAGGACTCCGACGCCGCCTCGGGGCTTTACGTCGCGGCGTTCCAGGCCGGCATCATGGCGGGTTCGCTGGCGGGCGGATTCCTCTACGACACCGCTGGCATTGCCGTCATGATCGGCATATCGGCGTTGCTGGTGATCGGCGCCTCTGTGGGGGTGGCCACCAGCCGCGGCCTGTTCGATGCGCCGGACCCGCGCCGGCAGGGGTAACAAACCCGGTGGTCATGGCGATATGAGTGGCAGTTCCGGACTCCGCGTGCGCGGGGCCCGGACCCGTTGTGCCCAGGTCGCGATGGGATAGCTGAGGTACCTGCTGTGCGACACTGGAGCGAGCAAATGACTTGGAGGTTGTCTATGCCCAGCCGTTTGGCGAGCATTTCCCGGACCCGGGCCGCCCGAGCGTTGATCGCCACCCTCGGCGCCGCAACGCTGCTCGTGGCCACCGTGACGCCCGCCGCGGCGGACCCGGTTCCGCCGCCGGCCCCCCCGCCCCCCCCCCCGCCGGCACCGCCCGCGCCGTTCAACCCGTTCGCGCCCCCACCGCCGCCGGCCGCCCCGGCCGCGGCCACCGAGGAGCCGGTCAACAACTACGGGGTCTCACCCAACCGTCCCGTCGGCACCCCCGCCGGCCAGAGCGACGTGCCGTTCGAAGGCGCCCCGCCGTTCCGGCCGCCGACCTTCAACCCGGTCAACGGCTCCATGGTGGGCGTGGCCAAGCCGATCTACATCAACTTCGCAGTACCCATCGCCGACCGGCAGCTGGCCCAGGACGCCATCCGGATCACGTCGAACCCGCCGGTGCCCGGCCGCTTCTACTGGGTCACCGACAGCCAGCTGCGCTGGCGGCCGCAGGACTTCTGGCCGGCCAACACCGTCGTCAACATCGACGCCGCGGGCACCAAGTCCAGCTTCCGCACCGGGGACTACCTGGTGGCCACCATCGACGACAGCACCAAGCAGATGGAGATCATGCGCAACGGGGAGCTGGAGAAGACCTTCCCCGTGTCGATGGGCAAGCACGACGGCAAGCACGAGACCCGCAACGGCACCTACTACGTGCTGGAGAAGTTCGAAGAGATGGTGATGGACTCGTCGACCTACGGCGTCCCGGTGAACTCCGCCGAGGGCTACAAGGTCGACGTCGAGCACGCCGTGCGCATCGACAACAGCGGCATCTTCGTGCACGGCGCCCCGTGGTCGGTGGGCGATCAAGGCAAGCGCAACGTCAGCCACGGCTGCATCAACCTGAGCCCCGCCAACGCCAAGTGGTTCTACGACAACTTCGGCAGCGGTGACCCCGTGGTCATCAAGAACACCCAGGGCGGGATCTACGACCTGCCCGACGGTGCCTCCGACTGGCAGATGTTCTAACGGGATTTCGGTGCGCTCAGTCGCGGTCACCGCAACTGAGCGCACCGAAATCGCGCGTCAGTTCCAGATGCGCACCCGCTGCTCGGGTTCGAGGTACAGCGCGTCGTCGGCGCTGACGTCGAAGGCCTCGTAGAACGCGTCCATGTTGCGGATCACGCCGTTGCAGCGGAACTCCGGCGGCGAGTGCGGGTCGACCGCCAGGCGCCGAATGGCCTCGGCGTCACGGGATTTCGTCCGCCACACCTGCGCCCAGCCGAAGAACACCCGCTGCAGGCCGGTCAGCCCGTCGATCACCGGGGCCTCCTTGCCACCGAGCGAGAGCTGATAGGCCAGCAGCGCGATCGACAGGCCGCCGAGGTCGCCGATGTTCTCGCCCACGGTGAACGCGCCGTTCACGCGGTGGCCGTCGGACAGCTCCCGCGGCACGAACTCGTCGTACTGCTCGATGAGCGCCTTTGTGCGCACCCCGAATTCGGCGCGGTCGGCGTCGGTCCACCAGTCGACCAGGTTGCCGTCGCCGTCGTACTTGGCGCCCTGATCGTCGAAGCCGTGCCCGATCTCGTGGCCGATCACCGCGCCGATGCCGCCGTAGTTGGCGGCGTCGTCGGCCTCGGCGTCGAAGAACGGCGGTTGCAGGATCGCGGCGGGGAAGACGATCTCGTTCATCCCCGGGTTGTAGTAGGCGTTGACGGTCTGCGGCGTCATGAACCACTCGTCGCGGTCCACCGGGGCGCCGAGCTTGGCCAGTTCGCGGTCGTAGCCCACCTCGTAGCCGCGGCGGTAGTTGCCGTAGAGGTCGGCGCGGTCGACCACCAGCGCCGAGTAATCGCGCCACCGCTTGGGGTAGCCGATCTTGGCGGTGAACTTGTCTAGCTTCACCAGCGCGCGCTCGCGGGTCTCCGGCGTCATCCAGTCCAGGTCGTTGATGCTGACCCGGTAGGCCTCCCGCAGGTTGGCCACCAGGACGTCCATCCGGGCCTTGTGCTCGGGCGGGAAGTGCCGCTCGACGTAGAGCTTGCCCAGCGTGTCGCCCATCAGGTTCTCCACCAGCGAGACGCCGCGCTTCCAGCGCTCGCGGATGGCCTCGGTGCCGCTGAGCGTGCGGCCGTAGAACGAAAAGTCCTCGGCCACAATGTCATCGGTGAGCAGCCCGGCGCGGGCGTGGATCAGCTTCCAGCGGGCCCAGCTCTTCCAGGTCTCCAGCGGTTCGCCCGCCCACAGCGCGGCGAACGCCGTCAGGTAGTCGGGCTGGCGGACCACGACCTCGGCGGCCCGCTCGGCGCTGGTGCCCAGCGCGCTCACCCAGCCGTCCCAGTCGAAGCCCGGCGCCTCGGCGGGCAGGTCGGCGAAGCGGCGCAGGTTGTAGGTCAGGTCGGCGTCGCGGCGCTTGACCACGTCCCAGTGCGCGGCCGCCAGCCGGGTCTCCAGCGCGACGATCGCGGCGGCGGTCTGCGCGTGGTCGTCGGCCGAGCCGCCGTACACCAGCGCGAACATCGCGGCGATGTGCGCGGGGTAGGCGGCCAGGATCTCCGCGTGCGCGGCGTCGCGGTAGTAGGACTCGTCGGGCAACCCCAGGCCGGACTGGCCCAGGTGCAGCAGGTACCGGGTGGAGTCCTTCGAATCGGTATCGACGTAGATGCCCGTGCCGCCGCCGACACCGGTGCGCTGCAGCCGGCCCAGCACCGCGGCCAGCGCGTCGG
>Ga0265293_10004191_pt1 | contig 25694 bp, 26 predicted proteins | sample Munlanlewell138R_FD_192505 | JGI IMG/M metagenome (GOLD analysis project Ga0265293, IMG submission 192505) | Leachate microbial communities from a municipal landfill in Southern Ontario, Canada - Leachate well 138R | ecosystem: Engineered > Solid waste > Landfill > Unclassified | place: Canada...
CCAATTGCTTTTTTTCTTTTTTTATTAAATGATCCCAAAATAATCTTAAAGATGTATTCTAATTTATCATCTTCTTTGATATATTCTAATGTTAATTTATTGGTAATTAATTCAATATTAATCTTAAATTTTTCTTTATCAAAAAATTCAGGAACAACAAAATCAAAATTCAATAAATCATCTTTTGTTTCCACCATATAGAAATTAAATAATTTACATATTAGGTATATGTATACATCATCTCTCTTAGTGCCTTTTAATTTAATTTCTTCTAAATCATATGTTTGACAAAAGTTAAGGAAATTAATCAATATTAAAGTATATATTTCAACAAATTCTGTTGAATTATTATCACTGATTCTTTTATATAAAGGATTTAATATTTCAAATGATGCCTCACCATCTTTAGTTTTGAATATTAATTTCTCAACATTACCCTGATATTCATCTATCATTAAAAAAGAATTTTTAGAATTAGGATCTAATAATTTATAGAAAAAAAATGCAAATGATTTTTCACCAAAAATATACTCTAAATCTTCTTCACTTGTATTAATAAAATATTTAATACCTTCAATCATTTTTTCACTTAATCTACCTTGATATATTATAGGTAATATGTCTGTATCAAATAATCTTGCATATTCCTCTAATTCTTCAATTGTAAAGTTATATTTACCATTTTTATTAATTGTTGTTAAAACTAATTTATTTTTAGGAAGCTTGTTATATTCTATATTAGCTGGTTGTTCATCAGGAAAGTATTCAAAACAAAACCACCATTTTTTGTTTAATAATGATTTAATTCTAATATCTAAATTATTAAAATAATTCACAGCATCATTATAATAATTCTGCATCGCTAAATCTATCAAATTAATAGAATCACTATTAATAGTTTTTGCTTTTATGTCAAATTTAACACCATTCCAATTTACCCATATCTTTGATGCTTGTATATCCTCATATACTATAATTTCATTATTAAATAATGATTCTAATATATCATTATCATTAATACCATTTAATGTAATTAATTTACTCATTTCACTCATGTTTGATTTTTGTTTTTATCATATTTATATATTAAAAAAACTTTTACATATTTTATTTTTTATATATAAATAAAAAAATATTATGATACATAAAGATAATACACCAACATTTAATGTCAATAGAAGAATCGATAATTATAAAGATTTTATAAATAATAAACAAAAAGAAAAAGAAGAATTGGAAAAAATGGATAAAACTGAAATCCCTAATTCTGATACAAATCACCAAATAATTGGTAATCGTAGGCATAAATATAATAAAGTATCACACAAAATAGATGATTTAAGTCCAAATGAAATTGATGATAAATTAGATACTATTAAAAATGAAAGTGTTAATGATATGACTACATTAGAACTATCTACTAATTATTTTGCATTAAAGCCAGATGATAATTTTAATATAGATATAATTGAAGATGATGATATTGAATTGGAATATGATATATATTTGAAAGAAGTAACAGATTATATGTTCACTATATATGAACGAAATTTCAAAAGTATAATACCATTCACATTTAAGTTAATTAAAGGAGATTATCATAAGGTCAAAAATTATAATTATAATAATACAGATAGTTTAGATATGGATATGATATGTGATTTTAATAAATTATTGGAATGGTTAAATACCTATACAGATAATTTCGATTTCATAATGTTTATAAAAGAACATAATAAAAGTACAGATGGATATGTATCATTTGAACCTACTAGCAAAAGTGCATTCATTAGTGCTATTAGTACAGATATTAATAAAGCACTAGTATCAGTGTTTAATTATGAATATGATAAAATGGATTTACTTGATGATAATATATCAGAAATACAAAATTATATATTAGAACATTACAAAGAATGGTAGAAAATAAAAAGCACTTTTTCAAGTGCTTTTTATTTTATAATAATTTACCAACCATATAATCTCTATATAAATCAAGTCCTATCACATGTTCATCATCTAAAATATAAATTTTATCATTATGAATTTTATAATCAAATTTTAATATAATTTTTAGCCCATAACCATTATTCATCACATCAAGTTTATTAATAGACAATCCTATATCATTAAATAAAAATATCTCATTATTATAAAAATCATCAGGATTTATATAAATATTTTTATTGTAAGAATTACACATTAAATATATGATATTACTATTAATAGTTGCCTTTGGTTCAATATTTATTTTTTCTTTTAACCACTCTGGTATTAATATATTTTTATATTTAATATTATTGTATAATTCATCAATAAGTAATTTTGGATTTTTGTCATTTCTTAAATCTATAAAACTATAATTTTTAGTCTTTTTCATGTCTTTTATAATACATTGAAACACTTCTTTAATTAAATTATGGAGAATCATGATATATATATGATCACTGTTAAAAATATGCAGATAATCATCTATATTAAAATTAACACTGATACTATATTTACCCACATCATTAGGTGATTTATATAGTTTCACAAATTCAATTTGTGATAATTTATACTCAATTATCTCAATGCACTCTTTTATATTCATAATTGTTATATTATAATTAATAATTAATGTTTAATAAAAAACCACCACTCTTATATAAGAAGTGGTGGGATAATTAAAAAACATCCATACTGGATACATTAGTGGAGATGACGTTGTTCGATCAACGTGTCCTCTCTAGTTACTAATAACTATTCATTTACAAGTTTATTCCTTTTTTCTAAAAGGACAAAATATATATTCTTCTAAAGAATATTAAAAACCTTTTATTTTTAACTGTTTGTTTCAGTTTGTAGTTCTTTTTCCAAGAAACTGACTAAGCAATTTCTAAATCTTCTACTAAGATCATATTGTTTTGTAGAGCAAATACTAAATCTTCTTTGCTAGCTACTTGGTTTACGTTTCCGTCTAAATTTACATATTTAATTTATTAATCGGTTAAATAAAATCCGATACTTGCATAATTATTATTAATCTATGAGTCGATACCAATACATCCCCATATTTATATTAGTTATATATTAAAAATTAAAATTGTTTTTAGTTCATATTGCAAATATATAATAAAAAACATAATAATTATAATTCTTGCCAATTTATATTTACACTTGCTTTACATAGTCTATCTAAGTATTTGATATTCAATATTTCATTTGTAGTATGTTCATTATAATATCCAACTGATATATTAGTACATTCCATTTTTCCTATAAATGGACCTGAATCACAAAATATACCAGTATTATCTTTTTTTAGAGAAATTCCAAATTCTTCATACATCATTATTAGATTATCTGCAAATTCTTCAGAACAACTCACTATTCCTTTTTGATGTGTTATTACAGAATGAATACCTTTACGATCAAATGCTATACATCTTTTCAAATCTGACATATAATCAATTGTATTATCCTCTGCTAATGATTTAGAACCAATTGAGCCAATTTCTTCTTTTATAAAAAAATAATATAAACCAGGTACATTATTTTGAATCATATACATTAATAATACTACACCTGTTTTATCATCAGCACCCAATATAGTACTACCATCTGTAAATATAAAATCTTGATATTCCATTAAATTAATTGAGGATGCCTCACCATAGGTATCTAAATGACAACAAAACATAGTAGTTGGTTTCATTGAACCTATTATTAAATAATAATTACCAAATGGATCTTTATTCAAAAATGGTAAATATTTAAGTAATTTATGTTCACTTCCTTCTGGATGTGTTCTTTGTGCTAATAATTTGAAAGTTTCTTTAATATTCATATATACTATATATTAATTTCAATAATGTCTAACTTCCCAAATTATAGTATTTCTACCAACACAATCACCTATACATTTACTATAAGTAGAAAATTCAATTGTATGATCTGGATATTTATCCAACAATTCCATCACATCATCATAAGAACTTGGTGTTAAATAATATTCTAACAGAAGTTTAACTTTTAGCCCTTCTGAAGATATGGCATATTTCATACAATCTCTCATTTTACCTTTCAAAATAGAATAATATAAATATAAACCATGTTCATTACGTGTTATTTCACCTTGTATAGTTAAGTATTCATCTGGAGCAGATTCATTTATCATGATTAAATCTCTACTTCCACCTTTATCTAATATATCTTTAATTATAGTTTGTATATTTGTTACATTATAATAACAAAATTTACCTGCACTTTTTCCTTTGTAACGAATTGATACAGAACCTTTGTAACCACTTTCTATAAATTCGTCAATAGAATTCCAAGTACGTAATTTATTACCAAATAAACCTTGGTTATATAATTCATAATTTATATACTTTGTGGTTATTTTCATGATATTTATTTAATATTTTTGAAAATATGGGCTATAACATCAACTGTCCAACCATTACCAATAGCTCTATATCTCTGTGTTTTACTAACTCCTTCTGTATAATTAATTGGTAATGTTTGTAAAATTTCACATTCATTAACAGTTAATTGTCGTTGGTATTCTTTAACATCATAATAATTACCTAATTTTTTACTTACAATTGGTCTTCCTGCACCAAATATACCACCACTATAACTAACAGTTAAACAACTAAAAAAATCAGTTTTTCTTATATCTCTCTTCATGTCCATAGTAGCTGGAAATTCATCAGAATTTAAGTGAAATGATGGTTTATTTGTAGTATGTGGTTGTTTCACATCAGGTATATTGGTCCAATATAATCTCCTGCGTTTTTGCATAGAAACAGTTGAACTATCTATTAAAATAGGTTCAACTCCCATTATTTCAGATATAATGGTTTTCCACTCATTCTTCATAACTACATTCTCTAATAAGAAATAAGCTTTTGGATTTTTTTCTAATACTTTATTCATAATATTCACATATTCATAAAATAAACCACTCTTTCCATCAAATCCTTCACCCTTACCCAATGAGCTAAAACTCTGACATGGACTACCTCCTATGATTAAATCAATTGATCCCCAATCAATATCCCATTCTCTCCACTTCACAACATCACCTAATCTAATTATATCAGGATAATTCTTCTCCGATATCTGTGTGGCAAATTTATCTATTTCAGATGCATAATAATTTTTCACAATTAATTGTGTCCTATCTAGTGCAATTCTACCACAACTAATGCCATCAAATAGACTCAATACATTTAATTCTCTCATATATTTTATATATGTATATTGAGTAAAAGTTTATACTAAAATATATTATAATAAAATTAAGGAAATAAAAAAAAAGACCTCAATTGAGGTCTTTTTCATATATTTAACTAATTATTAGTTAAGGTATTGATTTTCATCAGTAACTGTAATAGTCATGAATTGTTTGTGTGGGAAGAATCCAACTTCAGTAATTGCATAACGAGAACGAAGTAACAAACGAGGAGCAAATGTAGCTTCTGATATAATACTAATAGATTGAGCTAATAGATAAGGTAAGAATACGATACCTGGTTGATCAGGATTGTTTTTTCTACCCAAAACGATTCTATTATCATTATATCTCATGTATGGATCAACATAAATTGAAATATCATTGATAGATCCTACTGGATAAAGTTGTCCTTGTCCATTTAATTTAGATTTAACTGGGTTAATAGTATAACCAGCCATGTCAGATAAAGCAGCTGCTAAACCACCATTAGTGATTAAGTATTGAGCTGGTCCAACACGACCTTCAGTTGCGATATAGTTAGAAGCATGTGCAATCTTAGTAATTAATTTACGTTGAACAGCATGAGTTGTTTCACCTTGTGGTCCACCAGTTACATAGTTAGTATCTAAATCAAAGATAGTTCTAGCTGATGAAGTGGTAGCACCTGTGAATAAAGGAGCAGTTTCTGCATTCATAGCACCCATTTCAAAAATCTTAGATACAATTTGTTTAGAGATAGTTTGAGATAATTCATTAACCAGAATAGATTCCATTTTTTGAACGATATCCATACCTGTGTTAGCTTTAATATCTTCAATTTCTGTTCTTCTAAGAGCTGAAGAAACTTCAATTGTTCCAACTGCTACAGATTTAGAAGAGATTTTAGGTCCAATAACACCTGAATAGGTATCATCATCTGTTTGTCTTCCCATTGCATGATCACCTGCTGCTTTTCCTCCTGCCCAGTTTGCAGAGAATCCAGGGATATGATCTTCTAATGCAGATACTAATTCAATTGAAGCTGTACCAGATACAGTAACACCAGCAATATTTTTAATTTGATCAATCATTGAACCAGTTGTTCCAAAAGTATTCAATGTAGCATCAAATGCAAAATAATTATATTGACCAGCTGTATTAGATTGTCTATAAGCTCTGAACATTGGGAATCCATCAATACGTGAGAAACCTAAAAATTCAACTTGAGATTTTTTATCAGTTGGTTCAGTTGTTATTAAAGTACCATCTGTGATATCATTCCACAATCTACCATTTGTTAAACCACCTTGAGTTTGAAGTATACGATTAGTAGCTAATGCATCTGTTAAAGCAACATTGATATCTGCATTATTAAGTGCATTTAATTTGAAAATTTGAGGTCTTTCATTAGTTGCCATGTTAATATCATCATATTGAAAATCAACATAAACTAAATCAATCTTTGGTCCTGGTGTTGGCTTTACAGCTACTAAATCCAAACCAATTGTTTGACCTGCAATTTTCATAGAAACTGGTAAAAGGTTTTGACCTAAATCTCCAGAACCATCAACACCTTGCATTGTGCTACCAGCTAAACCACCTATAACAGGGTTTAATACTGCTCCCATACCAGCCACATTAGCAGCATTTACATATGCATTTTCATTAATTGATTGGTATTCTGCCATTTCTGACATCCATTCAACTCTTTCAGCAGATACTCCCATGTTTTCTAAAACAGGAGTCCATTTTTTAACTGCTTTTGTTTTGTCTATTCTTAAATTTGACATAATAATTTTTTATTTTTATTTTTATTTTTATAATCTATATATTAATGTTTTATAGTACTTTTTTAGTACTATGGATTTTTTATAGATTAAATTTGTTTGAACCTTTCCATTATTGATTTCATTTCAGTGTCAGATAATCTATCTTCTTGTATTAGTTTATCTTCTGAAATCAATTTTTTAGAATTTGATTCAGTTTTAAGATTTCTGGTTAACCAAAAATGTTCAATTTGTTGTTCAGTCATTAAGACATCACTTGGGTAAAGTTTAGCTTGAGACAAGATAGACTTTTTAGTTGATTCATTTGTTAGTTGCCATTTAGCTTTTATTGTATCAGGCATAAGTCTGATTACTCTTTCTTCAAGAGTTTCATTTTTTGATGATAGTGATTCTGCGATTAATGTTAATACATCTTTTGCTGTAAAATAATTACTTTCGCTTATGTGTAGTTTCACTGCTTCTTGATCTTCATTAGATAGAGCATAATAACTATCAATTTGTGATTTATTTAAGAACTTAAGAAAGTTCAAATCACTTGTTTCAGAAACTTTACGTTTTTTAGCTTCTTCTATTAATTTATCGATTGATTGTGATAAAGCAGATTCTGTGTTCATATCTAATTCTTTATCTTCAATTTGTTCAGGTTCATCTATTAGTTCTTCAGTTTCTTCAGGAGTTTCTTCAGGTAATAATTGAGTTTCTAAGTCTTTTGGTACATCTGTGATAACTTCAGGTTTATTAGAAGGACATTCACATGGTTCTTGAGTACATGTACATCTAGGTAATTCTATATCAATATTGATTTCAACTTCTGGTGTTTCATCTTCTGTTTCATCTTCTGTTTCATCATATTCATGGAAACCAAATTGAATAGGAGTTGGAAACATGTTTTCATCTTCACCAAATCCTTCATTGATTTTAGTATTGTTTAATCTTTCAACTATCATAGCTTGATATTCAATTGATTTATCAGTTTGTTCAGCTAAGTATTCAGTATAAGCTATATTATTTTCAGTGTGTTCTGCTAAATATTCACTATAAGCAATGTTATTATCTACATGTTCAGCTAAATATTCACTATAAGCAATATTCTTATCTAAATTTTCAGCAATATATTCAGAATAACCAATATTCTTATCTAAATTTTCAGCTAAATATTTACTATAAGCAATGTTATTATCTACATGTTCAGCAATATATTCAGAATAACCAATATTCTTATCTAAATTTTCAGCAATATACCCCACATAATCTACTGTTTTTTGTATATTTTCAGCTAAATAATCATTGTGTTCAACTAACTTAGTTGTTTTATCTTTAAGAGATTTGTTTTCTTTAACAACTACACTTATTTTATTTGCTAAATAATTCATATATTTAACCATGTGTTCATTTTCAGATCTTAGGTTTTCATAATATGAGATTAATTCTTCCAATTTCTTAGGTTCATATTTACCTTTAGAAATTGCATTCTTAACAGCTTTATGAGCAGCTGTCATTTCATTAACTAAATGCTCTGAGTATTCAGTTAATTGTTGTTTTGTTACATAATCATTTTTGTTCATATTGAATAATTCATTTATTTTTGACTCATCAGACATTTCATATATCCTAAAGTTTGTGTTTTCTACTTCATACCCCAATGATTCATTAAGAGGTTTATTTTCCATCATAGCAGAAGCAAAACCTGGGTCACAAACTAAGTCATATGTAAATAATTTCTTAATTGCTACATGTCCATTTCCTTCTGTGACACCTGCTGCTCTTGAAGATACAAATAAAGACAAACCATCATCGATGATTGCCTTAGCTTCTTTACCATAAGTAGTGCTAAGTAATTTAATCTCACCTCTTACTAAGTTGCTCTCTTTCACATATTCTGTCTTTCTAACAACATGTGATGCTCTTGATAAGCTCACTGTGAAGGTCTCAGGATGGTCGAGTTCGCCGAAGGCTGATCCTCCTACTACTTTTTGATTAAACTCTTCTAATACTGGTAAATAATTCTCAGCCGTGTAAATACGATTATTTCGATTTACTACTGAAAATTCAGTGAAAATTCCTGATAATATGTAATCATTTGGTCTAGTATCAAGTGATTCCTTAATCAGAGAATTCGTTGAATTTTCTATAATTAATACTGGTTTCATTGTATTATAATTTATTTTTATTAAGTATATATTATTATAAAAAACCTTTTTTTAGGGAGTATGGATTTTTTATACAAATGTGTAAAATTTTATTAAAAAATTTAATATATACTAAGCATAATATGGTTATATTGATTAAAAATAAAAATAAAATATGTTAATAACAGAGACTGTAAAAATTAAAATTTCTAAACCAAACCTCAGACATTATAGACAATATTATAATAATATTAAATGTGGTGATCTAATAGATATTAAAGTTGAGCACTTAACCAAATCAAGCAGAGTTAAGGTAAAATTCAAATGTGATAAATGTGGTAAGGAGAAAGAAGTAGATTATAAATTATATGGTGAATATGGTCATAATTTTCCAGATTATATTTGTAGAAGTTGTAACTTGGTTAAGAATAACCAGGAAAAATATGGAGTTGATAATGTATTCCAATTAAAAGATGTGAAAGAAAAAACCAAAGAAACTAATATTAAAAAGTATGGAGTTGAATATATTTCACAATCTAGTGAAATACAAGATAAGATAAAGGAAACATTTAGAAATAAATATGGTACAGATCACCCATTACAAAATAAAGAATTTAGAGAACAATATGATAATGTTATTAAGGAAAAATATGGAGTTGATAATGTATCACAATCACAAGAAATAAAAGATAAAAAGGTGGAAACTTGTAAAAAGAATCATGGTTATGATTATATTTCACAAGATCCAAACCATAAGCAAAAAATGATTGAAAAAAATATCAGAATATATGGAACTAAGCATATGTTCCAATCAGAAGAAATCAAAGAAATGATTAAGAAAACTAACTTATTGAAGTATGGTTATGAATATCATTCACAAAACCCAGTTATTAAAAAGAAAAGTACAGATTCATATATAAAAACAGCTCACAAGCGGATGAAAAAGGAAAATCCTAATATAATTGATATAAATAACATTGATGAAAAAATTACTTTACATTGCCCAATATGTAAAAATAATTATATAATAGGTTTCAATTTATATTATAGTAGAAGACATTTCAAAACTTGTATATGCACTAACTGTAACCCAATTGGTTCTATACAATCTGGTTCAGAGCTTATGTTATTACAATATATCAAAAGTGTTTATAGTGGTGAGATAAGGACTGGTGTTAGAGATTTTGGTAAAGAGTTAGATATTTACCTACCAGAGCTTAATTTAGCATTTGAGTTTAATGGTTTATATTGGCATTCATTTTTACATAAGACTATTGATTATCATTACTTAAAAACAAAAATGGCAAATGATAATGGTATAGATTTATATCATATCTGGGAAGATGATTGGGTAAAAAAGAATAATATTATTTTATCAATGATTAATGAGAGGTTAAATATTTCACCAATAATAGATATTAATAACTTGGAATTAAAAATTGTTAGTAAAAAAGAAAAATCTAATTTCCTATCAATAAATCATATACATGGAGATATTACATCAAGTGTTAATATAGGTTTATATTTAGGTTCTGAATTAGTTTCATTAGCTATTTTTATGAAGAGAAGTGAGAATTATGAGTTATTAAGATTTTGTAATAAATTAGGAGTGAGTATACCAAAAGCTTTGGATAAAATTATTAATTATTTCATAAATAATTATAATATGAATCTTACAACAATAGTTGATAATTCATATAGAAATAGTAGATTATATGAAGATATTGGATTTGCATATGATAAAGATGTTTTATGTGATTTCCAATATATATCTAAGAATGTTAGAGTTAATAAAAAGGAGCTTAGTAAATTAAATCTACAATCAGGTGATTTACATAGGCTTATATATGATGCTGGAAAAATTAAATATAAATATGATAATAACAAGAGAAATAGAGGTTAAAATATTAGATATAAATATTGAATATTATAATAATTTAGGATTTGAAGTATATGTTGGTGATGTTATCAATATACCAATTGAATTATTATCAAGTGGTTCACATTATAAAATATTATGTAAGTGTGATGGATGTGGTTGTGAGAAGGAGGTTTTATTTAAGAATTACTTAAAGTATGGGAATGAGTTTGGTGTTTATTATTGTAGAAAGTGTAGTGAAGATAAAAGGAAGAAAACTTTGAAAAAAAATTATGGAGTTGAGTATCCTTTACAGAATATTAAAATACTAAATAAAAAAAATAGGAAGAAAGAGTAGATTTATCAATATATAATAATAAAAAGTACATATGGAATATGATAAAATATTAGAGGGAATTATTGAATTTAATACAAATGGAGTTGGTTTTGTAAATTATGATAATATTACATATAGAATTGAATCTACAAGAGATGCATTACATTTAGATACAGTTAAAATTGGTATAGATAGATATGATAACATTGGTGATGTTATAGAAGTTTTAAAAAGAAATAAGACACAATTTGTAGGGAAGATTTCAGTTCGTAAAAAGAAAGCAAGAGTTATAGCAGATAATCCAAGAATACATAAAAGTTTCAATGTTGATGCCTCTAATTTAGAGAGTGGTATGAAAGTATTAGTAGAGATATTAAAATGGGAATATCCAAAAGAACCTATGTGTAATATAGTGAAAATATTAGGTAATAAAGGTGAAAATGAAACTGAAATGAATGCAATTATGTTAGAGTTTGGATTACCAATGGATTTTGATGAAGATTCTTTACTATCAGCAGAAGAAATCTCAGATATTATAACAAATGAAGATATTAAAGAACGTAGAGATATGAGAAATGATATATCTTTCACTATAGATCCTACTGATAGTAAAGATTTTGATGATTCATTAAGTATCAAGAAATTAGAAGATAATTTATATGAGATAGGAGTTCATATAGCTGATGTAACTCATTATGTTAAAGAAAATTCAATACTTGATAAAGTAGCTTATAAAAGAGGAACTTCTGTGTATTTAGTTGATAGGTGTGTTCCAATGTTACCAGAAAGATTAAGTAATAACATATGTTCTTTGAATCCAAATGTTGATAGATTAACATTTTCAGTAGTTTATAAAATGAATGGAAGTGGTAAGATATTAGATACTTGGTTTGGAAAAACCATAACCCACTCAAATAGAAGATTTACATATGATGAAGTACAATCAATGATAGATGGTGAGGAGGGTGATTACAAAGATGAAATATTAATATTAAATAACATAGCTAAGAAAATTAGACATAAAAGAGTTAATAATGGTTCAATGGAGATAGGTGGTGTAGAAGTAAAATTCAAATTAGATGCTGATAATAAAAAACCAATTGGGGTTTATTTAAAAGAACAAAAGGATGCTAATAAACTTATAGAAGAATTTATGTTATTAGCTAATAAAAGTGTAGCTGAAATAATTAAAGAGAAATTAAAAGTATGTGTTAATCGTATTCACCCAGAGCCTAATTATGAAAAATTAGAGGAGTTGAAACATGTTGCTAAATGTTTAGGATATAACCTTGATATTACTGAGAAAAATCTAAGAGGTAGCATAAATCAATTATTAATTGATGTTATTGGGAAACCTGAAGAAAATATGATTAATACAATGATAGTGCGTTGTCAATCAAAGGCTTATTATTCTACAAGTAATATAGGGCATTTTGGTTTGAACTTCAAAGACTATTGTCATTTCACTTCATGTATACGTAGATATAGTGACATTAAAACTCATCGTTTGTTAGAAAATACATTATTACATTATAAAAATAAAGTAGATAAGAAAAAATTAGAAGAAACATGTAAACATATTTCTAATAGAGAGGCTTTAGCTTGTAAAGCAGAAAGAGAATCTGTTAAATATAAACAAGCTGAATATTTACAAGATAAAATAGGTCAAGTATTTGATGCCGTTATAAATGGTATTCAAAAATATGGGATTTTTATTGAAACTACTATAGAAAAATGTGATGGTCTTATTAGATTTTCAGAAACACATACAAAATGGCACAATGTTAATGATTTTACTGTGATTAACGACTCTGGTAAAGTATACAAAATAGGAGATATTGTTAAAGTTAAAGTAGTTAATGTTAATGTAGATATGAAGCAAGTTAATTTCAAATTATTATAAAAATAAAAAACCTCTCAATTGAGAGGTTTTTTTATTAGAATTCAAATTCTGTTCCAGTTTCTTCTATATCACTACTATCTTCTGGTTGTGATTGTGAAGTTGTTTTATCTTCATCACTTGTTTCAGATGGCATTTCAAATGATGATTCACTAGATTCACTTTCAAATCCACCACTATCAATATCTTCTCCAGAAGCAAAACTATTAGAATATTTTGTCCAATATTTTTGATTTTGTGCTTTTTCTTCTGCTGTTAACTTAAATACATTATCTATCAAATATTCAATATGGAAGTATGGTTTTTCACCATCCATAACCCCAGCTAATGTGTTAAATATTTCTGCTTTTTTTGCTAAGTTGTTTAATTTTTTCCATTCTTCAAATACTTGATTGCTATTAAAACTAATATCCATTTGATTCAAAATGATTTCATCATTTTTGAGTTCAGGAAATTCTATAAGCATTTGTAATTTTAATGGCTTAGTAATCAATTCTTTGAAATTTGCTCTTAATCTGTTAATAAAATTATAAAATTTTATTTCATCTCTAGTCATATCAGAAGAATCATTAATTAAATTACCTCCACCATTTTCCTTATCAAATCTTTGAAATGGAATTTTAGAAGCTCTTTTGAGAGCATTATAAAACCAGGTAAGCATATCGGATTCATTAAGATTATGACCTTCTGGGGAAACAAGATCCATTGATGGAGTTCCTGCATCACTTTGAGGAAACCATATTTGTTTATTATATGGTAAATGTTTAGAACCATTTATATTAAGAGTCCCTGTCGAATCATCCCATTCAACTTCCTCTGAATAATCATGTATTAATTGTCCTATTTGTTCCTCTGCTTTTTGTTTAGATAACCCATTAACAGGTATTGTAAATTTTTGATAAACTGTAGCATTAATTATATTGAACATAATTCTTGTTTGTTCAAGAATTTTCAATTGATTATATGGTTTAATTAAACCCTCTACATATGATATTTCCGAAAATTCATTTTGAGATGAATAAGAAACATATACAATTTGTGAATCCAAGAAAATTCTTCTTAATTGTGGATCTTCTGGAAATTGTATCCACAAATGTCCAATACTTGGTTCAAAAGCTGGTACTAAAGTATCTGGACTAAGTCGTGCAAAACCGATTATATTTTTTTTCCTATCATCATATATAATTTCAACTGCAATATAACCATCAATTAAGAAATCTTTCAACATTGTCCATGCTGTTATACCATCAGAGAAACCATATTTATTGTATATTTTCTCAAAACATTCAATATATTTATCTTGAACTTCTTGACTATAATCATTAGATATAGCTCTTGGAAAACAAAAATCTCTTTCATCATTATATAATATGCATTCATCTGCAATTGATGTCACAAAATCTCTAATTTCATCTTTAATTGAATATTCTCTTAGAATTCTCTTCTTATCAGCATATGATTTGTCAAGATATGGTATTGATTTTTTATTTAATACAGAGGCTATTGCTCTTGAACTAAAAAATGAATATAATGATTCCCCTCTAGATGCAAATGGATCTTCTGTTATAGAGATACCAACTTGATTACGTACAATCATTTCATTGAAATTCATACCATATGATGATATACCTCTTAATATTCTACTAAACAAACCTCTATTTTCAACTGCTGAATTAGTATAATTAAAATTCAAATCATTCTGAATATTATTTACATTATTATATGATGCCATTTTCTTTGTTTTCTTTTTCTTTGTTTTCTTTTTGTTTATTTTTATAAACTAAATCATGATATATATATCTACCAGATGATAAAATACGAAATTCAATCCAACTTTTTTTTAACCAATTTGATAAAGTACACCTATTGATTCTATACTTTTCCATTACTTCCTTTACCTTCATATTTTATATTTTTATTTATATATTAAAAAACCTTCTCTATTTCTATATTTTCATATAAATTTTCAAAAAATACTTAGATTATCTATTATATTTATTATTGTGTGCTTGAATTCTACTTATATGATTTTTAAGTAAATTATATTTTTCATTAATTTCACCTGACATATTATAAAAATCATCTAATGTGGCTCTTAACATTTCTTTGTGTCTTGCCTCTTTTTCAGGTATTTTAACCTTCCAAATATCAAATAATTTAGCAGGATCATATTTATTCTTAGGATGTGCTGAAATTAAAAATCTTGGTACAAAATCCATTGATATTTTATGAACTAATTTTATGTTTATAGCATCATATTCTACTAAAGCATATTCAAATCCAATTTTAAGTAATTCATTGTAAGCACCTTCATAATCAACCTCCAATGATACATCATTTATAAAATTATTTTCAATCATAAATTTATCAAAAAAATATGCCCTAATTTCAAGTGGGATAAAATTAAGATTAATTGCTAATATTATAATTTTATTTTTCAATTTTTTATAATCAACTACAAAAACAGGTGAATATGCCATCCAATTTGATATATCTTGATAGTGGAAATGATAAAAACGACCTATAGTAATATCATTTACATTTACTGACATTACATCTTTATCAGATTTTGTATACTTATCATAAAAATATAGAGAATTGTTTTTAAAATTATCTACTAAACCATCTCCATCTACTAACATTCTAATACCTACTCTATCTACTAACTCACCCATGATTATTTATATTTTTTTGTTATATTTTCTCGAAGTCTATGATTATCTTCATCATATTGATATATCATAATATGTGGATATTTTTGTAAATATTCTTTAAGTATATCTTTATTTATATTTTCTCTTATATTAATAGATATTATATATTTGCCTAAATTTTTAATATCCTTAAATATACGTTCTTCAAATTCTATTTCAAGATCAACATCTTCAACATTTGGCAAATTAAGATTGTGTTTAGTTCCTCTATAACTATTTTTAATTGAATTAAAATTTGATTTACCTAAGTGTAATTTTTTTAATCTTTCCACACCAACTACTTCACCATCCTCTATATCATCTGGATCAAGAGCCCATTCATCAACTGGATATGATTTATATCCATCTATTAATAATAAATTAGCATCTAATTCAATAAAATAACCATAATCAGCTTCAATATAATCCATATTTCTAGTTAATGATATTGAAATGGGTGATTTCTTTGATGTACGGGTAGGTTTACTTCTTTTCAATATATCTTCCTTTATTATTATAGATAAGTGGTCAGTAAAATGATATAATGGTTGTAAATGCCCACTTAAGTAAGATTCTTCTATAAATTCTATATATTTTTTTATTATCATGTTGTATATATTAAATATTAAATATTGTTAATTATTTGGTAAAATCATATTTTGTATGTATATTTGCATCATCAAATTAAAAAACAAACAATATGGAAATTAAATTAAAAGATTTAGATATCAGAACTTCTAGTGGTATAATGAGTGATCATATTTCATTTGGAGATAAGTTCATAAATAAGTTTATTTTAATAGACAGTTTAGAAACTACTTTTATAGAAAAAGAATATAATGGTAAATCTATGAAAAATCTATATAAATTAAAAGAACAAAGTTTGAATAATTATAATATTGAAATATATGCAATTACTGATATAAGAACATTTGATATATTAGATTCACCACTTAATTCTATAGGGGTTATTTTATTTCAAAATAATAAATATATAGGCAATTGTATCCCAGTTTATGATACGAAAGATGAAGAACCACCTTTATATATATCAAATAATTTTGTAGTTAATTTTTTAATTGCAAAAGAACCTATTGATAGAAATACTTTCCTCAGTTTCAAAATTAATAGTTTTAGTGGTATTATAAGCACAACTAAACATATTAAAAATAAATTGGACAATAAAGAATATTTAATTAGAGATTAACTTAAAATTAAAAAATATGGAAAAGAATAAAAAAAGGTATTTACATTATCTATTAATGAATAGATCATTAATATCAGAAGATTTAGATAAATTCCTTTTATGTGAAATCACATTTCAAGAATTAGATAAAATATTAGATCATACTAAAGTTAAATCTTTCAAGAATTTCATCAAATCAATTAAAATTTCTGAGATGTTTGAATAATTAAAGCATCTTTTTTTAATATATATTATTAAAAAAGATGCTCAATTCAAAACCCAATAATTCTAAATATCGTCAAGGTAACTATAAACCAACTAATATTAATAAAGTGATTAAACTCAATAATAAGGGTGGTTTATATTATAGATCTGGTATGGAATTACAATTAATGATATATTTTGATAATAATCAAGATATAATTAGATGGGGTGCTGAATGTCTATGTATACCTTACCAATTAACACATTATGATAATTATGACACTAAAGTTAAAGAACATACATATTATCCAGATTTTTATTATGAATTAAAAAGTTCTAATGGTGAAATAAAACGTGTTGTAGTTGAAGTTAAACCATATAAAGAGTATAAAATGGTACAAGACTTGAATGAGGGGAAATTAATAATACCTGAGGGTAATATTAAAAAAATGCGTAATTTTGAATATGATTTCAAAATGGCAAATAAAAACAATATTAAATGGCAAAATATGATTAAGTGGTGTAATAAAAAAGGTTACGAATTTATAATCGTAACCGAACAACAACTTAAAATGTTTAAGTAAATAAAAAGAAGTGGTTTAATTATTAAACCACTTCTTCTTTGATAAGAATTTCACTAAAATTTTTAAGATTTTGATATGAAGATTCAGTTAATTTGATAAATTTCTTCTTTGAAAGAAGATCATATAAATTTTCTGAAATAAAAACTTGTATTCCATTACCTATGATTCTATCATATTTATCTGGAATAGTAGAATACTTTCTACATTCATATATTGAATCCACATAATTATTTCTATCTTTTATATCAAGATGTAGAGTGCAACCATTACTCAAAAAATCATTGCTGTTATTGGATTCTTCCCAAAGTTGTAAAATTACTTTATACATAATATTAATTTTAATTTTATATTAAAAAAAATAAAAATGTTGTAATTTTTATTATAACGAATGTAATCCACTACCTTTATTAGAACCCTCTAATGAAATTAACATAATTTGATGTTCTGAATCACCTTTCTTTTTATATAAATCATTATATCCTCTACACATACCTCTCTTAAATATTTCTGTAAAATATGCAAATGCATTTACATATTTTTCCTCATTGAAATTATACCAATTTTGAAACATATCCAATAATCCAGATTGATAACAATCCATTTTATCATCATTATTATAATATCTCATTTTTTTTATTGTTCTTTTTGCTAAGAGTTCTAGCATAAATTCCATTTTTTTGGTTAGTCTACCGGTTGCTTTACAAACTACTATTTCATAATAAAGCTCCTTATTATTTAAGTAATACTCCATTTACATTTATTAATTTTATATAAAGTTATATAAAGTTATATAAAAAAGTTTTATTCAGAACTTATTAATTATTAGATTAAAACAAAAACCTCTACATTAATAGAGGTTTTTTATTTTAATAAACAATTATTTACTATTATAGTCTGTGTTTTTCATTATATTGAAGTTCCTTAGTTGTTTGTAATTCAATATCTAATACACTTTTTCTTTTTTCAAGATTTTCAAGAGCTATAGAAAGTACTTCAGATTCTCCAATTAATTGAATTGAACTTTTTACTTTACTAATATTGAAATTAACATCTTCTAATTTAAGAGTAATTTCTCTTTCTTTATCTTCAAGTTTTCTTTTAGTAATTATTTCTTTGCTTAATTTATTTTCAAAGAAATAAGTTAAATCATAATTAAGTTCATTTCTAATTTCATTAATGATTTCTTGTACACTTGAGTATGAATATAGATTATTTCCATATCTTTCATCACATCTATATAAGAAAGTATTATTTTTATAATTGAATGCATAAACTTCAAGATAAGGGTTAATTATGTTATTAACACGTTTAACTACATCAAGTTCAACAAATTTATCTAAATTTTTAGATACTTCAACAATAATTGGGTAGAAGTTTTTGTTCACAATTGGAACAATTGGTGAATTAAATAAACTTTCCAAAGTTGTATCTTCATTTAATTCATCATCATTAATATAAAGACCAGATTTATTTCCAACTGCCAAACCAATAGTCAAATATTCAGAAATTCTAAAATCAATTCTATCCTCAGATACACTTGCAAATTTCATAGCAGTTTCTAATATTCTCAATGATTTCAAATGATTTTCATCTTTGATGTGATTTTCCAATAAAGTTTTTTCTATTGATTCATCACTTAATAAGAACCAAGATTCCTTAACTAAAGCAATATGTCCATTTTCGACAGTTTCAACAATGGTGTATATTGATTCAGCTTTTCCACCACTTAAAAGATTTGATTTTTTTTCAGGAGATTTTGTTAAATTATGTACAAATAATTTAATTTCAGGAACATAATCATAAATACTTAATTCATTAAGTATTTTACTCATTCTATCTTGATCATTATCAAGATTAATTGTTTCTAATAGGACAATAAGAGCTTGTCTGTATAATTCTCCTTGGTTTTTTGAATTAACTACATTATATAAGTTTTTTAATTCATATAACAATTCAAAATTAGCCATATCATCATTAAGTCCTTCTAACAATACTTTAACACTTTTATCATATGTATATGGTTTAAGTCTTTCATTTAATGAAACTATGATTTGTTTCTCAGAAAGTTCGTTACAAGCATTCATATGTCCTTCAACTATATTCATAATATCTTCTTGATCCAAAGTAAGATTTTTTTTATAGTTAAATAATTCAAGTTTAAGATTTTTCATATTTTATATACTTTTTTTTATATATCTATATATTAAGGAAAAAAACTCATTTTTTTTCATTTTTTTCTATATATATTTATATTTCTTTATTTCTTTATTTTTAATTGTTCTCTTGCTTTTAATATTTCATCATACCATTTAGTCCTCTTTGGTGCTATTATAGTATAATCATCAGAGGTATTAGATCCATATAAATCACTTGGTGAAGTAGTTCCATCACTATTATGAAAACCAGCATCAGCACCAAGTGGGACAACTTCATTGGGTTGATCAAATCTTTCTGAAATACCACCAGCGAATGAATGACCATTTAAGTCACTCATACCAGAACCATGTTTCTGTGGTAAACCAACCCCCTTAACTAAATCTGTTCTATAAGCTGGATAGTAGGTTTCTACAGTGAATGATAATTTCATTTTAATTGTGTTATCACTACTTAAATTTTTCTCTCTAACCATTTCAATTGGTTGATTATCTGGCATCTGTATAACAGCATCAATATTCATGAAATTATATTCAAAATACATATATTTGTACATATACATAGTATTCATTAAAGCCTGACTACATTTGAATGTATCCAATTCTGACGCCAATAATATTTCTAAATCAAAATTAACTGTTATTGGCAAAGCTCTAACTTTTGATAGAATACTTTTTATCTGTTCTTTATCTTCTACTATTGTTTTTAGAAAAACATTAGGATTACAAAATTCAGAAGAATTGATATTAAAACTACTCATTGTTAAATGTCCTCTTGGTATAACGTCAGTATTTAATTCAGAATGTCTATTATCAGATGCTATATCATCTGTAAAACTATCTAATAGAAATCGTTCATCACCACTCATTGAATAATAAAAAGGAACTTCAACCAAAACATCTTTATCATCAAAACGATTGATCCAAGTAACACTCTGACTTATTTCATTTAAGGTACATACAATTAAATCTCTAAAATATGTATCATAAAAATTAAATTTTTCACCAATCATAAAAATTATTACTTTCCAATATATATTAAAATAAACTTTCCTATTTATTTTTTATATATATTCAAATTAAATTATATGAGTATAAAATCACTTTTTACTGAAAAATATCGTCCAAAGACTATGGATGATATTATTTTATTACCAAGAATTAGAAAACATTTTGAGAATGGCATTACACAAAATTATATATTAGCTGGTAATTATGGTGGTGGTAAAACTTCCATAGCTAGAATATTAATTGGTAAATATACCAAAGATATACCATATTTAGAATTAAATGCTTCTCTATATACTTCAATCGAAGTTCTTAGATCAGAAATTGAAGATTTTTGTAGATACACACCAATGATGGAAACTGACTATAAATATAAATTTGTATTTTTAGATGAGTTTGAAAGAGTATCAATTCAATTTCAAGATGCTTTCAAAGCATTTATTGAAAAATATTCTAAAAATGTCAGATTCATATTAACTACAAATCATTTGAATAAAGTATCTGAGGGTATTAAATCAAGAATGACTATATTAAATTTTGATGCACAAACAATAGAAGAAGAAAAATTCTTAAAAATGGCAATGTTCAAAAGAATTAATAATATTATTCTACCAAAAGAAAATTCACAAATAACAAAAGATGATTTAATTTCCATTATTAATAAAAAATATCCTGATTTTAGAAGTATTCTAACCGAAGTTCAAACTTATATACAAACTGGTGGATTTGATAGTGATATTAATATTAATCAAAAAACAAAAGCATTATTATATGATATGTTATATGATAAATCATATAATTATGAAAAAATATATCATTTCCTAATGACTAATTTTGGAGTTGATAAAATTGATATTTTAATAAAATTATTAGGAAAACCATTTATAGATTGGTCAATTTCTAATAATAAAGATATTAATAAATTATTTCAATTAAATTATATAATTGCTGATTATACTTCTAAATTAGAAACAACAACTGATCCTATTATTTTAGGTCTAACTATAATAGGTAAATTTAGAGATATTTTATTATAAAATAATTTATATATAGAATATGGCATTTGATTTTATAGATTTTTATATTGAATATCCTGGTCACCCAAGATTTAATAACTTACAAATTATAGAAGATGATTTAATTAGAGTTATATTACAAAAATGGGAAATGGTTATATTCACAAATAAGGGTGAATTATATGGTGATCCAAATTTTGGTGGAGATTTAACTAAATTTTTACATGAAACAAGATTATCTAACACTACTATTGAAGAAGAATTAAAAGAACAAATATCATTACATATACCAGAATTGATTGATTTAGATTACACTTTATCAGTTGAATTCTATGAAGATCCCGATAGATATCAAGAATATATGGAAATATTATTTTCACTCTCAGATTATAATGTTTATGCTATTATAACATAAATATAAATTCTTCAAAATTCATTACATAATTACGATCTACATAATCAGGTAAATCACTCATTTTAACATGAGTCCACTCATCATCAAAAACCCACTTCATATCTTTGGGGGCTTTGTCAATTGTTTTATATTTATTTCTCATTGCATAAATATATTTAAGTTGTTGTTTAGATTTAGCTGGCATAGAATTATTTTATTTTTTATTATATATAATTCATATAAAAATACATTTTTATATTTTTTATAATTTATATATAATAAAAAAAAGAAAATAAAATGGCAAATATAAAATTATTTGAAGAATTTGATGATAGTGTAAATGAACCATTAGTTGATAAAAAAACTAATAATAACCAATCATCTACACCTATGTTAGACTATTTGGGAACAGATTTGACTAAATTAGCTAAGGAAGGTAAAATAGAACCGGTTATAGGTAGAGAATATGAAATTGATCAACTTGTTTGGGTGTTGTCTAGAAAAACTAAAAACAATCCAGTTCTTATTGGAGAACCAGGAACTGGTAAATCACATATAGTAGGTGGAGTTGCTCTTAAAATTGCTAATGATGAGATACCAGTATTGGAAAATAAAAGATTAATTTCTTTAGATGTAACTAGTCTAACTTCAGGTGCTGGTGGTCAAGGAGATTTGCAACAAAGAGTTAAAGCACTATTAAACGAATTGGCTAATAATAAAGATGTAATTCTTTTTATTGATGAATTGCATATGCTTATGGCAGCAAAGAGTGGTGAAATGGGAGTTGCTGATATGCTTAAGCCAGCTTTAGCACGAGGTGAAATGCGTTGCATTGGTGCTACTACTTTAAAAGAATATAAAATGATTGAAAAGGATGGAGCTTTAGCAAGAAGATTTAATTCAGTAACATTGACTGTGTTAAGTATAGCTGATACTATCAAAATATTGAATGGAATCAAATATATTTATGAAGATTTTCATAATGTAGAATATACAGACGAAGCTATTGAATCATGTGTTAAATTATCTGATAGATATGTAACTGATAGATATTTTCCTGATAAAGCTATTGACTTAATGGATGAAGTTGGTGCAAAAATTAGAATTGAAAAAAGTGGACCAAAAGATCCAGAAATTAAAAATAAAGAAAAAAAATTATTAGAATTAAGAAATGAATTTGATCTTTTAATGGATGAAAGTGAATTTGATGAAGCTAGTAAAGTGAGAATTAAAATTAAAGAATTGGAAAATGAATTAAAAGATGTTGTAGTTGAAACAATAAAAGTTAAAATTAATAAAAGTGATGTTGAAAGAATTGTATCAATAAAAACTGGTATTCCAGTTGATAAATTAGATAAAAATAAAAATACTAAAATATTAGGTCTTTCTAAAGAATTAAAAAGTGTTGTAATAGGTCAAGATGAAGCAATTGATAAAATAGCTAAAACTGTTATAAGAACTCATGCTGGATTGAAAGATCCAAATCGTCCTAATAGTGTGTTCTTACTTTTAGGTGAACCAGCAACTGGTAAAACTCATACTGTTAAACAGTTAGCTAAACAGTTATATGGCTCAGAAAATAATATGATTAGAATTGATATGTCAGAATATCAAGCACCACATAATGTAGCAAGAATGATTGGTTCTCCTCCAGGATATATAGGACATGGAGAAGGTGGTCAATTGACTGAAAAAGTTAAAAGAAAACCAAATTCTGTAATATTATTTGATGAGATTGAAAAAGCACATCCAGATGTTTTAGATATAATGCTTCAAATATTTGAAGATGGTAAATTAACTGATGGTGAGGGAGTTACAATAGATTTTAGGAATACTTATATTTTTATGACTTCAAATATAGGATCTAGACAAATTAAAAAAATTGTAGAAAAACCAGCTTTTGGATTTAGTGAAATAAAACCAGAAGAAAAAACAATTGAAATTAAAAATGATATTAAAGAAGAATTATCAAAACAATTAAAACCAGAATTTATTAGTAGAATTGATGAAATTATAATATTTGCAACACTAACAAAAGATAATCTATACCAAATAGTTGATATTGAAGTAAATAAATTAAAAAAACGAATAGAGGAATTAGGTTTCACTATGAATATTACTGATAATGTTAAAGAATTATTAATTGATAAAAGTGGTGGAGCAAGAGATCTTAGAAATTCTATCCGAACTTATCTTGAAAATCCAATATCTATGGAAATTATGAAGAAAAACATCACTGATAAAATTGAAGTTGATTATGATAAAAAAGCTGATAAAATAATAATAAATGGTGAAATGTTTAATGAAAATAAAATTTATATTAAAAAATTTAATATATTTAACCTATTTAGCTAAAAATAATTAATTAAAAATTAAAAGTTCTGTGAAATTCACAGAACTTTTTTATTTTATAGGACAATAATTAGCTGAATAAATATACCTCTCATTTCGTTTAACTTTAACACCGAGTGTTTCAGCTGTTGTAATTAAATCTTCATAGCATTCATTATTAGAACCACCAACCATAGTAATAGTTTTACCTTTCATATCATTAAATACATTAATTAATTTTTTACCAGCATGAAACCAATTGTGATTATTACCAATATATACAATAATAGTTCCATATTTAGTAATGAAATAATCACCCTTTACTAATTGTTTATTATCTTCCTTATTTTTTATATTATTATATGTATTAATATCTAATATTTTTTTATAAAAAGTAACATCTACATCATAGTTATATCTCTTTTCAATTAATATATCATTGTTAAAATTATACAAATCATTTATAATTGGAATATCTGGATTCTCATCATATAAATAATCTTTATCATAATTCACATCATGATGATTATCCCAAATTTGATATACTGTATCAAATGTTAAAGCATATTTTTTAAGTTCATTAAGATATAAATCAGTAAAGAATTTTCTAAATGATTTCTGAACATCTACTATAATAAGAATAGAAGTTTCATAATTTTCAAATGTTCTAATATATTTCATAAACTATATATTAAATATTATAATAAGTATATATCATGATGTCGCATCTTTTTGAAAAATATATATAAAACTTATTTTTTTTAATTTTATATCAACAATATGAACTAATCATTTTTTCAAAATCCATAATAATTCATTCACATAGGTTTCTCTATTTCTTAAATTTTTACTTCCTCTAAATGTATTATATTTTTTAATTTTTAATTCCACTTCACCATATTTACTTAATA